>Ga0070739_10001777_pt1 | contig 31104 bp, 31 predicted proteins | sample Coa_R1_7_FD_66445 | JGI IMG/M metagenome (GOLD analysis project Ga0070739, IMG submission 66445) | Surface soil microbial communities from Centralia Pennsylvania, which are recovering from an underground coalmine fire - Coalmine... | ecosystem: Environmental > Terrestrial > Soil > Unclassified ...
TGGTCGGGCTCGCCCTCGCCATCGAGAACAGCTGGGGTGAGACCACTGCCCAGATCCTTCTGACCGTGTTCCTGCTGGCCGTCACCGGCCCGGTGCTCGAGTCGGCCACCGGGCGGCTGATCGCCCAGCGGGAGGGGTGGATCCCCCGCCGGTCACCGCGATGAGCCAGGCGGTGGTGGCGGCCAGCCTGACCTTCGTGCTCCTCATGGGCACGGCGGTGGCTCTCAGCAACGCCCCCGAGCGCCAGGCGGTGACCCTGTCGGTGCTCGGCCTGGGCCTGACCGTCCTGTTCCTCGCCCTGCAGGCACCCGACGTCGCCCTCTCCCAGCTGGGGGTGGGCTCGGCGGTGCTGCCTCTGATGGTCATGCTCGCCGTGCGCAAGGTGCGAAGCATCCGATGACCAGGCGGGCCCGGTTCTCGCTGTTCCTGGCGGGTGCCTCCTGCTTCGCCGTCCTGCTCGTGCTCGCCGTGCTCGGCCTGCCCGGCTTCGGCACCACCCGCCACCAGTACCGCGATCACGCCGTCGCCGCCGCCATCGGCCACGGCACCGCCAACGTGGTGTCGGCCGTCAACTTCGACCAGCGGGGCATCGACACCCTGGGCGAGGAGTCGATCCTGCTCGGCTCGGTGGTGGGCGCCGCCGCCCTCCTGCGCCCGGCCCGCCGCGAGCAGGACCACGCCCCCGCCGGGGGTGGCTCGGTGCTGGAGGCGACCCGGTTGGCGGGCTACGTGGTGCTGGCGGTGACCCTGCTGCTCGGCATCGACCTGATCGCTCACGGGCACCTCACCCCGGGCGGGGGCTTCCAGGGCGGCGTCGTGCTGGCCACCGGGCTCCACCTGCTTTACGTCGCCGGCCGGTACCCGGCCCTGGCCCGGCTGCGGCCGCTCGCCTCGTTCGAGGTGGGGGAGGGCCTGGGGGCGGCCGCCTTCGCCGGCCTGGGGGTGGCGGGCATGGCGGTGGCCGGCTCCTTCCTGGCCAACGTCCTGCCCAGCGGATCGTTCGGCGATCTCCTGTCGGCCGGCAGCGTGCCGCTGCTCAACGTGGCGGTGGGCGTCGAGGTCGCCTGCGGCACGGTGATCCTGCTGGCCAAGTTCCTCGAGCAGGCCATCACCATCACCGGCCCATGAGGTACTACGCCTTCTTCGTGGCCGGTTGGCTGCTGTTGATCGGATGCTTGGGCATCGTGCGCAGCCGCAACCTGGTCCATGCCGTGGCCGCCCTGTCGGTGTGCCAGAGCGGGACCTACGTGCTGCTGCTGGCGGTCGGCTTCCAGTGGAAGGCCGTGGCCCCGGTGTTCGGGAACACCCTGCCAACCAACACACCGGTGGTCGACCCCGTGGTGCAGGCGATGACGCTCACCGACGTGGTCGTCGGCGCAACCGTTACCGCCCTGCTCCTGGCCATGGCGGTGCAGATCGCCAAACGACAGCGCACCGTCGATCCGGACGAGCTGTCGGCCCTGGAGGGCTGAGCCGGCGGCCATGGGAACCTTCGAGGCCGGAACCTCGCAGCTGCTGGCACTGGCTGTCGCCGTGCCCATCCTCGGGGCCTGCCTGATGGTGGCCGTCACCAGGCTGGCGCGGCTGGTGGCCGACAGCGTCGCCACGGCCGTGGCGGTGGCGGTGGCGGTGATCGACGGCTGGGTGCTGGTGCACACCGGGGCCGGCCGGGTGGTGCTCTGGCACGGCGGATGGCTGCCGGTGCGCGGCTTCAGCGTTGGCGTCTCGTTCGTGGGCGACCAGTTCGGCGCCGGCCTGGCCCTGCTGGTGGCGGTGCTGATGGCCGCCGCCCTGCTCTACAGCTGGCGCTACTTCGAGGCGGTGGAGGCGCACTACCACGCCCTGATGCTGCTGTTCCTCGCCGGCATGCAGGGGTTCGCCCTCAGTGGCGACCTGTTCGACATGTTCGTGTTCTTCGAGCTCATGGGGGCGGTGGCCTATGCCCTGACCGCTTTCAAGATCGAGGATGCCTCCGCCCTTCAGGGTGGTCTCAGCTTCGCCATCATGAACTCGCTGGGGGCCTATTTCGCCCTGTTCGGGGTGGGCCTGGTCTACGCCCGAACCGGCCAGCTGGGCCTGCCCGAGCTCAACCGGGCGCTGGTCGGCCACCGGCCCGACGCCCTCCTGGTCGCCGCCTTCGTGCTGGTGTCGTGCGGCTTCCTGGTCAAGGCGGCCATGGTGCCGTTCCACTTCTGGCTGGCCGACGCCCACGCGGTGGCGCCCAGCTCGGTGTGCGTCCTGTTCTCCGGGGTCATGGTCGAGCTCGGCCTCTACGGGTTCGTGCGGGTGTACCTGGTGGTGTTCCGCCCGGTCCTGCCCGGGCCCGACATCACCAGGGCCTTCGTGGTCCTGGGGGCCATCACCGCCGTGGTCGGCGCCGTGATGTGCTTCGGCCAGCGCCACATCAAGCGACTGCTGGCGTATTCGACCATCGGACACGTCGGGCTGTTCCTCATGGCCCTGTCCGTGCTCAGCCCCGACGGAGTGGGCGGGGCTGCCGTCTATGCGGTGGGCCACGCCGGGGCCAAGGGGGCCCTGTTCCTGCTGGGCGGCATCCTCCTCAACCGCTACGGCTCGGTCGACGAGCTGGAGCTCTTCGGGAGGGGCCGCCGCCACCGTTGGACCGGCGTCGCCTTCGTCGTCGGCGCCCTGGCCCTGGCCGGCCTTCCGCCGTTCGGCACCGCCCTCGGGAAGTCGATGGCCGAGGAGTCCCTCGCCAGCGCCGGCTACGGCTGGGCGCCGGCGTTGTTCGTGGCCGTCTCCGCCGTCACCGGGGCGGCCGTCCTGCGGGCGGGGCTGCGGGTGTTCTTCGGCGTGGGCCCCCCTCCGCTCGGATCCGGCTCCGGCGCCACGCCCGGCACCGAGGAGCCCGATGTCGAGGGCCGTCTCACCAGGGTGCCCCTGACCATGGCAGCCGCCATCGCCGCCCTGTTCGGGGTCGCCCTGGTCGGAGGGGTGTGGCGGCTGGTGCCCGACGCCGTCGACCGGGGCGCCCAGCGCTTCGCCGACGGGACCGGCTATGCCGCCCAGGCCCTGGCCCACGTGCCGGCAGGGCCGACCCGGGCGCTGCCGGGGGGATGGTGGGGGGTGGAGGGTGTGGCCCTGTCGCTGGCCTCGGTGGCCCTGGCGGTCGTCCTCGCACTGGGGGCGATCTACCTGTCCCGGTTGCCGGACGCCGTGCGGGCGTGGGGCCGCCGCCTGCAGCCCGGCTACCGGGTCCTGCGCCGCCTGCACTCGGGCCACATCGGCGACTACGTGGCGTGGTTCATGGCCGGCCTGGCCGGAGTGGCCGCGCTGGTGGGGTTCCCGCTGCGGTGACCGGAGCCGCCGGCGTCACCAGCGGCGGTCCGGCCGGGCCGGGGCGGGCAGTGGAGCTGGCCCGCCAGCGCGACGAGCTCCGGGCGCTGGCGGGGGCGCTGGCCTCCTGCCCGCCGGTGGTCCACGAGCGCACGGCGTCGGAGATGAGGGAGCGTCTGGCGCTCACGGCCGCCCTGCGGCGGTCCTTCGTCGGCCACGAGACGGTCAAGCTGCTGCGGGTGTGGCCGGTGCTGCGGCGTCACGACCCCGGCGCCGTGCCGCTCATAGCGGAGTCGGTGCAGCTCAAGAAGCGCGCCGAGGAGCTGATGGTCAAGCTGGGCTGGGCCGGCGAACGGGACGAGTCGATCAACGACGACACCGCCGCCCTGCTCGGGCTGGTGGAGGAGGTGCTGCGCATCGAGGAGGGACTGGTGGCCCAGCTGGAGGTGCTGGTGCCGGCGGACGAGCTCGCCAGGCTGCAGCGCCGGCTGCACCGGGGCCTGCGCTGGAGCCCCACCCGGGCCCATCCCGAGCTGCCGTCCGGGTTCCGATCGGCCCGCCTGCTCGCTCCCCTGGTCGGAGTGGTGGACCGCCTACGCGATCTGTGCGCACCCCGGGTGGCACCCACGTAGGGGCGCCCGCCTCTGCGTGGGCCTGGTCGGCGGCCGGCTCAGGGGCGCACGGTGGCCGGTTCCGGGACGGGCGTCGGCGCCACGGCCTCGGTGCCCAGTCGGTGCCCGGCCAGGATGGCCCGCCAGTGGCCGTTGAGGGCCTCGATCATCTGCTGGTTGCGGTCCCGCTCGGCGCCGAAGGAGATCCACGGCTCGTCCGAGATGGCCTGCACCACCACTTCGCCGTCGGCGGTGGACAGGCGGGTGACGTAGGGGAAGCGCTCCTCGTCGAGGCTGAAGCCCCGCACGTCGGGCCAGGCGACCTGGTGGCTGCGGAACATGTTGCGCACCAGCACCCCGTCGGGACCGACGGTGACGCGGGTGCTACCTGGTCCGGCCAGCACCAGGCCGGCCAGCAGGACTGCCTGGGCGACGGCCAGCATCAGGTGGCCCTGGCCGGCCGACCACGGAGCCCCGGCCGGGCCGCCGCGCAGGATCATGGCGGCCGCCACCAGCAGTGCGCAGCACCAGTAGGTGTGACGCTGGCGTCGGCCGTAGTAGGTGATGGGGTGTTCAGACATGGTCGCTCACGCTGTTGGATCGGCGGGCGGAGCCCCGGGTTGAGGTCCGGGGCCGGTTCTGCCGGCGGTTCCGCCCGGGTAGAGCCCGGAAGACGAGGCGCCGGCGGCGTCATATGGTGCCGCAAGGACGAGCCGGAGGGGCATCGGTTTTCATGGACCCGGACGACCAGCGCGAGGCCCTGGCGCCGTATCGGGCCAAGCGGGACTTCAGCCGCACCGACGAGCCGGCCGGTGCGCCGGAGGGGGCGGCCCCGTCCGGTCCGGCGGACGTGGCCCTGCCCGAGGGGGTGGAGACGGGTGCGTTCGTGGTCCAGGAGCACGACGCCCGCCGGCTCCACTACGACTTCCGCCTCGAGGTCGACGGGGTGCTCAAGTCCTGGGCCGTGCCCCGGGGCCCCTCGACCGATCCGAACGCCAAGCGCCTGGCCGTTCCCACCGAAGACCATCCCCTCGAGTACGGGGGCTACGAGGGGGTCATCCCCGAAGGCGGCTACGGCGCCGGGCCGTCCCTGCTGTGGGACCGGGGCACCTACATCAACCTGAGCCACGACCGGACCGGCGCCCCGGTGCCGATGACCGCCGCCCTGGCCAAGGGCCACCTGTCGGTGTGGCTGCGGGGCGAGAAGCTGGTGGGCGGGTGGTCGCTCACCCGCATCGAGAACAGCCGCGACGGCAAGGAGGCCTGGCTGCTGGTCAAGCGGGCCGACGCCGCCGCCGACCCTGACTCGGACATCACCGTCCAGCGGCCCCGGTCGGTGCTGAGCGGGCTCACCCTGGACGACCTGCGCCGCCGGGGGCGGTGACCCTCCTGCCTAGGGGATGCTGAAGCTCGACGAGGGGATTTCGGTGTAGCCGGACACCGTCCAGGCCGTCATGGTCTGGGAGAGCTCGGAGTCGTAGTTCACCGTGAGGTGGGGCCCGCCGTTGCAGGTGAAGGTGTTGATGACGAGCGCCCCGTAGTAGACGCTCTTGCAGCCGTTCCCGATCAGGTAGGCGTCGGGTGCGTAGATGACGCCGCCGAAGGTGTAGCCCTGGCCGCTGCTGTCGCCCACGTTTCCGATGCCGTTGGTGAGGATCTGCAGGTCGGCCGCCACCGGCAGGTAGGGGGTGGATGGGATGTTGACGTTCGAGTTGGCGGTGATGTCCAGATCGGTGGTGGTGGAGGTGTTCGACGACGACGGCAGGATGATGTAGAGCTTGACCACCCCGGAGGGCGAGACGCTCAGGTTGCCGTTGACGGTCACCGGGCCGGTGCAGAGGTAGGTGCCGGGGGCGATGCTCGGGTAGGCCGGGCTGGCCCCGCTGCCGAGGCTGCCGCCGTTGGGGCAGGACTGGTAGCTCGGGGGAGTGTCGGGGGCCGGCACCGAGTACAGCGAGGGGCTGGGCTGGGTGTTGGTGCAGCCCGACACGCCGCCGCCTCCCGTGTAGTACACGGTGGTGACGTTCGAGCTGATGCCGCCGTGGCAGTTGATCGTCCCGTTGCTGCCGATGGCCACCGCGCCGTTCGGGTTGGGGTTGTTGGCGTTGGCCACCTGGGCCGAGTCGTAGAGGGCGAAGGCGTTCTGGGCGTTGCCGTTGAAGTTGAGGCCCTGGTTCCCGAACAGGGCGAAGGGGTACTCGACGGAGCGGCTGACGGTGGCCTGCACGGCGTGGAGGACGCCGTTCACCTTCCCCTCGGACTCGACCGTCCAGGAGTTGGAGCTGTTCTCCACCGCCTTGTACTGGACGCCGGGCGCGGCGGGCAGGGATGAGCTGCCACAGGACGAGCTGGCCCCGACGCAGAACTCGGCCGGGGCCGGGTTGGTCGAGCTGAACTGGTCGATCTGGAACAGGGCGTCGGACACGCCGGCGTCGGCCCCGGCCAGGCCGCCCGAGAAGTGCTGGCTGTGCGACACGGTGCCGGCGTTGGAGATGGTGCGGGCGACCAGGGTGGCGCCTATGGCGGTGACCACCATGATGACGGCGACGGCAACGATAATGCTGCCGCGCTCGTCACCCCGCCGGGCCCGAAGGGGGCCTCGCCTCAGCACGGGTTGTTCCCCTGGGCGGCCAGGTTGGCGATCTGGTTGCGCAACTGCACGTCCTGGGTCTCCTGGAACGGCGTCGGTCCAGGGTCGGCCTGGCCCACGATCAGCGCCTCGACCCGGGTGGTGCAGGTGGAGATCGTGGCCGGCGGGTCGCCTTCGGTGACCAGGTTGTTGTTGTTGAGGTCGAAGTAGCTGAACACCGGCTGACTGGCCGAGTTGAGCACCCGGGTGAGCATGACCTTGCTCGAGGTCACGGTCCCGTTGACCAGCACCTCGCGGGTCAGCGTCTGGGCGCTCGAGCTGAAGATCCACTCAACGGTGGTGGGCGAGCCCCCCGACGGGTTGACGTCGCTGACCTCGATGGTCGAGGGGTAGCTGGAGGACGACGACAGCGTGAGCAGGGGACTGGCCGAGCGCAGGTCGCGGGCGAGCTGGGTGAGGGTGAAGAGGACCGCCTGCTGGTTGGCCACCAGCGCCTCGCCCTGGTTGGAGGACTGGGTGAGGGAGATCAGCGAGCTGCCCATGGCCCCCAGGACCACGACCAGCAGGGCGGAGGCGACCATCACCTCCACCACGGTGTACCCCGCCTGGCGGGAGCCACTGCGGAACCTCCGCCAGGCCCGGCTCAGCAATGCCCCGAGTTCCCCTTCTCCTTGCAGATGTTGACCTGCACCTGGACCAGCGGGCTGTACTGGGCACCGTTCACCACCACGGTGAACTGGTCGTTGCCCACGTTCCAGACCGTTCCCGACGTGCCGGCGGTCCCGTTGAACTGGCCCCCGTTGGCGGTCAGGAGGGCCGACTGGGAGCCACCCGATGTGGTGTAGGACACCGACACGCTCGAACACGAGGAGGTGCCGTTCACCGCCAGGGAGAAGCCGGAGGCGTTGACCAGCTTGCCTGTGCCGTCGACCACGCCCGAGGTGGGGCTGACGGACAGGGCGCTGACGGTGCAGCCGGCGGTGGTGCTGGTGGTGGGGGTGCCGGTGGTGGCCTGCACCACCGGGCTGGACGGGGAGGAGTCCGAGCCGTTGGAGCCGACGGAGATGATCTGGAAGTAGTAGGTGGTTCCTGCGGTGAGGGACCCGGCGGTCCAGCACAGGTCCCCGGGCAGCGTCGAGCAGGAGCCGCCGGTGACGGTGGGCGACGAGGCGTAGGTGCCGCTGCCGGCGAAGTTGCCTGTGGTGTTGTACTCGACGATGTAGCCGGTGATCGGGGTGGGCGAGCTGGTCGGGGCCTGCCAGCCGACGTCGATGGCGTCGACGTTGGTGGGTGCCGCCTCGGTGACGGCGCCCGGGTTGGTAGGAGCCGACGGCGGGCCAAGCGTTGTGGTGGAGGTGGTGGTGGTGGCGTTGTAGTTGTTCTCCGGGCCGGTGTAGGCGCCCTCGCCCCCCGGATAGACCGCCGAGGTCTGGGTGACGGTGTGGGTGCCGGACTGGTCCGTCCATGACACGTAGACCGTGGTCGCCTTGTAGGCCAGCGAGTAGGTGGAGGCCCCCACCGGCTTGCCTGCGTCGACCCAGTCGATGCAGCGGTTGACGGTGTAGGTGACCGAGTTGACCGTGGAGGTGGTGGTCGGGGTGATGAGGGGCCCGGGGCTGGAGGGGGAGGTGGAGCCCAGGGTCACCGGGTTGGTCTGGGCCGAGCACTGGGTGGGGGTGGTCTGGTCGCCGTAGAAGCCGACGTCGGCGTAGGGGATCGCCCTCACCGCCTCGGTGGCCGCCACCGCCAGGCCGGTGGCGGTCGTGCGGTGGTTGGCGGTGCTGGCCAGCTTGAGCGAGCCGTAGAACGCCGGCGCCAGGGACACCATCACCGCCGCCAGCAGGCTGATGGCGATGACCACCTCAAGCACGGTGAAGCCGGACTGGTCCCGCCGGGGGGCCCTCCGCCTGATCATCGCCCGCGCACGCGCCACACGGATGGATCGACAGGCTGCGCTCCCGCCTTGAGAAATGGGAGCTTTGCCCCCCATTCGGGGGGCAAAGCGGCTACCCGAAGGTCGGTGTGTTCGGTGTCGGCAGGAGCTCCAGCCAGGTGCGGCCCGGATGAAGCGGGATCGGCTGGCCGGAGGCGGTCAGGAGCTTGACCGGCGAGTCGATCGACGGACGCTGCCAGCTGCCCTGGATCATCTTCCCGTCCCGCATGACCCAGAGGCTCCCCGAGCCGACCAGGATCACGAGGGGGTCCTCGTTGTGGGCGGCGTCGAAGATCCCCGTGTGTCCGATCTGCACCGACATGATCACCACGTTCTGGGCGTTGACCACCGAGCCGTCGGTGGTGACGTCGGGGCTGTGCTCCTGGGAGCGCTGGTATCCCACCGCCGGCGTCCAGGTCCACTGGGCCGAGGACTGGGCCGACAGGTTCATGGTGACCGAGCTGGCGGGGCTGCCGCCCTGGGGGGTTGCCGAGTAGGTGAACAGCTGGTGGGGCGGGGCCGAGCTGGCCCCGTGGGACAGGCCGTAGGAGTAAAGGTCGGAGGTGGCGGCGAACACGGTGTGCGGGGAGGGGCGGCTGTGCACCAGGTGGAACACCGGCACCCCGTTGTCGAAGGCCAGGAGGGTGGCGGTGGTCTCCGACTTGACCGGAGCGATCTCGCCGGCGGCCGCCCCGGAATAGGCGAAGATGCCGTCGTTGAGCTCCTTGAGCAGGGCGGCGTCGACCGGCCGGGCGGAGCGGATGGGGCCCACCTGCGGGGCGTCCTGGGACTGGAAGGTCACGAACAGCCGGGTGAGGCCACCCTCCACCAGGGTGTCGGCGACCAGGTCGGCCTGGTTGAGACCGGCCTGGGGGAATGAGCCCGGGGCGTTGTCGACCTTGACCGACAGGGCGGGCCGGGCGGCGTTGGCGGCGTTGGTGACCGGCAGGCCGGTGAGGGGGTACACGGCCGGGGTGGTCGTGCTCGAGGTGACCGGGGCGGCGGGGGTGACGGTGGCCGCACCGTGGATCTTCGCCGAGGAGCAGCCGGCCAGGGCTACCGCTCCCACCACTCCGGCGGCCAGGGCGCGACGTCGGGTCCGGGTCGTGTTGCGGGTGTGAATCGGGCTTCTTCTCCTGGTGTGGTGCCGTCTCGCCCGGCACATGCCAAAGGTCCGCCCGGGTCAATGGTGCCAGCCGCGGGCCCTCGGGAGGGGGATTCGCTGCTGTTCCGCCCCAGCGGCGCCTCCCTTAACCATCGGCTCGGCGAGGCGGCGCCTGAGGATACAGGTCCGCCGGCCGCCGCCCGATCATGGTTGGAACTGGATGGGGAAAGGCCCCTCCGCCGGGTAGAGCAACGGCGATGACGGTGCTCATCGGGGCCTCCGGCTGGCAGTACCGGTCGTGGCGGGGGCCGTTCTATCCGCCCGGCCTGGCCCAGCGGCACTGGCTGGAGCACTACGCCGCCGCCTTCGCCACGGTGGAGGTGAACAACACCTTCTACCGCCTGCCCCCGCCGGCGGTCTTCGCCGACTGGGCCGCCCGGGTGCCAGGGGACTTCGTGGTGACGGTCAAGGCCAGCCGCTACCTGACCCACGTCAAGCGCCTGCGCCAGCCCGAGGAGCCGGTCGGCCGGCTGATGGAGGGGGCCCGCATGCTCGGGCCACACCTGGGACCGGTCCTCGTGCAGCTGCCCCCGGACATGCCCGCCGCCCCCGGGCTGCTGGACCAGGCCCTGGCCGCCTTCCCGGCCGGGGTGAGGGTCGCAGTGGAGCCCAGGCATCCGTCCTGGTTCACCGACGAGGTCAGGGCGGTGCTGAGCGAGCGGGGGGCGGCGCTGTGCTGGGCCGACCGCCTGTCCCGCCCCCTCACCCCGCTGTGGCGCACGGCGCCGTGGGGCTACCTGCGCCTCCACGAGGGCCGGGGAGGCAACCACCCCTGCTACGGGCGCACGGCCCTGTCCGGGTGGGCCCGCCGGCTGGCCGCCGACTTCGCCCCCGAGGACGACCTGTTCGTCTACTTCAACAACGATCCCCGGGCCTGCGCCCTGCACGACGCCCGGCTCTTCGCCGGCTACGTCGCCCGGGCCGGGCTGGTGGCGTCACGGGTGCCCGCCGCCTCCATACGGCCCGGTTCCCCGTGACCTAGGAGCGCCCGGCGCCCTCGGGCAGGTCCCGCTCCTTGACCTCGACGTCGACCTCCACCTCGGGCCGGCGCTTCTCCTCCTCCACCAGGTCCACCAGCACCTCGCGGTCGGAATCGGTCAGTGGGGGCTGCACCAGGCTGCGGGGCCACAGCCGGCGGTGGCGCACCACGTTGACCTCGGCGGCGTAGATGCCCAGCTGCGCCCCCATGTAGAGCCATCCGATCAGGCCCAGAACCATGCCGAACATGCCGTAGACCTGGCTGGAGTGCCGCAGCTGGTGGCCGATCAGGTAACCCCCGGCGACCTGCAGGATCTCCCAGCCGATCCCCCCGACCACCGCCCCCGGGAGGAGGGCGGCGGTGGGGACCGAGGCCGGGGTGAGCACCCGGAAGGCCAGGAGGTACAGGCCGACGTTGGCCACCGTGGCCACCAGGGGGGCGGCGACATGGGTGACCATCGGAACGTGGCCGCCGAAGCCGGCCACCGCCGAAAGGGCGGGGGTCACTACGGCGGACAACCCGAGCACGCCGAAGAACCCCGCCCCCCGGGCCAGCCGGGGCAGGAACCCGGGTCGCTTGTCGTTGGGGACGTTCCAGACCTGGGCCATGGCGTACTGGCCGGCCTGGGCGACCCCAAGGGCGCCCCAGAGGAGCCCCAAGACGCCGATGACCAGCCCGGCCACGTTGCCGGTCAGGGGACGGCTGACGTTGCGGGTGAGCTGGTTCCCGATGATCGGGAACTGGGCCACGGCCGAGTTGAGCAGGCTGCTGCGCAGTCCGGGGTGGCCGCCCAGGACGTAACCGAGGACGGTCACCGCCACCAGCAGGAGGGGGAACAGGGAGAGGAACCCGTAGTAGGCCAGCAGGGCGGCCAGGGTCCCGCCCCGGTCGTCGCCGAACTTGCGCACCACCCCGAAGAGGAACCCGACGCCGGGAGCGCCGCGCTGGAACGAGTCGACTCGCCGGAGGACCTTCTGCAGGACCGTCATGGGACGGTCATTCCCTCGAGGTCAGCAGGCGTAGTCCTCGTCGTAGGTCTGGACCCCGTCCTGGAGCAGCCAGGTGGGCCCCGAGGTGAAGGCCATCTGGGACGAGCAGTAGGTGCTCGTGTTGCTGGCCCCCGCCTGCCACATGGGGATGTTGGGGGCGTAGTTGCCGGCGATCTGGGACCACTGGTAGGGCGTCGAGTACACCCCGGGCTGCACTCCGGCGGCCTGCAGGGCGGCCACCGCCCCGGCGATCACCTGGTCGTTGGCGGCGGTGTCGGTGCTCCAGTTGTTGGCCGTCTCCACGTCGAGCCACCACATGGGCGAGACGGCCCCCGCCTGCTGGGCGTATTGGTAGGAGGCCTTGGCGGCGTTGTAGCCGTAGTTGTAGGACTGGCAGTTGGCGTCGGTGGCGGCGCAGTTGCCGGCCGGCCCGCTCATCGCCTGGGAGCTGGCGTCGGCGGTCGGGGAGTTGGTGTTGATGTACAGGGTGAGCACCGCCTGCTCGCCCCACGTGGCCTCGCTCGACAGGCACGGGTTCTGGGTGAACATCTTCCCGTCGTTCACCCCAACCACCGCCACCCCGAACGGGGCCTGCGGGTAGCTGCCGCCGCACTGGGGCCACGAGATGTCGTAGCCGGTGGCGCCGGGCTGGTAGGGGTCGAGGCTGGTGGCGGTGGCGACGGCGACGATGGGGGCCTTGGTGGACGTGCCCCCCAGGGAGCCCTTGAAGCCGGCGTCGCCGAAGTTGAAGATCCCCCCGTCGGCCGCCGCCAGCCAGTAGCCCCCGCCGTCGGCCGGGGTGGCCATTCCGATGATGGGGGCGTTGAGCTTGGTCGCCCCCAGCGAACCGAAGAAGCGGGCGTCGCCGAAGCTGAAGATGCCCCCGTCCGAAGCCACCAGCCAGTAGCCCAGGCCGTCCGGGGTGGCGGCGGCCCCGACGATGGGCTCGGCCAGCTTGATGGCCCCGGTCGATCCGAAGAAGCCGGCGTCGCCGAAGGTGAAGACCCCCCCGTCGGAGGCGACCAGCCAGTAGCCCAGCCCGTTGGGGGTCGGCATCATGGCCACGATCGGCTCGGCCAGCTTCAGGGCCCCGGTCGATCCGAAGAAGCCGGCGTCGCCGAAGGTGAAGATGCCCCCGTCGGAGGCCACCAGCCAGTAGCCGGCGCCGTCGGGTGTGGCGGCCATGCCGACGATCGGCCGGTTGAGCTTGATGGCCCCGGTCGACCCGTAGAAGGAGGCGTTGCCGAAGCTGAAGATGCCCCCGTCGGACGCCACCAGCCAGTAGCCCGCCTTGTTCGGCACACCGGCCATGCCAACGATCGGCCTGGTCAGCGTCTTGCCGGCCTCGGAGCCGGCGCTGGGAGCGTTGCCGAAGCTGTAGACGCTGCCGTCACGGCCGGCCATCCAGTAGGTCGAAGGTGGGGCCGGCGCGTTGGGCGACGGCTGGGCGATGGCCAGCTGGGCCCGGGCGGCGCCGATGCCCGGCAGCAGGGTCAGGGCCACCGCGCCGGCTACGACCATGGCCAGGCGGCCCGCCAGCCGGCGGGCGGAAGGGATCGATGGGGTCGACGTGGGCCGCATTCAGCCGCTCCTGAACTGGTCCGCCGGCACTTCTCCGGTCATGACGGAGGACCGCACGTTACTGGGAAGGCCCCGCCGGTAGCTTGAACCCCCATGCCGCTCACTGCGCCCCTCGGCGTGACCTTCGCTTCCATACAGGCCCTGGGCCCGGCCGCCGCCCCGGCCGTGGCCCGCCAGGCGGAGGCGCTGGGCTACAGCTCCTTCTGGACCGCCGAGGTCAACGGGGCCGAGGCCTTCTCCCTCCTGGGGGCCGTCTCCCAGGCCGCCCCCGGCCTAGACCTCGGCACCGGGGTGGTCGCCCTGCAGCTGCGCACCCCGCCGCTGCTGGCCATGGCGGCGGCGACCCTGCAGGCCATGGCCCCCGAGCGCGACGTGCTGGTCGGTGTGGGGATCTCCTCGCCGGTGGTCGCCGGCCGCTGGCACGGCGCCGGCTACGGCGAGCGCCCCCTGGCCCGGACGGCGGAGTTCCTCACCCTCCTGGGGGAGTGCCTGTCGGGCGAGCAGGTCGACTTCGAGGGGGAGTTCTACCGGGTCAGCCGGTTCCGCCTCGGGGTGCGCCTGGGCGAGCGCAGGCCCAAGATCGTCCTCGGTGCCCTCAACGAGGGGATGCTGCGCCTGGCGGGGGAGAAGGCCGACGGGGTGCTGCTCAACTACCTGCCCTCCACCCATGTGCCGTGGTCGGTCGAGCAGGTGCGCAAGGGTGGCGACGCCACCATCTACGCCTACGTGCACGTGGGCGTTTGCGAGCGCTCCGACGGTCTCGAGCTGGCCCGGAGAGACCTGTTCTCCTACGCCACCGTCGACTCCTACGCCCGCAACTTCGAGCGGGCCGGCTACGGCGACTCGGTGCGGGCGGTGCGCCAGGCCCACCAGGCCGGCGACCGCCAAGGAGCGGTGGCGGCGGTGTCGGAGGCGATGGTCGACGGCATCGACGTGATGGGCGACGCCGACCACGTGGCCGCCACGGTGCGGGCCTACGTGGATGCCGGCGTGGAGGTCCCCATCGTGTTCCCAATGCCCTGGGGGCAGGACCGGGCGGCGGTGGTGACGTCGACCCTGGAGGCGGCCGCCGCCGGCCTGGCCTGAGCGCGGCTTAGGCGGGGGCGTCAGGCCCCGGCGGCCACCGTGGTCGAGCCCGCCCCGGTGACGGCGTGGCGCACGGCAGCGGCGATGCCGGGCCCGTCGAGGCCCAGCCGGGCCAGGATGCTGGGGGGCTTGCCGTGGGGGATGTACTCCAGCGGGGTCCCCAGGATCAGGATGGCGGGGGCCTTGCGCCCCTCGCCGCGGGCCGAAATGGCCTCGCTGATGTGGCTGCCCGCCCCGCCGACCCGCACCCCGTCCTCGACCGTGGCCACCAGGGGGTGGGCGGCGGCGTCGGAGAGCATGGCCGGGTCGAGCGGCTTGACCACCCGGACGTCCCAGACCGAACACGAGATCCCCTCGGCGGCCAACCGTAGGGCGGCCTCCTCGGCCGCCTCCAGCATCTTGCCCACGGCCAGGATGCACACGTCGGTCCCCGAGCGCACCCGCCGGGCGGCCAGCCCCGAGCCCACCTGGTCCGGGGGTGCCTGGCGGGCCGCGCCCTTCGGCCAGCGCACGGCGCTGGGACCGGGCAGCCGGAGGGCCTCCTCCAGCATCACCTCCAGCTCGCCCGTGGACGAGGGGGCGAAGACCGTCATCCCCGGTATCCCGAGGGTGAGGGCGAGGTCGAGCACGCCGTGGTGGCTGGGGCCGTCGTCGCCGGTGATGCCGGCCCGGTCGAGGGCGAAGACCACCGGGAGTCGGTGCAGGCCCACGTCGTAGGTGGCCTGGTCGAATGCTCTGGTGAAGAAGGTGGAGTACACCGCCACCACCGGCCGCAGGCCCCCCATGGCCATGCCCGCCGCCGCCGTCACCGCGTGCTGCTCGGCGATGCCCACGTCGAAGAACCGGTCAGGGAACCGGGCCTGGAACTGCAGGAGCCCGGTGGGCCCGGGCATGGCCGCGGTCACCGCCACCACCCGGTGGTCCCGCTCGGCGGCGGCCAGCATGGCCGAGGTGAAGGCGTCGGTGTAGGTGATGGGGGCGTCGCCGGCCCCCAGCTCGGACACCACGGGCACCTTGAAGTCGTGCAGGCACTGGATCTCGTCGTCCTCGGCGGGGGCGTAACCCCGCCCCTTCTGGGTTAGGACGTGCACCACGATCGGGCCGTCGTACTCCACCGCCCCCCGCAGGGCCCGCTCGAGGCCGGCGATGTCGTGGCCGTCGATCGGCCCCGTGTAGCGCACGCCCAGGGCCTCGAAGAAGACCTGGGGGGCGATCACCTCCCGCACGGCCGCCCGCATGCTCAGCCATCCCGACTGGGCCAGCCGACCGACGGCGGGCATGTCCTTGAGGGCCCGGCTCATGCGCTCGCGGGCGTGCAGGTAGGAGGGGTTGAGGCGCAGGCGGGTGAGGCTGGCGGACAGCTTCGACACGGTGGGGGCGTAGGAGCGGCCGTTGTCGTTGAGGACGATCACCACCCGCCGCTCGCTGTGACCCAGGTTGTTGAGGGCCTCGTAGGCCATGCCCCCGGTGAGGGCGCCGTCGCCCACCACCGCCACCACCCGGCGGGGGTCGGAGCCCTCGGCCCCCTTCTGGGGGCCCTCTCCCAGGGCCAGGGCGGTGGCCAGGCCGTGGGCGTAGCTGAGGATGGTGGAGGCGTGGCTGTTCTCCACCCAGTCGTGCTCGCTCTCCCGCCGCGACGGGTAGCCGGACAGGCCCCCCTCCTGGCGCAACCCGCCGAAGCCCTCCCGCCGGCCGGTGACCAGTTTGTGGACATAGGCCTGGTGGCCGGTGTCCCACAGAACGATGTCATGGGGGGAGGAGAAGACCCGGTGCACGGCCAGGGTCAGCTCCACCGCCCCCAGGTTGGAGCCCAGGTGCCCGCCGGTGACGGTGACGGTGTCGACGATGAACGCCCGCACCTCCGCCGCCAGCAGCTCCAGCTCGTCGTAGCTGAGCTGGCGCAGGTCGTGCGGAGAGCGGATCCGCTCGAGGATCATCGTTCGCTGCCTCCCAAGGCCCCCACGCTACCGCCGCCGCGGTCCGACGAATATCGTCGCCGGTCACCATGCTGCCCAGCCTCGACCTGTCCGGACACGTCGCCCTGGTTACCGGGGGCAACAGCGGCATCGGCCTCGGCATGGCCTCCGGGCTGGCCCAGGCGGGGGCGGACGTGGCCATCTGGGGCACCAACCCCGACAAGAACGCCGCCGCCGAGGCGCAGCTGGCCGCCCACGGCACCCGGGTCCTGGCGCTGCGCTGCGACGTGGGTGACGAGGCCGAGGTGGAGGAGGCCTTTGCAGAGACGGTGTCGAGCCTGGGCAAGGTCGACTCGTGCTTCGCCAACGCCGGAGTCGGCGGGGCGGCGTCGTCCTTCCTCGAGATGAGTCTCGACGAGTGGCACCGGGTGCTCCGGGTCAACCTCGACGGCGCCTTCCTGACCTTCCGGGCGGCCGCCCGGCACATGGTGGAGCGGGGCGGGGGCGGGAGCCTGGTGGGCACCGCCTCGCTGGCCGCCATCTCCGGTCAGGCCAGGGGCGAGCACTACGCGGCCACCAAGGGCGGCCTCATCTCGATGATCCGGGCCCTGGCCGTCGAGCTGGCCCGCCACCGGGTGCGGGCCAACGCCATCCTGCCCGGCTGGATCGACACCCCCATGACCTCGGGCGCCCTGGCCTGGGACCGCTTCCGCGACAAGGTCCTGCCCCGGGTGCCTGCGCGCCGGTGGGGAGAGCCGTCCGACTTCGCCGGCGTCGCCGTCTACCTGGCCAGCCCGGCCTCGGAGTACCACAGCGGGGACACCCTGGTCGTCGACGGCGGCTACATCGTGTTCTGATTCGTGCGCCCGGCGCACCTTGATGCATCGAGTTCGTGAGTGATGAGCCGAGGGGGGCCACCATGGCAGTGACGACCAACACCGAGCTGGCGGTGAGCGGCCATGGGGGTGAGCTGGTGATGGCCCCACTGGCGGCCATGGGGGTGAGCGAGATCTTCACCCTCTCCGGCGGTCACGTCTTTTCGGTCTACGACGCCTGCGTGAAGGCCGGCATCCGCATCGTGGACGTCCGCCACGAGCAGACCGCCACCTTCGCCGCCGAGGGAATGGCCAAGCTGACCCGCCGGGTGGGCGTCGCCGTGCTGACCGCCGGGCCCGGGGTGACCAACGGGGTGAGCGCCATCACCACCGCCCACCTCAACGGGTCGCCCGTTGTCGTGCTGGGGGGCCGGGCGGCCCAGAGCCGCTGGGGTTCCGGCTCCCTGCAGGAGCTCGACCACGTGCCGATCGTGGCTTCCATCACCAAGCTGGCCCGCACCGCCACATCAGCGGCGGAGCTGGCACCACTGGTCGCCGAGGCGGCCACCACCGCCGCCACCCCCCACCGGGGTCCGGTCTTCGTCGATCTGCCCATCGACGTCGTCTTCGGCCGGGCCGAGGCGACCGTCTCCGTGCCGGGGTCGCCGGCGGTCCCCGCTGCCGATCCCGACGAGGTCGAGCGGGCGGCCGCGCTGCTGGCCGGGGCCGAGCGCCCCGCCCTGGTGGCCGGCAGCGACGTGTGGTGGAACGGGGCCTGGGAGCAGCTCCGGGCGGTGGCCGAGGCCCTGCAGGTGCCGGTGTTCCTCAACGGGATGGGGCGGGGCTGCCTGCCTGCCGACCACCCCCTGGTCCTGTCGCGCACCCGGTCCGCCCTCAAGCGTGCAGACGTGGTGGCGGTGGTGGGCACGCCGCTGGACTTCCGGCTGTCCTTCGGCCGTTTCGGGGAGGCCCAGGTGGTCCACATCGTCGACAGTCCCGGCCAGCAGGCGGCTCACGTCCGGCTGGCGGCCGCTCCTGCCGGGGACCTGCGCAGGACACTCGAGGACATCGCCGCCACCGGAGCCGCCCGGCGCGACCACCGCAGCTGGATCGAGGGCCTTCGCGATGAGGAGGCCGCCGCCCGCCAGGCCGAGCGGCCCCAGCTGGAGTCCGACGCCGATCCCATCCACCCGGCCCGCATCTACGGCGAGCTGGCCGGCCGCCTCGACCGCGACGCCGTCGTCATTGGGGACGGCGGCGACTTCGTCTCCTTCGCCGGTCGGCTGGTCGACTCGTACGAGCCGGGGTGCTGGATGGACCCCGGGCCCTACGGCTGCCTGGGCACAGGGCTGGGCTATGCCATCGCCGCCCGCGTCGCGCACCCCGACCGCCAGGTGGTGGCCATGCTCGGCGACGGCGCCTTCGGGTTCTCCGCCATGGACGTCGACACCCTGGTCCGCCACCAGCTGCCCGTGGTCATGGTCGTCGGCAACAACGGCATCTGGGCCCTCGAGAAGCACCCCATGCGCAACATGTACGGCTACGACGTGGCCGCCGACCTGCAGGCGGGATGCCGCTACGACCGGGTGGTCGAGGCCCTGGGGGGAGCGGGGGAGACCGTCACCGACCCCTCCCAGGTGGGCCCCGCCCTCGACCGGGCCTTCGCCGCCGGGGTGCCCTACCTCGTCAACGTGGTCACCGACCCCGAGGTGGTCTACCCCCGCTCGTCCAACCTGGGCTGAGCACCCGGCGGGCGTGACTCCCGCAGAGGAGGCCGGATGGCGTCTGTGGCGGGCGTCAGTGGCGGGCGCGCTTGAGGAAGCGCTCCTCCTCGACGATGACCCGGGTCAGGCGGCCCGCCCCCACCAGGCCGCCGGAGTCGCTGGCCGACACGGTGAAGACCAGACGGCGGCCCTCGATCTTCTCGAGGGTGGCCTCGGCCCTCACCCGGTCGCCGATACCGCTGGGGGCGAGATGGTCGAGCTGCACCCGCATCCCGACGGTGGTGTGGCCGGGGGCGACGGCGTCGGCAACGGCGGCGCAGGCGGCCTCCTCGCACAGGGCGATCAGGCGGGGCGTGGCCAGCACGGGCACCTCGCCGGAGCGCATGGCGACGGCGGTGTCGGCCTCGGACACCACCAACTCGACGTGTCCGGCGAGGCCGGGGCTGAGGAGCACGCGCTTACAGTTAGCGGACCCCTTCCGCCCACCACAACTTGAAGGACCGGCCGATGATCGAAACGGACACCCTGGAGAAGGTCCTCGGGGCCGCCCTGCGCACCGGCGGGGACTTCGCCGAAGTGTTCGCCGAGGACCGGCGCAGCTCAGCGGCGGTGCTGGAGGACGGCCGGGTGGAGGACGTGAGCTCCGGGCGGGACCGCGGTGCCGGTATCCGGGTGGTGGTGGGTGACACCACCGGCTTCGCCCACACGTCGGACCTGTCGGAGGCCGGCCTGACCCGCGCCGCCGAGGCGGCGGCGGCCGCCGCCCGCGGCGGGGGCGGAGGGGTCAGGACCGTCGGGCTGCGCCACCAGCCCCCGCCCCCGGCCCGCTTCGAGATCGCGCCCGAGGACGTCCCCAAGGCCCGCAAGGTGGAGATGCTGGTGCGGGCCGACGAGGTGGCGCGTTCGTCGGGGGCGGCCATCAGGCAGGTGAGCGCCGCCTACGGCGACTCCCGCCGGCGGATACTCGTGGCCAACAGTGACGGGCTGCGGGCCGAGGACGACCAGGTGCGCACCCGGTTCATGGTCCAGTGCGTGGCCGCCGGCGACACCGGCATGCAGACCGGCTACGACATCGGCGCCCGCACCAGGGGCTTCGAGATGTTCCAGTCCGACATCGACGTGGACGAGGTCGCCCGCGAGGCGGCCCGCATCGCCCTGGCCAAGCTCACCGCCCGTCCGGCCCCCAGCGGGGTGGTGCCCATCGTGGTCCGCCGCGGCAGCGGGGGCATGCTCTTCCACGAGGCCTGCGGACATGGCCTCGAGGCCGACCACATCGTCAAGGACACCTCGGTGTACCGGGGCCGGGTGGGGCAGAAGGTGGCCAGCCCGCTCGTCACTCTGGTCGACGACGGCACCTACGGCGGCGGTGCCTGGGGCACCTTCGCCGTCGACGACGAGGGCAACGAGGCCAAGCGCAACGTCCTCATCGAGGACGGCGTGCTCACCGACTACATGTGGGACTGGCTGCAGTCGCGCAAGGAGGGCCGGCGCACCTCGGGCAACGGTCGCCGCCAGTCCTACGAGCACCTGCCGATGGTGCGCATGACCAACACGTTCCTCCTCGACGGCGCCGACGATCCGGACGAGATCGTCCGCCAGACGCCCCACGGCGTGTACGTGGCCAAGCTGGGCGGCGGCCAGGTCAACACCGCCACAGGCGACTTCGTGTTCGGGATGACCGAGGCCTACCTCATCGAGGACGGCCACGTCACCGAGCCCCTGCGGGACGCCAACCTGATCGGCAACGGCCCCGACGTGCTCATGAAGATCGACGCCGTGGCCAACGACTTCGAGATGTCGCAGGGGACCTGCGGCAAGAACGGCCAGTCGGTGCCGGTCGGCTGCGGGCAACCGACCCTGCGGGTCACGGGGGTCACCGTCGGGGGGACCGCCGGTGCCTGACCTGGGCGAGGTGGCCAGGAGGGTCGCCGGCTGGGCCCGCGAGGGGGAGCAGGTCGAGGCCTATGTCTCCTGGGCGCGGGAGACCGACGTCCGGGCCTACCAGGGTGACGTCGAGTCGCTGTCGTCGGCCGAGTCGGAGGGCATCGGGATCCGGGTGATCTCCCGCTCCCGTCAGGGCTTCGCCTACGGCGGCTCCCTCGACGAGCAGGTGCTGGCCGACACCCTGGCCGAGGCCCGCGACAACGCCTCCTTCGCCACCGAGGATCCGGCGGTTGGCCTTCCCGAGCCCGACGGCCGCCCAGCGGTGGAACTCGACCTGTGGCGGGACGAGCTGGTGGTCCTGCCGGCGGCCGACAAGGTCGCCATGGCCCTTGAGCTGGAGCGCCAGGTGAAGGCGGGCGACCCCCGGGTTCGCCAGGTCGAGGCGTCCTTCGGCGACGTGGCCGTCGAGGTGGCGGTGGCCTCCAGCACCGGCGTCTTCGCCGCCCATCGCCGCACCGCCTGCCACGTCGCCGGCGAGGCGGTGGTCGGCGACCCCGACGACAGCCACGTCGGCGTCGGCTACTCGGTCGGGCGGGCCCCGGCCGACCTGGACCTGACCAAGGCGTCGGAGGAGGCCGTCCGGCTGGCCACCAGGCTGATCGGCGCCCGCAAGCCCCGCTCCGCCCGCCTGCCGGTGGTCCTCGACCGGCGGGTGACCACCAGCCTGCTCGGGGTGCTTTCGGGGACCTTCTCGGGCGAGGCGGTGCTCAAGGGCCGCTCCCTGTTCGCCGAGCGGATGGGCGAGCCGGTGGCGGCCGGGTCGGTCACCCTGGTCGACGACCCGACCATCGCCGAGGCCTTTGCCGCCACCCCCCATGACGCCGAGGGCCTCGCCACCCGCCGCAACGTCCTCATCGACGGCGGCGTGCTCAGCGCCTTCCTCTACGACAGCTACTCGGCCCGGCGGGCGGGGACCACCTCGACGGGCTCGGCGGTGCGGGGCGGGTTCAAGGGGGCCCCGGGGGTCGGCTGCCGGGCCCTGTCGCTGGCGCCGGGGCACCTGGACCTCGACGGCATCCTGGCCGACATAGGCGAGGGCCTGCTGGTCCAGTCGATGAGCGGGCTGCACTCAGGGGTGAACCCGGTGAGCGGGGACTTCTCCGTGGGCGTGGAGGGCCTCATGTTCCGCAACGGGGAGCTGGCCGAGCCGGTGCGGGAGGCGACCATGGCCTCGACCCTGCAGCGCATGCTGCTCGAGGTGGTGGCCATCGGCGGGGACCTCGAGTGGCTGCCTGGCATGGCCGCCGGGCTCACCCTGGCCATCGACGGCATCAGCGTCAGCGGGTCCTGACCCGGTGACGGCGATCGACGACCATCCCCACCTCGCCCGGCCCCGCCGGCCGGGCACGGTGCGGGTCGACATGCACACCCACACCATGTGGTCCGGCGACGCCACGACCACACCCGAGGAGCTGTCGACCGCCGTGGCCGAAGCCGGCATCGACGTGCTCTGCATCACCGACCACAACACCATCAAGGGCGCCGTCGCCCTGCGCGACCGCCTGCCGTGCCGGGTGGTCGTCGGCCAGGAGGTCCGCACCGCCGCCGGCGAGCTCATCGGCCTGTTCCTGACCGAGCGGCTGCCCCACGGGGTCAAGGCGCCCGAAGCGGCGGCCCGGATCCGCGACCAGGGCGGCCTGGTCTACGTGCCCCACCCCTACGACCCCATGCGTCACTGCCTCAAGGAGGAGGCGCTCGACGAACTGCTCGAGGCGGGCCTGGTCGACGTGGTCGAGGTCTTCAACGCCAAGACCTCCCTCGAGCACCTCAACCGGCGGGCGGCCGAGGCCGCCGAGCGCTACGGCCTGCCCGGCGGGGCGGGCTCGGACGCCCACGTCCCGTCCGCCTTCGGCGCCGCCTACGTGGAGATGCCTGACTTCACCGACCGGGCCGGCTTCCTCGACTCCGTGCGGGCCGGGACGGTGGTCGGGCACCACTACGACGCCGCCCGGCCCTGGCGGCCCCGCATCGTGCCCTCCACCTCCAGCTTCGACTGACCCCGGGCCTACTCGCTCGAAAGGGGGCCGGCAGTGGTGCCCGAGCCGCACCGGCACGAGCGCCGGGCCGGAACGGAGGGCAACAGGCCGGCGATGACCGCCCGGGTGCGGTCCACCATGGACTGCAGCACCCGGAACACCTCGTCCATGCTGACCGCCTCGATGTCGGCGACCCCCTCCACCCCGGTGTCGTAGTCGGTGATGAGGGCCATGGCCGCGTAGCACAGGCCGAGCTCGCGGGCGAGGGCCGCCTCCGGGTACTGGGTCATCCCGATGACGTCCCAGCCGGCCGAGCGGAACCAGGCCGACTCCGCCCGGGTGGAGAAGCGGGGGCCCTGGATGACCACGATGGTGCCGCCGTCGTGAACCTCGAAGCCGCCGGCCCGCCCCGCCTCCGCCGCCAGGGGCCGCAGCTCGGGGCAGTAGGGGTCGGCGAAGGTGATGTGGTTGACCGAACCCTGGTCGAAGTAGGTGTCGGCCCGGCCCCAGGTCCGGTCGACCAGCTGGTCGAGGACCACCATCTGACCGGGGTGGACGTCGGGCCGCAGGGACCCGGCGGCGCAGGGGGCCAGCACCCGGCTGACCCCGGCGGCGGCCAGGGCCCACAGGTTGGCCCGGTAGGGGATCTGGTGGGGTGCCAGCTGGTGGCGGCGCCCGTGCCTGGGCAGGAAGGCCACCGCCACCCCACCGATCTCGCCGACGGTCAGGGGGGCCGAGGGGGGGCCGTAGGGGGTGCGGAGGTCGAGCTCCTCGGCGTCGGCCAGCAGCTCGTAGAAGCCGCTGCCGCCGATGACGCCGACGCCGGCACGGGGTTCCATCACCGGCCGACGTTACGGCCGGCGGGGATCAGCCGACGGCGGCCTTGGCCGAGCCCGAGGAGCCGCTCGATGAGCCCGACGAGCCGCCCGAGGTGCTCGAGCTCGACGAGCTGGTGGAGGACTTGGAGCCCGAGTCAGACGACGAGGACGACGATGACGACGACGAGGAGTCCGACTTGGGCGCCGGGCGGCTGTCGGTTTTGTAGAAGCCGCTGCCCTTGAAGGCGATGCCGATGGCCCCGAAGACCTTGCGGAGGTCGCCTCCGCAGGCCGGGCAGGTGGTCAACGGCTCGTCGCGGAAGGACTGCACGACCTCGATGTGCTCGCTGCAGCTCTTGCAGGCGTACTCGTACGTCGGCATCGGGCCAACCTCCTGGCACTCTCGACCCTCGAGTGCCAAGTGTACCGTGATCGCGGAGCCCTCACCTTCGGGAGGTCCTGATTTGGAACCGGTTGCGCGCAAGGCGGTCATTACAGCCGCCGGGCTGGGGACCAGGTTCCTGCCCGCCACCAAGGCCCAGCCCAAGGAGATGCTCCCCCTGGTCGACAAGCCGGCCATCCAGTACGTGGTCGAGGAGGCCACCGCCGCCGGCCTCGACGACATCCTCATCGTCACCGCCCGGGGCAAGCGCAGCCTCGAGGACCACTTCGACCGGTCCTTCGAGCTGGAGCACCACCTCCAGGTCACCGGCAAGGACGACCTGCTGGAGGAGATCCGGGCCATCGCCGCCCTGGCCGACATCCACTACGTGCGCCAGAAAGAGCCCCTGGGCCTCGGCCACGCCGTGTCGGTGGCCAAGTGCCACGTGGGCGCCGAGCCCTTCGCCGTTCTGCTCGGTGACGACATCATGAACGGGCCGTGGCTGCTGGAGGCCATGCTGCGGGCCCATGCCGGCACCGGGGCCAGCGTCCTGGCCCTCAAGGAGGTGGCCCCGGCCGAAATCTCCTCCTACGGCTGTGCCGAGGTGGAGGAGGTCCCCGGCTCGCCGGTCGGCCCGGGCCGGCTGGTCCGGGTCCTCAGCATCGTGGAGAAGCCCCCGGCGGACCGGGCGCCGTCCAACCTGGCCGTCATCGGCCGCTACGTCCTGTCGCCGGGCATCTGGGCCGCCCTCGAGAGAACCAAGCCCGGCCGCGGCGGGGAGATCCAGCTCACCGACGGGATCGCCAACCTGATGGAGGTGGAGCCGGTCTACGGCTTCGTGTTCGACAGCGGCCGCTACGACGTGGGCAACAAGCTGGACTACCTGAAGGCCACGGTTGAGATCGCCCTGGACCGGCCCGACCTGGGTCCGCCCCTGCGGGCCTTTCTGACCGCCCTGCTTGGCCCGGACGGCCGGGATACCTGAACCGGTGAGCCTGGTCCCCCTCGACGAGGCCCGCCGGCACGTGCTCTCCCGCTGCGCCCCCCTGGCCCCGGTCCGGGTGGCGGTGGCCGACGCCCTCGGCCTCGTCACCGCCGAGGCGGTCGGGGCGGCGGAGGACGTCCCACCCTTCGACAACACCGCCATGGACGGCTACGCCGTGCGGGCCGCCGACACCGCCGGGGCGCCGGTCCGCCTGTCGGTGCTCGGCACCCTGGCGGCGGGGGCGGCGCCGGGCCAGGGGGTGGGGCCGGGCCAGGCGGTGCGCATCATGACCGGGGCTCCCATTCCCGCCGGGGCCGACGCCGTGGTCATGGTCGAGCTGACCAGGGCGGCCGACGACGGCCGGGCAGTGGTGGTCGAAGCGGAGGTGGAGACGGGCAACCACATCCGCCGGCGGGGCGACGACGTCCGGCGGGGCGACGAGGTCCTGGCCGCCGGCACCGTCCTGGGCCCCGGTCACCTGGGGGTGCTGGCCAGCGTGGGCGTCCCCGAGGTGGTCGTCCACCCCCGGCTGCGGGTGGCCGTGCTCTCGACCGGCGACGAGCTGGTGGACGGGGGCGGGGCCCTGGCCGGCGGGCAGGTGCGGGACTCCAACCGGCCGACGCTGCTCGGCCTGGTGCGCCAGGCCGGCTTCGAGGCCCTCGACGCCGGCATCGCCCGTGACAGCGAGGAACAGATCGAGAAGGCCCTGACCGGGGCCCTCGCCGAGTCCGACGCCGTCATCACCAGCGGCGGGGTGAGCATGGGCGACTTCGACCTCATCAAGGTGGTGCTGGACCGCCTGGGCGACATGCGCTGGATGCAGGTCGCCATCCGCCCGGCCAAACCCCTGGCCTTCGGCAGGGTGGGGGGCAAGCCGGTGTTCGGCCTGCCGGGCAACCCGGTGTCCTCCATGGTCAGCTTCGAGCTCTTCGCCGGTCCCGCCCTCCGCAAGATGGCCGGCCACCGGGTCCTGGACCGCCCCCTGGTGCCGGCGGTGGCGGAGGAGGCCCTGGCCCGCCGGCCGGACGGCAAGACGATGTTCGCCCGGGTGAGGGCCCGCCCCGGCCCCGACGGCCGGCTGCTGGTGCGCTCGGCCGGCGGACAGGGCTCCCACGTGCTGACGGCCATGGCCGCCGCCCAGGGCCTGGCCGTGCTGCCCGACGGCGAGGGGGTCGGCGCCGGCGAGGCGGTGGACGTCCTGCTGGTCTCGCCGGGGGCGTGGGCCGAGCCGGGCCGGGGCCCGGACGGAGCGGTCCTCTTCGGGGCGTAGCCTGGGGCGGGACATGGCGCAGCCGACCCCTTCCCAGCCGCTGGTCGACCCGTTCGACCGGGTGGTGCGCGACCTGCGCATTTCGGTGACCGACAGGTGCAACTTCCGCTGCACCTACTGCATGCCCGAGGAGGGCATGCGGTGGCTCCCCCGCGACCAGCTGCTCACCTTCGAGGAGATCGTGCGGGTGGCCCGGGTGTGCGTGGACCGCTTCGGCTTCGACGGGATCAGGATCACCGGAGGCGAGCCGACCGTGCGGGCCCAGCTGCCGGTGCTGATCGAGAAACTGGCCGCTCTCCGGGTCCCCGCCACCGGGGAGCCGGTCGACCTGGCCATGACCACCAACGGGGTGAGCCTGGCCCTGCTGGCCGACGACCTGCGCCGGGCCGGCCTCCGGCGCCTCAACGTCTCCTGCGACTCCCTCCGGGCCGACCGGTTCGAGGCCATGACCCGGCGGCCCCAGCTGGACCGGGTCCTGGCCGGAATCGACGCCGCCCTGGCGGCGGGCTTCGACCCGGTGAAGGTCAACGTGGTCACCATGAGGGGAGTCAACGACGACGAGGTGGTGGACTTCGCCGCCTTCGGCCGGGCCAGGGGGGTTCAGCCCCGGTTCATCGAGTTCATGCCGCTCGACGCCGAGGGGGCCTGGTCCAGGGACAAGGTGGTGCCCTCGGACGAGGTGGTAGCGGCCATAGACGCCGTCTTCCCGGTGGAGGCGGTACCGGGGTTGGGAGGCGGCCCGGAGCCGGCGGCGCTTTACCGCTACCGAGACGGCAAGGGCGCTTTCGGCGTCATCGCCAGCGTCACCCATCCCTTCTGCGGCAACTGCGACCGCATCCGGATCACCGCCGAGGGCCAGCTGCGCAACTGCTTGTTCGCCCTGGGCGAGACCGACCTGCGGGCCGTGCTGCGCCAGGGAGGCGGCGATGACCAGGTGGCCGAGGCCATCCGGGGCAACGTGGCCACCAAGTGGGCCGGCCACAGCATCGGCCGGGTCGACTTCGTGCGCCCCTCCCGCAGCATGAGCCAGATCGGCGGCTGAGCCGACGGGCCGGCCGGAGCGCCCGGGACGGGGCCGGGGCGCGGCCGGTTGACGCCAACCGGGCCCGGCCCGGGACGCGGTTCTAGACTTCCACCCATGTCCGACCGAGGCCTGACCCACCTCGACCCCCTGGGCCGGGCCCGGATGGTCGACGTCACCCCCAAAGAGCCGACCCACCGGCGGGCGCTGGCCCGGTGCAAGGTGTTCATGCACCCCGACACCACGGCCAAGGTGGCCAGCAATGCCATCACCAAGGGCGACGTGCTGGGGGCCGCCCGCATCGCCGGCATCCAGGCGGCCAAGCGGGCCGCTGACCTGATCCCGCTGTGCCACCCCCTGCTGGTGGGCTCGGTCTATGTCAACTTCAACATCGGCGACGACTGGGTGGAGGTCGAGTCCCAGGTCGAGACGGTCGACCGGACCGGGGTGGAGATGGAGGCCATGACCGCCTGCGCCGTGGCCGCCCTCACCATCTACGACATGTGCAAGTCGAGCGACCGCAGCATGACCATCGGCGACCTCGCCCTGTGGGAGAAGACCGGCGGCCGCTCGGGCACCTGGCGCCGGCCGGTGGACCACAACCGTCTGGCCGAGTTCTAGCCCCGGCCGGGCGGCGCCCGGAACGCGGCAGTTTGACCGGTCACGGGTTGCCTGGGCGGCAGGGCCGTGGTTACCATGCCCCGGCGCTGGAAACACCCGATGGGCACCATCGGCGCCAGGTGGCCTGCTCGCGTCACCATCCACCGATCGCGGCGGGACCTGCAGTACGGTCCCCGACACACGAAGGTAGGTCGAGGAGCTTGACCATCGTGGTACTGCTGCTTCTGGCACTGGTGTGGATCGCCGTCTTGGCGCCGCCGTTCCTACGGCGGAGCGTCGAGTCGAGGAAGAGCGACTCCATCAACGACTTCCGGCGGCATCTCGGGGTCCTGCAGCGCACCGGACCCAAGCTGATCACTCCCGCCCATCGGCGGGCGACGACCGGGGGGCGTCCCATGAGCATCGTGCAGACCCAGGTGGCTTCAGCTGTGCCGGTACGGCGGGAGAGCGCCCACAGCCGGGCGCTGCGTCGCCGGCGGGACGTGCTGTCGGTCCTGTTCGTATCCACCGTCGCCACCGTGGCCCTCGGCATGGTTCCCCACCTGCACGTGGCCCTGGCCGTGGGGGGCTTCCTGGCGGTGTGCCTGGCCGCCTACGTGGGGCTGCTCATCCGGCTGCGCAACAACGCCGCCGAGCGGGAGATGAAGCTCACCTTCCTGCCCGGGGCAGCGGTGGAGGGGACCGTCCTCCTGCGCCGCTCGGCCACCAACTAGCCCTCGGGCGTGGCCACCACCCGGCGTGACACGCTGGGCGAGCTGGTTGCGGGAGCGGTCGGCGACCTGGCCGCCGCCCACGCCGCCCGCGAGGCAGCCCTGGTCAGCTGCCGGAGGGTGATCCGTTCCTCCGGTCTGGCCATCCGTGCGGTCCACCGCCTCGAGATGGAATCGGCCGCCGGCCTGATCTCTGAGGCCGAGGGGAACCTGCGCAGCGCCCAGGAGGCGCTCTCGCCCTACCCGGCCGTCGCCCATGCCGGGTTCCTCCACGACGCCGAAAAGGAATACGTCGAGGCGGTGGCCACCGTGGCGCTGGTCGGCGGCGGGGCTCCCCCCGGCCCGGACCGCCTGCACGTGGGCGTGCCGGCCTGGCTCAACGGACTGGCCGAGGCGGCGTCCGAGCTCCGTCGCCACCTGCTGGACCGGTTGCGGGAAGGCAGCCTCGACCGGGCCGAGGAGCTATTGGGGGCGATGGACGACGTCTACGACCTCGTCCGCACGGTGGATTTCCCCGACGCCATCACCGGAGGGCTGCGCCGCACCGCCGACGCCCTGCGGGCGGTGCTCGAGCGCAGCCGGGCCGACGTGACCACCACCGTGCTGCAGACCAGGCTTCAGCGGGCCATCGAAGCGGAGCGGTCGGCGATGATGGGCGACGATGAGCGATGACGGGCAGAAGATCCATCCCTTCCGTCTGGAAGTGGCCGACGACGAGCTCGAGGACCTGCGCCGCCGGCTGAGATCCGCCCGCTGGCCGGAGCCGGCGACCGTGGATGACTGGAGCCAGGGGGTGCCGCTCGACTACCTGCGCGACATCGCCGACCACTGGGCCGAGTCCTACGACTGGCGCCGGGTCGAGAGCCGTCTCAACGACCTGGGCCAGTACCGCACCACCATCGACGGGCTCAGCGTCCACTTCATCCACGCCCGGTCGCCCGAGCCGGGCGCCCTGCCCCTGGTGCTAACCCACGGCTGGCCCGGCTCGGTGGTCGAGTTCCTCGACGCCATCGGTCCCCTCACCGACCCGGTGGCCCATGGGGGCAGCCCCGCCGACGCCTTCCACGTGGTCTGCCCGAGCGTGCCGGGCTACGGCTGGAGCGAGAAGCCGTCGGCCCCCGGGTGGGGGGTGGAACGCATCGCCTCGGCATGGGTCGTGCTGATGAACCGCCTCGGCTACGACCGCTACGGCGCCCAGGGCGGCGACTGGGGATCGGCGGTGACGACGGCGATCGGATCCCTAGACCCCGACCACTGCGTCGGCATCCACCTGAACATGCCGGTGGCCGGCCCCGACCGCTCGGAGCTGGAGCAGCTCAGCGACGACGACAAGAACGCCCTGGCCGCCATGGAGCACTACGACCGCTGGGACTCGGGCTACTCCAAGCAGCAGTCGACCCGACCCCAGACCATCGGCTACTCGCTGGTCGACTCGCCGGTGGGCCTGTTGGCCTGGATCCTCGAGAAGTTCTGGGCCTGGACCGACTGCGGCGGCCACCCGGAGAACGCCATCGGGCGCGACGCCATTCTGGACAACGTCATGCACTACTGGCTGCCGGCGACCGGAGCCTCATCGGCCCGCCTCTACTGGGAGAGCTTCCGGCGGGGCGGCACCGGCGCCGTCGTGGTGCCTGTCGGGGCCTCGCGCTTTCCCCGCGAGATCTTCCGTCCGGCTCGGCGTTGGGTCGAGCGGCGCTACCCGACCCTGCGCTACTGGAACGAGCTCGACTCCGGCGGCCACTTCGCCGCCTTCGAGCAGCCCGGGCTGTTCGTGTCCGAGCTGCGGGCGTTCTTCTCCCTGGTGCGCTGATCGCCGGGTAGCCGGGGGCCAGGCGGGAGCGCCGGGCGGGCCGGGTATCCTGTGGGCGCCCTCGGGGGTGTAGCTCAGCTGGCAGAGCGCAGCGTTCGCAACGCTGAAGTCGGCGGTTCGAGTCCGCTCACCTCCACCCGCTCGACTCGACCACCGCCGGGGTGGTGGGACCCGGCGTTCTCCACCAGCGGTCCTGTGAGTGTCCCAAGAGGTCCATGCCAGGCGTGGCGCCCTGGTGCCTTGACCGTCGACCGGCGGTCTGGAAGGCTTCCCCTGAAATCGATTCCTCGGCCATAACTCGGGGGCGGCACCGCAGTTCCGGCCGGGGAGTGAGCCAATCCGAGTTCCAGGGCAGGTTGGGGTGGCTGAATTCCGGGGGGTATGGCGGCGGGCGGGCGTGCCAGCCCTGCTCGCCTTCCTTCTGGCGGCGTGCTCTGTCACCAACGTCAGCCTGGTCAACGACCACCGTCTGGTCTTCCTGACACCGGCCAGCCGGGCCCACCTGCACCTGCCGGTGACCCTGCGGTGGTCGATGAGCGGACAGGGCGCCCGACCCACGACGACCGCCGGATCCGGCACCTACTTCGCCGTCTTCGTGGACCGTCCCCCGGTCGAGCCGGGCCAGACGCTGCGGGCGGTGGCCCAGGACGATCTGTCCTGCCGGCGCACCCCCGGTTGTCCCGACGCCGCCTACTTCTCCGCCCGGCAGATCTACACCACCTCCTCCGAGTCGATCGTGCTCGACCGCGTCGATGACCTGGCCGACAACCGCCAGCAGGAGCAGCTCCACGAGGCGACCGTGGTCCTCATGGGTCCCGGCGGCCGCCGGGCCGGGGAGAGCGCCTGGTACCGCGACTTCTGGCTTCCGAAAGCGGGCCAGA
>Ga0070739_10001778_pt1 | contig 31097 bp, 28 predicted proteins | sample Coa_R1_7_FD_66445 | JGI IMG/M metagenome (GOLD analysis project Ga0070739, IMG submission 66445) | Surface soil microbial communities from Centralia Pennsylvania, which are recovering from an underground coalmine fire - Coalmine... | ecosystem: Environmental > Terrestrial > Soil > Unclassified ...
CGCCACGCCTACGGACTTCGACGCGGAGTTCGCGGTAGAAGTGGAGCAATCACGTATGCAGCGTGGAATCCGTTGAGCCCGCATGAGCAGCGGACTGTTAAGCTGCACCACATCTCTGTGTAGGATCATCCCGCGCTTCGTCCCGCTCTAAGGAGACATGCTATGTCTGATAAGCCTGTTAATGGCGATTCCCTGCCCAACGGCTTCCGCGAGCTGGACGAAGCAGAGCGGAGTCCTTCTCCGCAGGAGCTGAACGGCGAAGAGCGCTATCCCCTGCTGCCCTGACAATCGCTTGTCCGTCTGCCTATCTATCTTTTGAGAGTGGATTTAGGTAAAATAGATACACGGATTGCCTCCCTTCTCGGAAAGACGAACGAGGGCGGGTGCGGCATGAAAAATACGGCCGTTTATGGCAGACAAACAGCGAGCATGGATAAGAAAAGGTAGCGCGGATTCGAGGGTATTTCGGCAACCCCTTGCAACAAAAACTAGCTTTAGCAATAACCCGGGAACGAGCAATGCCCCTGCTAGGTCTAAGAGAAGACGGCTTCAGTCGCCGGCAATGCACAGCCCATAGCAAGCGCTCCGGTAGGCGTTGCCGGAACTATGCCGTCGATGGCCGGACAACCTGCCGGATGCACGGTGGAACGAGCAAACGCGGCAAACAACACTGGAACTACCGAACGGGCCGCTACAGCAACGAGTTACAAGATGCAATCGACGCGATTCACCGTGCCTGTCAGCAACCCATTAAAACCGTGATCGCCATCTTCCCGGACTCTATCGCCGCTGGAGGGAAAGTCTTTCCACGAGGGCAGCCTCGCCACGTCGTCAGGGTGTCCTTCCCGGATGAGTTGTTTGATGTGTCTGTCCGGGAGCAGATGCGTGCCTTGTGCGAGGCCAAGAAACAGATAAACGCTGAGCTGCGCATGTTGCGGGCTGCTAAGAAGCACGTCCTCGCCCGGCTGCATGAGTTGGGAGTGATTATCGAGCGTGAGTGCGAGCGGTATCAGCAAAGCCAGGCCGAGGAAGCCGGCACTGCCAAACCGAACGGATTGTCCCCTAACGAAACGTCCAGGAGGAGTGTGAAATGAGCGCCTTGCCCCCGTTGCTGGTAGCAGAGGTCAAAATCACTATCGGCCCGGAGCCGGGCGACTGCCGGGTTATCTGTCCGCGTCAGTTGTCCTTGCGTGAGCATCTGCGCATTCTCCGCGCCGCCAAGAAGGCGATCAACAACGAGCTATTCAAGTTACACAAGGACTCCGAGCAGGCCATGCGGGAATATGGCGGAGTGGCTGCCCTGGACATGCCGTATTGGGGCTTCGTGTTCCCACGGGAATTGAGAGACATGCTTGCTGAGGTGCTTGCTGAGTACATGGAGTTAGCTGCTGCTCCTGCTCGATAGCTGAGCCCGCCACAGGTACGAGGATTGCGGGGCGCTGGGGGCCGCTCGCTGGACGTGACAGGGCGAGAGATGGAACCGTTTTTGGCACCGCGTTGGCACCCAACTTCCCGATTGCGTCTGGAACTGACGACCTCAGATCAATTAAATATGTGGCTCGTGAAAATACGTCTTGATTTCGGACTTTCGTTTCACTTAGGATACTTACCTTCGGGTTGCCGGTACGGCACTTGGCAAGGTGACTGAGCCGTGCCGGACGCAAACGAATCCCCACACCAATTTCGCCTTACCGACCCCTTTATCTCGCCCCGCCCCAATCCTTGGGAGGGACCATGCACAAGAAGCACTCGTTACTCACTTGCGCTGGCATCGCGCTGGCGTTGCTCTTTTTGGCCAACACTTCGGTCCGCGCCGATTTGATCACCTGGGGCTACAACTGGGCCCCTAGTACCAGCAAGGTCTACGCCAATGGCGGAGGTAGCGGCTACCTGAAGTTGACCAATGAACCTGCCAAAACGGCGACGGGTTCCTCCAATACCGTTATCACCAACATTCAGGCGGTCAGCACTGCTCCCTACAACACCCCGGAGGTTTTCAGTAAGGCACCCGTTTCCTTCGCCTTGCAATTGCAGGATCTCGCCTCCAAGGCGACGGACACTCTCACGTTCTCCGGCCACTTCGTCGGCATCATCAGCGGAAACTATTCCAATGTGCATTTCGCGTCAACGTCGCCGCTGTTCGAGACGGTGACTCTGGGAGCAAACAAATACACGGTGACGCTGGGCAACTACACGCCGCCGGGACCGCCGGGCGCTGTCAACTCCGGCAGTCTCAATGCCTTCGTGACCGTGACTCCCGGCAGCGGCGGAGGCCACACTTCCGGAACTCCGGAACCGACCGCTTTGACGTTGGCTTGCCTGGCCTTTCCTTTCGTCGGCTTGTGTGGCTGGCGCCAGCGGAAGACCAAGGACTGAACTTGTCGAGCAGGAGGCGAAAGCAAGGGCACATCCTCACCTGTTAACAGCCCGCAGGGCAAGCAGAGGCGCGATTTACCGATGCTGCGCTGCGGGCTAGCATCTTGGCGATGGTGGTATTACGGTTGGTTTGCCGTATTAGTCTATCCATGTTGTCCGTTTCCCATTGATCGGCGATACAAAACTTGTAATTACGGAAGGGACTCCGGTACATGAAACATCTATCTGCTCTGCTTGTGCTGATGATAGTGGCTACTTGTCAGATTCGGGCCGATTACTTGAACTGGAGCTATACCGCGACTTTCCAGGTTCCTGGCATCACCGTCAACACCCCGTCCACCGGCGGTGCCACTGTCGCCCTAACCGATTATGGCACTCCCCAACCCGGCGGAACGCCGGTCCCTGTCCAAGCCTATGAGACTTCTTCCTCTGCGACTACTCCCATTAGTTTCAACAACTTGAAATACGACCTGGCTTTAAGATCACCGATAGCGCCACACAGGATTCCGGGACATTGCACTTCACCGGCTCACTGACGGGTACGTTGACAGCGACTACATCTACCGTCGTTGATTCGTTCACTCCCGTAAAGTCGAACTCGCTAACCTTGGATGGGCATACCTACACGGTGAAGATCCCTACGGTGACGCTAGCTCCGCCTACTAGCCCCCAAGAGAACGTCATGGCCTCGGTTTCCGTGACGAATGCCTTGCCTGGCGGGGGCACGCCTCCGCCACCTTCGCGTCCTCCGCCTCATCCTCTCACACAACCGCCCTCCATCGGCACGCCGGAGCCGACAAGCCTGCTGCTCGGCAGCCTGGGTTTCTCCTGCTTTGGCGCCGGATGTTGGTGGAAACGCCGACGCTATCGCCCGGCCAGATCGTCGGTAGCACCGATCTTGCGACCACGGCTGACCACCACCTAGGCATCAATCTCGACACCCATTTCTATAATAATTCGTGCGATTGTAATGCCCAGCAAAGACGTCTACACTGATGCGATAAACACTCTGGCTCGTGACTGGAGCGGCTCATGCAACTCTTGGCTGTCCGATGTTGGCTGCTCGTAACTCTGGTCCTCCCCTTCTGTCCAGTCGACATCTTGGCCGGTGAGACGGCGAAGCAGCCAAAGATTGTCTTCTGGGATCGCTTCCGTGGCCCTAACGGCACGGGCACGACCGACGATGAGGACATCCCGCTCACCTTCGGCGCTAACGAGAACATGCTCTGGAAGGTCGCGTTGCCAGGTGCCGGTAACTCCAGCCCGGTCGTCTGGGGCAAGCAACTTTTCCTGCAAGCGGCCAGCAACGACGGCAAGCGGCGCAGCCTCCTCTGCCTCGACACAGCCGACGGCAAAATTCGATGGCAGAAGAGCATTCCTGCTGAATCTGCCAAGATTCGTGCCGACAGTTCCTTGGCGTCCTCCACACCGACGACGGACGGCAAGGCAGTGTATGTCTCCTTCTGGGATGGCAAGGACATTCTGGTTTCGGCCTACGATTTCCAGGGCGAAGCGCTCTGGAGCAAGAACCTTGGCTGCTTCAACAGCCAGCACGGCGCAGGAGCCTCGCCGATCCTGTATAAGGATAAGCTGATCCTCGCGAACGACATGGACAAGGACGATTTTACCACCAGAGTGCCCAATGCGCGTCCGTCTATGCTGGTCGCGCTGGACAAGCGAACCGGCCGGCTGGTTTGGGAGACTCCGCGTGTGGCCGAGCGTGCCTGCTATTCCGCGCCCTTTTTGCTTTACCGACCCGGACAGAAAGTGCCTGAGCTGGTCGTCACGAGCAGCACAGCGGTGACTGGCTACAATGTCGATACGGGCGCGAAGCTCTGGGAAGCCGAGGGTTGGCAAAAGCACACCGTCCCGGTGCCCATGCGGACTGTGGCGTCCCCGTCACTTGCCGGCGATATCTTGTGCGTGTGCAGCGGCGGAGACGCTGGCAGGTTCGCCATCGGGTTGGTCCTACCTGGCCCCGGGAGCACGGACGCGCCCCAGCGCATCTGGGAAAACCGCAAGGACTTTCCTTACGTTCCCAGCCCCCTGACGCGCGGCGAGTACGTCTATTTCGTCAACGACGCGGGGTTCGCCGCCTGCTTTCAGGCTCGCAGCGGCAAGCGGGTGTGGTTTGAGCGATTAGCAGCCACGGGCTTCCACTCCTCGCCCTTGCTGATCAATGGCAAGATCTATGCCACGAGTATCGCGGGAGACGTTTACGTCTTTGCCGCGGAGCCCACTTTTCGGCTCTTGGCACGCAACACGTTGGGCGAAATAGTCCGCGCCACCGCCGCGGTCGCCGACGGCCGCCTTTTCATCCGCGGCGAACGCCACTTGTTTTGCTTTGGAAAGAGTCGCTGAATTCAAGGTGACAGCGGCTTTGGCGCCCAGTCTCGCAAACAAGCGGATCTCTTCGAGTCCGGCCGTCAGTGTGCGGAAGTGCCGGAGTAACGCGCGAGTACGCTCAAGCAAATCCACAGTGTCGTCGCTGCCAAGATAGATCATCCGATGCACAAACCGGCCATGACTGATAGGAGCAGAGAAACGTAGTACCCAAGCGCGTCTGCCGTAGGCGTATTTGGCAACAATGCTTCCGCGCTGCGCGAGGAAGTAGCTGTTCTGCTACATCAGAGTGCGGATCTCTTGACAACGTGCCTCGTTTCCTTGCGGAAGATGTGCGAGAGTCTGGGACTCGACATAAAGACCCGATATCGAAAGCCTTCCGGAAGACTTGGTGTCGTAGGCAATGTCATTGACAGTTGGACATGGTTCAAATCCAACCGATTTTGGGTAAGGCGATTCCAGAAAAAGAAATATCCCATAGAATGCCTTCTGTTGCCCGCTGCCGAGCAGGAGCTTGGTCATGGAGTTGACAGACACTTTGAGGCAGTATGCCCTCCGTACCGCCGCTTCCCTCCACGGCAGTGATCGCCGCCTCTTTATGGCCCGCACCGTCCAACTCCTGGGCTCTGGAGCACAACGACTGGCCGAGAGGGAACTGGGTTGGAGCCGGGTCACCATCCGCAAGGGCCTGCACGAGCTCACCTCGGGCATGCGCTGCCTGGATGCCTTCTGCTTATGTGGGCGTAAACGCAGCGAGGAGCACTTGCCCATCCTGCTGGATGACATCAAGGCCATCATCGATGGCCAATGCCAAACCGATCCCACCTTTCAGACCCAGCGTTTGTATAGCCGCCTTACAGCGGCCGCTGTCCGCCGGCAACTGATCAAGCAGTTTGGCTATCGAAGCCGCGAACTACCGTGTGAGGAAACCATTCGCTGCAAGATGCATCAGTTGGGCTATCGCCTGACCAAGGTGCAGAAGTGTAAGCCCAAAAAAAGATCAAGCAGACGGATGCCATCTTTGAGCACCTGAAGGAAGTCCATGCCGAGGCCGAGGCGTCCGAGGACATCCTGCGGTTGTCGCTGGACAGCAAGGCGTCGGCGAAAATTGGCCTGTTTTCCCGTGGCGGCAGGAGTTGGGTGAAGGTGGCCGCAGCCGATCACGATTTCAAGCCGGAGGCCACCCTGACGCCGTTTGGCATCTTGCTGCCCCGCTCCCAGGATCTGTTCCTGTACTTTGCCGTGTCGAAAGTGACCAGCGACTTCATGGTCGATGTCCTCGAACAGTGGTGGACGCGTAGCCGTAGTCGCTTCCCGAAGGTACGGGCCTTGCTGATCAACCAGGATAATGGGCCGGAAAACCACAGCCGTCGGACACAGTTTCTGAAGCGGATCATCGGTTTCGGGCCGAGTCAGGGCTTGACGATCCGCTTGGCCTACTACCCGCCTTACCACAGCAAGTACAATCCGATCGAGCGTTGTTGGGGCATTCTGGAGAATCAGTGGTCGGGAGCGTTGCTGGACGCGATTCCGACGGCGTTACGGTTTGCCCGCACGATGACTTGGCACGGCAAGCATCCGCTGGTTCAGCTGATCCGTAAGAGCTACTGCAAGGGGGTGACGTTGACAGCAGCGGAAAGGAGGCAATTGGAAACGCAAGTGCAACGGCTCCCTGGGTTGGAGAAGTGGTTCGTGGACATTCCCTGCAAGTAACTGCCCGAGGGAACGGGCGGTACTTGGGATATTGCTTTTTCTGGAATCGCCTAACAAGCCAGGTCGGCCAGAAAAACCTGCACAGATGTCTACTTAGCGGTTCTCCATTCGACTAATCTCTGGAGCTTGGATTTTTCCCTCCGCGCAAAGACTTCTGGAGGTGCGTATGATTAAAGAAACCATTCTACCGGGAAGAGGCTTATCCATGAAGAGCCTATTCGAGGAATCATCGGTCCAGAGGGGTAACGAGGCGGTCATTCAGACGGCGGCATACGCCCCCCAAAATGCTGAAAAACGCGCCAAGGTGTGTTGTCCCAAGCGCGAACTCGTGGCCGGCAGCGGTCCGCATCTTACCAAGGAAACGCAGACGCTCTTACGGCTGCGGCTGCGCGCCGCCGCCTTGATTCTGTTGGTCGGCTTCGGCGTCTTCCTGGTCCGCCACATCGTGGGAGCACTCAGCGGCGAGCCGCTGTCTTTTGTGCTGTTCGGTTTTCACCTACTGGTCATACTCGTCCTCGCCTTGAGCACGCTGCCGCTGTGCGGTCGTTGTGCCCTGTCCATGAGGAAGCTGCGAATTGAGGAACTGATCATCTTCGGCATGCCGACCGCCTTCTTTCTGATGCTGCAGCACCGGATGACCCTGCAAAATGCCGCCGGGGGCGTCACGCCCACTCCTCTGTCCTTATGGCTGCTACTCATCTTCACCTATGGCATGTTCATCCCGAACAACTGGCGACGGGCTGCATGGGTGATCGGCCCGATGGCTATTGTCCCGGTGCTTTTGCTCTTCGCGATGATGGCCGAGTATCCCCAAGTGCGTGACACTATGACGGTAGTCGGCATCCTGCAGTACGTGCTGGTTCTGCTGGTAGCTGCCGCCGCGTCCGTCTTCGGTACGCACCTGATCAACACCTTACGGCGAGAGGTTTACGAGGCCAAGCAGATCGGCCAATACCGCCTGGTCCGGCCGCTCGGCGGCGGCGGCATGGGCGAGGTCTTTTTGGCCGAGCATCTCCTGCTCAAGCGCCCCTGCGCGATCAAGTTGATTCACCCGGATCACGCGGGTGATCCGCAAGTCCTAGCCCGGTTCGAGCGCGAGGTACGCATGACTGCCCGCCTTTCTCACTGGAACATCGTCGAGATCTACGACTATGGCCGTACCGACGACGGCACCTTCTTTTATGTCATGGAGTACCTGCCCGGCCTGAGTCTGGAGAATTTGCTCGATCGTCAGGGGCCACTGCCGGCCGGGCGCGTCGTTCACCTTTTGCGGCAAGTCTGCCAGGGTCTGCGCGAAGCGCATGGCATCGGCCTGATCCATCGCGACATCAAGCCGGCAAACATCTTTGCGGCCCAGCGCGGTGGACTGAACGATGTGGCCAAGGTGCTCGACTTCGGCCTGGTCAAGCCGGTTATCGAAGCTTCCGCGGCACGCCTGACGCAGGACGGCGGCATCTCCGGCACGCCCCTGTTCATGTCGCCCGAGCAGGCCCGCGGTCTGGCCGACGTCGATGCCCGCAGCGACATTTACTCCCTAGGTGCGGTCGCTTACGCTCTGCTTACGGGTCGGGCGCCCTTCGAGGGCACCAATCCCATGGAAGTGATTATCGCCCACGTCCGCGATGAGGTCGTGCGACCGTCGCTCTACCAGGCCGATGTTCCCGCCGATCTCGAACAGGTCATTCTTCGCTGCTTGGCCAAGAGTCCCCAGGATCGGTTCCAGGATGTGGAGAGTCTGGAGCAAGCGCTGGCCGAATGCGCCGCCGCCGATCAGTGGACCCAGGCGCAGGCGGCCCAGTGGTGGCGGGAGAACGATGTGGCCACCACCATGCCTGGCGAAACGCGTGTGGCTGCGGACGTCCGTTGAAAGTTCAAGGCGACCGCAGCAGTGCGTCGATGTCTGGTTTACGGACAATCTCTTTTTAGTCACAATCTAGTAAAAACTTTGAGGCGGAGCCCGTTCCGATGGGAGTTAGGGTAATGCATCCTTCGGCTCAGGAGTTGCGCTCGTGTCTGCAACAGCACGTCCAGTTGCCCTCGTAACCGGCAGCTCTGCGGGTATCGGCCGAGAAATAGCGCGTGTCCTGGGGGCGCGGGGCTATGATCTGATCCTTTCTGCCCGTCGAGTAAGGCCACTCGAAGAACTCGCGTCCGAGTTGGCGTCTTCTTTTGGCGTGACCGCCCACGTCTTACCCATCGACCTTGCGGAACCCACCAACCCCAGCCGATTGGCCGCCGAGGTAGCCGCCAAGGGGATCGAGTTAGATGTGCTTGTAAACAATGCGGGCTTTGGGGATGTAGGCCCATTCCCCGATGCCGATCTTGCAAAGCTACGGGCGATGGTTCAGCTAAATGTGCTTGCGGTGACCGAACTGACCCGGCTCATCGTGCCAAGCATGCGGAAGCGGGGCAGAGGGAAGATCCTGAATGTTGGCAGTACGGCAGGATTCCAGCCCGGTCCTTTGATGGCGGTATATTACGCCACCAAGGCCTACGTGAACTCGTGGTCGCAAGCCCTAGCGAACGAGTTAGCCGGGACGGGAATCACCGTAACAGTTCTCTGTCCGGGGCCGACCGAGAGCGAGTTCGCGGCCGTGTCCGGAATGGCCAAGACGAGGCTGCTTAAGTCCCGGAGAATGATGGCGGGCCGCAGTGTCGCTGAGGCTGGGGTGAGGGGAATGCTGCGCGGTCAGCCGCTTGTGATACCAGGGCTGCAGAACAAACTGATGGTTTTCGGAGAACGGTTCCTGCCGCGGTCGTGGGTAGTGAAGATCGTTCGCTGGTTGAATGAACCCTGATCGCGCTCGTTTCGTTCGACTGCAGCGACAGTGGCGAACGAATCAGTACTCGCCGGGCGCAACCTCCTTTCTGTTTTTGCGTCCCCGTGTGCGTCAGCACAGAAGGGGACGCACTTATGGTCCCTTTATGGGAAGGGGGGCGTGGGTGTCCCCAGTACGGTGCTGAAAATGTCCCCAGCAAGAGGGACGTGGATGTCCCCAGGGAATAGGGGCGTGTATGTCCCCAGGACAACCGTCCTTGAGGAATGGCCCGGCCGTCGAGGCTCAACCAGCGACGAGGAGGCCCCAGGCGTAACCGTCGTTGAGCGGGAGAATATGTGTGCTCGTAACCATCGATCGGGATCGGTGCCTCAGCGGCTGTCGGCCGAGGCACGTGGATCCTTCTACCCGGTGCATGACGGTAGCCTTCGGAGTCGCTCTGGTAAGGGATATTGCCGAGCCTGCGCGATAAGTTGATGAGCGGACGGCCGGCGTCCGCCGGCTGAATCCGACGCGACTCGAGGAGACCTTCGTCTTCGTCCCGGGCGGCCTGTTCCCGGAAAGTCCACCGGATTTGGGCCGAGAGCAGTGCATCGATCCAGGACCTGCTATCATGTCCTTTGTTCCTTTCGTTCGACTTGGTCGATTGGCGAGGATGCACCTTTGTCGGATCCCGAACGCTTTCCTCTCACATCCCGCCCGTTGCCTCGGCTGCACCACGACGCTGTTCCTGAAACCAAGGACGCGGGCGACCCCATCACCATCGCCCTTTCCTATCATCAGCAAACCAAGCACCATCTGGACCGCTATGCGCGGTCACCAGGCTATCTCGACTGGGCCAAACAACCGGACCCCTTTCGCACGTTCAAGGGAGCCCTTCGGGTTGAATTGCCGCTGGCGGCGGACAGCCTGACTACTCCGTTCGACGATTTGTACACTCCCTTCGCCGTGCCGGCCCGGCCGCTGGACCTGGCCAACATCGCCATTCTCTTCGAGTTGGCCTTAGGACTGTCCGCCTGGAAGGAGTTTCGGGGCAGCCGCTGGGCCCTTCGCTGTAATCCCAGCAGCGGCAACTTGCATCCCACCGAGGGTTACGCCATTCTGCCACTCCTGCCACACTTCGAGGCCGGCGTCTATCACTATGTCAGCCGCGACCATTGCCTGGAGCGGCGCTGCTTGCTCGAGGGGCAGGCGGCGGCCGAGCTCGCCAGTGCGTTGCCGGCGGACTCTTTCCTAGTGGGGCTGTCGTCGATCCACTGGCGGGAGGCCTGGAAATATGGCGAGCGGGCCTTTCGCTATTGCCAGCACGACGCTGGCCACGCCTTGGCCGCCATGCGCTACGGCGCGGCCGCCCTGGGCTGGTCGGCGCTGCTGCTCGACACTCCTTCGGATGATGAAGTCGCGGCCATGCTGGGACTCGATCGCGCTGTGGATTTTGCCGAAGTTGATCGTCTCGACTGCGAACATCCGGATGGCCTGCTCCTGGTGTCCGTCGGGCCGGTTTCCTCGTCGCCGCGGACGCTGCCCGTGGAAACGGTTCGTACGGGCCACTGGGCCGGCCAGGCCAACCCGCTTAGTCCCTCCCATAGGTACTGGGACGTGATCGATGAGGTCGCCAAGGCTACCTGGAAGCCGGCGACCAACCAGCTGAGACGCGGCGACCACCCGCGGTTGCCTGCGCTGTCCTGCCCCTGCCGCACACCAGCGACAGCGTTGATTCGCCAGCGCCGCAGCTGCCTGGCGCTTGATGGGCAGACCTCGATCTCCGCCGAAACCTTCTACCGAATGCTCGATCACCTGCTGCCGCGCCCGGGAGTGCCGCCCTGGGATTCGTTGCCCTGGTCGCCCCAACTGCACGCCGGCATTTTCGTGCACCGCGTTGCTGGCCTGGCTCCGGGCCTGTATCTGCTGGAACGAGACCAGAGAATTCACGATCGACTGCGGGCTGCTCTGCGGTCTGAATTTCTGTGGAAACAGCCAGCGGATTGCCCCAAGCATTTGCGATTGCATTGTTTAACGCAGAGCGACCTGCGAGGCCCCAGCCAGTTAGTCAGCTGCCATCAAGAGATCGCCGCGGAGGGCGCCTTCAGTCTGGGCATGATTGCCGACTTCAGTCCGACAATCCGCGGCACGGGCGCTTGGTGGTATCGCAGGCTGTTCTGGGAAGCAGGGATTCTCGGCCAGGTGCTCTACCTGGAAGCCGAGGCCGCGGGTGTGCGCTCCACGGGCATCGGCTGCTATTTCGATGACCCGTTTCACGAGCTGCTAGGAATAACGGGGAACGAGTTTCAGGACCTCTATCACTTCACCGTGGGCGCGCCGTTGGAGGATGCGCGTCTGCTGACCCTCCCCCCTTATGCCCACCTGCGGCGCACGACAACGGGCTAGGTGGTGTTCCTTGCCAGGATGCCCTTGATGGTGGTGTGTATCCACCGCCTGCCACGCTTCGGGAGGATGCCTTCCTCATTCAGTCGGGTAGCAATGCCCCGGTAAGACAACCCCTCTGCACGCAACCGACGGACCTGGGCGATGATCCCGCCGCAATTGCTATCCTGCCTCAGCCGGCATCATTATACTACATATCTTGTCTTAATTTACCGTTAGAACGCCTCATAATCGGCTGACGGCGGGATTACCTTTCCGCCATCGCGATAGGCCGTTCGCCGCACACTGTCCATGCCGTGAACGGCTATCTTGCTCCTCGTTGCCCGGCATTAAGCCTGGGCGGTTCAGGTTCCCCCGACCCGGACCGCCCAAGTCAGGGGCGGTCCCCAGAAAGGAGGATCGCTTCCATGTCGATTCCGTTCTCTTCTGCTGCGCTCGCCCATCTGCACGCCTCCTTCCTCGCCATCGTCCTGCCAAGGGTGCTGTCCCATGGGCGCGTGTGTTTTGGCGGCGTCAAATGCCCGCACCGTCGTGAGGACGTCATACAGGATATGATTGGCTTGGCGTGGCGATGGCACCTGCGCCGGGCCGAAAAAGGCAAGGATGCCACCGCCTTTCCCACCGCCCTTGCTTCCTATGCCGCCCGCGCCGTGAGAAGCGGTAGCCGGGTTGCCGGTCAGGAACGGGCCAACGATGTCCTGTCGCCCCTGGCCCAGCGACGGCACCACTTTTTCGTCGGCAGGCTTCCCGATTTCGAGATTCTTACCGAGCATCCGTTGTGCGAAGCCTTGCTGGACAACACCAAGTCGCCGCCCGACGAGACCGTGTGCTTCAAATTGGACTTCCTGGCCTGGCTGGCCAGCCTGACCGAGCGCGATCGCGCTATCGTTGAAGATTTGATGATCGGCGAGCGCACACTCGACGTTGCGAAAAAGTACAAGGTCAGCCCGGCACGCATCTCGCAAAAGAGACGAGAGTATCAACAGGATTGGCGAAACTTTTGGGGCGATGACGATCCGACTTCTGTGCCTAGCCGTTCGAGTATCACTTGAGGAAGGAGCCATGCATTGACGACTATGTCCTTTTCGATACCGCGCCTCGCCGAGCCGTCCGTCAGTATCCGGAACTCGCCCCAGTCCACCTACGCATCTCGGTCTGACTGACTCAGCAGCATCTCCTGAACAAAGCGCCTCTAACTGTGCAATCCTCCAGCCTGCGGCCGGTAACCACCGACTGCGGACTTTTCTTCTTTCAAAACCTTTTCATGGAGATCATCCCATGACTACAGCAGTGAGAACGAACATCGACGGCCAACAGCGTAAGACGTTGGCCAGCCAGTTGGATCGCCTGGACGGTATTCTCGATGGTCTGGACCGCGCCTTGACCGGTGCCGTGCAAGATGCGGTAGAGCAAGCCGTCAAGCAAGCCGTGCAAGCCGTGTTGGCCGAGGTGCTGACCAATCGTGAACTGCAAGAGCAGCTGCGACAGGCCGCCCAACACGCTCCACCGCCCGGGGGGCCGCACGGCAAGCCGAGCCTGCTGAATCGGCTGTGGCACGCCACGAGCGAGAATGTGCGGCGAACGGTCCAGACGGTGCAGCGCTTCGGCCGCGGCGTCGGCATGGCTCTCGTAGCCGCTGGCGCTGCGGTAGCCGGCATCATCTATGCCGCCCGCAAGAAGATCGCCTCCATGGCAATTACTGTTTACCAGGGCGGTGGGCGATTAGTCGGGAGAGCGATCACGGCGTTGGCGAGCATGATGCCGTCGTTTGTTTTCGGTGGCACCTAATGGGGATAGGCAGCGAGGAAAGGCGATTTTGGCCGGTCAGTTTCACACTCCACAGTAGCTGCAGCTACTGTTGGAAGTGAAAGTAAGCCCGCGCATAGTCGACTGCCCGCTGCCTCCAGGCCCTGCCAGCTGAACCACTATAGCGCCAACAGCGGATATCGGCATGGAGGCCAGGTGCCCTCTGGCTTGAATCCGATGAAACGCATTTCTGGCACGGGCCGCGGCGATCCGCGGCCCTGATGGGCACGTTTTTCTTTACCTATTGACGACTGCTCGATACATGGGCTTTTGGATAACGGGGTAAAAAATACCGTCACCATCGTCACCAGCATCGCTGTGGATGAAGCAAGCGAGTCGATGATGCCATCCACCGAGATGTGGCCCTTTGCCAGGCATAGAAACGCGGGCCCGTCTTCTCCTGATGGCGTTCCTTGAAGGCAAGACTCATGCCATTGGCTGGCGCCGCCCGGTCGCAGGCCTGCGGCGATCCAAGAAACAAGACGGCCGGCCGGAATCAACCGGGCCGGCCCATCGCGTACTGTCACACCGGCAACGCGCCGGCGGGGTATTGTATAGTGGCGTGGAGCGGTCGGGGCGATGTTCGAGGTAGGATGAGGCAGACGCGTTGGAATAAGTCCCTGTGGGCCGTTTTTGTTTCTGGCGGCCAGTCGTCTATCAATTCCAACTCGCGTACGAGCCTGACGTTTTCTCGCCGGCAGCACGGATCAACGCGCCATGACATCGATCAGCTTTTTCAAACTGGTAGCTCCCACGCGCTCCACCAAGTCCTTGACCGTCTCGATGTCTTTCAAACTGATACCGGCAGGCTCGCCGCCCTTCGGTGCCGTCGCCTTCTTCGATCCCGCCGTGCTGGAAGCCGGTTTGGGATCTGCCGATTGCTTGGCCGGCGGCATTGTCGCTGTGGCAGTCGATTTCGTGCTCGCGGGTTCGTTAGCCGCTGCTGCCTTGAGAATCTTGGCCTTGGCGGTCGAGATGTGCTTGAGGTCCATCTCGATCTTGTAGTGATCGCGAATATGCTTCTGTAACTGCGTGGGTGTCGCCGAGATACCCAGCGTTTGCAATCCCTTCTCGACCGCGTCCTTCTTGCTCATGCCGCCTGGAGACGTACCGGGCGAACCTTTCTTCTTGTCTGCCATGTCGCTCCCTGTGTGATGAAAACCGCGAACGATACCGAAGCCCTGATCCTAAGCCGACTACTACCAGATAGATATAGTAGGTGGGCAAGAGATCCTGTCGCCACCACCCATCAGGGTCGCAGGAGCACAGGGAACGAATCGGTCGGTAAACGGTCGAGCTACTCGATGCCAGAAACGCAAGAAGCCGCAAGGTGATCCCTGCGGCTTCTGGTTGCGGGGGGCCGGAGTTTCACGCAGCTTTCCGGTGCCCACGAGCAGAAGTTATCTTCTCCAGGTTCTCAGCTGCGAGACGACGGACCGTCTGGTCTTCATCCTGCAAGGCGTTGACGAGAGGCGGCACGGCCTCCGCGAGATCGCTGCCCAGTGATCCCAACACAACGGCAGCCAATCGCCGATTATGCACATCGTCGCTTTGTTGCAGTTGGAGTAGGGCAGGCAGAGCCGGTTTCGCCTCGATGCCCAACCCTTCCAGCTGAAGTCCGGCGTGGACACGCACCGTCAACTTCGGATCGTTCAGACGCTCCATGAGCAGAAAGACGAAGGATTCCTGGTCGACCGACATGGTGTTTACCTCCGTGAGAGGATGGAGTCCGCGTAGCGACGGCATCGGCTCGCAGGAAAAGCAATCTTGAGCAAATTCAGTTCGATGGAAAATGGTCTGATGGCCGCGAGGCCTGGATCGTACTGCCCGTGCTCTGGCAGACGGTCTCTGTACTGCTGGCTATCCCCAAGGAGCTTTTGAGGCCCTGTGTGAACAGTTCCTCGATCCAGCCGGCCACCAGGACAGCAAAGCGCGGGCTGCATCATTGCGCGAGGTGCACGGCAACGCGGCGATGAACCCAAGTGCCTTGCTGATGAGGAGTTCCGCCTTGCCGGATCTGGACAAGTTCCGTGGTCGGAATTCCGACCACGGCCGTGAGCGCGGCAAAAAACTCCTGGGTAGACTGATTGGACCAGTAATGAAAAAATATCCACCCAAATACAGGACGCACACCCCAGGGCCCTGGCGGGGGGATTCCTTGCAAGGCGCCTTATCGAGGGATTACAATTCATCGTACCCAAGTGCTCTCGTGATTTTGGCCTATGAGGCTAACTGACCATGACCGTGGAACGCATCGAATTCACCATGTGTCTTCAGACCGCGTATGATTTGCCGCGGCCCTTTCCGGCCAATAAAGAGTTACCGGAATGGTTCAAGGAGATGCCCGCCGATGCCCCGGACGGCTCGATGGGCACGGTCAAGCGCTGTCCCCCGTTCTTGGAAGCCATGACCTGCGGCTACATCATTCCGTTAGTGGCCGATATTACCCTGTCTCGGGATCAAGCCGGCGTGTTTCATGGCCAGGGCCCGGTCTTCCACGACCGAGGGGACTACTGCCGTCCCTTGGTTCAGTCGCACAACCCGGTCCAGATGCAGGGCTCGCCTGTCGAGCAGTTGCCGATGGTGAAGTTGTTCAATCCGTGGTTGATCCGCACCTCGCCGGGATATTCCGCGCTGTTCCTGGCGCCGCAGAACCGCTTTCTGAGATACCTTTATCCCGTCGCCGGCCTGGTGGAAACAGACCTCTTTTATCGCGAGGTCAACGTCCCCGCCGTCTTGACCATTCCTCCCGGGACAAGCGTGAAGTTACCGCGAGGCATGCCTCTGGTGCAGGTGATCCCCATTAAACGGGAGGAGTTTCACTCCGAGTTTGTTCCCCTGGATGTGAGTAGATATGAAGAAACCATGCGCATGCTGCGCGAGGAACCACACAATTATTATAAAGATGACTTTTGGAAGAAAAAGAAATATCTTTGATTGGGTTTTTTAACCACGGATTACACGGATAAAAATAAAAGGGTATGACTTTTTCGGAAACTGCGCGGGGAAGACGGAAAATCGGAACCTGCCGGGTCGTCCTGATCGGCACGGCGCTCCGCAAGTTTGGGTGCTGTACAACCTCTCCGTTAAAGCAGTGAAGCGTATACCCTCCTCTTTTTTTGGTGATCACCGCCGAGTTACACGCTATCAGTGATAAATGGAGGCCGACACTTATTGAATACCCTTTCATTGGCATCGAGAAGGAATTATTTCCTCCAGTAGTATCGAAACCTGCTGTGCCAGCTCCACTTGGCAATGTCAGGGTTTTCCACCCATTGGGTGTATTGGTCGGCCATGTCACCGAAGAACCGCCATTTTGGTAAAATAGCCGATACAAACCGGGATGAACGGTTCGCACCATCGCAAATGGGTGTCAATGGCGACACTCATCGCTCATCCCCACTGTCATCCTGCTTTCTTTGAGGAGAAAGACTGCTGCCCTGGCTCGTCCTGGGATGACCGCTTCGCCTCCCCTGCCGTCCTGGCCGCTTGACGCCACCAACGATCCAGAGCCAAGAGCACGAACCGCACCACCCACTTCCTCCGCCTCCATTTGTACCGCAACTTCTCCGTAAAGCGAAACCTTCGGTTCGCTCTCTCCACATGATTGTTCGTCCTCACTTTCTGTGCCGCTTGGCTGTACGCGAACGCCACGGCCTTCTTGAACTTCCCTCGCTGGAGTATCTCCATCGCCTCTACCAACTCCGGCACGTCCTTGTAGCTCTCGTTGTCCAGCAGCGTCTTTCGTCTCTGCCGCAATGTCTGCACTCGCGTCTCTTTCTCGAACAGTCCGCCCATTGCGCAGGCGAAGTACCACAGTGTCCGCAACTGCGGCAGGTAGTCGAACATCTGGATCAGGTTTTCCCACTGCTGCTTGTCCATCTCACTGGTCTTCTTGACCATCAGGAAACGATGCTTGAGGATGAAACTCGCTTTCTGCTTGAGCGTCAACCCGCCTGCCGCTCGTGCCGCTTGCTGCTTCTTGCTGGGCCTGCCGCGTTGGCGTTGGCGTCCCGCGTTACCGCGCCGTGCCATCGAGCGAGCCAGGCGACGGACTGCCTTGAGGATCAGGTCATTGATGTCCTTGAGCAGGTGGAAGACGCACAGCTGGTGTCGAGCAGTCGGCCACCTTACCGAAATATGACATCACGATTAAACCGAGAAAACCCCGAGGTAGGTAAAACATGTTCTGCCGATTGCCAAAATACTCAACCTTCAAGTTTGTCATGGCATTTCCAGCTGTTAAAGACCAGAAAATAGGACTTATAGATCCTATGTCACTGGTCAGTCGTCACTAATTCCAACAGGTCGGCCAAAAGGGTCTCGTAATTCCTCCAGCGGCCGACCGATTTCTTGTAAATGGGCTGCCTGACCTGCAGCATGCTGGCAGTACGAACTTCGCGCCGCGTGCGGTAGAACTCCAAACAGGCCGGCTCCCAGTCCAGTCGGCAAGCCGACACCAAACGTCGAGCCCCGCCCTCCAGGTCATCGACAAGCTCCTCATACTGCACATCGTGGATGGCCATAGGCAGCACGCCGCGCCAGTGGTCCATCAGCCGGCGATATTGCCGGAAGTGCGCGGCAATGTGCTGGATATCGTTCGACCATTTTGTGCCATCGAAGTCTTGCATCCAGCACGAAACGGCCACGTCGCGCAGGTCGCGGCGGCAGTGGATCAGCACGGCACGCGGAAACATGGCGGCGATCAGCCCCAAGAACATGTAATTGCCCGGCATTTTATCCACAATGCGGTCAACCGGAGCTTCGGATATCCGGCGCTGCAGCAGGGCCGTCAGGCCGCCCAGGTGCCGCTCGGCCAGGCGGCGGACGGCAGATGCATCCAAGCGCGGCAGCGGGGTTAACCGAGCGGACAGTTGGTCCGAGCCGCGACCGTCAGGGAGCGGACGCACGTGCTGCCCCACCGCTTCCTGACGGTCGTGGCTCGGAATCACAGGGATCGCTTCATAGGATTGCTGCGCCAGCTCCAGTTCGCCGGCCGCATAGACGCGCGAATGACTGGCCAGAATCTGCTCGACAAGCGTGGTGCCCGAGCGCGGCAAGCCGAACACAAACACCGGCAATTCCGTCTCCAGCCCAGCACCGGCCATGCACGCGAAGAAATCCGGCCCGTACTGGCGCAGTACGGCATCGACAAAGTCCCGCTCTTTTTCCGGATCGTGCGCGCGCTGTTGCGCTTCGGCCAACACCCGGCGCGCGGCGTTCGCGTGGCGCAAGCAGTCGGCGGCGCCGGCAAAATCGTCCTTTTCGTCCAGGACGCGAGCCAGAGGGAACAACAGTTGAATACGCTCCGGAACGGTGAGCCGCGGATCGGCCAAGCGCTCGCGCAGTGCTTGGAGGTCGGCCGCGGTCAATTTCTTGCGCAGCAGGCCGGCCAGTCGCGCGTGACCCAGCAGGAGCGACGGCTGCAAACGTAAACTTTGCCGATAGCACGCTTCGGCCTCGGCCAATTCGCCCAGCTCCTCGTGAATTTGACCGATGCAGACGTGGGCCTCGGCAAACTCCGGTTTGATGCGCAAGGCCTGCTGAAAAGTGTTCGCGGCTTCCTCGACCTTGCCCTGCTCCCGCAGCGTGTGCCCCAGATTGTAAAGGCAGACAAAAGAGTCCGGCTCCAACCGCAGGGCTTGCTGATAACTGCTGAAGGCTTCTTCCAGTTTCCCTTGCCGGTGGAGCGCTATGCCCAGGTTGTTGTGCGCGTCGGTATAAGTGGGATTCAGCCGCACGGCCTCGCGCAAATGGGCCACCGCCTCATCCAGTTGGGCGGCATTCCCCTGCTCCACGAGGATACACGCCAGATTGCAGCGTGCTTCGGCATTCTGCGGTTGCAAACGCAGAGCCTGGCGCAAGACGTTCGCGGCTTCTTCAAGTTTGTTCTGCTGGCGCAAGGCCCTGCCCAGGTTGTAATGGGCGAGAAGATCATGCGGCTTGACGCGCAGGGCCTGTTGATAACTGCGCACGGCCTCTTCCAGTTTCCCTTGCCCCAGCAGCGCATGGCCCAGGTTGATGTGGGCGTCGGCATCGGTGGGTTTCACGCGCAAAGCCTGGTGAAAACTAACCACCGCCTCGTCCAGCTTGCCCTGTTTGAGGAGGATGGCGCCCAGGTTATTGTGTGCCGCGGCATGGGCGGGATTGAGTCGCAAGGCTTGCCGCAAACTGGCCGCCGCCTCGTCCAGCTTGCCCTGTTTGTGGAGCACAGCTGCCAGGCTGGTGTGCGCGCCCGCTAGGCCGGGATTGAGGCGCAGCGCCTGGCCAAAGCGCTCGACGGCTTCGTCTAACTTGCCCTGCGCCTTCAGCACGTTTCCCAGGTTGGAGATCGCCTCAGCGAAATCCGGTTTGTCTTGCAAAGCTCTGGTGATGTACTCCCGGGCCGCATCGTGGCTGCCGCGCTGAAAGTGGAGCACGCCAAGCAGATGGAGCGTATCGGGCTGATGCGGATCGCTTTGCAAGATTTGCCGATAGAGCTGTTCGGCTTGCTCCAGGTTGCCCGCTTGATGGCACTGCACTGCACGTTCGTACATTTGCCGCATGAAAATCTCCGCGTTCTTTAGTTCGCTTGGGTTAACGGGGTGGGCCAGGAATAATCTTACCAGGTCGGTGGCGGATCGAAGATTTGCGCCGGAATTATTGCCGACGTTGGCAGGGCAGCTGGCGGAGGAGCCGCTTGTTACAATGACCAGGTCGGCGCCCCCCAATACCTGGGAGAACAGCCGCCAAATCCGCAGCCGGTTGACGTGTCCGGCAGCGCCCGAGTACCTGTTTCGCGCTACTGTCTCGGCCGGCAGCCGCACCACCGGCCGCTGGTAAGGGGAGAATCCCACCATGACCACGGTTCCCGAAGCGCTCAAGGAGGCGGTGCGGCATTATCAGGCGGGCAACCTTCAGCAAGCCGAGCGGATATATCGGGAGATTCGCCAAGTCGATCCGCGAAATGTTCCTGCGCTCCATCTGCTCGGTCTGGTCGCCCACCAGGCCGGCCGTAACGACTTCGCCTTGCATTGTATCGGCGAGGCGCTGCGGTTGCAGCCCAACTTTGTCGAGGCCCGCCTCAACCTGGGACTGGTGTTGGCGGCCCTGGGACGGCTGGAGGAGGCGGTGGCCAGTTTTCGGCTGACCTTGGCTTTGCAACCGAATCTGGCCTTGGCCCACCACAACCTGGCGATTGTCCTGGTGCAGCAGGGCAAGCTCGACGAAGCTGTGGCACGTTACCGGCAAACTTTGCAGCTTCAGCCTAATGATGCGCAAGCGCACTACAACCTCGGCCTTGCCCTGGCTGCGCAAGGGAAAGGGGACGAAGCCGTGGCCAGCTATCGGCAGGCCCTGCGCTGTCATCCCGATTATGCCCTGGCGCATTACCATCTGGCATTTGCTCTGAAGGAGCAGGGGAACCTAACGGAGGCCATCGCCAGTTATCACCAGGCGCTGCGCTGTCAGCCGGACTTTGCCGCCGCGCACGTTAACTTGGGCAACGCCCTCAGCATGCAGGGAAAGCTGGTTGAGGCGATAGCTAGTGCCGCATCTCTCAAACAGAGTTGCATAAGACAGCGGTTTTCGCCAGTCGCTGGGTTTTCCCCGGTTTGAGTCGGCGGTGCGGTGCGACGAAGGTCGCGGAGTGGTGCTTCTGCGCGGGCTTGCCGGTGTAGGTCCAGGCAAAGGGGTGGGCCATCGTGGCGTTGTAGTAGCCCATGAATTCCCGCAACTGGGATTCCAGGTCTGTCACTGATGCGAAGTTCCCGCCCCGCAGGAGCTTCCGGTGGATGATCCCAATCACGATCTCGATCTGGTTGAGCCACGAACTGTGTTTGGGGAGGTAGACGAAGCGGATCCGGTGGGAGGCGTCCGACAGAAACTCCTTGCGTGTAGCCATCGCTTGGAGGATGCCGCTGACGTTTTTTTCCCCAACGCGCCGGGCAGACCGCAGCGTTGGGCGACGAGCTTCACCAGGCTTTCTGATACGTGCGTATTGAGGCAATCGACCACGAAGATCCATTCGGCGGCGGGGTCGGTGTCCACGGTTCGGGCGATGTGTGCGACGAACTCTGGTTCGGTACGGGTCGCCTCCAGCGTTGGGCAGACGATCATCCCCGTCACCACGTCCAGACTGGCGGTCAGCGTTGTCGTCCCGTGTCGGGTGTATTCGAATTCCTGCTTCGCTACGCTGTCGGGTTGGGCCGGCTTGTCCGGGGCGTTCCGCTCGATGGCCTGCAGCGAGGTCGCCTCGTCCACGCTCACCGTGTGCGTGCCATCGACCGCCGCTTTCGTTGACGCCTCGACGTAGGTTCGGCAAACGTTTTCGACCTCGGCCTGGAACTTCTGGGGATCTTTCTCCGTGGTGTTGAGCCACATTTTCTTGCGGTGCGGCTGAACGGCTGCCTGCTGCAGAAAGCGGCCGACCTGAGACAGGGAAATATTGTCCACGATCTTCCGCGTGATCGCCTCGTCACGCAGTTCCCGGAGCGTCCAGTGGTCGATCGGCCGGCCAGACAACTTGGGCGGCTCGCACGCCAACGCCACGATCTGGGACACCTGCTCGGCGGTGAACGTTGCCGGGGCACCCGGTCGCGGCGCGTCGGCGAAGATGTCGAGGATGGCCTCACGCAAACGGTGGGGCTCGGTACATTCCCACAGGCACAGTGAATCCCACGCGTCTCGCCAGCGCTGCCGCCAAATGCCCACATGCCGCCGGTTCAGGCTGACGCGCAAGGCGATGTCCTCGTTGAAGAGCCCCTGGAAACCCAGCAAAACGATGGTCGCCCGCTGGGAGACGCTCTTACCGACTGTACGCGACTTGCTGAATTCCTTCAGCAGAACCTGCTGCCTTTCGCTGATAAGGATCTTCGCGGCCGTCTCTGCCATAGGTCGATCTCCTGCCTCACAATCGAGGGACCAGGCGAGATACGCCATTTCCAGATTCTGTGCTACGCCGTTTCAACGATGCGGCACTAGGGTATCTCCCCGAGTGAGCAGGTTACGACTGGCAATTGCGATACCTCAAGAGTTCGCTTGTTGTTCCGTGTTTTGCACCGGGAGAATGCTATGTTCGCGTTCCGCTCCTTCTTCTCTCACGGATCGCCGGCCGATGGCCGCCGATTTGTCCTCGGGATAGAATGCGGGCGGCACCCCCACTCCCTTCGCCCGTCTCAGGCCGGAGGTGACACCATGCGAGCGCGAACGACCCCGGCCGGCGCGATGCTGCTCGCGGCCGCACCCATGGCCCGAGGGACTCGCCCCCGAGACGCTCCGGATGGGCTGGGGTGTCCTCGCCGACAAGGTCGGTGGACGCTTCCCATCTGTCTACCACGAGAAGACTTGACCATGTTTGACCTCTTGAAGCAAAGCATTTTCACCAGCCTCGGACTTGCCGGCCTGGCCCGCGAGAAGGTCGAACAGCTGGCCGCAGAGGTGTCCCGCCGCGCCCAGCTGTCCGAGCAGGATGCGAACGACTTCCAAGCGGAACTCGTTCGGCGTGCCGAGCAGGCAAAGCAGGAACTGGGGGCTGAGATCGACCAGAGGATCGATCACGCCTTCGTTCAGCTCGGGATCCTCAAAGCCGGCGTGACGAAGGCAGGCGAGTCGGCGCGGGGTGAACTGCAAACGCTGATTGATCAGCGCATCGACGCTGCGCGGCAGCGGTTGGGAAACCTCGCGTTTGAGGTGGTCGCGTTGTGCCGGTTGTAGTCAACCGGGGTCTCCTTGGTAGTCCAGGGTCAGGAGTTTGTCCAGGCCGCCGCGTTGGTAGAGTTGCAGCCAGTTAGCGATGGTACGCGGACAGAGGCCAAGGAGTTGAGCGACCTCGTGGGTAGAACGCCCTTGGCTGAGCCAAAGCAAGGCGGAGAGGCGGTTGTGGCGGCGGGCATCTTTTTGCTTGCGTCGGCATTTGTCGATTTTCTTGCGTGTCAAGGTATCCAGGGTGAAGCCAACCGGAACCTGCGTCATGGTGAGTTCTCCTCAGCAGCTGCTTCTGTTGCTCACTCAGCTGCTATTCTGAGGAAAAACCCGCAGGGCGGCAGTATAACTCGAAGCGGTTCTGCCAGAAAACAACCTGCTGTAACAGTCAACCGTGAGAGCGCTCGCGGCATCAAGTCAGCTGTTTGCTGAGGGTTACGTCCACAGGCAGTGTCACAAAACCATTCGACACTGCTGGGACGCTGACCTGGTAATCCGATCCAGCAGAATTCGCTCGCCCAGCGGTAGCCAACAGCTAAACAAAAACGTGTCGATCAGGGCCGCGGAGTTATCCGCGGCCCGGGACAGAAATGCGATTTATCGGTTGCAAGCCAAAAGGCCATTGCGAACGCGCGCGTTGAGTGCCCGCCATCGATCCCAAGAGAGAAGGGCATGTTCTTGGTCTTGCTCGCCTTCGCTGGGTTGACTATAGCCGTCTGATCTCAGCCACGGAGATGGCCATGGTAGAATACGTGCGGATGGAACGGGAGCGAATTCGTGCCCTCCTCCGCGCCAAGAGGCAGGATGATGACAACCTGAAGACGATGACCTGGTGCCTGGATCGCTTACCGGACCTTTACAGCGAATTCCTGCGCACCTACGAGAAGCGGTACGGCGACGAGATCCGCCGGCTTGTCCATGGTCTACTCGCCAAAGTGAGCCAGGCCGCCCTCCAGCAAGCCATCCTCGATCACTTGTTAGCCATGCATGAACGCCTCGGCATCCCCGACCTGAACCTCTGCCCTCGCAAGCGGAAAGCGCAGCGCGTTCCGTCGGAGCCACCCCGCGCATAACGCAACAACGCAACCTGGCCGCGACCTCTGCGACGCACCGCATCGAAAGATCGCGGCTACAGCGAGAAGCACGAGATCGAGCAGCGGACCAGGGCCCAACACCATCACACAGGGCGAAGTGAGGCAATTACCCGACTGCCGCGGCGGATGCGTCCAGCTATGCGAGAATCACGCCCTTGCTTCTGCACCTCCGCGTCGACATCGGCGATCACGGGTTGCGAGACAGTCTGGCGAATCGGAGCGATACGCGGACTGTCCACCTGCGGAAACCTCCTCGGTCATAAGGAAGCTTGATTTCCTATTCCGCATCTATCTTCCCGAATTGCCCCGCTGGGGCGACTTGTGCCTTCCTCGCCAGGCAAGTTAAGTGCTAGTCCCCTTTCGCCTTCGGCTTGCGGATGCAGTAAAGATGATCTCTGCTGCGAAGGAAGAGTGAGCCGTTCGCGGCGGCGGGGGTGGCCCAGCACATCTCGCCGATATCATTCTTGCCGAGTACCTTGAACTCCGGCCCCGCCTGGACCACGAACGTCCGCCCGTCCTGGTCCAGGCAGAAGATCTTACCGTCATAGGCCCACGGCGAGGAGGTGAAGCCTTGTGCTCCCGGAAGGCGTTCGCGGTAAACTTGCTTGCCGGATTTGGCCTCGTAACAGTTCAGAAAGCCGCCGGCCTGGTACACTACGTACAGATAGCCGCCATACAGCAAGGGTGAGGCCATCGCTGGACCGCCTCGCTTCCGGGACCAGGCCACGCCTGCACTTTCGGTCGCACCGCGCGGGAGAGTCAGGTCGCCGGATGCGCCGGCCCGGACGGCGAACAGAGGGGCGGTGCCAAACTCATCGCCGGGGCTGGCGTAGAGCAGTTCTTCGTCCGCAACCGACGTGGCGCTGGCCGTGGACATGCCGCCGATCGCTGCTCCTATTCTGCCCAACTCCCACAGCAATTGGCCGTTGGCTGGGTCATACGAGCGTACCCGCTTGCTGCCGGTAGTCACCAATTCGGCACGCTGTTTGTTCCGCCAGAGCAAAGGCGTGCCCCAGGTGGACTTCTCATCGCGGCTGACACGCCAGAGTTCCTTACCCGTCTTCTTGTCGAACGCTGCCAGGAACGATTTCGCCTCGTTGTCGCACTGCACAAACACGCGTTCGTCATCCAGCGCCGGCGAGCTGCCGGTGCCCCAGCCCATCCTCATAGGGTAAGAGCCAAGCTCCTTGCTCCACAGCAATTTGCCCGCGAAGTCGTAGCAGTACAGGCCGGTCATGCCGAAATAGGCGTAGACGCGCTGACCATCGGTCACTGGGGTCTCCGAGGCGTAAGTATTGGAGGCCTGTGTCGGGACGGTTGGCTTGTGTTGGGCGGCGGTTTGCTTCCAGAGGACTTTGCCGTCGGCGGCGTCGAGGCAGTAGATCTCCCAGCGGTAAACCTCATCGGGCGGCTTGGGAGAGGGAGGCATGCCTGGGAAACCGCCGGACGCGGCGGCCTCTTCTTTGCGGAGCTGGTCGAGGATCTTCTTCTGGCCCTCGTCGAGCTGGCCACGCACCTTGCCCAAGTAATCGTTGCGCATCATCACGATTGCCATGAAGGCTTGGCGAAAGGTCTCCCCCGCCGTGGACGCGGCCTCGGGATCCTTGTCATTCTGGGCCTTCTGCATGACTTCGCTGGCTTTGGTGAACTGGTTCAGCTGCCTCGCGGTGAACTCTTTTTTGAACTGTTCGACTTGCTCTTTCTGCTTGTCCGTCAGTTTCAAGCGCTCCACCATCGCGGGAGTCAGCAAGGGGAGGGTCGGCGATGCGGCTGCACTTGTGCGTCCTCCGGCCGGTCCGCCGGAACGTTTGCCGTCGTCGGTGCCAGGGTACACAAATTCCTCCGGCGGCTGCTGTTTATCGCTAACGGCTGTGGTCACGAAGACCTTGTCGCCCCAGACGATGGGGGATGACCAGCCGTAGCCGCCGAGGCGAATTTTCCAAGCGATGTTTTTCTCGGCCCCCCAAGTCGAGGGTAAATGCGTCTCCACCGAGACACCCGCGTTGTTGGGACCGCGAAATTGCGGCCAATCGCCGGCTTTCACTGGCGGCAGGCAAGCCGCGCCCACGAACAAACTGATGATCCAACTCTGCTTCATGATTGTGTTTTCCTTTCAATCAGGAGCCTTCTCGGATGCGGCCGATTCCGCCGTGCCCGCGGACTGATTATAATACCTCGCATAAATCCAGAGGTTTTGCAAGCGCGGACCTCTTGCCAACCAGCCCATCGCTGACGCTCCAGGCTGATAGTTCAGTCTGTTCGAGAGCCGGAGGAGTGGCAGCGTTTCGGCCTGTTGAGAGTTACGTCCAGCAGAAGTGCTGAAACGATGTTCGCTACTACCTCGACACGGTTCTTTGGACCCCGTCCGTTGAATTTTGCTCGTCGAGCAGTAGTCGATACCCAAAAACGAAACTGGGCGCAAGCGATCCGGCCCCGGCTGCACCTTCCGGAGCGGCCAAACGTTCGACTGCTGATCGCTGGAACAACCAGAGCGAGCGACGGCAAGCCAAGTCCTCCCAGCTGCGCTTGCGGCAAGCTCCTGGGGCTACCGGCGTGTCCGTATGGCCCTTGGATTGGTGGTAAGAGAGGACGATCCCTGGACTGGATTCGACGGATGCCTACGGCAGAGGTCACGTTGAGAATCGCGATTCTCGACGCGGACACCGCTGACGACACTCGGATACGCGATCTGCTTCTTGCCCGGGCCATGAGGTCTTCGGAGGTGTTTGGCAGAACCCCGATCCTCGTCCTCTTCCGCGCGGCCGCCTCCGACGGCGACGCCACGCCGCCACCGTCGGCCCTGCCCGCCCAGGCCCGCACGCTCCGGCCGCTGGCCCGGACCGACCTCGGCCGCGTCTTCCTCACGGCCGCCGAGGAGGCCCCGCCCTACGCCCTGCGGACGGTCCACCGCCGTGGCCGGGCCCGCCAGTGGCTCGCCGCCGCCGCCTTCGCCCGGCTGACGGCCGCCCACCGCACCGCCTGGTCGCCTCTGACCATTGACGAGGACACCTACCAGGGCCTCTTCTACGGCTCGCCGTTGGCCTACCTGCTGCCCCTGGAACGGCTCGGTAAGGCCGGCTTCGGCAACCTGCGGGGCAAGCGCGTGGCCGACTTCGGCCACGGCGGCATCGGGCAGCTGCGGCTGTTCGCCGAGCTGGGAGCCGAGGCCGTTGGCATCGACGTCGATCCCCTCCAGCCCGTCCTCTACGCCGCGCCCACCGACCAGGGGCCTGCTGGCAAGGCGGGCGGTTCGGTGAAGCTGGTCCACGGGCGGTTCCCGGCCGATCCCAAGACCGTGGCGGCGGTCGGCGGCGGCTACGACCTGTTCCTCTCGAAGAACACGCTCAAGAAGGGCTACATCCACCCGGCACAGAAAGTGGACCCGCGACTGCTCGTGGACCTGGCGGCCGACGACCGGGCCTTCCTGAAGGCCGTGGCCTCAGTGTTGAAGCCGGGCGGCTGGCTGGTGATCTACAACCTGAGTCCGGCTCCCAACGCCGCCGGCAAGCCCTACCGCCCGATGGCGGACGGCCGTTGCCCGTTCTCGGCCGAGGACTTGGCCGCCGCTGGTTTCGAGACGTTGGTCCGGGATGGCGTGGATGATAAGGCCGCCCGGGACGTCGAGGCTTCGGGGACGGCCCAGGCCTTGCCGAGGCGGTCGTGTAACGCCGCGGCGTTAATAAGTTGCTAGAATAATCGTCCGATCAATCTCTTCCACGACCGGCGCCGGGGAACGCCGGCCGCGCGACCCGGTTCCCCACGGGAGCAAGACCATGTCACACCGCAATCGCCGCGAGTTTCTGGCCGACGTCGGCAAGGGCATGCTGGTGGCCAGCATCGGCCCGGCGCTAGCCTTCGAACTCGGCCTGGTGTCCGCCTCCGCAGCCGAGGGCACCGACCGGCTGACGTTCGGCGACCGCGAGCCGCTCGTCGGCCTCATGCAAGACACGCCGGCCAACCAGTTGCTGCCGATTCTCGCCGAGAAGCTGAAGGCCGGCACGAAGCTCGAAGACCTGGTCGCCGCGGGCGCCCTGGCCAACGCTCGCACCTTCGGCGGCGAGAACTACAACGGCTACCACGCCTTCATGGCCCTGCTCCCGTCCTACCAGATGTCCCGCGAGCTGCCGGCCCAGCGCCAGGCCCTGCCGGTGCTGAAGGTGCTGTATCGCAACACTTCGTTCATCCAGAACGAGGGCGGCAAGCGCGAGGTGCTGCACCCCATCGCCGCCGGCGACCTGCCGAAGGACCACGCTGACAGCGACGACCTGTGCGAAGCCGCCCGCAAGCGCGACGTCAATGCCTCGGAGCGCATCTTCGCGGCGATGGCGAAGGGGCCGATCGCCGACGCCTACAACAGCATGCTGCCAACGGTGCAGCAGGAGGTGGACGTCCACCGCACGGTGCTGGCGTGGCGGGCCTGGGCGACGCTCGACTTGGTCGGCAAGGAGAACGCCCACACGCTGCTGCGGCAATCGGTGCGCTTCTGCATCCATGAGGGCGGCAAGTCCGGTCCGTCGGAGATCAGCGCGCTGCTGCCGAAGCTGCTGGACCAGTACAAGCTCGTCGGCCGGCCACTCGGCGTCAAGGTCGCCGACGACGCCTGGCTGCTGCACCTGGCCGACACGATCTACCGCAGCAACCGGGCCCAGGGCGCTGAGGCGGTCGCCGCGGCCCTTGCGGAGGGTTTCGCACCGGACGTGATCGGCGAAGCGATGTCGCTGGCGGCGACGAAGCTGGTGCTGTGCATGCCCGGCCGGACCGGCACCCAGATCCAGCCCGGCAAGCCGGAGGGCAGCATCCACGGCGCCGGCGTCGGCGTCCACGGCGCCGACGCGGCCAACGCCTGGCGGAACATCGCCAGGGTCAGCAACGCCCGCAACACGGTCGCCAGCCTCATCGTCGGCGCGTACCACACCGCCGGTCAGAGCGGCGGCGAGCTCAAAGAGCTACAGCCCGAGGCCGATGTGCTGGCGAAGGTCACCAGCAAGGACGCCGCCACGCTGCTGCGCAATGCCGAGGGCGCGCTGAAGGAGAGGGACCTGAATCTGTGCGCCGCGAACGTCCAGCGCTACGGCGAGCAGGGGCACGACCCGCGCCCGGCGTTCGCCATGCTGCTGAAGTACAGCATCAGCGAGGACGGCGCCCTGCACGCGGAGAAGTACTACCGCACGGTGGCGGAGGACTTCCACAGCACGCGGGCGGCGTTCCAGTGGCGCCACCTCGTGGCGCTGGCCCGCGTCGTCGCCAGCGAGTACGGCTTCCCGGCTCCGGGCTACAAGCAGGCGTGCGAGCTGCTGAAGGTGTGATAGGGAGAGCTGCAGAGGGAAGGGACAGACAGGGTTTTCTGCGGGAGATCCCTGTAGGTTCCCTCCGCGTTCCTGATCCGTTGCAGTGTGTCGAGTACTAGCACGCCGAGGGTCGCTCCCTCCTGCGCACACCCGCCTGAGACTCCGACGTGAGCCCGTGCAACGCTGTTCGGCTGTCCGGTTCGATCGCCCGCGGTGTGCCGGAACGGAGCTCGCTTCGGACTTCGGTTTGCGTGCGTCGGCACTAACCTGTCGCAGGCAAATACGGAACGTGTTCTCCTGGCTGGTTGATACTGTCGAGGCTCGCTTTGCTGGCGAAACCGCTCCATCTCTCTTATCTGGCGTGTGAACCTTTACACGTAACGCACTAGGTCGACGAGCAGCGCCTCCCGGCTCGAGGGCCATCTTCGGGAACCCCAACGTAGGGAACTGCCCGACGCTCAGATGCGGTGTGAAGCCGGCCGGAATAGTCTCCATCATCGTCGATAGCGACAGGATCGTATCATCGGCGATGATGTCCACCGCCGTACCCACCTCCACCGTGATTCGGCGGCGCCGGATGATGTGCCGCCGGAGCGGAATGATGGGGCGGTGCGGCAGGGTGCGCTGCCGCCGGCGGAGCGTGATGAGCGGGCGCCGGGTGATGCACCGGCGCGACAGGATGCGGCCGTGGGGCCGGCCGGACAGCCGATGCCGGCGGGGGCGGCGTGGCGATGCGGGGGCTGATGGCAACGTGTGCCGCGCCGGGTCCGCCCGCAGCCTGATGCGAAGGCATGACCCGCGCCACGCTGGCGTGCGGCGAGTGTTGCGGCGAGGGTGCCAGGGGACGGGCCGGGTGAGGATGAGTCGCCGAGGCGAAAGCCGTTGTCTGCCACAGGGGCAGGGATCGACGGGGCTCTCGCAGAGCCTGTCGCTGCCCGCTGAATTCCTGGAAGCGGCGCGCTCGATTGCGCTGCTCGGTGAGCTGCGCCGCGCTCAGTCGTGCCAGACGGGCTGCGTTGTACTGCCGCAGCGGCTGGACCATGTGAAGCGAGTTGAAACTGCTGCTCCCCACGTTGGCCGTCTTGTTGAGGATAGTAGACTGCTGCGCGAGCGTCAGCGGCGGACGCGTCAGCGTGCCGTTGTAGCGGCCTCGGTAGGTGGTGTACAGACCGTCCAGCCAGCCGGGGTTGTTGACGTTCCGCCAGCGATACCAGTTCAGGAGCGGGTTGCTAATGCCTCCGGCCGCGAACCACGGTCGGAAACCGAGACGGCGATAGGACGGGCCGTAGTAGTTGCCGAAGTAGAAACCGCCCGGCCCGGTGAATAGCGAGGACAACAGCCCATTGTAGGGGACGCAGTAGCTGGGCGTATAACACCAGCCAGGCGTGTTCCACAGCGGCCGATTGAAGACGACCGGAGCAAACAGCAGACCGCGGCCGTCCAGCGGCCAATCCCAGAAACCGGGCACGAACAGGTAGCCGCTCGGCGTCCAAGTGTAGCACGACGGCATCCAGATCATGCCCGGCCGATATGCCTGCCAGAAACCGGGCTGCCACAGGTAGCGCGCGGACTGATAAATCCAGCAACCCGGCACGTAAAAACTATCGTCGTCTGGCGGCGGGCTGCTCGGTCCG
>Ga0070739_10001780_pt1 | contig 31080 bp, 21 predicted proteins | sample Coa_R1_7_FD_66445 | JGI IMG/M metagenome (GOLD analysis project Ga0070739, IMG submission 66445) | Surface soil microbial communities from Centralia Pennsylvania, which are recovering from an underground coalmine fire - Coalmine... | ecosystem: Environmental > Terrestrial > Soil > Unclassified ...
AGCAAGGATTATGAGTTCGATCCCGAAAGCAGCCAGGCGATGTTGCGATGGGCATCGCTCAGGCGCATGGTGCGCCATCTGACCAAGCCTGATACCTAATTTTCGGACAGGCTCTTAGAGAAAGGGACGGGGATGGGGGCCTAAAAAAAAGCAAAATTGCAGACAAAGGCCGGAAAAATAGGATATACTGGAAATCAAGAAAATCTTTTGACGCCGGTTGTGCGCCCCCCGCACGTAAGGTAAGTTCCACCGGATGAAATATCCCATCACGTATACCCGCCGCTCTCTTGCTGCTCTGCGCGTCAGACTTTCTGATTCGCTACCGAGCCTGTTCGCCACCCCGGTACGGAGGTCCGCTCTGTCCTCTGGTCGAGGGCACGAGGAGAGGAATAGTCCCATGAAGAACCGTTCGTTCCCTGCGCTGCGTTTCGCCGTCTCGGCATTGGCGCTGCTCGCCCTGGCAGCGCCCGTCCTGTGGATGTCCGCTGACAGCGCTGCTCAGAACGCTCCGGCAGCCCCGCCGAGCACCCCGCAGTCGGGTTCGCCGGCAGGCAAGCCGGCCGATCCGCCGCCTGCCAAGCCAGATCAAAAATCGGACGACCAAAAATCGGTGGATAAGACCACGCCGGTCAATCCGCTCATTATCGTCAATCCGCAGGATGGCTCCGGAAATGCCAGTGCCGATAAAAGCAAGCCGGCTTCGGCCAAGTTCGGTGACTACGTGCATTCTATGCATTCAAATGCCGATGCCCAGGACAAGACGCTGCCGCTTTACGGCTACGACTTCTTCCAGTCGGCGCGCGATATCATCAACGCGCGGCGCGCCTATCTGATCAACAAATACGAGATGGGCCAGAATCCGCTCGCTCCGCGCACGGCGTACCGTACGAACACGCAAAGAAGAAGCAGCCAGAACAATCGGACGGAAGAGAATCCGGATCAGTCTGTCTCAGGAACAGGGAACGGCATCAACGCAGGCACGCAGAGGCTTCGCAGGCGCAGGTCGAACACAGGCACGGATACGGGCAACACATCCGATTCGACCTACGGGACCTCGCGCGCCGGCTCGAAGAATTCCGACAACGGCGATCAGACGAACAACAGCAGCTCTATGGAAGATAATGGGGGATTCCCCAGCGATCAGGGAAATATGGAAAACTCCGACTCTTCCCAGGAAGAATCCGATCAGGCCGCCCCAACGCCTGCGAGCGCCTGGGATACGGTCGTCGATCCGGATACCCTGTCGGTACGCAACGTCAGCGCCGCCGCGCCCTCCACCTATCTATTGGGAGCGGGGGATAGCCTGACCATCCGCTACTGGTCGTCCACGATGCCGGCGAACACGATCACGAAAGAGATCATGGCCGACGGCACGATCACGCTCCATGCTACCGGCCCGGTAGTCGTGCGCGGGATGACCCTGGCGAAAGCGGAGAAGGAGCTGGCCTACCGGCTGGGGCGCTACTACCGCAACGCCCAGGTATCGCTTTCGCTCGGCAAGCTGCGCACCATGCCCGTGACCATTACCGGCAAGGCGTTCCTGCCGGGCACCTACATGGTCCCGGCGACCATGACGGCCTACAATATGCTTCGGGCGGCCGGCGGCCCCACCGATGACGGCACGCTGCGCAATATCCAGGTCCTCCGCGACGGTAAGCACGAGGCGCGTCTGGACATGTATAAGTTTCTGATCGACGGCTTGAGAACCGGCGACATTCAGCTTCAGCCGGGGGATGTCCTGTACATTCCTCCGCGTCTGTCGCGTGTCATGGTCACCGGGGAAGTGGCGGATCCGGCCATCTACGAGCTCATGCCGAGTGAGTCGATGCAAGATGCTTTGCGCTACGCGGGCGGCGTCAAGGCTTCGGGCGTCAATCAGCGCATCCAGGTCGATACGGTCGAGCCCGGCGTGCGGCGCATCGAGAAAGACGTGGATGCCAAGAACATCGCGGCGGCCGGCAAAGTCCAGCTCTACGATGGCGACAAGGTCGACGTCTTCTCCGTGCGCTCCCAGGTCGCCAACCAGGTGACTATTGAGGGTGCGGTAGACCAGCCCAGCGACTATGAGCTGATGCCGAACATGCGCGTCGCCGATCTCATAGAGCGGGCGCGCGGCCCGATCAAAGAGGCGTATCTGCCGCTGGCCTACCTGTACCGCTGGAACCCGGATAACACGACCACGCTCATCTCCGTCAACCTGGAGAAGGCGCTCGCCGGCGATCCGGCGAACAATATCGACCTCAAGCCCTGGGACCGCCTCAAGGTGTTCACGCGTGAGGAGGTGGCCTGGACAGGCGAGCGCTATGTGATCGTCGAGGGCGCGGTGCAGCGGCCCGGCAAATACCTGCGCAGCGACAATATGCGCGTCAAAGACCTGCTGACGATGGCCGGCGGTCCCCTCCCGGATGCCACGCAGGACCATCCGGCGTTCTTGCTGCACAAGCATCCCGATGGGACCTACTCTTACGAGAAGATCCGCCTGCCCGATCTCTTCCATGGCGACGATTCTCAAAACCCAATGCTGGAAGATAACGACGTGCTGGCCCTCTATCGCGTGAACCAGGCGCAGTACGAGCCGGACCACGTCGTCACGATCAGCGGCGAGGTCGTCGGACCCGGCATCTATCCGCGCGGCGACGGCATGCACCTCAAGGACCTGCTGGAGGTCGCGGGCGGCTTTAAGCCCGATGCCGGCTCGACGGTCACCGTGACGCACGCGGGCAAGATTACCGACGGGCCGAAGGGCACGCTGACGGCGGTCAACGTCCAGTTCGACTCGCATGGAAACTGCGCCGCAGACCAGGACGTGGTGCTGGAGGACGGCGACGTCGTCACCGTGCAGGGGACCGGCGGCTTCGTAGATCACGTGCCGGTTATCCAGGTGGCGGGCGCGGTCAATCACCCAGGCCCCATTCCACTGACCAGCAAGAGCATGCGCTTAAGCGACGCGATCAAGGCAGCGGGCGGGCTGCGGCCGGAAGCATTCCCCCAGGGCGCCGAGTTCAATCGCGATCCGAAGCTGATGACCACTGAAGAGCAGCGCGGCCTGACTCAAACCATCAGCAAGATGAACGACATTTTCAACATGAACGACCACGCGATCGAGAAGCAGAAAAAAATGCTGGATATGATCAAGGCCGCCAATAGCGCCGCGACGAGCGATCTGCCCATCGGAGGAACCACGCAGGCGGCGCAAAGCCCGGCCATGGATGCGGCCGCGGCGCAGATCGCCAATCCGAACGCGAAGATCGTTCCCGACCCGCGCCCCCTCACCAACGATCAGTTGGTGCCGAACGGCTTTGTGGCGGTCAATCTGCAGAGCGCGCTGCGTCATCCCGGCAGCAGCGACGACATCGTGCTCATGGACGGCGACACGATCTCAGTTCCGGAAACTCCGACGACGGTTCAGGTGGTCGGCGCGGTCTACAACCCGCGCGGCGTCCTGTATAAGCCGGGCGCGCGGCTGGAAGAGTACGTGGCGCAGGTGGGCGGCTTCACGCCCGATGCGGCCCGAGATCGCATCGAAGTCATTCATCTGGGCGGCGGCCTGATCCCGGCGAACAAGGTGCATGATCTGCAGCCCGGCGATATTATCGTCGTGCCGACGAAGGTGATGGCGGCCAAGATCAGCAGCAACCGCAGCGGGCTGGATAGTTTCTTCCACTCGATTCTCAACACGGCGCTGATCTTCCGCATCTTCGGACTGTGACCTCACTCCGAACCCCCTCTCCTTTCCAAAGGAGAGGGGAGATTCTTCTGTAGGGGCGCTGCTTGCTGCGCCCTAATACTCTCCCCTCCCCTAAAATGGGGAGGGGCCGGGGGTGGGGGCCAGGCGAGGTTTAGGAAAAAGTATGATTACGAGACAATCACCGGATGTCACTGTTCCGGATAATCAAGCTGTTGTTGTGGATCGCTCGGTATTCCGGGACATCCTGCGCCGGCGGCTGCGCCAGTGGATCGGCCTTGGCGTCATCCTCTACGCACTCTTTCTGTGCAGCGGCCTGTTTCTGATTCCGCAGTCCTACTCCGCCACTGTCTCTGTGTCTATAGATCAGTCGTCCTCCTCGACCAACTCGCCGCTCGCGGCCCTGACCGGTCTCGGCGCAGCGGGGGGGAAGAAGTATACGGGAGTCCTGCACAGCCGGATGTTTGCCCAGGAGGTGGAAAACCAGGTCCACCTGGCGGACATCTACGGGATTCCGCCAAGCAAGGCGATCGAGAAGATGATCCAGGGCGTCAAGGTCGATGACAACGTCCTGGATGGCCTGATGTATATCACCGTTACGCTGGACGCGCCGCCACGCATGGTGCCGGATACGGCAGGCCGCCGGGTGCGCATCCGGCAGGCGGCCGCGCAGATCGCCAATGCCTACGTCGTCGCCTTGCGGCATTACCTCAAGGATTCGGATACGGATAAGGACGCGGCGCTGCTGCGCGAGGCGGACACACAAAAAGCGCTCATCAAGCAAGGCTACCTGGACAAGCAGCAGCAACTGCAGGATTACATCCGCAGCCTCGGCGTGGGGTTTGCCGCCGCTCAGGATAGCCTGAAGGCAGGGCCGGAAACGCCGCTGGTCGTGAGCACTCTGGAAGGGCTGTACAAGGACCGGGCGGATGCTATGGCAAGGGTCACGGAGGATGAGACTCGCCGCGAAGGAACCGCACGCATGGTCCGAGGCGACCTGGATAAGCTGCGTTCTATTCCAGCGGAAGACCCGGTGCTTACGGATGCCCGCTCGCGCTACGATAGCGCCGTATACGAATGGGAAAACACGAAGGTGCGCTATGGTGACGACAATCCGTATGTGGTCACCGCCTATCAGAAAATGAAGCTGGCGGAGAAGTACCTGCGCGAACAGGCGAACAATCTGCTGAAGGGCCATAACTCCGACCAGGTGCGCTATCAGGCGGACCTAGCCACGCTGACCCTGATTAACGGACAGATCCGGCAGGCCCAGGGGAGCTTGCAGGTCAGCCGGGAGCAGGCGGCCCGGCTCAAGCAACTGGAGTCGGAAGCGGATGGCGCCGAGAAGGTGTGGGAGGAAGCCCAGACCCGCTACGCGCAGATACGACTGCAGACCGTGAGCGCCCAGAACCGGATGACCCTGGTCGATTCGGCGATGCCTCCGGAGCACAGCCGGCCGGGCCTGCTTACGATGCTGGTGACCAGCCTGGTCGGCGCGGTGGCGATCGTCGCCGTGTGGATGCTGTTGGAGTACCTGATCCGCTCCCAGACGAGCCTGCGTCTGATCCAGAGTACGTAGAGAGGTCCCGCCATGTGCGGTATCGCGGCCTTATCCACCGGGGAACCGTTTCCGTGTCTGGAGGAGATCGCCCTGGCGATGGCGCGCAAGCAGCGCCATCGCGGGCCGGACCTCCAGGCGGCCTATCTGGCGCCCAGCGGCTGCGCCGCGCTCGGCCACGCGCGCCTCTCCATCGTAGACCTTTCTCCGCTCGGCAACCAGCCGATGACTAACGAGACCGGCGACCTGTGGCTGGCGTGCAACGGCGAGATCTACAATCACCGGGCGCTGCGCCGGGAGCTGGAGGCCAAGGGCCACCGGTTCGCGTCCCAGTCCGATTGCGAGGTGATCCTGCATCTGTATGAGGAAGTCGGAACGGACCTGCCGGGGCGCCTACACGGCATGTTTGCCTTCGTCCTCTACGATGCGCAGCAGGACACGCTCTTCTGCGCGCGGGACCGGCTGGGCAAGAAGCCGCTCGTCTACGCGCAGACGCCGCGCGGCCTCGCGCTGGCCTCCGAAATCCCCGCCGTGCGGCTGTTCCCCGGCGTCGATACCTCTCCGGACCCGGTGGCGCTGGGCCTCTACCTGCTGCGCAATCTGCGCCATATCCCCGATCCCTGGACCTTTTACACGGGGATCCGCCGCCTGCCGCCCGGCCATGCCATGCAGATAAGCCGGGGCCAGATTCAGAAGCTCTGGCGCTACTGGCATCCCGATTTCACGATCCAACCTACCTCCACGCAGGCCCTCCTGGACGCCTTCGATCAGGCAGTCGCCTTGCGGCGCGTGGCGGACGTGGAAGTGGGCGCGCTGCTCTCCGGCGGCGTGGATTCGTCGGCGATCGTGCAGGCGATGACGGCGCAGGGCTCGAAAGGCGTGCGCACCTACGCCCTCGGCCGCGATAAGGACGATGAAGAATTGGCCCGCGCACGGCAGATGGCCGCGCTCCTGGGCACGCAGCACCGGGAGTTCATCTTCGATGCTAGCCGGCAGCATCAACAGCTCGAGCATCTGCTGGGCCTCTACGGCGAGCCGATCATGCTGCTGCCGCTGACCTACGCCTACGAGCTGTGCGAGCATATCAAAGAGGATGGGCTGCGCGTGGTGATGACCGGGCACGGCGCCGACGAGATCTACTACGGCTATCCGGGCGCGAACGGCATGGCCCTGCTCTCCACGCTGCTGCCGTTCCTGCCCACATTGTTACGCCCGGCCCTTGGCGGCCTCGCGCGCCGCTGCGCGCCCGGCTCCCGTCTGCAGGAGACTCTGCTGGTCGCCGCTTCGCCTGCGGGCCAGCGCAAAGCGGCGCTCTATAAAGACGAGGCCCGGCGGCTCTGGGCGGACCTGCTTCCCGGCCTGGAGGGTGAGGTCGAGGAGGCGATCGGGCAACTGCTGGGAGCCTGGCTCGAAGACGGCGCGCCTGCGGCCTATATCGACGAGGCCCACATGCTGGGCCTGATGCACGAGAACTGCCACTCCGTCACCATCGCCGGGGATTTGCCCGCGATGGCGGCCAGCGTGGAGGCGCGCTGTCCCTTCCTGGATCAAGATCTCGTGCAGCTCGCCTGGCAGACGCATTACCGGCAGAAGACGCGGGGCCTGCGGGACCGCGGGCAGAACAAGTGGATTCTTAAAAAGGCGCTCGAAGGCCGGGTTCCCCAGGACCTGCTCTATGCGCCCAAGCGGGGTTTCGGCTATCATATTCAGGAAGAGGCGGTGCTGCGCGGCCCCTGGAAGGCGCAGGTGGACCGGGCTTTCGACGGCATGGACGACCTGGACGGCATTCTGAATGTTGCCGCCGCGCGCAAGCTCAAGCGCGCCTTCGACGACCGGGCCGGCGTGCCGGCGATGCTGATCGCCAAGCTCTATGCGGTCGCCGTGTTCCAAAGCCTAACTTAATTTTGCGCCGGAGGTCCTGCGTGAAAGTAGTCATCCTGGCGGGCGGGCTGGGCAGCCGCCTGAGCGAAGAGACGACGGTGCGGCCCAAGCCGATGGTCGAGCTGGGCGGCAAGCCCGTGCTCTGGCACATCCTCAAAATCTACTCCCACTACGGCCTCAACGAATTCATCATCTGCCTGGGCTACAAGGGCTACATGATCAAGGAGTACTTCGCCAACTACTTCCTGCATACCTCGGACGTCACCTTCGATCTGCGCACCAATAAGATGAAAGTCCACCAGAACAGCGCCGAGCCCTGGACGGTCACCCTGGTCGATACCGGGGATAAGACGATGACTGGCGGGCGCCTCAAGCGCGTGCGGGAGCATCTGCCGGAGGAGACTTTCTGCCTGACGTATGGGGATGGCCTCTCCGATGTGAACGTCGCCGATCTCATCGCCTTTCACCGGGAGCAGCGCACGCAGGCGACCCTGACGGCGGTGCAGACGCCGGGCCGCTTCGGCGTTATCGACATCGACGAGTATAAAATCCGCGCCTTTCAGGAGAAGCCGCCCGGCGACGGCGGCTGGATCAACGGCGGCTTCTTCGTGCTGGAGCCGCCCGTGCTCGATTTGATCGAAGGCGATGAGACGGTCTGGGAGCGCGGGCCGCTGGAGACGCTGGCAAGCGTGGGGCAGCTCTCGGCGTTCAAGCACACCGGGTTCTGGCACCCGATGGACACCCTGCGGGATAAGATCCTTCTAGACGAGTTGTGGGCGTCCGGCAAAGCCCCCTGGAAGGTATGGGAATGACTCCGGGCTTCTGGAAGAACAAGCGGGTTCTGATCACGGGACATACCGGCTTCAAGGGAAGCTGGCTGTCGCTGTGGCTGCAGGAGCTGGGAGCGCAGGTCAGCGGGTACGCGCTGCCGCCGCCCACGCAGCCGAGCCTGTTTGAGCTGGCCCATGTTTCTGAAGGAATGACCTCCGTGATCGGCGACGTGCGCGATCTGGAGAGCCTGCAGCGCGTCTTCGCGCAGGAGCAGCCGGAGATCGTGATCCACATGGCGGCGCAGGCGCTGGTGCGCGCCTCTTACGAGGCGCCCGTCGAGACCTACGCCACCAACGTGATGGGCACGGTCCACGTGTTGGAGGCCGCGCATCAGACGGCGGGTATGCGGGTGGTCTTGATCGTGACCAGCGACAAGTGCTATGAGAATCGCGAGTGGCTCTGGGGCTACCGGGAGAACGAGCCGATGGGCGGCCACGATCCCTATTCCAGCAGCAAGGGCTGCGCCGAATTGGTGACGACCGCTTACCGGCGCTCCTTTTTGGAGGCGCAGGGCGTCGCGGTGGCAAGCGCGCGGGCCGGGAACGTCATCGGCGGGGGAGATTGGGCGCGCGACCGCCTGGTGCCGGACGTGATGCGCGCGTTCCTGGAGAGCCGCCCGGTCGTCATCCGCAACCCGAAGGCGCTCCGGCCCTGGCAGCACGTTCTCGACCCGCTGCACGGCTACCTGCTTTTGGCCGAGCGGCTTTATGAATCCGGACCGGAGTTTGCCGATGCCTGGAATTTCGGCCCGGCGCCCGAGGATACCCGCCCGGTCGGGGAGATCGTGGAGCAATTGGTCACGCTCTGGGGCGATAGGGCTTGCTGGGAGCAGGACCGTTCCGTGCAGCCGCATGAGGCGCATACCCTGAAGCTGGACGCATCGAAAGCGCGGACGCTGCTCGGCTGGCAGCCGAAAGTGCCGCTTAACATGGCGCTGGAATGGATTTCCGCCTGGTACAAAGGCTATCAGGCCGGCGAACCGGTGAGCGATCTCACGCGTGCCGAGATCGCGCGCTTTTCGGATCTATTATCATGTTGACGCAATCTCCCCTATATGGGCAGGCGGCTAAAGTTGCTGCAACCCCTCACCCACAAGGGGCGAGGGGGAGAGTTCTGGCAAGAGAGTCCCCGAAGGGGACTTCGTGCCTTTGTTGCTGCAGTTTTAACTGCCCGAATCTCTATGTCCGGTGGAGAGCGTGATGGAGAATAGGCTCTTCTGTCGGTTCTGTGGCGCGGCGCTGGAGCAGGTGTTTGCGGATCTGGGAATGTCGCCGCTGTCGAATGCGTACGTGTGCCCGGAGAATCTGCAGCAGATGGAGCCGTTCTATCCGCTCACGGCCTACGTGTGCGGCGAGTGCTTTCTGGTCCAGCTACCGGCGATGGAGACGCCGGAGAACATCTTCGGGGATTACGCCTACTTCTCGTCTTATTCGGAGAGCTGGCTGCGCCACAGCCAGGCGTATGTGGAGCAGATGCAGGCGCGGTTCGGCCTGGATGCGCACCGTCTGGCCGTGGAGATCGCCAGCAACGACGGCTACCTGCTCCAGTACTTCCAGCAGAAGGGCGTGCCGATCCTGGGCATCGAGCCGGCGGCCAACGTCGCAAAGGTGGCCCAGGAGAAGGGGATTCCGACGGTCGTGCGGTTCTTCGGAACGCAGGCGGCAAGGGAGTTGGCAGCGGAGGGCAAGAAGGCCGACTTGCTCCTGGGCAATAACGTCCTGGCGCACGTTCCGGACCTGAATGATTTCGTGGCCGGGATGACGCTGCTGCTCAAGCCGGAAGGCGTCATCACGATGGAGTTTCCCCACCTGATGCGCCTGATGGCCGAGAACCAGTTCGATACGATCTACCACGAGCACTTCTCCTACTTCTCCTTCCGGACCGCCGAACGGGTCTTCGCCCGGCACGGTTTGACTCTCTTCGACGTGGAGGAGCTGCCCACGCATGGTGGCTCGCTGCGCATCTACGCCTGTCACCGCGAGAAGGGGAGCGTGCCGGTGACGGCGCGGGTCCAGGAACTGAGCGAGCGGGAGAAGAGGGCGGGCTTCGACCGGCTGGAAACCTACTCGAATTTTGCCGCCCAGGTCGCCGAAACGAAGCGCCGCCTGCTGGCCTTTCTGATCGAGGCGAAGCGGCAGGGGAAGATGGTCGCCGGCTACGGCGCGCCCGCCAAAGGCAACACGCTGCTCAACTACTGCGGCATCCGCACGGATCTCCTGGACTATACGGTGGACCGCAGCCCGCACAAGCAGGGTCTCTACCTGCCCGGCACGCATATCCCGATCTATGCGCCGGAGAAGGTGCGCGAGACGAAGCCGGACTACCTGCTGCTTCTGCCCTGGAACCTCAAGCAGGAGATCATGGAGCAGATGGCTTATATACGGGAATGGGGCGGCCGGTTCGTGGTCCCCATTCCGCAGGTGGAGGTTCTGGCGTGAAGTTCACCGAGACACGCCTGCCCGGCGTCTTCACGATCGAGATCGAGCCGATCGAGGACGAGCGCGGCTTCTTTGCCCGCAGTTGGTGCGCCCGCGAGTTTGCAGCGCGCGGCCTCAACTCCTGTCTGGCGCAGTGCAATATCTCGTTCAATACGCGCAAGGGGATCTTGCGGGGCATGCACTTTCAGGCGCAGCCGCATGAAGAGGCGAAGCTGGTGCGCTGCACGCGCGGCGCGCTCTATGACGTGGCGCTCGATCTGCGGCCCGGCTCGCCGGCCTATAAAAGCTGGGTGGGCGTCGAGCTGACCGCCGAGAACCATAAGATGCTCTACATTCCGGAAGGCTGCGCGCACGGCTTCCAGACATTGGAGCCGAACACCGAGGTGTTCTATCAGATGTCGGCCTTTTATGCGCCCGAATCGGCGCGCGGCGTGCGCTGGGACGATCCCGCGTTCGGCATCGAATGGCCGTTCGCAGAGCGCATTCTGTCCGACAAAGACGCCTCTTATCCACCGTTCAGCGCGCAGGAGGCCGATCTAACGGCGCTGGCGCAGAGACCAATAACGCGCGCCATCTTGTGGGGCGCCGCCGGTCACGCGAAAGTGCTGCGGGAATGCCTGCGCTACGCCGCCATCGAGGTGGTCGCCCTCTTCGATAATAACGAAAGCGTGCCGTCGCCGTTTGCGGACGTGCCCGTCTACTACGGCAAGCCGGGATTCGAGGCGTGGCTGGCGGAAACGGAGGAGAACCGCGAGGTGGGCTTTCTCGTGGCGATCGGCGGGGATCGCGGCAGGGACCGGCTGGAGATTCAGGACTATCTCGAAGCGCACGGGCTGACGCCGCTGGTGGCCCGGCATCCGACTGCGTTCGTGGCGGCAGACGCGCAGATCGGGGCCGGATCGCACGTCCTGGCGCACACTTCAGTGTGCTCCGATACGGTCGTCGGGCGCGGCTGCCTCATCAACACCGGCGCCATCGCCGACCACGAATGCCGGATCGGGAACGGGGTGCATCTCTGCCCCGGCGCGCACCTGGCAGGCTGCATCGAAGTGGGCGACTGCGCCATGATCGGCACGGGGGCGGTCGTGCTGCCGCGCAAGCGGATCGGCGAGGGGGCGATTGTCGGCGCGGGCGCGGTCGTGACCAAAGACGTGGCACCCTATACGGTGGTGGTCGGCAACCCGGCCCACGTGCTGCGGACCCTCACCCCATAGACCTCACCCCCTAACCCCCTCTCCTTACAAAGGAGAGGGGGAACTTAAGGTGTTAGGAGAACCGCCCTCGCGGGCGGACCTATCCCTTATTCGAGCTTTAACCGGGCCGTTCACGGCCCGTCTGGCAGGCCGCTACGCGGCCAACCACCCTGGCGGGCGGATCTTAAGCGGATGGACAGTTGTGTCTTCTATACTCATTCTGGGGAAGAGAAGCTTTAGGGAGAGGCAAAAGAGAGCAGTAGAATCTCCCCTCCCCTAGAATCGGGGGAGGGGAAGGGAGTGGGGGCCAAGTGGGGTGAACAGGGTTCTCGTTACCGGGGCGACGGGTTTCATCGGGCGGCATGCGCTGGCGCCGCTGGTGGCGGGCGGGGACGAGGTCCATGCCGTCACCATCGATGCGCCGGTCGAGGCAGCGCCGGAGGTGGCGTGGCATCAGGCTGACCTGCTGGATCCCGGCTGTGTGGCGGACTTGCTGGCTAAAGTGCGCCCGACCCATCTGCTGCACTTCGCCTGGTACGTGGCGCCCGGCCAGTACGTGACCTCGCCGGAGAATTTTCGCTGGGTGCAGGCCAGCCTGGAGCTGCTGCGCCGGTTCGCGGAGTGCGGCGGGCAGCGAGTCGTGATGAGTGGAAGCTGCTTCGAGTACGATCTGCGCTACGGCTACTGCTCGGAGCGCGTGACGCCGCTTGCGCCGGACACGCTTTACGGAACGTGCAAGCACGCTCTGCATACCATGCTGGTGGTCTTTGCCGATCAGGCGGGCTTGAGCCAGGCCTGGGGCCGTATCTTCTATCTCTACGGCCCGCACGAGTACCCGCAGCGGCTGGTGCCTTCGGTCATTCGGGCGCTGCTCGATGGCGAGACGGCGCGCTGCTCGCACGGCAGGCAAATCCGCGACTTTCTGCACGTTCAGGATGTCGCCGGGGCCTTCGTGGCGCTGCTGCGCTCGGACGTGGCGGGACCGGTCAACATCGCCTCCGGGCAGCCGGTGGCCCTGCAGGAGGTCATCGGGAAGATCGCGGCGCGTCTGAATGCCGAAGATCGGGTGCAGCTAGGAGTCTTGCCTGCGCCTCCGAGCGAGCCGCCTCTGATCGTAGCGGACACGCGCCGCCTGCGCGAGGAGGTCGGCTGGCGCCCTCATTATGACCTGGACAGCGGCCTGGAGCAGACGATCTCGTGGCATCGTAGGAGTTCAGGATGAATCTGGCCTATACGGTCGAGGAGGTTGCCGGCTATACGGCCCATCAACTGAATGCGTTCTTTCCGGATGGGCGCGCGGTGAGCGCAAATGTCCTGAAGGAATATGCGCAGCAGGCGCTCGACCGGACCGAGTTCTGCTTCCGGCGCGTCGCCCTGCGCTCTTACTGCGAGGACGGTCAGGCCAAATTCGATCTTCTGCATTCCGACCAGTACTGCAGCTATCTCTATCTGCTGGCGAACAGCATCTACCGCAGCGAGGGCGATCCGGGGCTGGCCTCCAAAGTATTCTATCTGAACAAGGCCCTGCACGCCTTCAATTGCATGTACGATGCCATGCTGCCGGATATCTTCCTGCTGCTGCACGTCGTGGGGACTGTGCTGGGCAAGGCGACCTACGCGAACTACCTGGTCGTGCGGCAGAACTGCACCATCGGGGCGCTCGGCTATGCGTATCCGGTCCTGGGCGAGAAGCTGATCCTGAGCGCGGGCGCCTCTGTCATCGGCGGCTGCCGCATCGGAGCGAATGTGATGATCGGGCCGGGCTGCACGGTGATGAAGGAAGATATACCCGATAACTCCCTGGTCACCCGGACGGAGAGCAACACCCTCAAATCGAACTCGGACCGGCCGATCAAGGTCCATTTTAACGTAGAGTAGGCAGTCGTGTCCCTCGTCAAGCGTAATGTCGCGGCCAATTTTGCGGGCAAGGGCTGGTCCGCCCTGATGAGCCTGGCCTTCATTCCGGTGTATACCCGGCTGATGGGCATGGAGGCTTACGGGCTGGTCGGGTTCAGCGCCGTGCTGAACGCCACGTTCTCGCTGCTGGACATGGGCCTGACCCCGGCCACGAATCGGGAGATGGCCCGGCTGTCCGCGCATCCGGAGCAGGCGCAGGAGGCCCGCGACACGATGCGGACCCTGGAGCTGATCTACTGGCCTATCGGGCTGGTGATCGCCGGAGTGGTCCTTGTCGCGGTGCCGCTGTTCGCCCGCTACTGGCTGCACGCGGAGCGCCTGCCTCCGGCGACCGTGCAGCAGGCCGTAGTGATGATGGGCCTCTCGATCGCTCTCCAGTGGCCTTACTCGCTCTATGAGGGGGGCTTGCTTGGTTTGCAGAGGCAGGTGCTGCTCAACGGCATCAGCATCACGGCCAATACAGCGCGGGGCGTCGGCTCCGTGCTGGCGCTGCTCTGGATCCGGCCTACGATCCAGGTCTTTTTTGCCTGGCAGATCCTGGTCAGCGCGGGAATGACCTTTGCCGTCTCGTTTTTCCTGTGGCGCAGTCTGCCGCCGACCGGCAAAAGAGCCGTCTTCGATCCGGCGGCCCTCCGAAAGATCTGGCGCTTCGCGGCGGGAATGACCGGAATCGCGCTGGTCTCCGTGGCGCTGATGCAGATGGACAAGCTGGTCCTGAGCCGGCTGGTCTCGCTGCGCATGCTCGGCTACTATACGATGGCGGCCAATCTGGCCGCCGGCCTGATCTATGGCGTCACACCCTTTTATGCCGCGCTCTTTCCGCGCTTCGTGCAGTTGCTGACCCTGCGGGAGGAAGAGGCGCTGGCCCGGCTTTACCATCGGGGCTGCCAGATCGTCTCGGTGGTCATCCTGCCCGTGGCGGTCGTCATGATCCTGTTTTCACGAGAGCTGATGCAGGTCTGGACCCACAATCCGGATACGGTCGCCCATACCTATCAGATCGTCTCGCTGCTGGTGGCGGGATACGCCTGCAACGCGATGGTCACTCTGCCCTACGCGCTGCAATTGGCCTCCGGCTGGACCCGGCTTACGTTTACGCAGAATCTGATCTCGCTGATCGTGATGCTGCCGCTGCTGGTCTGGATGACCCGGAACTATGGGCCGGTCGGCGCGGCGGTGGTCTGGGTGCTCTTGAACAGCGCCTACGTGCTGATCAACGTTCCCATCATGCACCGCCGTCTGCTGCCTGGAGAGCAGTGGCGCTGGTATGGAAGCGACCTCAGCCTGCCGCTGCTGGCGGCGCTGGGCGTGGCCGTGCTGGCGCGCTGGTGGATGAGCGTGACCCCCTCCACGCCGCGCTTCCTGATGCTGCTGCATCTGATCCTGATCTGGGCTGCCGCCGCCATCGCATCGGCTCTGGCAGCCCCGCAGGTGCGGGCGCTCCTGGAGCGCGCTGGCCTATCGCCCGTTCGTCCGGGGAGAAGCCTGATGCCGCTGGAAGCGGCCGCGCCGCCAGGGATTCCTGCCGTATCGATCGGACTGCCGGTCTATAATGGCGAGAAGTATCTATGCGGCGCGCTGGATGCGCTTCTGAATCAGACGTTCTCGGACTTCGAGATCATTCTCTCGGACAACGCCTCCACCGACGCCACGGAGGCGATCTGCCGGAAAGCTGCTGCGCAGGACCCGCGCATCCGCTATATCCGCCAGCCCGAAAACCGAGGCGGCCTCTGGAACTTCGATTTCGTGCTCCATGAGGCGCGCGGAGCCTACTTCATGTGGGCCGCCGTGGACGATCTGTGGAGTCTCAACTTCCTTGAAGTTTTGCGGGAATGCCTGGAAGCCGATCCCCAGGCCGTGGGCGCGCAGGGAGAATATGATAGAATAGATGCGGAGGGGAAGCCATTCTCCGACGTGACGGCGAGCTACGAGATGGAAAATCCGAGCCGTTTCGGACGTGTCCTTACGCTGGCCCGGCAGCGGGCTACCAATATCTACATCTACGGGCTCTTCCGAACGTCGGTGCTGCAGCAAATCCATCTCAGGCCACTGCCGTTCACCAAGAAATACGCCCAGTCCGCCGAATTTCCGGTCCTGTACTATCTGGGCGCGGCAGGGACGCTGCGCACGGATCGGCGGGCGCGCTTCTCCTATCGGCATCATCCGTCGCAGGAAAGCAACCGCAAGCAGTCTGTATGGGTTGCGTGTCTGCTCCGGCTCGGCCTCATGGTCGTCCTGCCGGGATCCGTGTGGAAAGGCAGCCGGTCCCTGGCGACGACCGTGCCGACGTCTTTTGCCATCTACTTCTATCAGTTGCGCGCTATGCTCTGGTTCTTGATACGAAGAGCCTTGCGTATCCGGTTGGCGGATAAGACGCCTTAGAAGAGAAACACGATGAACGAAGAACGGAATCCGACCGGGAGGACCGGAAGGACAGACAGTGTGGAATCCGGCGAGACGGGCGCGCAGCCGCCTCCCATGCGCTGGCGCCTGGCGCTGCATATGTTTTTGGCGCTCTTTATACTCTGCTTCTTTATTAAAGGGGTCTATTTCCTGGTGGCTGCGGACCCGCTCTTCTCCCTGCGCCAGTATCCCCAGGGCAGTGATCTGACGCTCTATACGCTGCTGGCGATGATTACGGCGGGTGTCTATGGCGCCATCGTCTACTGGAGCTATCAGATCGTCTTCCGGAAACTGGAACGCCGCTCCCGGCTGGAGGCCGGGCCGGCTTTTGGCCGCCGGGAGGGGTGGATCGCCGTGGCCGGCATCGTGCTGCTGATCGCCTATTTTCGCGCCAACTTCGCCCAGGCGGTCTATCTGGGCGCCACCGGCGCCTTTCTGTTCCGCCACTTCTACCTCGACCCCTCCAAGTTCTACTCCGGCGAGGTGGGCGTCCAGGCGTTTTTCCTGCAGATACAACAAGGGCTTCTGTTCATTTTTGCCGTCTACGCCGTCATGAAGGGCAATCGCCTGCTGATCTTCCTGGCGATCCTCTACTGCCTCTTTCAGGTAGTTCTGGCCAACGGCAGCCGTTTTACGCTGCTCAGCGCATTGTTGCTCGTTCCGACGACGGCCTATCTTATCCATTGGCGGCGTCCCCACCACTATCGCTGGTGCCTTGCGGGCATGTATGGCACGGTGCTCTGCTTGCCGTTTATCGCCGCCCTGCTGCTGGGCGCGCGCAACACCGGCAGCATCGCCCTGAGCAGTCAGCCGGCCGAAGCGGTCTTATCGGAGGCGCTGGTCACCTTCGACTCGATCGACCACCTGATCAACTATCTCTATCTCATGCCGGTCGACTGGACGGGCGAGCGCCCGCTAGAGGACTTCTGGCAGATCGTACCCCGCGCGCTCTATCCCGGTAAACCCATCTTATATGGCCAGGGCGTGCTCCAGGAACAGATGTATCCTGGCACCAAGGGCGCCGGCACCGGCACCTATGTCTATGGGGACTATCCCCTTTCCTGCGTGGTCATGGCCCTGGATCTGTATCTGCCGGTCGGCCTGCTGCTGCATGGGATTCTGATGGGCGCTTTCCTGGCAGGGATGGATATCGGCCTGGCAAGGCGGTCTTTATTGGGCGTCTCCTTCTTCGCATTGAGCTTCTTTTTTATTTTAGGTCTGATTCGCTCCGGAATCGTCAGCTTTGTGCTGGGAGAGATACCGTCTACCTATATCCCGCTTCTGTTTACTGCGGGACTGCTCAAGCTCGGCGGCTATAAGATCCGGATACGGCCGCAAGCATCCCAGGATTCCCCGCCGCCGATTCCAGGGAATATGCCCGCGTGAGGAATGTATTGCGGAGAGCGTCGAATCCTTAAGAGAAGCCTCTTGCATCGAATGCAAGGGGCGCTTTTTTCTACGCCCGGCCTTTTTCCGCGCTTCCGGGCGTTTCTCCGACGCACTTTAGCAAGATTCAAGAAAATATCCGCGGGCGAAGCGGTTATAATCGGGAAATCTCCAGCAAGAAAGGGGTTTCCCACATGGTCACGTTTATTAGAACTAGCCTGGCGATGACGTTCCTGGGCGGCTTGCTTCTGCTTGCCGGTGTCGCCGCCTTCGGGCAGGCGACCTTTACGAATATCCATAATTTCGCGAGCAGCGAAGGCGCCGCGCCTTACGATGCCTTCATCATCGGCAGCGACGGCAACTTCTACGGCGCGGCTAGCAGTAACGGCGCGCACGGCTCCGGAGCGATCATCAAGGCGACGCTCAGCGGCGCGGTTACTACCCTTTACTCGTTCTCCACGGCGACCGTGCAGGGTCCGCTCCTCATCAATTCGGATGGCGACTTACCCTGGGGCGCCCTGGTGGAAGGCAGTGACGGCGATTTCTACGGAACGTGCTATGTTGGGGGCGCCAACGGCACCGGCACCATCTTCAAGGTAACGCCCTCCGGCACGCTGACCGTTCTGCATACCTTCTCCGCTCTGGACTCGAGTAACCACAACGCCGACGGAGCCAGGCCCGTGGCCGGACTGGCCATCGGCGCGGACGGCAACTTCTATGGGATCACGACAGCGGGCGGCACGAACGGTTTTGGCGCTTTCTATAAGATCACTTCTGGCGGCCAGTTCACCACCCTGCACTCCCTTCTCGGCACGGAAGGCGTGGAGGCCTCCGGCATCATCACCGGCAGCGACGGTAATTTCTATGTCACCTGCCCGAATGGCGGGGCCAACGTCACCCTGGGCTCGGTGCTCCAAATCACGCCGGCAGGCGCAGTGACCGTCCTTCATTCGTTCGCCGGCGCTCCATCGGATGCGTCTGGTCCCGAAAATGCGCTTATCGAAGGCAGCGACGGCAACTTCTACGATACCTCGGTTTCCGGAGGCGTGAACAATAAGGGCACGGTCTTCAAGATCACTCCGGGAGGGACCGTCACCATCCTCCACGCCTTCAATGGTACCGATGGCTATTGGCCTAACTCCAGCCTCGTCCAGGCGACGGATGGCAACTTTTATGGCACGGTCGAGTATGGAGGTACGAGCGGCAACGGGACGCTGTTTAAGATCACGCCCGGCGGCACGTTCACGCTGCTTTACAACTTCAGCGCCTTCGCCAGCGGGCAAAAGAACTCCGATGGAGCCTATCCCTTTGCCGGCATGGTCGAGGGATCGGATTACAACCTCTATGGCACAACCTCAGCGGGTGGGCAAAACGGTCTCGGAACCCTATTCCAACTGAACGTCCATTTGATACCGCCTCCCACGCTCAGCGGCCTGCATCCCGGCTCGGTCAATGCCGCCGGTCCCGCCTTCACCTTGATCGTCAAAGGCGCTGCCTTCCTGGATACCTCCTCCGTCAACTGGATCGAAGGCGCCTCCACCACCCCGCTGAGCACTACCTTTGTCTCGGCTACCCAACTCAAAGCCGCTGTGCCGGCTTCCCTGATCGCTTCACCTAAAAAAGTCCAGATCAGCGTCACCACGCCCAGCGCCGGCACCTCCAACCTCAAGCCTTTCAAGGTCAAGCTGACCACCTTGAAGCTGACGGGCGTGCAGCTTAGCCGAGACAGCACCACCGGAGACATCAGCGCCACCCTGAGCATCAAGAACGTGGGCTACCTGAGCGCTGCCAATGCCAGCCTGACCAAGTCCACGCTGGGTCCCAAGCTCTCGCCGGTGGCGACCACAACCTCTTTGCCTATCAGCCTGGGCAGCATAGCGGCGGGGGCGACAGTCACCGTTACCTTGACCTATCCCGGCTCGGCGGGAACCTCTGGAGAAGTGGCTTACCTCAAAGCCAACACCAGGTTCACCGGCGGCGCGAGTGGGCTTTCTTTTAAGGTCACTCTGCCCTAAAAGGAGCGCGCCGAACGGGCTTGGCTCACGCTGGCTCGGAAGGCGGGAGCGCACAGATGTTTTCTCTCACTCCTCGGATCACATCAAATGGCCCCTTGCAGCTTTGGCTGCAAGGGGCATTTTTTCGCATCCGTCGAGATGCGAGAGCAGGCCCAAACCGGAGTGGGCGTCGTTCTGCGCCGAAATGGCGCAGAAAACGGGATCGATCATCGTGGCAGGAGATCAGTCGTTATCGCCAGAGCTTTCGGCGCCAGACGGTACCGATGTGCCGCCGGCGCCCGATCCTCCCGTATTCGGCGCACTGCCGGGACCACTTCCATTCTCCGGGGCGCCTGCGCCAACGCCTTGCTGACTTGGGACGGCCCCTGCGCCGTTGGTGCTTCCCGCCGTGCCATCATAACCGCTGCCGGTATAGGTGTTGCCGGCACCGCTGTTGTCCGTCGCGCCGCCCAGACGCGTCCGGTCCTCCAGTACGGGAGGCGGCGGGCTGCCGGTCGCATTGGCGTTGGCAGCGTCGCTATTTGCCGTTTGCGGAGTCTGGCCGGTGTCCTGGCGCGGCGGGAGGCTGCTGCCTGTCGACGCAGCATTCTCGGATCCGTTTTGCCCGGAGGTCGTGCTGCTTTGCGGCTCTACCCCGCCGCCCAGCTTGACGTTCTGCCACCCTGGCGTCCCGATGTTCGTGGCGGAAATGTCGAAATGATAGTTGAGGGCCACAAGGCCCCCGATTCCCTGCGGGTCGTCGGCGACTTTCCAGATCCCTCGGATCTTTTTCATCTGCATGGCATAAGTGTTGGTAGCGCTCTGGTAGTACTCTTTGCCTTCGATCTGCATCGACAGGGTCCGCGTCCAGGTGACGGGGACCGTAGCTTCGTTGCCATGAATGACCGGCTGGCCCACCTCGGGTTGCGCCTTGCCGATGAGGCCGGAAAAGAAGACGTTGACGAGCGGATTGCCGATCGTCTCCCTCATCTTGCTCTCGTAGGCTGCCTCCGAGATGAAGTTCCGTTCCGCGCCCTCGCTCAGCGCATACACCGTCTTCCAATCCTGGGCTTTCAGGGCGTCGAAAAAGCGGATCGCCTGCTGGCGGGGATCGGCGTTGGACGCGCGCAAGCGCAGCAAAGCCCAGCTCCCACCGCCAATGAGAAGCAGCAGCAGGATGACCACGCCACCGATGAGTATGCCACGGCTCGTTTTGGCCGGAGCAGCCGCCTGGACCATCTCCGTTCTCCTTACTTATCGAAACCCACCGTCCGTAGAGAGTTCGCGGGAAACCTCTCTCCTCCTGGCAAAGAGAGAGCCTGTCGAGGAATCAATTCGCCAGGATGATCGCCACTTCCTACCTGACTTCCAGAGAGCGAGCCACTGTGTTTGGTATGATTGCTGTTTTTACAAAAGAGTTCCCACAAAGGATCGCGGTCGATCTAAATACCGTTGCAATTCAGGCATCGAAATTGCGCTCCAGGAACTCTTTGAGCACCACGGCGGCGCGATCTGGAGGGTCGTAAGCCCGCTTCAGTCGAATCATCGTTTCGCTCCCGCCTATCTCTCGGCGCGATCCACTCAGGCTAACGGATACTACCTGGATACGACAGATGCGGGAAGTTGTCAGCGGAGCGTTAGATAACTCCATCCGTTCTCTCGACGGGGCTTGCTATTCGGGCTGGCTTTTCGCCTTCGGCGATGCCGGCAGCAGGAACACGCCGGAACGATAGCGAATAGGCTGGCGAGAAATGCCCCTGCATGTCCGGCAGGGGATATTTTGTGGGGGAGTGGCATGCGATTGATGTTTCTGCTGACGATGGCTCTCTTGTTGTCCGTGGTGTTCTCCGCGCAGGCGCAAGGGACGCGGGAGGACTACGCGCGGGCGAATTCGCTGCGGGAGCGGGTAGCGGGCAAAGTGTTTCGGGCTTCCGTCACCCCCAACTGGATCGGGGAGAGCGACCGTTTCTGGTATCGCAACGACCTGCCGGAAGGCCGCCGCGAGTTTATCCTCGTCGATCCCGATAAGCCGTCAAAGGGGCCGGCGTTCGATTCGGCCCGCATGGCGGCGGCGCTGTCGAAGGCGCTCGGCAAAAAGATCGAGGCGGACCGGCTGCCCATCGAAACGCTGGCCTTCGAACCCGACAAGCCCATCCTGCGCGTGCAGGTGGAAGACAGGACGTTTGCCTGCGACCTGAACACTTATGCGCTTACCGAGCAGGAAGGGCCTCTGTCGCGGGCGAAAGCGTACGCGCCCGAAGACGCGCCGGAAGGCTCTCCCTTCAGCCAGGAGCCGACCGCCATCACCTTCCTAAACCGCACGGACGCCGACGTTCTGCTCTATTGGCTGGACGCGGAGGGCCGGCGCCGCAGCCGGGGCGCGATCCATCCGGGAGAAAAGAACCATCAGGACACCTTCGTCGGGCACGTCTTCCTCGTGACCGACCGGGACGACAGGCCGCTCGTTGCCTTCGAGGCAATCGCCGCGCCTTCCTGGGCCATCATCGACAAGAATCCGCCGAAGCCCACCCATGAGCCGAAGACGGACCGTGCCGTCTCTCCGGACGGGAAGTGGAAGGCCGTCCTGCGCGACCACAACGTCTTTCTGGAAGGGATCAAGACGGGCCAGACGACCCCTCTTAGCTGGGACGGCTCGGAAGGCGACAGCTACGGCGGCGACGTGACCTGGTCGCCCGATTCGACGAAGTTTATCGTGCTCAAGACCGTTCCCACCCAGGAGCACAAGGTCACGTTCGTCGAGTCCTCGCCGCCGGACCAGTTGCAGCCGAAAGTCCACAGCATCGACTATCTCAAGCCCGGCGACCGGATCGAGCATCCCCGCCCGCATCTCTTCGATGCGATCGCCCGGCGCGAGATTCCCGTTTCGGACGCGCTCTTCCCCAACCCCTGGGAGTTGTCCGAATTCGCCTGGGACCCTGACTCGAAGCGGTTCATCTTCCTCTACAACCAGCGCGGGCATCAGGTGATGCGCCTGATCGCCGTAGATGCCGAGACCGGCGCCACGCGCATTCTCATCGACGAGACCTCTCTTACCTTCATCGACTGGACGAACAAGGTCTATCTCCATCGCCTGGACAGGACCCACGAAGCGATCTGGATGTCCGAGCGGGACGGCTGGTGCCATCTCTATCTTTATGACACCGCGACGGGCCGCGTGAAGAACCAGATCACGAAGGGCGAGTGGGTGGTGCGGGGCGTGGACCGGGTGGACGACGAGAAGCGGCAGATCACGTTCGAGGCGGGCGGGATGGTGCCCGGCCAGGACCCCTACTATCTCCAGCACTGCCGGGTCAACTTCGATGGGACGGGACTGACCGTGCTTACCGCAGGCGACGGCACGCATCGAGCGGTCTTCTCTCCGGATAGAAAGTTTCTTGTGGACACCTGGTCCCGCGTCGATCAGCCGCCGGTGACGGCGCTGCGCCGCGCGGACACCGGCGCGCAGGTCCTCGATCTGGAGCGCGCGGACGCCTCGGCGCTCTTGAAAACCGGCTGGAAGTATCCGGAGCGGTTCGTGGCGAAAGGCCGCGACGGCAGGACCGACATCTACGGCGTCATTTTCCGGCCCTCGCATTTCGACGCGCGCCGCAAATACCCGGTCCTGGAAAATATCTACGCCGGCCCGCAGGGCGCCTTCGTCCCGAAGGCGTTTGCGCCCTTCTACGGCTCGCAGCAGATGGCGGAGCTGGGGTTCATCGTTGTGCAGATCGACGGCATGGGGACCAATTTCCGCTCCCGCGCCTTCCACGACGTCTGCTTTAAGAATCTGTCGGACGCCGGCCTGCCGGACCGGATTCTCTGGATCCAGGCTGCCGCCGCAAAGTACCCGTATATGGACCTGAGCCGGGTCGGCATCTACGGCACGTCGGCCGGCGGGCAGAGCGCCCTGGCCGCCATGCTCCTGCACGGCGATTTCTACAAGGCCGCCGTCGCCGACTGCGGCTGCCACGACAACCGCATGGACAAAGTCTGGTGGAACGAGCAGTGGATGGGCTGGCCGGTCGGGCCGGAATACGCCGCCAACTCCAACGTGACCCTGGCCCCGAAGCTGCAGGGCAAGCTGCTGCTCATGGTGGGGGAGATGGACACGAACGTGGACCCGGCCAGCACCCTGCAGGTCGTCAACGCGCTCATCAAGGCGGATAAGGACTTCGACCTCCTGGTCGTGCCGGGCGCCGGACACGGTGTCGCCGGCACGCCCTACGGTCACCGCCGCCTGGAAGACTTCTTTGTTCGCAACCTGCTCGGCGTCGAGCCGCGCGCGAAATAGTCACGCCTATGCCCACTTCGATCTCTCTTTCCGAGTTTACGCCGACGACGGACCGGGTGCCGGCGCTGCTGGCGCGCTTCCATGCCGACCGCGAGAGTTTGAAAAAGCTCTTTGATAGGCCCTATTCCCCGCAGCGCCGGGAGCGGCTGCGCGCCTTCTATGCCGAATGGCAGGAAATGCTGGAGGCACTGCCGTTCGCCGAGCTTACCCGGAGCGACCGGGCCGACGCGATCCTCTTCGAGGACCTGCTGCACCGGGAGCGGCGGCATCTGGAGCAGGAGGAAGCGCGATTCGCGGAGATGGAACCGCTGCTGCCGTTCGCCCTGGATCTGATCGCGATGGAAGAAGCGCGCCGCCGTCTGGAGGACATCGACGCCGCCATCGCGGAGCGGCTGGACCGTGCGGACCGGCAGCTCAAAGATACCCGCAAAGCGCTGGAAGCCAAAAAGAAGAAAGAGAAGGCGCTGCCGAAGCCGGCGGTGGCGCATCGCGCGGCGCAGACCATTGATGGACTGCTCAAGACCCTGGAAAAGTGGCACGCCTTCTACGAGGGCTACGACCCCCTGTATACCTGGTGGGTCGAGCGGCCGTACCGGGCACTGGAAACTTCCTTAAAAGATTACAACGCCTTCCTGCGCAAGGAATTGGCCGGCGCGGAGGATCAGGACGCCATCATCGGCGATCCGGTCGGGCGCGAGGCCATTGAGGCGGAGCTAGAGGAAGCCTTCCTGGCCTACTCTCCGGAAGAGCTGATCCTCCTCGCGCAGCGTGAGATGGACTGGTGCCGGGGGCAGATGCGCGCGGCCTCCCAGGAGATGGGATTGGGTGACGACTGGCGCGCGGCGGTGGAGCGGATCAAGTCCCTGCACGTCCCGCCCGGCCGGCAGCCGGCTCTCGTGCGTGACCTCGCCCTGGAGGCGATCCGTTACGTACAGGATCACGACCTGCTCACCGTGCCGCCGCTGGCCGCCGAGTGCTGGCGGATGGAGATGCTCTCGCCGGAGCGGCAGAAAGTCAGTCCTTTCTTCCTGGGCGGCGAAACGATTATGGTCTCTTATCCGGCCCAGAGCATGGAGCATCCGCAGAAGCAGATGAGCCTGCGCGGCAACAACCGGCACTTCTCCCGCGCGACCGTTCAGCACGAGCTGATTCCCGGCCACCGCATGCAGGCGTTCTTCCAGGAGCGCTATCGCCCCTACCGGCGAATCTTCACCACGCCCTTCTGGACGGAAGGTTGGACGCTCTACTGGGAGATGCTGCTCTGGGACCTGGGCTTCGCGCAGTCGCCGGAGGACCGGATCGGGATGCTCTTCTGGCGGACGCACCGCTGCGCCCGCGTGGTCTTCTCGCTGCGCTTTCACCTGGAGCAGATGACGGCGCAGGAGTGCGTGGAGATGCTGGTGAACGAGGTCGGCCACGAGCCGGACAACGCGGAGGCGGAGGTGCGCCGCTCCGTCAACGGCGACTACCATCCGCTCTATCAGTGCGCCTATCTGATCGGCGGCATGCAGGTGTATGCGCTGCAGAAAGAGCTGACCGGGTCGGGCCGCCTGTCCCTGAAGGCGTTCCACGATGCGATGATGAAGGAGAACTGCATGCCCATTGCGGTCCTGCGCGCCCTGCTGGCCGACCTGCCGCTGGAGCGTCCCTTCCCGAACGACTGGCGCTTCGCCGGGCCACCACCTGCCTGAGTCGCAAAAGCATAGCTCTTCGAGAAAGTCGAATCCTTTATGTTAAGGAGGGAAGGAACCGATGGCTTCTGTCTGTCCGAACTGTTCTGCGGAGATGCGCGTCGAGACGATGTATGGCGTGCCCCTGAACGTCTGCCCACACTGCGAAGGGATCTGGTTCCATGCCGATTCGCTGCGAACCTTGCTGGCGATGGATCCCGAAGCGCTGGCCGAGTTGGAGCAGCCCCCCGTTCCGCCTGTCGAGCAAAAGCTGGTAGGGCCTTCCACGCGCCTCTGCCCCGATTGCAAGCTGCCGCTGCAGCAGTATCACTATCTCTATAACTCGACCATCGTGCTGGAAGCCTGTATGAACTGCGGCGGCTTCTTTGTCGAAAACGAGCAGTTGGGCAAGATGCAGCAGTGGCTCGATCAAGCCCATCAGCCGATGACCAAGGACGAGGAGGCGAAGGTCGTCCTTGCCGAGGCTACCATCGCGCATGACGACGAGATGCGCCGGCAGCAGAACCTGCTGCGCTTCTTTAACACGCTGCGGCGGTATCAACCGGGGTGGATCGGCCTGATTCCCTGACCCCGGCGCCAAGCGCCTCTGAAAGCCATCAGGCAGGAAATTTTGCTCGGGGCGGCTAACCGAGAGCGGACCGCGTTCTCGCCAGGAACCGGTGGAGACGGCGCGACGGGCACCGGCAGCAACGCCCGGAGCCTTGCCGAAGAGGGAGACGATGGCGCAGAGAAGAGCATTGATCGTCGGGGCAGGAGGCATGGGCCGCTCCTGGGGCCGCAACCTGAAGGAGCATCCGGACGTGGAGATCGCCGGCTGGGTCGATATTCGCCCGGACGCGGCGGCCCAGGCGGCGGAAGAGCTGCAGCTTTCCGGCCTTCACACCGGCCCGGATTTGAATAAGGCGCTGGCCGAAACGCGGCCGGACTTCGTGGTGGACGTGACGGTGCCGGAGGCGCATCACGACGTGACTCTCACGGCGCTGGCGGCGGGCGTTCCGGTCCTCGGCGAGAAGCCGATGGCCTCTTCCATGCAGGAGGCGCGGGAGATGGTGGCGGCTTCGGAGAAGGCAGGCAAGCTCTACATGGTCAGCCAGAGCCGCCGCTACGACGGCCGCCTGCACGCCTATCGCAAGCTCATCGAGCAGCACGTCGGCCCGCTCGGCATCCTCAAGTCCGACTTCTACCTCGGCGCGCATTTCGGCGGCTTCCGGGACGAGATGGCGCACGTGCTGATCCTGGACATGGCGATCCATACGTTCGACGCGGCTCGGTATCTGAGCGGCGCGGACGCCGTCGCGGTCTATTGTGAAGAGTTCAATCCTGCGTGGAGCTGGTACCGGGGCGACGCCTGCGCGACCGCGCTCTTCGAGATGACGGGCGGCCTGCGCTACCTCTACTCCGGAAGCTGGTGCGCTGAAGGCCGGATGACCTCCTGGGAGTCGGAGTGGCGCGCGGTCGGTCCGCGCGGCACGGCGACCTGGGATGGGCACGACCAGATCGTGGCCGACGAGGTGGTGGAGACGGGCGGCTTCCATTCCAAGACCGAGCGGCGGACGAGCGTGGTGGATCCGAGCGTGCCGGGCGGGATCGCCGGCTCCCTGCGCGACTTTCTGAACGCCCTGCAGACGGGCCGTACGCCGATGGGCGAATGTCACGACAATATCAAGAGCCTTGCGATGGTCTTCGGGGCCATCGAGTCGGCTACGACCGGCCGCCGCGTTCCGATTTCAGTGACCGGGTCGTTTTAGCCGGGCCATGAATGACCCGTATAGCCGGGCATTGAAATACCCGTCTGGAGGGCCTTCGGCCAGCCGTCCTGCGGACGGATCTAAGCGGATTTAGTGACCTCATCCCCTAGCCCCTTTCCTTGCGGAGGGGAATATAAAATAAAATCCCTTTTGCTGTCACGCTACGACGTGCCGTTCGTTGTAAGAGAGTTGATGTTCCTGCGTCTGCCCGCTGTGTCGTGGGGCAGAGTGCGCTCCTGTGTTTCCGTTGGCATTTGTGGCAGCGTCCCAGCCAGATCTTTCGGCGGGACGGCACAAGGAGATCGACGCATGCAAAGCAAGGGCTTCCTTCTTGCGCTCGCCGCCCTCGTTCTGTTCGCCCTCGTCGGCTGTGGCGGCGGCTCTTCTTCCTCGTCCGGCAGCAGCAAAGCCTCCACCCGGCAGCGGCTTATTGCCACGACGCGCGTCTTCCGGGATGTCTACGCCATGGCCGGGCTGGCCCGGCGCGGTACCAGCACGTCCTCATCGAAGGCTACTTCACGCGCCTCTTCCCGGACGGTAAGCCGGCGTGTCGCGTTCCTGCTCTCCGCCCTGCACGGAACGCGCGGCGTCCAGCAGGGTTTGGACCCCGATACCAGCCTCACCTATCGCCTGACCGTCAACAGCGACGGCTCCGGTCGCGAGGACTTGTTCACCGATTCGACCTATCGCACCCCGGCGGGCGCCTTTATCTGGGGACCGCCGCAGTGGTCTAACGGCAAGCCGAACACCTATCCGGCCGTCTTTCACGTCACCTACAACATCACGGCGGGCAATTTTGCCGGAACGTCCGGCACTATGGACGTGACGCTCAAGGACGCCTCCGGCCTGAACTGCCTGATCCACCTGGCCCTCAAGGATTTGCAGAACGATACGGCGACCTGCGTCTTCACCATTGTGGCCGGGGTTGCCGACTGCACCGATACCTGCACGCTCGGCGATGGCGCCACCTATACGGAACAGGACCAGACCGACGATAACGGCGATATCCAGTCGAACGTCGATTTCTCCGACGGCTGGCAGGAAGACATGTCCACCAATACGGACGGCACCACCGACGAGACGCTGACCGATTCCAGCGGCGACACCGAGGCTTCGGGAGACTGCCAGTCGGACGGCAGCGATACCATCGACTACTCGGACGGCTCTTCCGAGGACGTGAACGTGGACACCTCCTCCGAAAACTGATGGAGAACATCCTACCGATTCGCGTGGTATTGTCTTAACAGAGGAAGAGGATGTTTTACGATCTGGACAATCCGCGGCGGGGAGGGGACTGCCCCCGGTGCAAGTTCCCGATGGAGAGCCTGCGCGAACATAACAAGTTGTGCCGGGACGGCGGCTACCTGCTGGATACCGGGATCGGCTGGGACCCGGACGACCACCTCCTGACCTCGCTGCTCATCGGCAGCCTCCAGCGGTTCTTCTGGCGCAATATCGGGGAGCCGCTGTTCTTCCGCTATGCCATCCGCCTCCAGCAGCGCTGGCACGCCCGCATCCTCCAGCGCTTCCCCTCCAGCCTCATCTGCACCCACTGCGGCTACATCCTCAAAAGCTTGCCCACCCCTGGCTCACCACGGGCCTAGCGGCCCTGCCTCCCTGATTCGTTCGCTCCGCTCACAGGGAGGAGGGACTGGGTTGTCTTCATGTACCTCTGCTTAGAGGAACGAGCTTCTTCAGGCAGAGGAAAAACAGTTTCCTGAACGGTTCCCCCTCCCTAGCGAGAACAGGCTTTATCGTTCGAGCGGCCAGGGAATGGGGAGCGCGTCGGCGATTGGAGGGGGCAGAGGGGGTGGGCTTCAGTTTTTCAGCGTGGCCGCGGCGGCTCTGGCGTCGGGGTCGTTGGGATCGTAGCGCAGAGCTAATTCGAGCGCCTGCCGGGCCTCCTGGGGATCGCCGGCCTTCACGTAGGCGGAGCCGAGGTGATAATAGTAGACGGCCCGTTCCTCGTCCGTAGTCTCCTCCGGAGTGTCGTTGATAGCCTGCTGGAGCACTTCGATGGCCGTCTTATAGTCCCCCTGCTTGTAGAGGACCCAGCCGTAGCTGTCCTCGACGGCGCTGAGCATGTGGCCCTCATCCGACTGGCGCAGGTCTTGCAGCGCCTTCGCGATGTCTTTCTTCGCCAGGTCGAGATCCTGGTCGTTGTCGGCAAGCAGATAGCCGGCGAGGTTGAGCGTGACGGGGTTGTCGGGGTCGTGGCGAAGCGCCTCCTGTGCCGCCTGGATCGCCTGCGTCTGCGGATGCGCCGGCTCCGCGTCCGCGTCGCCGAGGGCGAGCATCGTATCCAGCGCCGCGATATCCGGGTCCGAGGCATGGGGACAGTCGCGCAGGCCGCGCTCGGCATAATCGGCCATCACCTGGCCGCGATGCTCTTTGGAATCCCACGGCTCCTCGCTGCAGATCTGGCCGAGGTCCACGTAGACCGCCGGATCGTGGGGCTGCTTTCGGATGGCGGCGTCGAAGAGCGCCGTCGCTTTCGCGACGTTGCGGGCGTGCAGGGCGCTTTTCGCCTCGTCCAGCTCCTGGGGCAGGGCGTGCGCGTAGCGCAAGTAGGTGGTTACGGCTATCCATCCGAGCGCGCTGAAGATCAGGATCGGAAGGAGCGGGATCGCCACGACCCGCCTGGGCGGGGTCTCCGGCGGCAGCATATGTTCGGTTCTCCAGGGGCGCCGGGGCGGTCAGAGGATCTCCAGGCGCTTGCCGACCTTCTCGAAAGCGGCCAGGGCGTCGTCGAGGTCCTGGCGAGAGAGCATGGCGCTGGGCATGGTGCGCAGGCGCGCTTTGCCCCGCGGCACCGTCGGGAAGACGATCGCCAGGGCCATCACGCCCTCGTCGAACAGCCCGCGCTGCAGCGACTGCGCCTTGCCCTCGTCGCCGACCATGACCGGCGTGATCGGGGTTTGCGAGATGCCGGTGTCGAAGCCGAGCCGCTGCAGGCCCGCCTTCCAGTAGCGGGCGTTCTCCCAGAGGCGCTCCACCAAAGCCGGCTCGTTCTCCATCAGGTCGATGGCGGCCAGGATCGCGCCCACGACCGCCGGCGGTTGCGCCGTGCTGAACAGGAAGGGACGCCCGCGCTGGATCAGCCAGTCGATCAGCCGGCCGCTGCCGGCGATGTAGCCGCCCATCACGCCCACCGCTTTGGAGAGCGTGCCGAGCTGGATGTCGATCTTGTCGTGGACGTTGTAGTGGAAGGCGGTGCCGCGCCCGCCGCCCAGCACGCCGGAGCCGTGCGCGTCGTCCACCATGACCGCCGCGTCGTAGCGCTCCGCCAGCGCGGCGATGTCCGGTAGGGGCGCGATGTCGCCGTCCATGCTGAAGACGCCGTCCGTGATGATGAGCCGCTTCCTGGCGTCCTGACTCTGCTGCAGCGCCTCTTCCAGCGAGTTCATGTCGCAGTGCTTGTAGATCTTGCGGGTCGCTTTGGAGAGGCGCACGCCGTCGATGATGCTGGCGTGGTTCAGCTCGTCCGTCAGGATGATGTCGCCCTCTTCGGTGACGGTGGGGATGGTGCCGGCGTTGGCGGTGAACCCGCTCTGGAAGACCAGCGCCGACTCGACGTGCTTGAAGGCGGCCAGCCGCTTTTCCAGCTCCATGTGAATGCGCATCGTGCCGATGATGGGACGCACGGCGCCCGCCCCCGCGCCCCACTCCTGCACCGCTTTGATGGCGGCCTCTTTCACCTTCGGATGGTCCGCCAATCCCAGATAGTTGTTGCTGGACAGGTTGATGACGTTGGGCTTGCCGTTGACTGTGATGCGCGCCTCGGACGGCGTATCCATGACGACGAGCGGCTTATAGAGATGCTGGTCCTTGAGCGCCTGAATCTGCGCGTCCAGCCAGTTCTGCAGCGTGGAGTTCATAGCGTCTATCCTTTAAGCCTTGATGATGGCCTATCTTACCCTCACATCCGAACAAATTTCCAGCCATCTTAGCCGGGCATTGAAACGCTTGCTGTGAAATAGCCGGCCCTTCACCAGTCGATCAGGTCGGCAAACGCCAAGTTCGGCCGACCTAGCTTTCGATTAAGCCAGATACAGAAGTTATGC
>Ga0070739_10001793_pt1 | contig 30891 bp, 21 predicted proteins | sample Coa_R1_7_FD_66445 | JGI IMG/M metagenome (GOLD analysis project Ga0070739, IMG submission 66445) | Surface soil microbial communities from Centralia Pennsylvania, which are recovering from an underground coalmine fire - Coalmine... | ecosystem: Environmental > Terrestrial > Soil > Unclassified ...
GGGTTCGAGCGGGTGCGCGCCGCGGCGGGCGAGCTGGGCCGCGACCCGGGTTCGATCGTCCTGTCGATCGCCAGCACCACCGTGGTCGGCAAGGACGACGCCGAGGTGGCGCGCCGGGCCGAGGCCAGCGGAGTCTCCCTCGACTGGTTGCGGACCAACGGCTACGTCGGCTCGCCGGCCCAGGTGGTCGACACCCTGGGCCGTTTCGCGCAGGCGGGCGTGACCCGCGTCTATCTCCAGATCCAGGACATGTCCGACCTCGACCACCTGGAGCTCATCGCTGCCCAGGTAGCGCCGCAGCTCAGCTGATCCCGGCAGCGCTACCGACGCCGACAACCGTTGTCATTGTCATATCTCAATATGCTGTTTTACCGGCTATGCTGGCACCATGAGTGAGCAGGGACACGGCCACGAGCACGACCACGGCGCGGCGGTCTCGGCGGATTCCGACCGCCGCTATCTGACCGCCGCGCTCGGCCTGATCCTCGCCTTCATGGCCGCGGAGATCGCCGTCGGCCTCGCCTCCCGCTCCCTCGCCCTGGTCTCCGACGCCGGCCACATGCTCACCGACGCCGCCTCGCTCGGCCTCGCGCTGTTCGCGATGCGGCTGGCGGCGCGCCCGGCCAGCGGGCCGTGGACCTACGGGCTGCGCCGCGCCGAGATCCTCTCCGCGCAGGCGAACGGGATCACGCTGCTCGTGCTCGTGGTCGTCTTCACCTACGAGGCGGTGCGCCGGCTGATCGAGCCGCCGAACGTGGCCGGCGGACCGGTCACCGCCACCGCGCTCGTCGGCATCGCGATCAACGCCGCGGCGGCGCTGCTCATCAGCCGGGCCAACCGGACGAGCCTGAACGTCGAGGGCGCGTTCCAGCACATCCTGAGCGACGCCTGGGCGTTCCTCGCCACCGCCGTGTCCGGGATCGTGGTGCTGACCACCGGTTTCGACCGCGCCGACGCGATCGCCTCGCTCTTCGTCGCCGCCCTGATGGCGCGGGCCGGATACCGGCTGGTGCGCGACTCGTGGCGGATCTTCCTTGAAGGCGCCCCGGCCGGCCTCGACCCGACCGCGGTCGGCGGTGCGATGGCCGCGGACCCGCAGGTCTCCGAGGTGCATGACCTGCACATCTGGACCATCACCTCGGGCTTCGCGGCCCTTTCCGCCCACGTCCTCGTGGTCCCAGGACAGGACTGCCATGCGGTACGCGGCCGGCTGCAGGAGTTGCTGCGCGAGCAGTACGGGATCAAGCACACCACGCTTCAGGTGGACCATGCGCCGGAGGCCCTGCTCACGATCGAGCGCACTCCGCCGCGCGCCGAACACCGCTAGCCAACCTGCCGGATGGCCAATCGGCCTGGCAGCCATCGTGGCGCTTGAGCCCGGCCGCGACCTCGTTGTGTGCGATGGAATGCACATCCGACTAATGTCACGGCTAAGTAACGCTTGCGTGGAGGTCTTGTTCACGCGGCTGGTCTGGGAGAAAGTCGCAATGCCGGGTGGATCGGGGCTCTCGCCCGAAACCTCCCGGCGACCGGCTTTTAGACCGGTGTGTGCCGCCGCCGGCCGGTTCGCCCGCCGCGGTTGCGCAGACCAGCGGAGCAGAAAGGGCGGATAGCTGATGGATCGCCACGGACGCCCGCCAGCCTCGGACGTCGAGGCCTGGCTCGCGCAGGAGCTGTCGTTCCTCTATGCGGTGGAACGCAAGATCCTGCGCCGCGCCGCGCTGGCGAGACGCAGCCGCTGGCTGTGCGCCGCGCTGCTCGCCGCCGGCGTCTGCTGCTCCGTTTGGGCACTGGTCGGCACCATGGGCAAGAGCTGACCGAGGCCGCTGGCGTCCGCGGGCGGTGCGGAAGTGACGCGGCGACAGAGCCGATAGCCCAGCCGAACTAACCCGCGACAGCGTCTTGACCAGCGTCCGGGTGACAAGGCCCGAGGATGGGACGACCGGCTGAGCCGCTGATCGGTCCGCTCCGGTGATCCTTCGTCAGATTGTCACCCGTACGGGCTCCTGACAGGCCCCGGATGCTTCCAATAAGGTCTCGGGGCGGGACGACGGTACGTGATCGGCCAGGTGCCGGGCCACATGGCACCGGTCGAAGCGGGTCCGTCCTCCCGGGTGCGGAACTTGTTCCACGCGTTGATCGCCGTTTCGCGATAGGCTGACGGCGGCCAATGCGAGCCACAGAACTTCGCCTCATCGCGAGGTGAGGGTGGCTCGTTTGTGGGGAACATTCTGCACAGCAGTTGCGGACGCCTCGTGCATCCGCACGGACCGATCGCGAGATTGGCCCGGTTGTGTGGTTGCGTTGGCCTGATAAGTGAATATACAGACAAGTACGACTCGCGAAGGCGACACAGCGACGGATCGCTGGGTCGGCAGCTACGGGACAAGGCCGCTGGGGAAGGCGCACCTCGTCCACCGATCGCCGACCGAAGGAGACACCGCCGTGCCTACTCGTGGAGTCCTGTACATCCACTCCGCGCCCCGCGCGCTGTGCCCGCACGTCGAGTGGGCGGTCGCGGGAGTCCTGGGCGTGCGCGTGAGCCTGGACTGGGCGCGGCAGCCCGCCGCGCCGTCGACCTGGCGTGCCGAGCTGCCGTGGACCGCGGAGCCCGGCACCGCGACCAGGCTTGCCTCCGCGCTGCGCGGTTGGCAGCTGCTGCGCTTCGAGGTGACCGAGGAACCCTCGGTCGGCGCCGAGGGCGAGCGCTACTCCTCCACACCGGACCTCGGGGTGTTCCACGCCGTGACCGGAGTGCACGGCGACATCATGATCTCCGAGGACCGGCTGCGCGCCGCGATGCTGCGCGCCGGGCGCGGCGGCGATCTGGAGGCCGAGCTGCAGAACCTGCTCGGCAAGCCCTGGGACGACGAGCTCGAACCCTTCCGCTGCGCCGGTGACGGAGCACCGGTGCGCTGGCTGCACCAGGTGGTCTAGCAACGAGGCGGCCCCGCACGGTGGAGCGGGCCGCCTCCGGTGCGCCTTCGGTCAGTCGACGTCAGAGCCCGGTCAGTCCGCGCGAGGACCGACCGGGCTCTGACGCTCTTTCGGGTCCCGCGGTCGGCTCAGCCGAGTCGACCAGGTCGACCAAGCCCCGCTCAGCCGAGCGCCGCGTCGTGCAGCACCAACCAGCCGTCGCTCTGGAAGACGACCCGGTAGCCGGTCGACTCAAGCCGCTGCACCTCTGCCTGCTGCGCCGCCACGTCCTTGAACGGATAGGAGGTCCGCTTCACGTCCGCGAGCACCCATGGCGGCGCCGGATAGTTCCGGTCGCCGGGCGGACCCCACATCACGACCTTGTCCCGGCTGAGCAGCTGCGGGCCGACCTGCGTCGCCGACGCGACGTACGCGTTGTCCGGGATCTTCGACGCGGCCTGCTTCGCGGCTACCACGCTCGGATTCGAGACGTCCCAGAACGACGCCTGCGTCATGTGGTGCATCGGGTAGCGGTCGAACGTCGACCACGCGTATATGGCGACGTACATCGCGAACGCCGTCATCAGCGCGCTGCGGAAAGGCTGCCCGTGCCTCGCGACCCGAGCGCTCAGCCGGGCGGAGGTCAGCCAGCGGGAGAGCCGCAGCGCCCCGTCGACGCCCGCGCAGAAGATGATCGGCACTAGGAACGCGTTGTAGTGGTACGGCATCACCCAGTACAGCTGATTGACCGACAGGAACCGCTCCATCAACAGGGGCGCGGCCATCAGGCTCAGCGGGGAGAGCAGACACAGCCCGAGCACCGGCCACAGCAGCATCTCTAGCGTCTGCGTCTTGTAGTGCGAGTTGAACAGCGTCGCGAACGTGTTCCCCGGGTCGGCCAGCATCGCGTGCATCGCCGCCGACTGGGTCGGGCCGAACTCGGTGTAGGTGAAGTCCCGGTTCGGGCTGCCGCCGGCCGCCGGCAGCAGCACCTGCGCCACCAGCCAGACCATGCCGAGCCCGACCGGCACGAGGGCGAGGAACCAGGCCCGGTCGCGCCGCCGGACCGTGTCCAGCACCAGCCGCGGCCGCCGCAGCGCCCGCGGCAGCCAGCGCGCCCAGTCCCGCACCGTCGCGTCCTTCGTGGCGAGGTAGAGCCCGAAGATCGCCACGACGAAGCCCATGTCGTCCTTGACCCCGAGCAGCAGCAGGCTGATCAGCGCGGCCTGTCGCAGCCGCCCGGCCTGCGCCCGCTCGATCATCCACATCAGGATCGGCAGTTCCAGGAAGACCTCGTGGAACTCGAACCACAGCGCCATCTGCAGCGGCCAGGTCACCCCGTAACCGATCACGACCAGGTACGCGGACAGGTTCGCCGCCAGCGAGCCGAAGCGCCCCGAGTTGCGCACCGCGCGCCGCACGAACAGCCACAGCGGGATGATCGGCAGCGCGGTCAGCACCGCGGTCTCGATCAGCATCGTCTCGGGGCCGTCGTGGATCCAGTAGAAGGGGGACATCAGCGCGAGCAGCGGGGTGAAGTGGTCGGCCAGCTGCAGCTTTCCGGCGTCGCCCGCGCCGTGCAGCCCGACGAAGGGGGAGTGCGGCCCCATGAAGTGCGCGTAGCCCGAGATGGCCTGGTCGTACTCGCCGACGTCGGCGAGCCCGTCCTGCAGCGTCGTGTGCAGGATGAGCAGATAAGTCGAGTACAGCGCCGTGTACAGCGAGACGATCGCGCCGACGCCGAGCACGTGCGGCCAGCGGCGGGGCGGGGCCTCGAGCCCGTCGTTCGGCGCGGCCTCGCCTCCGACGGCTGCTGGGGTACTCGCGACGGCGGTCAAGGCCGGCTCACCACTCCTGTATCCGGGGGCTCGGTACTTTCGGATCGCGGTTCGATCCGCGGGCCGTTCGCCGACCGACCCTACCGTGAGACGCCGTTAGCCCGGGTCTTGGATCTCAGTACCTGCCGTGTTCGTCGTCCTCGCCCTTGAGGATCTGCCGGCCGCGTTCGGCCATGGTCTCGGCGACGGCCGGGGTCACCCCGATCCGCTCGGCCAGTTCGGGATAGGTGATGCGGTCGAAGCGGCGCGGGTCGGTCAGCTCCGCCGCGGCGATGGCCTGATACGCGCCGGCCCGGTCGGCGGCCGCGCGGAACGCCGAGTGCAGGTCGGTGGCGCGCTCAAGCAACTCCGCGGCGTCGGTTATGTCGTCCAGCCCGAAGAACCGGTTGTCCTGCGGCTCCTCGGCGGCCGGCTCATACAGCAGCGGCACGGGGCGCATGCGGGGTTGCTCCTTCACCGGGACAGTTTCTCACGGTGCCCCTGCGTCATGTCAGCCGCAATGGAACGAATCAAGCAGCGTGGGCACCGATTCCGGCCCATCCAGCAGCACATCCGCGTGCTCGGCCAGCGCCGCGCCGCGGCCTTCCGCCGTGCCGACCGCCACCCGCACCGCGTGGAATCCGGGCTGCTCGGCGGCGAGCTTGTCCAGGGCGGCGAAAGCGGGCAGGTCGCCGAGATCGTCCCCGAAATACCAGGCTCCGGCCAGGCCGGCGGCCTCGCGCAGCACGACCGCGCCCTTGTCGGTGTCCAGCGGAGGCTTGAGCTCCACGACCATCCGGCCGTGCTGAAGCCGCAGACCGTACGCCTCGGCGTGCAGGGCGGCCCAGGACTCGATGCCCGGTTCGAGCGCGGGGTCGGTGCGGAAGTGCAGCGCGCAGGACAGCCGCTTGTCCTCGATCAGCGCGCCGGGGAACGCTTCGCGGGCCTCGGCGACGACGCGCGCGATCACCGGCGCGTATGGCTCGGCTTCCGGCATCGTGGTGACGGTCGCGCCGCCGTCCGGCGAGTATTCGAGGCCGTAGAGGCCGTTCAGACGCAGGCCTGGCACACCGCCGAAGCGCCCGGCGAGGAAGGCGACCGGTCGGGCGGAGACGATGGCGGTCACGCGGGCGTTCGCGGCGAGCGCGGCGAGCGCGGCGACCCCGCCGGGGACCGGCTGCACCGACTCAGGGTCCTGCTGGATCGGCGAGAGCGTCCCGTCGAAATCGAAGAAGAACCCATATTCGCCCAGCCGGGCGGCCGTGCGGGCTACGTGCGCGCCGGCGGCGTCGGCGCTGGATGCGCTCTTCGGTGCTTCGGCCGCGTCGTGCGGCGCGTTCTCGTCCATGGTCACTCGTCCAACCTGCCCGAGTCCGATTTCTGCCGCAACCGCGTGACCGCGCAGCGGCGCGTCAGGAGGCCACGCCGCGGTCCTGCGGGAATCCTGCCGAGAGCGTGGTCAGCGCAGGTCGTGCAGCGCGAGTGCGGTAAGAAGCAGCGCGACGCCGCGCGGCGTCGCCGGATTGAGCCCGGTGAGTTCGGTCACCCTGGCCAACCGGTTGTCCACGGTGTTCGGGTGCAGTCCGAGACGGCCCGCGGTGCGCCGCCGGTCATACCCCTCCTCCAGGTACACCCGGACCGTGTGCAGCAGATCGGGCCGGTCGGCCAGCGGGTCAAGCAGGGTGCTGAGCCGGCCGGAACTCTCGTTGGGCCGGGTCAGGTGATACTCCAGCAGCACGTCTTCCAGCGTGTAGATCCCCGGCGGGCGGCCGAGCCCGCGCACCAGCCGCAGGATCTCGCCCGCGGTGCGCGCGGCGGAGGCTATCTGCTCAGGCTGCTCCGTGGCCGCCATCGCGATCCATATCCCGCTTCCCCAGGCCTCGGCGAGGCGGCGGACGAGTTCGTCAGAGATCGTCGGCGCCGTCGCGCTGGTCGCGGCGTCGCCGGTAGATCGCGGCACGAGCACGTGGCCGCCGCTTCCCTCCAACAGCGCGGGGATCGGCGCGCCGAAGTACACGTCGACGGCCTCGTGCAGCCGATGCAGCCGCCGATGCACCGCGGCCTGCTTCACCTCGGCCTGTTCTACCGGCAGCGACTCGGCGCCGGATCCCTTCTCGTCACGGCTGAGCCCCAGCGCCAGCACGATCGCACCCTTCGCGAGGCCGAACTCCTCAACCGCCGCCGGATCCTCGGGAGCCACGCCCGCGACCAGGTCGCGCACCAGCTCGCGGCGGCGGTCCCGGCGCGCCGATCCGAGCAGCTCGAGCTCCTCCTGATAAGCCTGCGCGACCTGGTCGATCGCCTCGTCCTGGGTGGCGAGCAGCAACCGGGCCAGCTCCGGCAGCGCGGCCGTCTCCTCGGGGCGCGCGGTGCGGCAGAGTTCTTCGAACACCACGCGCGCGGAAATCGTGTACGTGCGCAGCAGGATCGGCAGCGGCATGCCCTCTTCTGCCCGGTGCGCGGCGCGCCGCCGGAACACCGCCCTGGTGTTTTGCACCGCGGCCTCGGCACCCTGAACGCGCCTGAGGAAGGTCAGCACGGCCAGTCGCGCGGCTTCGGCGACGTCGACGCTGCGCAGCGTCGGATAGTCGGGCAGCTGGACGGCCCACTCCGCAGCCATGCGCTGCACGAACGCGTCGACCAGCGGCTCGCACCGGCCGGCCAGCTCGCGTGCGGGCGCGGAGGCAGGGAAGTGCGGCTCGGCGTCGGCGGTTGAACGCGATGGCATGACCGATCCACCAATCGATCCGGGTTGCTCGGCATGACGACGAGGAAGGCGACCGCTCGAACCGGCCGAGCGTCACAGACCTCGTACTCATAGTGTGCCAAGAGGCCGCCGGTATCGGCAGGGTGGCCCCCGGGACCGGGCCAGACTCAGGAGATGGCCCGCAGCGCCGCCTGCGCGGCCCGGGAGCGCAGCAGTTCGGCAAAGGTGGTGCGGCCGTGGCAGACCTCTGCGAACGCGCGCCAGGCGACCGGCAACGTGGTGACCGCCGCGTGGAAGAAGCCGGGACGTTTCTCGAACGCCGCGAGCAGCCGCTCCCCGGCCGCCATCTCGGTGCCGAGCAGCGTCTCGATCCGGTCGCGGTACTCGGCGGCAGCCTGCTCGACACCGCTCTCACCGGCCGGCTGCGGGCCGGTGGCCATCCGGGCCGCGGCCTGTCCGGCCAGCCGCCCCGAGCGCAGCGCATAGGAGATGCCTTCGCGCGTCCACGGATCCAGCAGGCCGGCCGCGTCGCCGGCCACCAGCACTCGGCCGCGCGACAGCGGCGAGTCCGCGGTGCGGCACCGCGTCAGATGCCCGGAGTCCTGGGCCGCCGGGAATTCGGCCAGGCCCAGCTGCTCGACGAAGTCGCGGTAATACGCGCGCGTCTCCTCGCCTCCGCCGCGCGCCGCGATGACGCCGACCGTCAGCGCGTCGCCCTTGGGGAAGACCCAGCCGTACGAACCACGCACCGGACCCCAGTCGATCAGCACCCGTCCGGCCCAGCGCGCCGCCACCTCCGGCGGCACCGGGATCTCCGCCTCCAGGCCCAGGTCCACCTGACGGCAGGTCACGCCGACGTGGCGCGCCACCCGGCTGGCCGAACCGTCCGCGCCGACTACCGCGCGGGCGCGCACCCGGGAGCCGTCCGCGAGCATCAGCAGTACGGTGCCGTCCGGCAGCCGCGGCTCTCTGTCTTTCGGGCCCTTTCCGGTCGCCTCGGCTTGTTCGATGCCGGTCACCACGGCGCCCTCGCGCAGTTCGGCTCCGGCCTCGACCGCGGCCTTGACCAGCGCGTGGTCGAAATCGGTCCGGTTGACCAGCGCCAGCATGCCGCCGTCCCGGTCGCGCTTGGTGCGCTCCCGGCGCCCCTGCTGGGTGAAGGTGATGGCGTCGATCCACTGCCGTACCGGCAGTTCGAAGCCCTCGGGCAGCGCCTCGCGAGACAGGCCGATCAGCCCGCCGCCGCAGGTCTTGTACCGCGGGAAGGCCGCGCGCTCAAGCAGCACCACCCGCGCCCCGGCCCGGGCCGCCTCCCGAGCGGCGCTCGCTCCCGCCGGGCCGGCGCCGACCACCGCCACGTCCCAAACCGCGTCCGGAGCACCCGCGGATTCGCCGGTCTTCGCAGGGCTCGCAACCGTCGCGGATTCCCGTACGGTTCCGGATTGCGCGGCGCCGCGGGATTCGGCGACGGCCCCTGATTCGCGCCCGGCGCCCGATTCATGAGCAGTACTCGTTTCGGGTGCCGCCGCCGAAAACGGGTTGACGCCATCCGGCCGTACTGCGGCCTCGAACGGGTGATGGGAATCCGGCGCGTCCACGGGAGAACTGATCACGGCTCACCAGCGTAACCCGCCCGGAGCTGGGCTCCTCGGGTGACCGAGCGGCTCGCGTCTGACAACGATTCGGCCACGATGTGCTCGGACGTTGGTCCACGCGGCTGAAGCTGTTGTCACGACTGCATGAACAACCACATACAGCGAGTATGGGATGATCAAGACAACAACCGCCTTGGAACTCGGAGAGGTACGGGTTCCATCACAGTTCGGACACACATTGCCGCACGGGTGTTCCGCCGGGAAGCAACGCCGAGGATTGTTCTCCCAGACGGGGCATGGTAGGAATTCCCGCGATCAGGGACGGCGCGGACCGCAGAATCCGTCGCTCCGGGTGCCCTGGCCTGCGTAATTTGGCCGTCGCCCACCCCGATTACGGGATTTGTCCCATCATGTCGCACAATCGGATCACATCCGATGAATGTGGCTTGCAGTACCACCCCGGTCCGGCAGGCTCGGGGTAAGCACGTAGGATCCGCGTACCGCTCACCACCAAAACCTGGTCCCGACGGGTTCCACCGCGAACGACGAGGACGTCATACCACGATGACTGTGCCGAACACGGCGGCCGACGAAGCCGCCGAAGTGGGTATACCGGCGACCCCGGGAAACCCGATCGAGGGCCGATCCCTAGGCCGTATCGCCTGGGACCGGCTCAAGCGCGACAAGGTCGCCATGGCCAGCGGCGCGTTCATCGTGCTGCTGATCCTGCTGGCCATCTTCGCGGATGTCATCAACCACGCGATGGGCCTCGACCCCAACCAGTTCAACGGCAACCTGGTCGACCCGGGTTCCCTGCTGCCCTACGGCTCGCGTGGCGGGATGAGCCTCGCCCACCCCTTCGGCCTCGAGCCGGTCAACGGCCGCGACCTGTTCGCCCGCATCGTCGTCGGCGTGCGGCCCAGCCTCATCGTGGCGCTGGCCGCGACCGCGCTGCAGATGGTCTTCGGCATCGTCATCGGCTCCGTGGCCGGCTACTTCGGCGGCTGGACCGACGGGATCCTCTCCCGGATCACCGACGTGTTCCTGGCCTTCCCGATCCTGATCTTCCTGATCGCCATCGGCTCGATCATCCCCAGCCAGGCCTTCGGCCTCGGCGCCTACGGCGTGCACCTGGTGGTCATGATCGCCGTCATCGGCATCTTCAGCTGGGCGTATCAGGCCCGGCTCATCCGAGGCCTGGTGCTCTCGCTGCGGGACCGCGAGTTCGTCGACGCCGCCCGCGTGCTGGGCGCGCGCCCGAGCCGGATCATCTTCCGCGAGATCCTGCCCAACCTGGCCAGCCCGATCCTGGTGTACACCTCGCTGGCGATCCCGGCGAACATCGTGCTCGAGGCCTACCTCTCCTTCTTGGGCGTCGGCACCCCGCCGCCGAACGCCTCCTGGGGGCAGATGCTTTCCACGGCCGTGGACTTCTACCAGGTCGACCCGACCTTCATGCTCGTCCCCGGCCTGGCCGTGTTCCTCACCGTGCTCGCCTTCAACCTCTTCGGAGACGGCCTGCGCGACGCCCTAGACCCCCGGGCCGGCCGCTAGAAGCGCCCGCTCCGGTTTTTCAACAGAACACCCCTCCGTTGCGCAGTCCTGAAAGGGGCATTCACGGAATGCAGCGTACAACCAAGATCGCCGCGGCGGCCGCGGCGGCCGCGCTGGTCGCGTCGGTCGCTACCGCGTGCAGTAGCAGCAAGGGCGGCAGCAGCGGCGGTTCCGCCAACCCTGCCGACACGATCAAGTTCAATTACGGTGTCACCGGCGTGGTCAACCCGTCCACGCACAAGGGCGGTACGCTCGTTCTCGGCGGCTCCCAGGACCTTGACTCGGTGGACCCGGTCAACCAGTACTACGCGTACTCCTGGAACTTCTCCCGGTACTACGCGCGCACGCTGATGACCTACAAGATCGGCGCGCCCGGCTCGCAGTCGACGCAGCTGGTGCCCGGCCTGGCCGCGGCCGCTCCGACCGCCTCGCCGGACGGCCTGACCTGGACCGTGAAGATCCGCTCGGGCCTGAAGTTCTCCAACGGAGAGCCGATCACCTCCAAGGAAGTCAAGTACGCCATCGAGCGCTCCTACGCGATCGACTCGGTCAACCCGGCCGGCCCGGAGTACTTCTCCTCGCTGCTGACCGACGGCACCTACCCGGGTCCGTACAAGGACAAGGCGGCCGACCACCTGGGTCTGACGGGCGTCGACACCCCGGACGACACCACGCTGATCTTCCACCTGACCGGCAAGTACGGCGAGTTCCCGTACGTGCTGACCCTGCCGCAGACCGCTCCGGTCCCGATCGACGTGGACCAGAACGCGGCGACCGGCGGCCTGAACTACAACACGCACGTGGTCTCCAGCGGCCCGTACCAGATCGCCTCGTACGTCGCGGGCAAGGACATCGAGCTGACCCGCAACCCGAACTGGTCCGCGGCCAGCGACCCGGTCGACCCGGCCCTGCCGGACAAGATCACGGTCAAGACCGACTGGGACCCGACCCAGCTCGACCAGGCGATTCTGGCCGGCAGCGTTGACGCGGAGTACGACGGCGGTGGTCTGCAGACCGCTGACGTCGCCACCGTGCTGAGCAACCCGGCGAAGAAGAAGTACACGGACAACCCGCCGGCCAACGCCACCCGGTACGTCAGCATCGACCAGGACGTCGCGCCGTTCAACAACATCCACTGCCGCAAGGCCGTGGCCTACGCGCTGAACAAGGTCGACCTGGTCAACGCGCGTGGCGGCGAGATCGCCGGCGCCAAGATCGCCAACACGATGCTGCCTCCGGGCGTGCAGGGCCACACGGACGCCAACCCGTACCCGACGGGCCCGGACTCCAAGGGCGATGTGACCATGGCCAAGCAGGAGCTGCAGGCCTGCGGCCAGCCCAACGGCTTCTCCACCGGCATCATCACCGTGAACAAGGGCAAGGGCCCGGGCTTCGCCACCGCGCTGCAGAACGCGCTGGCTCGCGTGGGCATCACCACCCAGATCACCCAGGTCGAGGGCTCGAAGTACTACAGCCAGAACCTGCAGCGTCCGCAGGTCATGAAGAGCAAGGGCTACGGGCTGGCCGCGGCCGGCTGGGGTCCGGACTGGCCCTCCCCGTTCGCGTTCTTCTCGCAGATCGCCGACGGCCGCCTGCTCTCGGCGACCAACAGCGGCTCGAACTACGGCCGTCTGAACGACACGGTGGTCAACGGTCTGCTGGACCAGATGAAGGCCAACACCGACCCGTCGCAGAACGCGACGCTGGGCGCCAAGATCGACGCGCAGGTCATGTCCGACGCCGTGTACATCCCCTACGGCTTCGACACCCTGCTGCTGGCTCGTGGCAAGAACGTGACGAACTACTACATCACGAACGCCTACAACGGTGAGGTCGACCTGGCTGCGCTGGGCGTCGCCGGATCCTGAGCCCGGCCACGGCCGGAAGGTAAACCCTCCTTTCGCGAGCAGAACTGGAAGCAGGTGAAGGCGTAGGGCGGCGTGGGGGTGGATCCCCGACCGGGATCCACCCCCACGCCGGAACCGGCCGATATCAGTGTTCGCTTACATCGTCAGACGACTGTTCCAGGCCGCGCTGGTCATCATCGTCGTAAGTATCATTACCTTTATCATCTCGTATGTGATGCCGCAGTGGTTCGGCGAGAACCTCGCCGCGACCTACGCCGGCAAGAGCCAGACCCCGGCCACCATCGCCGCCATCGGCGAGAAGCTCGGCTTCAACAAGCCGCTGGTCGTGCAGTACTGGGACTACTTCTCCGGCATCTTCGCCGGACGCACCTTCGGCAACGGCTCGGTGGCGCTCAGCTGCCCGGCTCCCTGCTTCGGCTATTCGTACATCACCAACCAGCTGGTGTGGCCGAAGCTGATCGCCGACTTCCCGGTCACCCTGTCCCTCGCCATCGGCGCCGCGGTGCTGTGGCTGTTCTTCGGCGTGCTCGGCGGCGTCATCGCGGCGCTGAACAAGGGCCGCCTGGCCGACCGCTCGATCATCGTGGTGGCCCTGGCCGGCATCTCGATGCCGGTGAACTTCACCGCGCTCGTGGTCGCGCTGCTGGTGCAGTACCAGTTCCACTTCATCAACCAGATCCAGTACGTGCCGTTCACCCAGGACCCCTGGAACTGGGCGCTGAACATCTTCTGGCCGTGCGCGGTGCTGGCGTTCATCTCGGCCGCCGCCTACACCCGGATCACCAGGTCCACCATGCTCGACACGCTCAACGAGGACTATGTGCGCACCGCGCGGTCCAAGGGCCTGCCCGAGCGGATCGTGGTCGGCAAGCACGCCATGCGCGCCATCTACACGCCGATCATCACCATGTTCGGCCTCGACTTCGGCTACCTGCTCGGTGGCGCGGTGGTCACCGAGGAGATCTTCGGGTTCCACGGCATCGGCTTCGACGCGGTGGACGCGATCGGGCGCCAGGACATCCCGGTGGTCATGGGCGTCACGCTCATGGCGAGCTTCTTCATCGTCGCCGCCAACCTGATTGTGGACCTGCTCTACGGAGTGCTCGACCCGCGAGTGAGGCTGGGATGACCACGGACCAGGACTTTCCGATCTCCGAATCCACCCTGGAGGGACCGGCCGCGTTCCTGGACGTGCGGGACCTGCGGGTGCACTTCCAGACCGACGACGGCCTGGTCAAGTCGGTGGACGGGATCAACTTCAAGCTCGAGCGCGGGCAGACCCTCGGCATCGTGGGCGAGTCCGGCTCCGGCAAGTCGGTCACCTCGCTCTCGCTGATGGGCCTGCACAAGCGCGCCAACAAGCGCGGCCGCGGCGGGGCCATCATGTCCGGCGAGATCTGGCTCGACGGCCAGGAGCTCGTGCACGCCGACCAGGCGGAGCTGCGGGAGCTGCGCGGCGAGAAGGTGGCGATGGTCTTCCAGGACCCGCTCTCCTCGCTGCACCCGTACTACAAGGTCGGCGACCAGATCGCCGAGGCCTACCGGGTGCACCACAAGGTCTCCAAGGCGCAGGCCCGCAAGCGGGCGATCGAGATGCTGGACCGGGTCGGCATTCCGCAGCCGAGCTCGCGGGTGGACGACTACCCGCACCAGTTCTCCGGCGGTATGCGCCAGCGCGCGATGATCGCGATGGCGCTGGTGTGCGACCCCAAGCTGCTGATCGCGGACGAGCCGACCACGGCGCTGGACGTGACGGTGCAGGCGCAGATCCTCGACCTGATGCGCGATCTGCAGCAGGAGTTCAACAGCGCGCTGATCATCATCACGCACGACCTGGGCGTGGTGGCCGAGCTCGCCGACGACATCATGGTCATGTACGCGGGCAAGGCGGTGGAGTACGGCTCGGCCAAGACGGTGTTCACCGAGCCGGAGCACCCGTACACCTGGGGCCTGCTCGGCTCGATGCCGCGCCTCGACCGCCCCGTGCTGGAGCGGCTGCTGCCGATCCCCGGCACCCCGCCGTCGCTGATCAACGTGCCGTCCGGCTGCCCGTTCCACCCCCGCTGCGCGTTCGCCGCCCGCAACCACGGCCGCAGCGAGTCCGAGGTGCCGCAACTGCGCCCGGTCGACTCGCGCCACCTGGTGGCCTGTCACATGCCGTCCGCCGATCGCAAGCAGATCTTCAACGAGGAAATCCGGCCGCATCTATGAGCACTATCACTGACTCGACGCCTGAAGACCTGTTGTCAGTCTCCGGACTCGAGAAGCACTTCCCGATCCGGCGCGGCCTGCTGCGGCGCACCGTCGGCGCGGTCAAGGCGGTCGACGGGATCGACCTGACCGTGCGCACCGGCGAGACGCTCGGCCTGGTGGGCGAGTCGGGCTGCGGCAAGTCCACCACCGGCCGGCTGCTGACCCGGCTGCTGGAGCCCACCGGCGGCAAGGTCGTGTTCGAGGGCCGGGACATCACGCACCTCAAGCCCGGCGAGCTGCGGCCGCTGCGCCGCGACATCCAGATGGTGTTCCAGGACCCGCAGTCCTCGCTCAACCCCCGCCAGACGGTCGGCTCGATCATCGGCGCCCCGTTCCAGATCCAGGGCGTCAAGACCGAGCACGGCGTCAAGCGCGCGGTGCAGGACCTGCTCTCGCTGGTCGGCCTCTCCCCGGAGCACTACAACCGGTACCCGCACGAGTTCTCCGGCGGCCAGCGCCAGCGCATCGGCATCGCCAGGGCGATCGCGCTGCGGCCGAAGCTGATCGTGGCGGACGAGCCGGTCTCCGCGCTGGACGTGTCGATCCAGGCGCAGGTGGTGAACCTGTTCGAGGACCTGCAGGCGGAACTCGGCCTCGCGTACGTGTTCATCGCGCACGACCTGTCCGTGGTGCGGCACATCTCGGACCGGGTCGCGGTCATGTATCTGGGCAAGGTGGTGGAGGTCGCGGAGCGCGACGACCTGTACGGCCGCCCGCTGCATCCGTACACGAACGCGCTGCTGTCCGCCGTGCCGATCCCGGACCCGGAGCGCAAGGAGGCCACCGGCCGCGAGCGGATCCTGCTGACCGGGGACGTGCCCTCGCCGATCAACCCGCCCTCCGGCTGCCGGTTCCGCACCCGCTGCTGGAAGGCCCAGGAGATCTGCGCGACCGTCGAGCCGCCGCTGGAGGTCAAGTCCGGGGGCGCGGCCACGCAGCTGGCGGCCTGTCACTTCCCGGTGATGGCGGACGAGCGGGTCGGTTCGTATACCTGAGGCGACGTCATATCCTGGGCGGCGTGCGCTCGGCCGGCCCAGCGCGCGTCACACCCGGGGGTGAATTCGCGTTTTCTGTCCGGCCCGAGGGTTTTCCCTATATCTCAAGGTCCCTATTGACGCGTTCTGCCCGAACGCGTAACGGGCCGGAAATTCCGTTTCTTTTGCTGCGCCTTAACGTAATTAGTTCTTGATCTGAAGGCTCTGGACAGCACCGGGCAGCCGCCGTCAGGCTGTGTCAGCAGACGGCGACGCCCGGTTGACCCACATCCCGCGATGCCCAGTGCCGGCCCACAAGGTCGCGCCGTCGAATGATCCGAGAACAACTCGGTACCAGAACGGAGCGAGCGCGCCTCCCGCCGGTGCCGGTTGCAGGGCTAGGGAGTGGCGCGTGGGCGCATATCTGCTGCGCAGATTGCTCAATTATGTGATTTTGACCTTCGTGGGTGCGTCGATCGCGTACCTTCTGGCCGCGCTCGCGCTCAATCCGAAGTCGAACTACGAGGGCAAGCACCCCACGCCGCCACCCGCGGTGATCACCCGGATGCTGGACGAGAAGAATCTCAATCCGGACACCGACGTTTTCGTCCGCTACGGGCATTGGCTCGACGATCTCGCGCACGGCAACTTCGGCACCGAGGTGCAGGGCGGCTCGGTCGGCCAGGACCTGGCCCGCCGCGTCGGCGTGTCCACCCGGCTGCTGCTGTTCGCGACGATCATCGGGGCGATCGGCGGCGTGCTGGTCGGCGCGTGGAACGCGGTCCGCCAGTATCGCGCCAGCGATCACCTCTCGGCGCTGGCCTCCTTCCTGATCATCTCCACTCCGGTCTTCACCCTCGCCATCCTGCTCAAGGCCCTGGCGATCTGGTTCAACAACGCGAGTGGGACGAGCTTCTTCCAGTACGACAACGAGTACGACCTGACCACCACCGCGTTCTGGCCGCAGATGCTCAGCCGTGCCCAGCATCTGGTACTGCCGACGATCACGCTGGTGCTGGGCGAGATCGCCATTCTCAGCAGGTACCAGCGTTCCACCATGCTGGACGTCTTGGGAAGCGATTTTCTGCGCACCGCCCGGGCCAAGGGGCTGACCCGCCGGCGGGCCATTTACAAGCACGGCCTGCGCACCGCGATCATCCCGGTCATGACCCTGCTGGTGTACAACACGGTCCTGCTTTTCACCGGCGCTACCTTCACCGAGACCATCTTCGACTGGAACGGCATGGGGAAGTGGGCGGTGACCTCGATTCAGGGCAACGACACCAACGCCGTGGCCGCGGTCTCCCTGTTCGTCGCCGGATTGGTCCTGATCGCCGGATTGATCTCCGAGATCGCCTACGCCGCGCTCGACCCCAGGGTGCGTGCCTGATGTCGCGGTCTGCGTTCCTCCCGGGGCAGTGCGCGTTCCCGCTGAACGAATCAGTGCCCGCAATGCGTGAAACAACTATGACGACCCGCGGAGAGGAGCCCCGGCAGTGAGCGCCCTCGACGCCGCCAAGGAGCTCGACGAGACCGCTTTGATGCCGGTCGCCGGCGGTCGCGGCCGCGGTTGGCTGATCGCCCGCCGCTTCGTGCGCAACCGGCTGGCTCTGTTCGGGCTGATCGTCATCGTCCTGCTCTTCCTGGCCGCCTACCTCGGGCCGTATCTGACGCACTGGCAGCTGACCGACATCGACTTCGACAACTTCCAGACCGGCCCGTCCGCGACCCACTGGTTCGGCACCACGCAGACCGGCCAGGACATGTTCGTACTGACCATGCGCGGCGCGCAGAAGTCGCTGGTCATCGGCCTGATCGGCGGGCCGCTCACCACCGCGATCGCGGCGCTGATCGGCTCGGTGGCCGGGTACCTCGGCGGCTGGGTGGACCGGGTGCTGGTCTGGTTCATCGACGTGATGCTGGTGATGCCCTCGTTCCTGCTGCTGGCGATCCTCTCGCCGACCTTCAAGGGCAAGACCTGGCTGCTGTTCGTGGTGCTGCTGGCCGCCTTCGCCTGGATGATCACCGCGCGCATCGTGCGCTCGCTCACCCTGAGCCTGAAGAACCGCGAGTTCGTGCTGGCCGCCAAGTACATGGGCGTCTCGACTCCGCGGATCATCCTGCGGCACATCCTGCCGAACATGGCCTCGCTGCTGATCATCGACGCCACCATCAGCGTCGCCGGCACGATCCTCGGCGAGTCCGGCCTGTCCTACTTCGGCTTCGGCATCCAGCCGCCGGACGTCTCGCTCGGCACGCTGATCGGCACCGGCCAGGGCGATGTGAACACCTATCCGTGGCTGTTCATCTTCCCCGCCGGAATTCTCGTGCTGACCATCCTCGCGGTGAACTTCATCGGCGACGGGCTGCGCGACGCGCTGGACCCGAACGCCTCGGGCGCCAAGTCCAAGGCCAAGCGCAAGGAGCAGACCGACGACGAGGCGCTGCCCGGCGAGACGACGGTAGTGGAGATCGCACAGTGACCCAGGTGTATCAGGACTCCACCGGACCGGCCGCGGCCGGCGACGCGGTGCTGGACGTGCGCGATCTGTCCGTCCTCTTCCCCTCCGAGACCGGCACGGTCGAGGCGGTGCGCGGGGTCAGCTACCGGCTGCGCCGCGGCGAGGTGCTCGGCATCGTCGGCGAGTCCGGCTCCGGCAAGTCGGTCTCCGCGATGGCGGTGCTCGGCCTGCTGCCGGAGAGCGCGAAGGTCGACGGCTCGATCCGGCTGGACGGGCGCGAACTGCTCGGCCTTGACGACGACGCGATGTCCAAGATCCGCGGCCGGCAGATGGCGATGGTCTTCCAGGACCCGCTCTCCGCGCTGACCCCGGTCTACTCGATCGGCACCCAGATCGTCGAGGCGCTGCAGATCCACACCGAGATCTCGAAGGAAGCGGCCAGGGCCCGCGCGATCGAGCTGCTCGACATGGTCGGCATCCCGGACCCGAAGCGCCGGGTGGACGCCTTCCCGCACGAGTTCTCCGGCGGCATGCGCCAGCGCGCGATGATCGCGATGGCCATCGCCAACGACCCCGAGGTGATCATCGCCGACGAGCCGACCACCGCGCTCGACGTGACCATCCAGGCGCAGATCCTCGACGTGCTGAAGGTGGCCAAGGAGGCCACCGGCGCCGCGATCGTGATGATCACGCACGACCTGGGCGTCGTCGCGGGGTTCGCCGACCGGGTGATGGTGATGTACGCGGGCAAGCCGGTGGAGACCGGCACCGTGGACGAGCTCTACTACAGCCCGCGGATGCCCTACACGATCGGTCTGCTCGGCTCGATCCCGCGCGTCGACGAGGGCGTCAAGCACGCTCTGGTGCCGATCGAGGGCAACCCGCCCTCGCTGGTCAATCTGCCGCCGGGCTGCCCGTTCCGGCCACGCTGCCCGGTCGCGGTGTCGGCCTGCGCGACCGTGGAGCCGGAACTGGTGCCGGCCGCCGGGGACAACCACCCCTCGGCCTGCCACCGGCGCAGCGAGCTGGCCGCCGGGACGCTCACCCGCGCCGAGGTCTTCCCGGTGCCGCAGCTGCCCGAGCCCTCCTCGGCCCGGGTGCCGCGCGGCCAGCGGCCGGCCGTGCTCGAACTCGACGGCGTGCACCGGCACTTCCCGCTGACCGTCGGCACCGTGTTCAAGCGGCGCGTCGGCACCGTGCGCGCGGTCGACGGCATCTCCTTCGACATCCGCTCCGGCGAGACCCTCGGCCTGGTCGGCGAGTCCGGCTGCGGCAAGACCACCACGCTACTGGAGATCCTCAGCCTGTCCGATCCGTCCGACGGGACCATCGCGGTCTTCGGCAAGCGTACCGGCGGCCTGCGCGGCGCCGAGCGCAAGGCGCTGCGCAAGGACATCCAGGTCGTCTTCCAGGACCCGATGGCCGCCCTCGACCCGCGGCTGCCGGTCTTCGACATCCTCGCCGAGCCGCTGCGCGCGCACGGCTGGTCCCGGGAGAAGATCGGGCCGCGTGTCAACGAGCTGCTGCGCCTCGTCGGGCTCGAGGTCGGTCACGCCGCCAGGTTCCCGGCGGAGTTCTCCGGCGGCCAGCGCCAGCGCATCGGCATCGCCAGGGCGCTGGCCCTGGACCCGAAGGTCGTCGTGCTGGACGAGCCGGTCTCGGCCCTCGACGTCTCGATCCAGGCCGGCGTGATCAACCTGCTCGACGAGCTCAAGGCGCGGCTGGATCTCAGCTACCTGTTCGTCGCGCACGACCTGTCGGTGGTGCGGCACGTGGCGGACCGGATCGCGGTCATGTACCTGGGCCGCATCGTCGAGATCGGGGACAACGCCTCGGTGTTCGAGCGGCCGAGCCACCCCTACACGCAGGCGCTGCTGTCCGCGATCCCGATCCCCGACCCGCACAAGGAGCGGGAGCGGCGCCGGATCCTGCTGGACGGCGACCTGCCGAGCCCCACCAACGTCCCGTCCGGCTGCCGCTTCCGCACCCGCTGCCCGAAGTTCAAGGCGCTGAGCGAGAGCGACCAGCGGCGCTGCGTCGAGGAGGATCCGACGCTGCTCGCCCAGGGCCCCGACCACGAAGCCGCGTGCCACTACGCGGCAGTGCTCGAAGTGGTCTGACCCTGGACCGCGCGGCGCCCGGCTACGGCGCGCCGCGTGCGCCACCACCCGTCCGGCGGACAACGGGGTCCGCCGGCTGCAAGACCATCCACGATGACCCACATAGCCACCGAACCAGAACGGAGAGGCGAGATGCGATCCACCCGGATCGGCGTCGGGCTGACCGCGGCAGCGCTCGCGGTCGCACTCGGCGCGAGCGCATGCTCGAGTTCGAAGTCGTCCCCGGCGCCCAAGGCGGCGCCGAAGGCGACCGTGAACGACATCAACCCGGTACCCCGGTCCCAGCTGAAGCAGGGTGGAACGCTCACCTGGCCGCTGGACCAGTTCTCCACCCAGTGGAACTACAACGAGGCCGACGGCCCGGAGAGCTCGACCGCGGCCGTCGTCGGCGCCATCCTGCCGGTGCTGTTCCACTTCGACGCCGGCGGCACCCCCTCCGCCGACACGGACTACCTCACCGGCGAGCCCACGATCAGCACGGTCGGCGGCAAGCAGACGGTGACCTACGAGCTGAACCCGAAGGCCAAGTGGTCCGACGGCACGCCGATCACCGAGGCCGACTTCGCCGCCCAGTGGAAGGCGCTCAACGGGGCCAACAGCGCGTTCAACGTCGCCTCGACCACCGGCTACTCGCAGATCTCGAACGTGGCCGCGGGCAAGAGCCCCGAGGAGGTCGTGGTGACCTTCTCCAGCAACTTCGCGGACTGGAAGTCGCTGTTCTACCCGCTGTATCCGGCCTCGACGAACAGCACCCCGGACGCGTTCAACAAGGGCTGGATCAACAAGATCCCGGTCACCGCGGGTCCGTTCAAGTTCCAGGCCTTCAACGCCACGGACAAGACGGTGACGGTCGTGCGCGACCCGAACTGGTGGGGCGACCCGGCGATCCTGGACAGCATCGTGTTCAAGACGGTGGACATCGCCGCCACCGCCGACGCGTTCGCGTCCGGTGAGATCGACTGGTTCGACATCGGCCCGTCGGCGACCGACTACAAGAAGGCGGTCGGCGTCAAGGGCGCCAAGATCCGCGTGGCCGGCGGCCCGAACTTCCGGCACTTGACCATGAACGCCCAGTCGCCGATGCTCAGCGACGAGCGGGTGCGCCAGGCGGTGGCCGAGTCGATCGACCGGTCCGCGGTCGCCAAGTCCGACCTGGCCGGCCTGCCCTGGCCGGACAAGCCGCTGGGCAACCACTTCTTCGTCAACAACCAGAACGGCTACGTGGACAACTCCGCGGCGGTCGGCAAGTACGACCCGAACGCGGCCAAGCAGCTGCTCGACCAGGCCGGCTGGACCCAGGGCAGCGGCCAGTACCGCACCAAGGGCGGCAAGACCCTCGAGCTGAAGCTGGTCATCCCGGACGGCGTCCCGGTCTCCGCGAACGAGGGCACGCTGCTGCAGCACTTCCTCGGCGCGGTCGGCATCAAGGTCGACATTGACGCGGTGAACTCGGACGACTTCTTCGACAAGTACGTCAACCCGGGCCAGTTCGACATGACCGTGTTCTCCTGGATCGGCGGCGACTTCCCGGTCTCCGGCAACGCATCGATCTACCAGAACCCGCAGGGCTCGAACATCTTCCAGAACTTCGCGCGGGCCGGTTCGCCGCAGATCGACGCGATGCTGACCAAGGCCCAGGCCGACCTCGACCCGAAGCAGGCGATCGCGGACGCCAACGCGGCGGACACGGCGATCTGGCAGGAGGCGGGCGTCATCCCGTTCTACCAGCGCCCGGACTTCGTGGCGGAGAAGGCGACCCTGGCCAACTTCGGTGCGTTCGGCTTCGCCGACACCGTCTACCAGAACATCGGCTTCACCCAGTAAGGCCCGATCGCCGGGTGATTCGGCGATAAGGCACCCAAGGCGGCCCCGCGCTCAGCGCATCAGCCGCCTGACGATCGGCCCCGGAACCCGCGCCCGCGGGTTCCGGGGCCGACCCGTTTCCAGCGAGCGCGGTTTTGGCGGCGTGTCCGCGCACACCTGACCTCGCATGCCCGGCGGCGCGCGCCTTCGGAAATGCTGATCCGCAGTCAGCTTTAGATCAGTGTTTCCGCACGGTAACGGGCGACCACGCGCGTGACCCGGCCATGTGCGGGCAGGACGGCTGAGAGCACGCTAAGACCTTCCAGGCCGCACGTGAAAGTCGTGAAAGACCGTTCCGTGTTTCGTTCGGCGATCTCTACGGTGGCGCAATGGGCCGCTGGAGTGCATCTGCATCAGTGTGTGTTCGCCGCCTTCCGCTGCGCGGAGGCCTTCCGGCCAGGTCGGCGCTGGCCGTGGCCTTGGCCGCGGCCGTGGGCGCCGCGGGGCTCGGCGGCTGCACCAGCTCGCCGCCGGCCACCGCGGGGGAGAGCGCCACGACGCAGCTGGAACGGGCGGCCGGGAACCTCGACGCGGCCAAGACCTTCAAGCTGACCATGGACACCCGCGTGCCCAAGTCCACCGGGGCCGCCGCGGCCGCGTCGCCGAAGCCCGGGCCCTCCCCGGCGCCGGCCACCGAGTCGATCAAGATGTCAGGGGTCTGGGACGTGAGCACCGGTCTAGCCCGGATGGACGGCACCCTCAACTCGGTCAAGACCACCATCCTGTCCGCCTCCGGGGTGGAGTACGTCTCGCTCGTCCCGGGGACGGTCCAGAGCCCCGGCAAGAAGTGGCTCAAGGTCGACGACTCGGATGCAACTTTCGGGGATTTCTGCAATCCGCAGCTCGTCGCGCAACTTCTTAGGGCGTATCACGAGGTCCGCTTGATCGCTTCCGGACATCTGTCCGGCACCATCGAGACCGCCGAGGCCGACCAGCACATCGCCGATCCCAACCTGGTCGCGTCGCTGGCCGGGCTGCCCGGGACGCTGCACTTCGACGTGTGGACCGACGGTTCCGGTTCACCGACCGCAATCGAGTTCACCCTCGCCGGCAGCGGCGCGGTGACCACGGGCGACGTCCGCCTCGACTCCTTTGGGACCGCTCCCGCGCAGGTCAGCGTGCCTACGATCAACGAGGTTGAGCAGGCGCCGGCCGGCTGATCGACACAATAGGTTTACTTGACCGGTTTATGAAAGTTTCAGCCAAGCCGGGACGATCAGCGCCCTGTTGACCTGTCCGAAGTCTCGCCTCAAGTAATCGCTTACCGGACACTCTTGACGGCGCGTTTCCGGCTCGCAACGCTGTGCCCACCTCCGAGAGAGCGCTCCCACACCTCGCGCTCGCTCATCCACCCCCGCTTCACCCGGTTTTCGTGAGAAGACCGAAAAAAGTTCGTGCGGACCGGCAACCCACCCGGGTCCCCGATCGACTTAGAGTCGCCGCCCGATCAACCGTGCGTCGTGTTACTGAAACCTCACCGTGGAGGTCGCAGTTGCCCCAGCAAACCGACACCGCGCCAGCCGTCGGAAACCACCTGGACAAGGCTCAGTTCGGCAAGCCCACCTTGGCCGACGTCGCCGCGCTGGCCGGAGTTTCCGAGGCGACGGCCTCGCGGGTGCTCAATGGATCCGCCCGCGTCAGCATCGGCGCGCGCAGCCACGTGGAGGACGCCATGGCGCGTCTCGGCTACGTGCGCTGGCGCGCCCCCCGTGCGCAGACCTCGCGCAGCGGCTCGGTCGCCGCCATCGTCACCGAGTCCAGCGCCAGGTTCTTCTCCGACCCGTTCTTCGCCCGGCTGCTGTGGGGAGCCTCCCGCACGCTGTCGGCGGCCGGGCTCCAGCTGGCATTCCTCGTCGTGCACGACCAGAACGAGTACGCCGCCGCGGAGCGCTACATCCGGCGCGGCAGCGCGGACGGCGTGATGCTGGTCTCCGCGCACGGCCGCGACCCGCTGCTGCTCACCCTCCAGGCCGCGGGCATCCCCACCGTGGTCTGCGGCAGGCCCCTGGTTCCCTGCGGGGCCTGGTACGTCGACGCCGACAACGCCGGAGGCGCCCGCACCGCGGTCGGCCACCTGCTGCGCTCGGGCCGCCGGCGCGTGGTGACCATAGCCGGGCCGCGCGACATGGCCGTGGGCATCGACCGCCTCTCCGGCTACCGGGACATGCTCGAAGCCGCGGGCCTTCCGGCCCTGATCGGCTACGGCGACTTCTCCCAGGCCTCCGGGGAGCACGCGATGACCCGGCTGCTCGAGCGCCGGCCCGATCTGGACGCGGTGTTCGCCGCCTCCGACCTGATGGCCGCCGGAGCCCTGCGCGCGCTGCGCCGGGCCGGGCGGCGGGTGCCCGAGGACGTCGCCGTGGTCGGCTTCGACGACGACCCGATCGCCCAGCACACCATGCCGCCGCTGACCACCGTGCGCCAGCCGGTCGAGGAGCAGGGCGCGGTCATGGCCAGGCACGTCATGGCCCTGATCGAGCACGAGTCGATCTCGGAGACCCAGAACAAGCTGCCGACCTCGCTGGTCCAGCGCGAGTCCGCCTGATCGGCCGGTAGGCCCTCAGGCGCGGTCCGGGCGGGCGCCGCAACGGGCGCCCGCCGGGATCGGCCATGCCCTGAAGCCGTGCCCTGCTGTTCCGGTAGAGCGCTCCCACGCCCTTGGAGCCCTACCAGAGCCCTGACAGACCCGCCCCCGGGACCGCGGTCCGCCGCCCTCCCGCCGCACTTTTCGGCGCGACTGAGCGCCGATGTCCAGAAGGAGAAACCCCTACCCATGAGACAGGCAAGAAGCAGCAGTCCGCTGCGAAGAAGGCTGAGAAGGGCGCTCGCGGCCCTGCTCGCTACGGCCTTCGCCGCGGTCGGGCTGACCGCCCTCCCGGCGCAGGCCGCCACGACCCAGTGTAAGGTAACTTACACGGACCAGTCCGACTGGGGTTCCGGGTTCACGGCCAGCATCACCATCCAGAACCTCGGCTCGGCCTGGACCAGCTGGTCGCTCGGCTACAGCTACTCGGGCAGCCAGACGCTGACCAACGGCTGGAGCGGCAACTGGACGCAGAGCGGCGCCAACGTGACCGTGACCAACGCGTCCTGGAACGGCGCCGTGGCCACCAACGGCTCGGTGACCATCGGGGCCAACTTCAACTACTCCGGCACCAACACCAACCCGACGGTCTTCTCGATCAACGGGACGGTCTGCGGCGGAGCGCACACCGCGCCGAGCGTGGCGATCACCAGCCCGGCGGCCGGGGCGACCTACACGGCGCCGGCCACCGTACCCCTGACCGCGACGGCCTCGGCCTTCGACGGCGCGACGATCTCCAGCGTCGCCTACTACAGCGGCACGACGCTGATCGGCTCGGCGACCGCGGCTCCGTACTCGGTTAGCTGGACCGGCGTGGCGGCGGGCAGCTACTCGATCACGGCCGTGGCCACCGACAGCCAGGGCGCTACCACGACCTCCTCCCCGGTCGGGATCACCGTGTCCCAGGGCCAGTCGAACCCGTCGATCCTGGTGAGTCCGGCGACGTTGTCGATCGTTCAGGGTCAGACCGGCACGTTCGGCGTGACGCTGAGCGCGGCGCCCACGGCCAACGTCACGGTCTCCGTGGCGGCCGCCTCCGGCGGAAACGCCGGCCTGACGGTGACCTCCGGCGCGTCGCTGACGTTCACCCCGTCGAACTACAACACGGCGCAGAACGTCACGATCACCGCGGACGCGAAGTCGACGGGCAACACGACGTTCAACGTCACGGCGACCGGCTACACCTCGGCCTCGGTCACCGCGAGCGAGATCTCGGGCGGCGGCGGGACGTACACGAACGACTTCCTGACGCTGTACAACCAGATCATGAACCCGGCCAACGGGTACTTCAGCCCGAAGGGCATCCCGTACCACTCGGTCGAGACGCTGATCGTCGAGGCGCCCGACTACGGCCACGAGACCACGTCTGAGGCGTGGAGCTACTACATCTGGCTCACCGCCACCTACGGTGAGGTCTCGAAGAACTGGACGCCGTTCAACAACGCGTGGTCGCTCATGGAGCAGTACATGATCCCGAGCCACGCCGCGCAGCCGACGAACAGCGCCTACAACCCCTCGTCTCCGGCGCAGTACGCGCCCGAGGAGCCGCTGCCGTCCCAGTACCCGGTGGCCACCACCACCTCGGTGTCGACGGGTCAGGACCCGATCGCCGCTGAGCTGAGCCAGGCCTACGGCACCTCGGACATCTACGGCATGCACTGGCTCGAGGACGTCGACAACAAGTACGGCTTCGGCGACACCCCGGCCGGCGGCTGCGAGCTCGGCCCGGGTTCGGCCAACACCCCGTCCTTCATCAACACCTTCCAGCGCGGCGCGCAGGAGTCGGTCTGGGAGACCATCCCGCAGCCGACCTGCGACAACCTGAAGTACGGCGGCCCGAACGGCTACCTGGACCTGTTCATCGCGGGTTCCGGCACGCCGCAGTGGAAGTACACCGACGCCCCGGACGCCGACGCGCGCGCGATCCAGGCCGCCTACTGGGCGGACACCTGGGCCAAGGCGCAGGGCAACGGGTCGCAGGTGGCGGCCACGGTGGCCAAGGCCGGCAAGATGGGCGACTACCTGCGGTACTCGTTCTTCGACAAGTACTTCAAGCAGATCGGCAACTGCACCAGCACCAGCTGCCCGGCCGGCTCCGGCAAGAGCAGCGAGCACTACCTGCTGTCCTGGTACTACGCGTGGGGCGGCTCGCTGTCCACCTCCGGCAGCTGGGCCTGGCGCATCGGTGACGGCGCGGCGCACTTCGGCTACCAGAACCCGCTGGCGGCCTACGCGCTGACCACCGACACGGCGATGGAGCCCAAGTCCGCGACCGGCGTGAGCGACTGGAAGACCAGCCTGTCGCGCCAGCTGCAGTTCTACCAGTGGTTGCAGTCCTCTGAGGGCGCGATCGCGGGTGGCGCGACCAACAGCTGGAACGGCCAGTACGGCACCCCGCCGTCGGGCGACTCCTCGTTCTACGGCATGTGGTACGACTGGGAGCCGGTCTACCACGACCCGCCGTCGAACCAGTGGTTCGGCATGCAGGCCTGGTCGATGGAGCGCGTCGCGGAGTACTACTACGTGACGGGCGACACCACCGCGGGCGCCCTGCTGAAGAAGTGGGTCACCTGGGCCGAGTCGCAGACCACGGTCAACACCTCGACCGGGGCCTGGCAGATTCCGTCCAACCTGTCCTGGAGCGGCCAGCCCGACAACTGGACCTCCACCACCACCTCGGTGACGAACGCCGGCCTGCACGTGACGGTCTCCAGCTACGGTCAGGACTGCGGCGTGGCCGCGGCGCTGATCAAGGCGCTGGCCTACTACGGCAAGAAGGCGAACGACACCACCGCCTCCGGCCTGGCGAAGAACCTGCTGGACGTCATGTGGGCCAACGACCGTGACACCCTCGGGATCACGACCCCGGAGACCCGCACCGACTACAACCGGTTCACCCAGGTGTACCCGTCCGGCGCCAACCAGGACGGCGTGTACGTGCCGTCCGGCTGGTCCGGCACCATGCCCAACGGCGACAAGATCGCGCCCGGGGCGACCTTCCTGTCCATCCGGTCCTGGTACCAGCAGGACCCGAGCTTCTCGAAGGTCCAGGCCTACCTGAACGGCGGGGCCGCCCCGACGTTCTCGTACCACCGGTTCTGGGCTCAGTCGGATATCGCGATGGCTTACGCGGTGTACGGCATGCTGTTCAACGCGTAATACAGCCAGCACCAACCGTGACGTAAGGCGCGTGACAACGCCTTACGTCACGGGAGGCGGCCGGAGCAACCCTCCGCCACCCCGCGTCACCTGCTAGAACGCGAGGCCGTCGATTCCGATGAACGGAGTCGGCGGCCTTCGCGTGTAGTGGGTCGTTTGGGAAGGGCGAAACGGCCGCGTAAGCCTTGAGGGTTCGGCAGGGATGGCAAAATCTTGGACATGAAACACCCACGGAAGCTCTTTCGGGCGAACCGGTCTGTTGCAATTCCAGTGCCACTGGGGGGCAGCGCCAGCTCGGACAGTGAACGGAGTCCGCGATGACCGAACCAGCCGACGGCGATCCGGCTTGGCTTAGAGACTTCCCGTGGCTCGGCGGCATTGCCCCGCAATGGGTGCAGCAGCAACGGGAGCAGTACCTGCGGCGCCAGGAGGAAGAGCGCCTCCTTCGGGAGAAGCAGCGGCAGCTGATGCAGCAGTGGGCCGCGTACGACGCCCAGCAGCACGCTGTCTTGCAGGGACACGTGGACGTCACCGCGACCGGCCGTCACGTGGCGATCACCGACCCGGCGGCCGCTCAGCGCATGGTGGCGCCCCCCGGGGCCACCCGCGCGGCTCTCGGGCCTGGGGCAGTTCCGGCGACTGGTGCCCGTCCGGGTTCGGTGTCCAGCACTGGTGCGCATCGGGCAGTTCGTACCGATGTGACGAGCACCGGCACGCATCGTGCGGTAAACCCGGACGTGACGAGCACTGGTTCGCATCGGGCCGTGCGGCCGGACATGGCAAGCACGGGCACGCATCGCGCCATCCGACCGGACATGACGAGCACGGGCACGCACCGCGCGATTCCGCGTCAGATGGGCCCGGAGACGGACCTGCTCGGCAGCACGCTGGAGGGCTACGTCGCGGCGCCTCCGGACCGCTTCGCGATACCCGAGCGGCCCGGCCTGACCCAATGGTGGGTCGACCCGGCGAAGGCGTGGACCTACGCGCGCCCCGCCCTCTCCCGGCACGCGCTCGCGGGGGTGCTGGTGCTGCTGGCCTTCGCCGGCGGCGCCGAGGTGATCTTCCTGTGGTGGCTGCAGACCCCGGCCTCCCGGCTCCAGCACCTGGCCGACGAGTACATCATGGGCGCGCAGCTCACCGGCCTGCTCGGCGCCTATCTGCTGCTGATCGAAGTCGCGCTGATGGCGCGAATACCGTGGCTGGAGCGGCGGATCGGCTCATGGCTGGCCACGCTGCACCGCGGCCTCGGCGCCTATCTCATCGTGCTGCTGGCCGCGCACACCGCGCTGGTCATCGTCGGCTATTCGATGAGCCTGCAGGCCCCGCCGAGCGCGGTCGTGAAATCCATCTTCGCGACCTATCCATACGTGCTGATGGCGACCGGCGGTTACGCGTTACTCATCGCCATCGGGGTCTCGTCGATCAAGCATTTCCGGCACAAGCTCGGCTACGACCGCTGGCACAGCCTTCACCTGGTGGCCTACCCGGCCGCGGTGATGGCGTTCTTCCACCAGATCTTCCTCGGCGCGCAGTTCACCCGGAACCAGGTCGCCAAGGACACCTGGATCGCGATGCACATCGTCGTCGCGGCGGCGATTCTGCTGTACCGCGTGTACATCCCGGTCAGCCGGACGCTGAAATACCGGCTGCGCGTCGTCGGCGTCGTCGTCGAGTCGGCGGACACGATCTCCATCTATGTCGGCGGCGTCAACATCGACCGGCTCGGCGCGCAGGCGGGCCAGTACTTCCGCTGGCGCTTCCTCGGCCGCGGCCTATGGCATCAGACGCACCCCTTCTCCCTGTCCGCCGCGCCGACGAACGGGGTGCTGCGCCTCACGGTCAAGGGCGTCGGAAACTACACCCGCAGGCTCAAACGCCGTATCCGGCCGGGCATCCGGGTCATCGCGGACGGTCCGTACGGTGCGTTCACCGCGGAGCTGCGCCGCCGGCAGCGGGTGCTGCTGGTCGGCGGCGGCGTCGGCGTGACCCCGCTGCGGGCGATCGCGGAGGCGCTGGACGGCGGGCCCGGCGACGTGATGTTCCTGCAGCGCGCGTCCTCGGCCGCGGACCTGCTGATGGCCGACGAGCTCGAACGGATGGACGCGGAGGGCCGGCTGATTTACGTCCCGGTGCTCGGAAAGCGCGGCAAGACCCCGCGTGAGGATCCGATGGCCCCGCACCGGTTGCGCGAGATGGTTCCGGATCTGGATGAGCGCGAGGTGTTCATCTGCGGCTCGCCCGCGATGGCGCGCAGCGCGATCAGGAACCTGCGCAAGGCCGGAATTCCCTGGCGCCGCATCCACACCGAGTTGTTCGACTTCTGATCTGGGTCGATCAAAGGGCGCTGGCCGGAACCGTTCGACTACGGTTCCGGCCAGCGCCACGTTTCCGTGTAACAGCCCCCTGCCTTGGCCCGCCTTAACCGCCTACTCTCCCTGCACCTGCCGCAGTTCGACGACGAACGACTGCCCCGGCTTGTCCACCAGCCGTGGCGCTTCCACGCCCGCCACCGACAGCAGCCTGCCGTTGACGACGATCGACCGCTGCTCCGTCGCCCACCGCGGCCAGGTGTCCGGCACGGCCGAGACCACCGGGATCACCGTGAGCTCATAATCAGCCTGCGAATTCAGGCCGGGGAACCGCAGCGCCGCGCCGTACTCGAACGTCGAGGTCTCCAGCTGCATGTACGCGAACAGCGCGTGCGACCGATCCGGCGAGACCACGCCGTGCAGCCACGCCGCCGGGTCCGGATGGTCGGCGCGCACGATCTCGCCGGAGTGCAGCAGCGGCCGCAGCCGCTTGTACTGCGCGATCCAGTCGGCGAGCCGGCCGAGCTCGTGCTCGTCCCAGCCGGTGATGTCGGACTCGATTCCGGCGTGCCCGAACAGCGCGGTCGCGGCCCGAAACGAGAGCTCGGTGGCCCGGGTGCTCACGTGCGCGGGGGAGGAGCCGATATGCGCCCCGATCAGCTCGTAGGGAATCAGCAGGCTGGTCCAGCGCTGAATGGACTGCCGCT
>Ga0070739_10001794_pt1 | contig 30842 bp, 19 predicted proteins | sample Coa_R1_7_FD_66445 | JGI IMG/M metagenome (GOLD analysis project Ga0070739, IMG submission 66445) | Surface soil microbial communities from Centralia Pennsylvania, which are recovering from an underground coalmine fire - Coalmine... | ecosystem: Environmental > Terrestrial > Soil > Unclassified ...
GGCGGTGGTGGCGGCGCTGAGTGCGCGGGGGAGGGCGTGGGCGGCTTCGGCTGCGACTGTGCCCCGGCAGTCGCCTGCGGCGCCATTGGAGCCGCGTTCGACTGGACGGATGGCGCGGGCGGCGGAGGCGGCGGCGCAGCCGGTCCCGAGCTCGGGCGCGGGGCCTGAGGCGTGGCGAGTTGGCCGAAATGCGGGCCAGGCGTGTCAGCGTTCGCGCCTGCGGCTTCGGGCAGCACCGGACGGCCGATCGGCGGCGGCGCCAAAAGCGGCGGTGTGGCCGACGGCGCGACCTGAGACGCGGGCGGCGGGGTCGACGGCCGTGGAGGAGGCGTGGCGGTCTGCGCGGGCGGCGGTGGCGTAGGCGGCGTGGCGGTCTGCACGTGCGGTGCTGGCGGAGGCTGATGCGCTGCAGAAGCGGGCGGCGTAACCGAAGCCGGCGGCGGTGGGGGTGGCGGCGGAGGCGTCGACCCCTGACCAGTCGGCCGAGCGAGCGGGATGAAAGGGGGACCGGATGAGGGCTGTGGGCTGATCGGACCCTGCTGACCGTGACCGTGACCCTGGACTTGGCCCGGGCTTTGGACCTGACCCTGACCCTGACCCTGGCCTGGACTTTGAACTTGGCCCTGGACCGGAGGGGACGAAATAGGCTGATTCGGTCCGGTTTGCGGACGGGGCGGCTGCTGGCCGGGCAACGGGATGAATGGCGGTCCCGACTGCGCAGGCTGCGGCGCTTGGGGCGTCATCGGGGGTGCGGACTGAGGTGCTACCTGTGGCTGGCCCTGCACGGTACCGTGCGGCATGGGTTGCGTCGTGGCGTGCGGCGCAGCCTGCGAGTGCGGGGACTGCGGCGGCTGCGGCGTAGCCTGCGGCGGCTGGGGAGACTGCGCAGGCTGCGGCTGCGGAGGCACCGGCGTGTTCGGGCTGCCGGACTGCTTGTACCAGTCCGGCGCCGTGTAGACCGGTCCGGCCCAGTCCTCGTCCTCGGGGCTGTCGCCGAACCCGTTCTCGCCGCTCACTGCCGCCACCGCCACCCTCCAGATCCACCGTTGGCACAACTGTAGTCAGGCCGCCACCCGCTACGGAATGAGTAGCGAATCGGTGTGATTCGAACGCAATCGGACTGAAGGGACCGGGGCGGCGCAGCGCGACAAGAGGTGCCGAACGCGCGCGTCAGTCCATTCGGCGTGGAGCGCCGATCAGGCCGGCCTCCAACTGCGTCGGCATCCCGTAGACGTACTGCCTGCCGTGCCGCGCGCACCACAGCGTCAGCTCGTCCGGTAGGCCCGGCAGCGCCTGCACGTCCTCGTTGCCGAGGCGCACCACGCGCGACGCCAGCTGCGCCTCCTGTGGCGAGATCCGCTGCAACGCGACCAGATCCGCGCCGACCAACTGGCCCGCGTAGCCGGGATCCAGGAACGGCAGCAATGTCAGCGTCGTCTGCCACGGCGTCTTCGGCTGCGCGAGCCGAGGTGGACGCGCGCCGCAGTCGCGGATGAGCAGCACCGGACTCGTGGAGCTCGCACCCAGCGCACCCACCCGGCGCACCGGGACCAGCGCCACGATCTGCTGCCCGCCACCGGCGTTCTGCGCCAGCGCGCTCCACAGCTCCGGCCGCGCCGTCTCGATCACGATCCGCGCCCCGGTCGCCGCCGCGCGCAGCGCCAGCAGTTGTGCCAGGTACGAGCCGGCCACCAGCGCGCCGTCCACCGGACGCGGCCGGAACAGGCCGAGGACCGCGGGTTGGCGGTGTGGGTCGGTGCCGATCACGACGCCGTCGTCGCCTACCGGCAGACTCAGAGCGTTGAGTTGGTCGGCCTCCAGGATGTGCCGCTCGTGCCGCGGCCCGCGCACCGGCAGCAGCTTGGTCTCCTCCGCGCGAGAGGGGCGGGCGGCGACCACGAGCCGGGGTTGTTGGCTTCCCTGGCCTTGGCCCGCACCCTGAGGCGCGCCTGGGAAGGGGCCGCTGTCATAAGGACGCGCGGGGGTCGCGGTACGCGCGTATCCACTGTCCGGGTAACCACCCGAGCCGGTGCCGCTCATGCTTCCCCTCCCAGCGGAATCGTCGCCACCAGACCGGGCAGCTGCTCGCCGTCCAGCCGGGTCAGGTGCGCCCCGGCCTTTGCCGCACGCTGCTCCAGCGTCTTCGCCGCCTCGGCCAACTGCGCCTCCGAGCGCGCCGCGACGCGAACGTGCGCGCTGAAGCCCACCGAGCCGCCGGTGCCACGGGTCGCGGTGACCGCGAAGCTCGTCGCCAGCGTCGGCACACTGGTCAGCGCCGCGACCAGGTTCGGCGTGCTGTCCGCGGCCAGCCTCGGCAGCTTGTCCACCCAATACGTCGTGTGCCAGCGGTCGTCGCAGCGCCAGGTGCGCTTGGTCTCATCGGTGCGGTGCGCCGTGCCCGCCGAGCGCGGCGTCGTGCCGACCTGCGGGTTGACCGCGCAGGCGGTACCCAGGGCGGTGATCAGCTCCGGCTCGCTCAGCGGCACCGCCTCGAAACCGGCGCCCTCCAGGTCGCTGGCCACTCGCTGCACCGCGGTCAGCAGCGTGCGCTGGGTGCCAATGGCGCCGCCGCCGCGCGCCTCGATCGCGCCCATGGCCTCCTGCGGATCCAGCCGTACCGCGACCCACGTCGTGCGCTGCCCCGGAACGTCACCCATGACTTCCTGATACGAGCGCACCGCCAGCGCGTGCGGCGGCAGATGCGGAGCGGGCGCCGGCTGCGTGTATGTGATGATCTGAACGCAGGAGGCTGACAGCTTGTCGTCGGCCAGCACGCCAGCGATCGCCCCGAGCGGCAGCGGTTGCGCGGTACGCGGCGCACGCAGCGGCTCGGTACGGCTGCTGACTCGGATCACGGCGGTCAGGAACGTCCCGTCGCCGATCATGCCGACCGGCTCGCCGCTACGGCTGCTGATCGTCACGGTCCGCAGTCCCGGGAAAGTCTCACGCAGCGGCGCGAGTGCGGCCTCGCCGCCCGAGGCGTCAACATGCTGCGAACGCCGCTCGCGGTACTCGCCGCGCACCAGGGACATCTGGCCGAGCCAGCGCCCGTGGCTGCCGGCCAGCGCGCCCACGACGCACAGCGCCGCGATCGGCAGCGTGAGCGCGACCCAGAAGGTGTGCTTCGTCAGCAGCGGCACCGCCACCAGGGCCGCGGCTGCCTCGAGGAACACCAGCCGGATGACCTGAAGCCGCCCGATCCGGCCCGGCCGCGGATAGATCGCGGCCTGGGCACGCACGGGAGCGGAGCGCTGGGCACCCGTACCGCCGCCCGGCTGCGACCGGCCGCCGCCGCGCCGCCCGGAATTGCGCCCACCGCCCGGTGTGCCCGGATTGTACGGACCGTTCGATCCCCGATTGGTCGTCGCCGCCGTAGCCATAGCCCCTCGCGCCTGCCCCCATGCTGTCACCCAGAGCGCCGCCCCAGGTCGTTCCGTCGCTGGAACCGGAATTGCACCGCTACCGTACTTCGTCCGAGCCGCGGAACTCCACCATCGATCTCAGATCCTGTGGATAACTTTTCGCCACACGGCACACACAGCCACGCGCCACAGTGCGGTGAGATGTCCGTGCCGTGCCCGGGGCCGCGAAGTCGGTGCGAAAGAGGGTACCGTGTGCACCGCCGTACTCTGTGATACAAGGGGTCGCACGACGCGGGAGCACGGCGGACACACAGCAGCTTCGGCACCGTCAATGCGGTAACACAGCAGTCGTACGTCATTCATGGGGGCGAGGGGTAGAGCATGGCTACTCGCAAAGACCAGCTCGACGCGTTCGTATTCGCGCGCAGGCGCATGGTTGCGAATCTGGTGGCGCCCTCGCCTACCGGGAGCGACGAGGCCGCGCCCCGGCCCGTCAAGACCTTCTTCACCTCCGCGATCCTCAGCGCCATCGCAGTGGCCGGCGTCGCCGTGCTCGGCGTCTTCAAGCCGTCCGCCCCGAGCGGCTGGGAGAGCGGACTGGTCGTCGACAACTCGTCCGGGGCCGAATATGTCTACTCGCCACAGGACAAGCAGTTGCATCCGGTGGTGAACGTCACATCCGCGAAGCTGCTGCTCGGAAGCAGCTTCAAGAAGTACGACGTGCCGGACAGCGTGATCAACGGGCCGGATGTGACGATCGGGGCGCCGATCGGCATCCTGAACGCGCCCCCGGACGTGCCCAGCCCCGGAAACGTCGACCTCACGCAGTGGACGCTCTGCCTCGACTCGGCGAGCCACGCGGACCAGACGAAGTCGGGCGGCAAGACGATCCTCGAGATCGGATACGGCGCCGGTTCGGACAGCACCGCGCTGCAGAACACCGGCTTCGTCGCGCACGACACGAACAACACGAACTACCTCATCGACGGCGACTACGCCTATCCGATCCAGGACAGCGCCGTCACCAGCCAGCTCGTCGAGGTCTCCGTCCCCCAGGGCACCGGCGCGGGACCCTGGGTGTCCGACGCCTGGCTCAAGGCGTTCCGCCCCGGCACACCGCTGCAACTGCCGAGCGTCGCGGGCCTTGGCGACCCGGTCACCGCGCCGGACCAGCTCGGCAGGCACATCGGCGACTTCGGCACCGTGCAGGGCGAGAACGGCCAGCAGAGCGGTTACTACATCCAGACCGAGGACGGACTGGTTCAGGTCAGTGCCTTCGTCTACTCGCTGTACAAGGTGGGTCCTGCAGGCAGCAACGGGAACGTACGCCAGATGTCGCTCAACGGGGCCCAGATCCTCAACGCCAAGCCGAGGGCTGAGCTGACCTCTCCAACCTCGCTGCTGAACGCCGGCAGCGACTGGCCGCAGAGCCTGGTCACGCTCGTCGACACCGACGGGAAGACCCCGGGCTTCGGCGTGCTCTGCGCAGGCTTCTCCCAGAGCTACGACGGCGATCTGCCGCACATCTCGCTCTACTACGGCACGCACCTGCCGCAGCCGCTGCCGAACGGCGTCTCCGTGCAGGGCACCGGCCAGACCCTGGCGGACTACGTTCTGGTCAAGGCGGGCCACGCGGCCCTGGCGCGGAAGGTGAGCGGCGGCAACAACTTGAACAGCGGCCCGGAGTACCTGATCACGGAAACCGGCACGCAGTACCTGATGACACCGAGCGCGAAACTTCCAGGCGCGGCCGCCGACTCTCAGCCGGTCAACGCCGCGCAGATGCTGCTCTACGACAAGGTGCAGGTGACGCACGTCCCGCAGGCCTGGATGAGCCTGGTGCCTACCGGCCCGGAATTGGATCCGGCGCGCGCCGGCACCACCCCGTCCCTCACGAGCAATTGAACCGGTTGACGGCATCGAAGCGTGGTCGGGGCTGAAGTTGGACCAGGGACGGCGGGTGGCGTGATGACCGGACGGAACGGACACCGGCGGCGGGCCGGAACGCGGGCGTGCGCGGCGGGAGCCTCGGCGCTGCTGACGATGGGTGTGTGTGGGTTCGCGCCGACCGCGGCGCTGCCGCATTCCGGTTCCACGCTGACTGCTTCCGCGGGCACCACGCCGGCGGACGACAGCACCTGCACCAAGAACGACAGCAAGCAGCCGTGGCCCGATCAGACCGCGACGCCATGGGAGATTTCGTACGCGAATACGCAGTCTTCCGCCCAGTACGGCACCGGCGCCGGAGTCAAGGTCGCGATCATCGACACCGGCATCGCGGGCGGCAACAGCCAGCTGTCCCCGGCGATCATCGGGGGCCAGGACTTCACCAAGAGCGGCGGCGTGTACAAGGCGGACGTCGACGGCCACGGCACCTTCGTCGCCTCGATCATCGCCGCGCAGCCGAAGCCCGGCAGCAACGGCATGGTCGGCCTCGCGCCAGGCGTCAGCCTCCTGATTTACCGGGAGGCCGGCTGCAACGTCCAGGGCGGCAATGACGAGCGCACCATGGCGAGCGCGATCGACGCGGCGGTCGCTGCGCACGCGCGGGTGATCAACATATCGCAGGCCGGATACGTCCCCGACGATGTCCTCAAGGCCGCGATCATCAACGCCTACCAACACAACGTCCTGATCGTCGCTGCGGCCGGAAACTATGGCAACAAGGACGCCACCGACCAGAACACCAACGCCGACTACGGCGTCAACCCGACCACCTACCCGGCCGCGTACGTGCCGTATCTGCTCACGGTCGGCGCGGCGACGCAGGACGGCGGCGTCGCGGCGTTCTCCGAGACAGGGCCCTACCTCGGGGTCACCGCGCCGGGCGTCGACGTCGGCGGCCTGTTCCCGGACGGCAAGATCCACCACGACGACGGCACCAGCTTCGCCGCGCCTTACGTCTCCGCGATCGCGGCGCTGCTCATCGCCAAGCACCCCGACTGGTCGGTCCAGACCGTCATGCACGTGCTGGAGTCGACCGCGAGCGGCAACGGCTCGTGGAACCGGTCCCAGGGCTGGGGTGAGGTTTCCGCGATCGCCGCGCTCAGCGCCGATCCGACGAAGCTAACCCGCCTCTATGGCGCCGGTCCCAACGCCGACGGGCCGGCTCAGGACAAGCCGGTGAGCCACGGCATCCCGATGCTCCCGATCGTGAACCCGGCCCCGGCACAGACCGTGGTCGACCAGCACCGGGGCGCTTACATCGCGCTCGGCTCGGCGATTTTGATCGTGATTGTTACGCTGGCCGGCACGTTCATCGCGCGCGACGCGCGCCGCCGCCGGATGTCGCTCTAGCCGCCGGGCGCTCTACCGCAGAGAGCTGCGGTAGAGCGCCCGGCTGGTCTCACACCGCCGGCGGGATGTACGCGGTCTGTACCAGGATCGTGCCGTGCTTGCGGGAGACCAGGGTGCCGCGGCCGGGGGGCTGCTGGCTGGGGCGCACCTGCCCGATCAGCTGGCCCTCGTCGCGTTCGCCGGAGAGCACCAGGCCGGGCTGGCGGGTTTCGCGCATGCGCTGGATCAGCGGCTCGAACAGCGCGCGTCCCGCGCCGCCGGACGCCCGCGCGATGATCAGGTGGAACCCGAGGTCGCGGGCCATCGGCAGGTACTCGCCGAGCGGTCCGAGCGGGTTGCCGCCGGGGGTGGCCACCAGGTCGTAGTCGTCCACGATCACGAAGACCTCCGGGCCGGTCCACCAGGAGCGGGTACGCAGCTGCTCCGCGGTCACGTCCGGACCCGGCTGGCGCTTGTCCAGGAACGGCTTGACCTCCGCCAGCACGCTCTGCACCGCCGGAGCGGCCGCGCAGTAGGCGAGCTGGTGCGATTCGGGGATCGCGCCGAGCAGAGACCTGCGATAGTCCACCGCCAGGATGCGCGCCTGCTGCGGGGTGTAGGCCTCGGTGATGCCCTGGACCAGAGTGCGCAGCACCGAGGTCTTGCCGGACTCGCCCTCGCCGAACAGCAGGAAGTGCGGGTCGGCGTTGAAGTCCAGGTACACCGGCTCCAGCTTGGTCTCGTCCACGCCGAGCGGCACCACCTGGTTGGGGCGGGCGGCCGGTGCGGGCAGTTCCGTGTAAGGCACCATCAGCGGCAGCATCCGCAGCTTCGGTGCCGCAGGACCCTGCCAGGCGTCCGCGATCGCGTGCACCGCCTTGGCCACGCCGTCGGCTAGATCGGTGGCGTCTTCGACCCCGTCGATGCGCGGCAGCGCGCCGAGGAAGTGCAGCTTGCCCTTGGTCAGGCCGCGTCCCGGGGCGCCGGTGGGCACATTGACCGCGACCTTGCGGTCGATGTCGGACTCCATCGGGTCACCGAGGCGCAGCTCGATGCGGGTGTTGATGGCGTCCTTGAGCTGCGGGCGGATCTCCGGCCAGCGCGCCGCGGTGATGATCACGTGCACGCCGAAACCGAGGCCGCGCTGTGCGATCTCCAGGATGTCCTGCTCGAGGGTCTCGAAGTCCGCGCGCAGGGTGGCCCAGCCGTCGACCACGAGGAACACGTCACCGAACGGCTCGTCCGGCAGTTCGCCGCGGGCCCTGCGGGCCCGGAAGGTGCCGATCGAGTCGATGCCGTGGCGGCGGAAGGACTCCTCGCGCTTGTCCAGGATCGAGACGACCTCGCTGATCACGCGGCGCACCACGTCCACGTCCAGGCGTCCGCCGATCCCGGAGGTGTGCGGCAGTCCGGCCAGTCCCATCAGCGATCCGCCGCCGAAGTCCAGGGCGAAGAACTGCACCTCCTGCGGGGTGTGCCCGAGCGCCAGGCCCATCAGGATCGTGCGCACCATGGTGGACTTGCCGGTGCGCGGACCGCCGATCACCACCGCGTGACCGGCCGCGGAGGACAGGTCGATCTGGTAGAGCTCGCGCTTCTGCTCGATCGGCTTGTCCGCGATGCCGATCGGCACCAGCAGCCGGCCCGAGCCCGAGTACTCCGTCGCGGTCAGGCCGCGCTGCGGCGTCGGCTGCAGGCCCGGCATCAGCTGGTCCAGCGTCGGCGGCTCGTTCAGCGGCGGCAGCCACACCTGGTGCGCCGGCAGGCCCTGGCCTTCCATCTGCCGCACCAGCACGTCCAGCACGGTGTCGACCAGCGCGTCGTCGTCCTCCTTGACCGGAGCGGCGACGACCGGCTCGTCCACCCGCGGCGGGGCCTGGAAGTTCGAGGTGAACAGCGTCGGGCGCCGGTGGTCCAGCTTGCGGGCCACCGTGGTCCGGGTCTGCGGGCGGTAGGGCCCTGACACGTACGCGGCCTTGAACCGGGTACCTGCCGGGTTGCCGCCCTCCTGACCCACGGTCTTGAGATACCCCGAGCCAGGGATCGAAGGCAGCGTGAACGCGTCCGGGACGCCGAGCACGACGCGGGACTCGGCCGCCGAGAAGGTCTTCAGGCCCAGCCGGTAGGACAGGTAGGTGTCCAGGCCGCGCAGCTTGCCTTCCTCAAGGCGCTGCGACGCCAGCAGCAGGTGCACGCCGAGGGATCGGCCGATGCGGCCGATCTGGATGAACAGGTCGAGGAACTCCGGCTTGGCCGTGAGCATCTCGGAGAACTCGTCCAGCACGATCACCAGGTTGGGCATCGGGGTGAGCGCCGCTCCCGCCGCCCTGGCCTTCTCGTAGTCGTGGATGTTCTTGAAGTTGCCGCCGTCGCGCAGCATCTCCTGGCGCCGGTTCATCTCGCCGACGATGGCGTCGCGCATGCGGTCCACCATGGTCAGGTCGTCGGCCAGGTTGGTGATGACCGCCGCGGTGTGCGGCATCTCCGCCATGCCGGCGAAGGTCGCGCCACCCTTGAAGTCGGAGAGCACGAAGTTGAGGTTCTCCGAGGAGTGGGTGACCGCCAGCGCGAGCACCAGGGTCCTGAGAACCTCGGACTTGCCGGAACCGGTGGCGCCGATGCACAGGCCGTGCGGGCCCATGCCGCCCATCGCCGCTTCCTTGATGTCCAGGATCACCGGCTCGCCGTTCTCGCCGACCCCGATCGGCACCCGCAGCCGGTCCTGCGGCGAGAGCCGCTTCCAGCCGCGCCGGGTGTCGAAGGACCCTGGGTCGCCGATGCCCATCAGGTCGGTGAAGTCCAGCGAGGACAGCAGCGGCTCGTCGCCGTCCGCGCCGCCGCCGACCCGCAGCGGGGCCAGCTGCCTGGCCAGCGCCTCGGCCTGCGGGATGGACAGCCGGTCGCTGTTGCCCGTGAAGGTGGCGCCGGTGGAGGTGGCCAGGTTCAGCTTGCCGCCGTCGATGCCCAGCTGCACGCCGCCGCGCACCGCCGCCGCGTGGCCCTCGGTGTCGATCTCGACGATGGTGACGCCCATCAGGCCGTCGCCGTGCAAGAGCATGGATTCGCCGCTGGCCCGCGCGCCGTCCACGACGACCACGATGTGCGGCTGCTCATAGAGCGGCGGGTTGTCCCGCGAGTAGCGCGGCCGGTCGGCCAGGTCGGCGCCCAGGGCTTCTTCGAGCTCTGAGGCGTCGGAGAAGATGAGGCGCACCGAGCCCGCCGCGTCGGTGTCCTTCGGGTGCTGCGCGTGCGGCAGCCATTTGACCCATTCCCAGTGCTGGCGCCGGTTCTCCGCGGCCACCACGCAGATGCGCACCTCGTCAGGGGCGTGGAAGGTGGCCAGCTGGGAGAGGATCGCCCGGGCCTCGGCGCGCGCGTCGTCCGCGGTGCCGTTGCCGCTCGGGCCGATCAGCACGTGCCAGAACGAGCGGAAGGAGACCGCGAGCGGCAGGCCGTCCAGCGTGCCCTGCACGGTGATGAAGCGGCGCAGCGCGTCCGCGCAGACCGGCTCGAGCTCGTCCACCGGCGCGGTCTCCGGGGCCACCAGCGGCGTGGAGAGCCGCTGCGCGCCCGAGCCGAGCCGCACCTGCACGAAGTCCGGGTCGGTCGGCCGCCGCTCCCAAAGCCGTTGTCCGCTGGTCACGATCGCCCACAGGTGCGCGGGGCTCGGGTGCGACCACATCTGCGCGGTGTACTGCTGCTGCTGGGTCTTGCGCACCTGCGCGCGCACCTGACTCAGGTAACGCAGATAGTCGCGGCGCGCGTCGGCGGTCTTCCCCTTGCCGCCGCCCTTGCCCTTGACCAAGGACATGACCACGAAGCCGAGCGACGACATCAGGGTCATGCCGCCCATCAGCTTCATCAGGACATTGGTTCCCGGCATGAAGAAGAAGGCCACGGAGCCGACGCTGGCCAGCATCGGCAGCGCCTGCATCAGTGCGCCGCCGTCCTTCGCGGTGCGTGCCAGCTCCGGCGGCGGTTCGAGGAACACCTCTCCCGCGGGCACCTGCGGGGGATGCACCCGTGGTGGCCGCTTCACAATGACCGTACTCAACCCGCAGCCCCTCCCGTGTGTGGACCAGTCCCGTGTTGTATCCCGCGAAACCAGCCCGGGCAGTTCGACAGTGTCGCAATCTAGGCGCTGCGGCAGCGGGAGCGCCAGGCGCCTTCCCATACGCCTGAGGCGGTATCGCGGCACCCGAATACTGGTATCGCACCCGATGCTACCGGCCGCATGCGGCCAGTAGGTAGGATGCCTGCCGCGCCAACAGGCCGACGGCGAGCGGGGAACGAGGAGGGGCCGCGATGAGCAGCGGGGTTATGACAGGCTTCTGCCGAATTACGGTGGTCGCGCCGAATGTCCGGGTCGATGTGGCTTTGCCGGAGGACGTCCCGCTGGCCGAGTTGCTTCCGGACGTGCTGCGGATGGCCGACCAGTGGCAGAGCGAGGGCGCGCACGCAGGGTTCGTACTCGCCAGGCTCGACGGCTCCGAGCTCGACACCGGCATGTCCTTCGCCGCGCAGGGGGTGCGCAACGGCGACCTGCTCTATCTGCGCCCGGCCACCGACACGCTGCCCCCGCCGGTCTTCGACGACGTGGTCGACGCCATCGCGCAGACCGTCGCCGAGGACCGCCGGATGTGGGGCGCGACGCATTACCGCCGGATCGGCCTGACCGGCGGCGCCGCCCTGCTCGCGCTCGGCGCGTGGGTGCTGTGGACCTCGAACGACCCACACGGCATGCCCGCCTTCGTGGCCGGTGTCATGGCCTTGCTGCTCACCGTCTTCGGCGGTCTGCGTTCCCGGGTTTACGGCGACCACGTCGGCGGCGCGGTCCTCGGCGCCTGCGCGGTGCCGTACGCCTTCCTCGCCGGCATCGGCGCGCTGCCGATCAACGCGGGCGCCGGGCTCGGCCGCTCGCACTTCATCGTCGGCTGCTCCGCCGTCCTGGTGGTCTCGGTCGTCGGCGCGATCCTCCAGGAGGAGCACGACGAGGCATACCTCGCGGCGGCCATCGCGGCCGCGGCGGGCGCCGTCGCCGGCGCGGTCGGCCTGGCGAGCGGGGCCGACCCGGCCAAGCTGGCCGCCGGGACCGGGACGGTCGCCATCGCCGCGATCGGGTTCCTGCCCGGTCTCGCGCTGCGGGCCGTGCGCTTCCCGATGCCGCAGCTCGTCGACGGCGCGCCGCAGGTGAGCAGCACCGCGCAGAAGGCCGCGCTGCCGGCCGGCAACGACGACCCGGTGGACACCGCCTCGATCGACCGCCGCGCCCGCCGCAGCCACGAGCTGCTGACCGGACTGGCCGCGGCCTGCGCCGTGACCGTCGTGCTGAGCGCGTTCGTCCTCTCCTTCGCCAGCGACGGCCGCAGCGGCGGCGCCTGGGCTCAGGGGATGGCCAGCGTGCTCGGCCTCGCACTGCTCTCCCGGGCCCGGCTGTTCCGCCGCTCCTCGCAGGTCAACACGTTGGTGTGGGGCGGCGTCGGCACGGTCGTGGTGCTGCTGGTCGGCGCGGCGGTCCACGTCTCCACGCTCGCCCGCCAGACCTGGTTCTTCGGCGCGGTACTCGCGGGCGGCCTGATCCTGGTCGCGGTCGCCTTCGCGCTGCCGAACCGCTCGCTGTCCCCGCGCTGGGCGCGCAGCATCGACCTGCTCGACGGACTGCTGCTCGCCTCGGTCATCCCGGTGCTGCTCGGCGTGCTCAACATCTACAGCACGGTCCAGTCGGTCGGACACCACTGAGCGTGGCCGAAAGCGCTCCTCAGGTCGGATAGACTTGCTTGACGCAGCGCCTGAGGTGCTGCAGAGGCACCGCCGGGTTCGTTTGTGCTCGTGAGTAAGACCGAGTGCGCCCGGGTGCTCAACCGTGATGGAGACCCATGGCACTCGACGTCGCCACGAAGAAGCAGATCCTCGCCGAGTACGGCACCGCCGAAGGTGACACCGGCTCCCCGGAGGTCCAGGTCGCGCTGCTGACCAAGCGGATCAACGACCTGACCGAGCACCTGAAGGCGCACAAGCACGACCACCACTCCCGCCGCGGCATGTACCAGCTGGTGGGTAAGCGCCGCCGGCTGCTGAAGTACCTGGCCGCCAAGGACATCGAGCGCTACCGCGCGCTGATCGAGCGTCTCGGTCTGCGCCGATAGCGGCAGTACCTCGGGAGCGGTGCCCGGCTCAGTCGGGTGCCGCTCCCTTGGCGTATCGCGATCAGGCGGCTGGCCAGGCGCGCGAGGCCGGTGCGACACCCCGTTCTGGTGTTTCGCCGCCCCAAGCCTGGGCCGCATGGGTTAGCGTGACGTTGGATAGCTAGATAGTGAGAAGGGGTCCGCGCCGGGACGGCCGGACCGAGAGTTGAAGGAACGCGGCGTTCATCGCCGTAGGTGAGACCGGTACCGATCTTCGGTAGTGGCCGTCGGAGGTAACGCGCGTGCGCGCCCCGCCCGCCGGCTTCGATCGGAGACCGGTGTCCAGGATCAGGTCGCCGCTTCGGTGACGTCGCGTTCCGTCAGGACACGACAAGGAGGGCACCCCGTGGAGGGTCCCAGCAGTTACACCACCGAGGCGGTCATCGACAACGGCCGCTTCGGAAGCCGCACCGTGCGCTTCGAGACCGGGCGGCTCGCCCGGCAGGCGGCCGGCTCCGCGGTGGCTTATCTGGACGGCGAGACCATGGTGCTGTCCGCCACCACCTACTCGAAGCACCCGAAGGACCAGCTCGACTTCTTCCCGCTCACCGTGGACGTCGAGGAGCGGATGTACGCGGCGGGCCGGATCCCCGGCTCCTTCTTCCGCCGCGAGGGCCGTCCGTCCGAGGACGCCATTCTGACCTGCCGGCTGATCGACCGGCCGCTTCGCCCGTCCTTCGCCAAGGGCCTGCGCAACGAGATCCAGATCGTGGCGACCGTGATGGCGCTCAACCCGGACCACCTCTACGACGTGGTCGCGATCAACGCCGCCTCCGCCTCGACGCAGCTGGCCGGGCTTCCGTTCTCCGGGCCGATCGGCGGCGTGCGCGTCGCCCTGATCGAGGGCCAGTGGGTCGCCTTCCCGACCCACCCCGAGCTGGAGAAGGCCGTCTTCGACATGGTCGTGGCCGGTCGCGTCCTCGAGGACGGCGACGTGGCGATCATGATGGTCGAGGCCGAGGCCACCACGACCACGATCCAGCTGGTCGCGGACGGCGCGCAGGCGCCCACCGAGGAGGTCGTCGCCGAGGGGCTCGAGGCGGCCAAGCCGTTCATCAAGGTGCTGTGCCAGGCGCAGGCCGAGCTGGCCCGCCAGGCCGCCAAGCCGACCGCCGAGTTCCCGAAGTACCTCGACTACCAGCAGGACGTCTTCGACGCCGTCAGCGAGGCGGTCTCCGCCGACCTGGCCGCCGCCCTGACCATCGCGGGCAAGCAGGAGCGCGAGGCCGAGCAGGACCGGGTCAAGGCCGTCGCGATCGAGAAGCTGGCCGGGCAGTTCGAGGGCCGGGAGAAGGAGATCCCCGGGGCCTTCCGCGCGCTGACCAAGAAGCTGGTGCGCGAGCGGATCATCCGTGACCGCGTCCGCATCGACGGCCGCGGCGTCACCGACATCCGGGCGCTGGCCGCCGAGGTCGAGGTCGTCCCGCGGGTGCACGGCTCGGCGCTGTTCGAGCGCGGCGAGACCCAGATCCTGGGCATCACCACGCTCAACATGCTGCGCATGGAGCAGCAGCTGGACACGCTCGCGCCGGAGACGCGCAAGCGCTACATGCACAACTACAACTTCCCGCCCTACTCCACCGGCGAGACCGGCCGGGTCGGCTCGCCCAAGCGGCGCGAGATCGGCCACGGCGCGCTGGCCGAGCGGGCGCTGGTGCCGGTGCTGCCCAGCCGCGAGGAGTTCCCGTACGCGATCCGGCAGGTCTCCGAGGCCCTCGGCTCCAACGGCTCCACCTCGATGGGCTCGGTCTGCGCCAGCACCATGTCGCTGCTCAACGCGGGCGTGCCGCTCAAGGCCCCGGTCGCGGGCATCGCGATGGGCCTGGTCTCCGCGGAGATCGACGGCAAGACCGAGTACGTGGCGCTCACCGACATCCTCGGCGCCGAGGACGCGTACGGCGACATGGACTTCAAGGTCGCCGGCACCAAGGACTTCGTGACGGCCCTGCAGCTGGACACCAAGCTCGACGGCATCCCCGCCTCGGTGCTCGCCCAGGCGCTGCGCCAGGCGCACGACGCCCGGCTGCACATCCTGGACGTCATGCTCGAGGCGATCGACTCGCCGGACGAGATGTCCGAGTACGCGCCGCGCATCATCACGGTCAAGATCCCGGTGGACAAGATCGGCGAGGTCATCGGCCCGAAGGGCAAGATGATCAACCAGATCCAGGAGGACACCGGCGCCGACATCACCATCGAGGACGACGGCACGATCTACATCGGCGCGGCCGACGGACCGTCCGCAGAGGCGGCCCGCCAGACGATCAACCAGATCGCCAACCCGACGATGCCCGAGGTCGGCGAGCGGTACCTGGGCACGGTCGTGAAGACCACCACCTTCGGCGCGTTCGTCTCGCTGATGCCCGGCAAGGACGGCCTGCTGCACATCTCGCAGCTGCGCAAGATCGCCGGCGGCAAGCGGATCGAGAACGTCGAGGACGTGGTCAAGGTCGGCGACAAGCTCCAGGTCGAGATCGCCGAGATCGACCAGCGCGGCAAGCTGTCCCTGGTGCCGGTGCTCCCGGACGCCGAGCAGCCCGCGGCGCCGGCCGAAGAGGCCCCGGCCGAGCAGTCCTGACCGCTCCTACGCAGGCAGATCCTTGATACAGGTGGTCGATCTGACTCAGTCGCCGATCCCGGCCCCCGCGGCCGGGGCAGCGCCCTACTCGGACGCCGGGGAGCGCCCCGCGCCCCCCGGCACCACCGAGGTCCAGTCCGAGAGCAGGTTCCCCGCGCAGGCCCTGTTCCCGGACACCGCGGGCTCCGGTGACATCCGCCGGACCGTCCTGCCCGGCGGCATCCGGGTCATCACCGAGGCGATGCCGTCGGTGCGCTCGGTCACCCTCGGCGTCTGGGTCGGCGTCGGCTCGCGCGACGAGGACGCCGAGTCCGCCGGGGCCAGCCACTACCTGGAGCACCTGCTGTTCAAGGGCACCGCGCGGCGCTCGGCCCTGGACATCTCCGCCTCGATCGAGGCGGTCGGCGGGGAGATCAACGCCTTCACCACGAAGGAGTACACCTGCTACTACGCCCGCGTCCTGGACGCGGATCTGCCGCTGGCCGCCGACGTCATCACCGACGTCGTCGCGGCCGCGCTGATCCTGCCCGAGGACGTGGAGTCGGAGCGCGGCGTGATCCTCGAGGAGATCGCCATGACCGACGACGACCCGGGCGACATGGTGCACGACGAGTTCGCCCTCGCCCTGTTCGGCGACAGCCCGCTGGGCCGGCCGATCGCGGGCACGGCGCAGTCGGTCAAGACGATCACCCGCGACCAGATCGCTGCGCACTACCGCCGCTACTACACCGGGCCCAACCTGGTGGTCGCGGCGGCGGGCAACCTCGACCACGACCGCGTCGTCGAACTCGTATACGAGGGCTTCCTGCGGTCCGCCGGGGACTCCCACCTCGTGCTCGACTCGGCGCTCGCGCCGTTCGGCCCGCGCAGCCTCACCGCGATGCCCCCCTCCGGTAAGGCGACGCGGCTGGTCAACCGCAAGACCGAGCAGGCGCACGTCGTGCTCGGGATGCCCGGCGTGCACCGCACCGACCAGCGACGCTGGGCGCTCGGCGTGCTCGCGGCCGTGCTCGGCGGCGGCATGTCCTCGCGCCTCTTCCAGGAGGTGCGCGAGAAGCGGGGCCTGGCGTACGCGGTGTACAGCTACGCCTCGCAATACGCTGACGCCGGCGCCTTCGGCGTGTACGCGGGCTGCCAGCCGAAGAAGCTGCGCCAAGTGATCGCGCTGTGCCGGGCCGAGATCGCGAATCTCGTCGCCTCGGGCATCACCGAGCAGGAACTGGCGCTCGGCATCGGCCAGCTGCGCGGCGGCATGGTGCTCGGCCTTGAGGACACCGGCTCGCGGATGAGCCGGATCGGAAAGGGCGAGCTGGTCTACGGCGAGCATCTGTCGGTCGACACGGTGCTCGAGCTGATCTCCGGCGTCACGCTCGACGACGTGCGCGCCGTCGCGACCGATCTGCTCACCGCGGAGCCGGCGCTCGCCGTGATCGGACCGTACAAGGACCCCTCGTCCTTCATCGCCTGACCGCCCGCCACCCGCAGCGAATGGACACCACCATGATCAACGTCGCCGTCTTCGGTGCCAACGGCCGGATGGGCCGCCAGGTCTGCGACGCGGTCGAGCGGTCCGACGGCATGCAGGTCGTAGCGCGCATCGACGTGGACGACGACCCGAAGGCCGCGGTCGAGGCCGGCGCGACCGTGGCCGTGGACTTCACCAACCCGGACGTGGTGCTCGGCAACCTCGAGTTCTGCGTCAAGAACGGCATCCACGCGGTCGTCGGCACCAGCGGCTTCACCCCCGACCGCACCGCGCGGGTGCGGTCCTGGCTCGCCGAGCACCCGTCCACCGGCGTGCTCATCGCGCCCAACTTCTCCCTCGGCGCGGTGCTGATGATGAAGTTCGCGGCGCAGGCGGCCCCGCTGTTCGAGTCGGTCGAGATCATCGAGCTGCACCATCCCGACAAGGCCGACGCGCCGAGCGGCACCGCGCAGCGCACCGCCGAGCTGATCGCCGACGCGCGCGCGAAGGCGAACAGCAAGCCGTTCCCCGACGCCACGGCGCACGACGCGGACCACCACCGCGGCGGCACCGTGCAGGGCGTGCCGGTCCACTCGGTGCGCCTGCGCGGCCTGATCGCCCATCAGGAAGTGCTGCTCGGCGCGCAGGGCGAGACCCTGACGCTCCGGCACGACTCGCTGGACCGGATCTCGTTCATGCCCGGCGTGGTCCTCGGCGTCCGGCGGGTCGCCCAGCACCCCGGGCTGACCGTGGGACTCGAGCACTACCTCGACCAGCAGAGCTAGCCCGGAAGCGGAACGGAACCCCAGTGCGCGCCCGCACCGCCGCCTTCATCCTCAGCGCGGTCCTCGTCTTCTACCTGGGACTGTGCAGCTGGGAGGGAGCGCTCGCGCTCTACGACGGGTTCACCGGCGGCGGTGCGGCTCCCGGACTGCTCGGTGCGGCGGTGCTCGTCTTCGGCTTCTTCGGCGGCTGGTTCCTGGTGCGTGAGATCCGCTTCGGCTTCGCCACCGAGCGCCTGGCCAGGCAGCTCGACGATGAGGGCGGGCTGCGCCAGGAGGAGGTCGACGCGCTGCCCAGATCGCCGGGCGGCCGGGTCGACCGCGCGGCGGCGGACCGGCTCTTCGCGCGGCGCAAGGCGGAGACCGAGGCGGACAAGCAAGACTGGCGCGCCTGGTACCGCCTCGCGGTCGCCTACTCGGCGGCGAAGGACAACGCCCGCGCCCGCGCCGCGATGCGCCACGCCATCCGCCTGCACCGCTCCGCCTCCGCCTAAGCTTCCCGACCGGGCCTTCCGCCGTCGTTCAGAGCACTGCTATCGTCGCCCCGTCGCGCGGCTACGGGCGGGGGACGGGAGAGCGCACGTGGGAGTCGTACTGCCGCAGGAACTGGTCTGGGTGCTCGACATCATCGGGGTGTCCTGGCCCAACATCAACGAGGACGACCTCAAGGAGGCGGCCGACGAGCTCAAGCAGATAGCTCAGGAGCTCGAATCGGGGCACGGCGACGCCAAGGCCGAGATCGAGCAGATGCTCAGCATCAGCTCCTCCCAGTCGCTCAAGCTGTTCGAGGCGCTGTGGCAGAAGCTCTCGGACGGCCACCTCAAGGACCTGGCCGAAGGCCTGAAGATCTTCGCCGACGTCCTCGAGGTCGTATACGGCGTCATCATCGCCCTGAAAACCGAGGCGATCGTGCAGCTCGGCATCCTCGCCGCGCAGCTGATCGCCGACCAGGCGGCCGCGGTGGAGACCCTGGGCCTGAGCGAGGCCGAGGCGGCCGGCGCGATCGCGATCTGCAAGACCCTGGTCAAGCGGCTGCTCGACGAGGCGATTCAGCAGATACTCGCGCAGCTGACCCAGGCCGTCGAAGGCCCCATCTTCAGCGCGCTCAAGTCGGCCGGCGGCGAGCTGGCGCGGCAACTGCTCGGCGACGCGCTCGGCATCGGCCACGGCCTGGACTTCTCCGCCCTCGAGGCGGCTGCCGCGCGCGGCGGCTCGCAGGGCCTCTCCACGCTCGGCTCCCAGGCCGCCTCGGCGCTCTCCGATCCCGGCGGATCCCTGGTCTCGCTGGCGAACGGCACCGGCCTTCCCGGCGAGAGCGAGCAGGCGACGCAGGCGGGCGAGCAGCAGGGGCAGCTGGCCAGGATGCGCTCGATTCTGGCGGGGTCGTGATGTCGGGCGAGGAGCCGATCAACGTAGACCCCGAGTCGCTGCACCGCGGCGCGTCAGCCCTCGAACAGTTCGCGCAGGTGCTCCAGCCGCTCGGCGAACGGCTCAAGGCCACCGGGCAGAAGGTACTGGCGGCCGCGCGCTCGGACGGCGAGTCGGGCGTCGGCAAGGCGGTGGAGGAGGGCACCGGGGCCGGGGTCGAGACCGTCGGCACCGTGTTCGACGAGGCCGGTCGTGTCGTCGGGACCGCAGGGCGGAACCTGCACACGCACGCGGAGAACTACCGCGGGGTCGATGACGCGGCCGCGAGCGCGTACCGCAACGTGCATCAGAGTATGGACGGCGACCCCACCACGCCGACCGTCGCGCGCGGCGGTTCGAGCGCGCCCGAAGACGATGTCCCCGCGTCCGCACCCACCAGCGGTCCCACCGCCGCCCCGACGGTCGGCTCCTCAGCCGGAAGCTCGGGTGACTACTCCGGAAACCCGGCCTTCCGCTCCAGCGCCGACGATCGCCAGAACTTCGCCGCCGCGTACCACGGCTACGCCAACGACGAGCAGTTCGTGCAGGACCTCAAGGCGCGCAACCCCTCCCTGGCCGGCATCCCGACCGAGGACCTGGTGGCCGTGCGCGGGTACACCGGCGACGAGTTCTACAGCCAGATGAACTCCGCCCTGCGCAGCGGCGATCCGGCGGCGCTCGCGCAGTACGACGCACACATCCGGGCGACGACGTCCGGGCTGAACCAGCTGCCGCCGACGACCGGCGAGTACTACCGCGGCATGCAGATCCCGTCCGGGAACCTGAACGACGTGCTGTCCAAGTACGAACCCGGGCAGGTTGTCACCGAGCCGCACTTCCTCAGCACCGGCGAGCCCTTCCCCGGCAACGTGCAGTACGTCGTGCAGTCCACCACCGGGCGCGATGTCAGCTTCCTGTCGCATTATCCGCACGAGTCCGAGGTGCTCTTCCCGCCCGGTTCGCGGTTCCAGGTGGAAAGTAAGATCGAGGTCAGCCCGGGCAACTGGGTGATCAAGATGTCGGATGTGGGATGAGGGGCGCGGCGTGACGGACTTCCTGATCTCCCCGCAGATGCGGCGCGACCGGGCCCGCGGGGTGCTGGTGGGCGCCGCCTGCGGTGACGCGCTCGGTGTGCCGTACGAGTTCGGGCCCACGCTCGGCCCCAACACGCTTCCGGAGATGATCGGCGGCGGACTTGGGCCGTACGAGCCGGGGGAGTACTCCGACGACACGCAGATGCACGTGGTGATCGCCCGGGTGGCGGCAAGCGGCGCGGACCTGCGCACGGAGGAGGCGCTGCGTTCCGTGGCCGAGGGCTTCCTCGATTGGGCGGCGAGCGGAGCTACCGACATCGGCGCGCAGACGCGCGCGGTGCTGTCCGCCGCCCGCGGCGCCGCCGACCCGCTCGCGGCGATGCGCGAGGCCGCGCGTCAGGCGCATGAGCGCACGGGCCGGTCGGCCGGCAACGGTTCGCTCATGCGCACCGGAGTGCTCGCGCTCGCCTACCTCAACGACCGCGCCGCGCTCGCGGAGGCGGCCCGTGCCGTCAGCGGGCTGACACACTACGACCCGGTCGCAGGCGAGGCCTGCGTGCTGTGGTGCGAGGCGATCCGCGTCGCCGTCCTCGACGGCACGCTGGACGGCCCACAGAGCGGTCTAGACCTCCTGGACGAGGCGGCCGCGCAGCGGTGGAAGACCTGGCTCGACGAGGCCGCGACGCAGCCCCCTGCGGCCTTCGCCCCCAACGGCTTTGTCGTGCGCGCGCTGCAGGCCGCCTGGTCTGCGATTCTCAGCATCCCGATTCCGGAGGACAACCCGGGCCGCCACTTCGGCCGCGCGCTCTACGCGGCGGTCCGGGCCGGCGACGACACCGACACCGTCGCCGCGATCGGCGGGGCACTGCTCGGCGGGCGCTGGGGCGTCTCGAGCATCTACCCGGTTTGGCGCAACACGGTGCACGGCTGGCCGGGCCTGCGCGAGCCGGACCTCGTCGCGCTCTGCGACGCGATCGTGGACCAGCGCGGCGGCTTCCCCGCGGAGGGCTGACCGCCGCCGGGTCCGGCCGCGCTGTCGGGCCCGGCGGCGGTCAGAGCTCGCGGTCAGAGGCCGCTGCCAGGCCTCGCCGCCAGACCCGCCGTCAGACCTCGACGACCACCGGGATGATCATCGGGCGGCGGCGGAAGGTGTCCGAGACCCACTTGCCGACCGTGCGCCGCACCAGCTGCTGCAGCTGGTAGGCGTCGCCGACGCCGTCGGCCGCGGCCTGGGCCAGGGCCTCCTCGATCAGCGGGGTGACGGCGGCCAGCGCCGAGTCGTCGATGCCGGCGCCGCGGGACTGGACCTCGGGGCCGCCGGAGACCTTGCCCGTGTCCGCGTCGACGACCACGAACACCGAGATGAAGCCCTCGTCACCGAGGATGCGCCGGTCCTTCAGGCTCGCCTCGGTGACGTCGCCGACCGACAGTCCGTCCACGTACACGTACCCGCACGGGACCTTGCCGGTGATCCGCGCGACCTTGTCCACCAGGTCCACCGTGACGCCGTCCTCGGCGATCACCACGCGGTCGGCCGGGACTCCGGTGAGCACCGCCAGCTCGCCGTTCGCCCGCAGATGCCGCCACTCGCCGTGCACCGGCATGACGTTGCGCGGCCTGGCCAGGTTGTAGAAGTACAGCAGCTCGCCGGCCGATGCGTGCCCGGAGACGTGCACCTTCGCGTTGCCCTTGTGCACGACCTTGGCGCCCCAGCGGGTCAGGCCGTTGATCACCCGGTAGACCGCCGTCTCGTTGCCGGGGATCAGCGAGGAGGCCAGGATTACCGTGTCGTCCTCGACGATGCGGATCTGGTGGTCCCGGTTCGCCATCCGGGAGAGCGCCGCCATCGGCTCGCCCTGCGATCCGGTGCAGATCAGCACGACCTGCTCGGGCGCGTAGTCGTCCAGCGCCCGCGCGTCGATGACCAGGCCGTCCGGAACCTTCAAGTAGCCCAGGTCGCGGGCCACGCCCATGTTGCGCACCATCGAGCGGCCGATGAAGGCGACCTTGCGGCGGTGCTTGACCGCGATGTCGAGCACCTGCTGGATGCGGTGCACGTGGCTGGCGAAGGAGGCCACGATGACCCGGCGGGTGGCCTGCGCGAAGGCCCGCTCGAGCGCCGGGGTGATCTCTCGCTCGCTCGGCACGAACCCGGGCACCTCGGCGTTGGTCGAGTCGCACAGCACCATGTCGATGCCGCGCTCGCCAAGCTTCGCGATCCCGGTCAGGTCGGTCAGCCGGCCGTCGAGCGGCAGCTGGTCCATCTTGAAGTCACCGGTGTGCAGCACCACCCCGGCCCCGGTCTCCACCACCACGGCCAGCGCGTCCGGGATCGAGTGGTTCACCGCGAGGAAGGAGCAGTCGAACGGGCCGATCCGCTCGCTCTGCCCCTCCTTGACCTCGAGGGTGTACGGGCGGATGCGGTGCTCGGCCAGCTTCGCCTCGATCAGCGCGAGGGTCAGCTGCGAGCCGACCAGCGGGATGTCGGCCCGCTCTTTGAGCAGGTAGGGCACGGCGCCGATGTGGTCCTCGTGCCCGTGGGTCAGGATCACCGCGACCACGTCCTCGTAGCGGTCCCTGATCGAGGTGAAGTCCGGCAGGATCAGGTCGACACCCGGCTGCTCCGGCTCGGGGAACAGCACACCGCAGTCCACGATCAGAAGCTTGCCCGCGTATTCGAACACGGTCATGTTCCGGCCGATCTCGCCGAGCCCGCCGAGCGGGGTGACGCGCAGCGCGCCTTCCGGCAGCTCCGGCGGTAGCCCCAGTTCGGGATGGGGGTGGCTCATCAGGCGGCTCCAGTTCCTTCGTTCGCGTGGTGCGATGGCGCGGGACCCTGCCGGCCCGGCGCGCGTGGTGTTCGTTGTGGAGTTATGTCGTCGCGCCCGGGTGTCGGACGCGTGGTGCTCAGGCTTCGTGTCGGCGCCCGCGGTCGCGGCGGGCGCCAGGCGGCTAGATGTGCACGCCGGCGGCGGCGAGGTCCCGGCGCAGCACCTCCAACTGCGGTTCGGTCAGGTCCACCAGCGGGAGCCGGACCGGGCCCGCCGGGCGGCCGAGCCGGTTCAGCGCCGCCTTGGTGGTGATTACCCCCTGGGTGCGGAATAGACCGGTGTACACAGGCAGCAGCGAGCGGTGGATGTCGCGCGCCTTCGCCACCTCGCCGGCCGCGTAGGCGTCGAACAGGGCTCGGATATCGGCGCTTACCAGGTGACCGGCCACGGAGACCGCGCCGATCGCGCCGATCGACAGTAGCGGCAGGTTCAGCATGTCGTCACCGCTGTAGTAGGCCAGATCGGTGCGGGCCATCACCCAGCTGGACGCGCCGAGGTCCCCCTTGGCGTCCTTGACCGCGACGATCCGCTCGTGCTCGGCCAGGCGTACCAGGGTCTCGGTGTCGATGGGCGTCCCGGTACGCACCGGGATGTCATAGAGCATCAGCGGGAGCCCGGTGGCGTCGGCGATGGTGGTGAAGTGCCGGTACACGCCCTCCTGCGGCGGGCGGGAGTAATACGGCGTGACGACCAGCAGGCCGTCCGCCCCGGCCTGCTGTGCGGCCTTGGCCTGCTCGACGCTGTGCCGGGTGTCGTTGGTGCCGACCCCGGCGATCAGCCGCGCGCGGTCGCCGAGGGCGTCGCGCACCGCCTTGACCAGCGCGGCCTTCTCCTCATCCGTGGTGGTCGGCGACTCGCCGGTGGTGCCGTTGAGCACCAGCGCGTCGTTGCCGGCGTCGACCAGCTGCGCGGCCAGGGCCTGCGCGCCGTCGAGGTCGAGCGCGCCGTCGGCGGTGAACGGAGTGACCATCGCGGTCGCGATCCGGCCGAACGGCGTACGGGGTGAGGAAACGGGAGAAGCCATGGGACAAAGCTACCGGGCCGCGAGCAGGCTCGTCAGGTCCGAGTCCCCGGCCTGTGGATAACCGCCGCGGTTCGAAGGCCCTGTACAGCGTCCCGCGCAGTGGAAGGACCCCGTCGCCGCCTGCTCGGGGGTCCAGGAGGCGACGGGATCCACTATCACTATCGAGGCGCGCCCGGTCCGGGACACGGGCGTCGGGGGCACGTTCATCCGATTGGGTGTTATATGCAGAATTCGATCTAGGAGTGGCGAATCCCACGCCGCGTCAGGACCCGGCACGGCTACGGCGCGACCCGGCCGTTGCGGTTGAAGGCCGCGTAAGTCAGCGGCATCGCCTCGGCGAAGATCGCCTCCATCCGCTCCGCCACCATCTCGATCTCCCGCTGCGGGAAGGAGGGGAAGGTCGAGTCCTCCCGCTTGGTCCGCAGCGACAGGAAGTTCATCAACGCCCTGGCGTTGCAGGTGGCGTACATCGACGAGTAGACCGACACCGGCAGCACGCCGCGCGCCACCTCGCGGGCGATCCCGGCCTCCAGCATCTCCAGGTAGGCCCGGTACGCGGACGTGCACACCGCACGCGTCGCCTCGTCCACCAGCTTGTGCTGCTCCGCGGTGCCGTCCACGAACACGTACCGGCCCGGCTTGCCCTCCTGCACCAGCTTGCGTTCCGGGCCCGGCACGTAGAACACCGGCTCCAGCCTGCGGTACCTGCCGCTCTCCTCGTTGTAGCTGAAGGTCCGGTGCCGCATGAACTCGCGGAACACGAAGATCGGCGCGGAGACGAAGAAGGTGAAGGAGTTGTGCTCGAACGGCGAGCCGTGCCGGTCGCGCATCAGATAGTTGATAAGGCCGGCCGAGCGCTCCGCGTCCGAGCCGACCTCGGCCAGGGACTTCTCGCCCGCGGTGGAGACGCGGGCGGCGAACAGCACGTCGGCGTCCGCGGCGGAGGACTTGACGAGCTCGACGGTCACATCGGAGCGGAAGCGCACCTCCGCCAGGCCGGCGGGGGTGTCCTGCGAGTCGGTCACGGCCTTGCTCCCTGCTGTGGTCGATCGTCCTGGCGGTTGAGCCCAGGTTATCCGGGCCGGCCGACAGGCACGCCGACGGCGAGGGCGGGTCAGCCGGTGGGGTTCAGGTTGGTCAGCTTCGCGCTGTCCAGCAGACCGTTGACCGTGCCCGCATTGCTCATAAGCCGCAGCACGATGTCCAGCTTGGCCGGGAGGACCACGGACGGGTAGGTGCCCAGCTGCATCGCCGCGATCACTCGCGAGTCGATGCCGCTGCCGGAATTGCGCAGCGCGGTCTCCACCACGACGCGCTGGCCGCTGGAGGCCTGAAGCTTCGCCATGACCGCCGCGAAGATCGCCGTCGAGTGCGGGTACTTCGTGACGAACGTCTTTGTCGCGAAGTAGCCGTCCACGGGCACCGCGGACGCGTTACCGGTCGCCAGGTCCTGGTCCAGCTGCAGGCCGCCGCTGATCTCGGCCGCCGTCACGTACGGTTCCTGAAGCACCGCCGCCGTCGCCTGGTGCGACGCGACCGCTCCAATCGCCTGGGCCGGGTTCGGGTTGGCCACGATCGCCGGGCAGTTGGTCGGCAGCGGCGAGCCGAGCGACTGGAACCAGGCGGCCAGGGCCAGGTATTCGGTGCCCGTCTTGCTCGGCACCACGATCGAGACCGAACCGTTGCAGTTGAACGCGTTGCCGGCCCCGGCGCCCCAGGTCGGCAGGGTGAAGCCGGTGCGCTTCAACAGCCCGATCGTCCCCGAGCCGGCGTCGTAGCCCTCGCTGACGACGCGGATGTTGTCGCTGGTCGCCAGCGTCGAGCTGCCGTTGAGGAACTGCGCGTACTCGCCGTAGGCGATGTCGATCTTGTCCGACGCGAGCGCGGCCAGCTCCTCCTGCTGGTTGTCGAACTTCTGCACCGAGATGTTCAGTCCGGCGTCCATGAACGCGTGCGTCGTGGTCGAGCTGCCGATCTGGAACGGGACGGCGCCGATCGAGTCGATCAGGCCGACCCGCAGGTTCGGCTGGTCCGGGCTGCCGAGCCCGTTCGAGCTGCCGCTGCACGCGGTCGCCGCGGCGGCGAGGAGCGCGGCGGCCAGGCCGAGCGCGATCCCGGAGCGATGGCGCGACCGGCGGGCTGGCTGGCTCGGCTGGAACATGGCTACCTCTCGGGACGTTCAGTCGTCGGCGGCGCCATGCTAATCCACCGGATACCCGCCCTGAATAGCGGGCGTGGAAATCCGGTGTGCGCTGCCGGCGTGAATGAGGACACGAATATCGCATATTCAAGGCACCGATTGGCGATCTGATTCGGCACTTCGCTACGCTTCGCGGTCAATCGGCCACGAACCGTAGAAGATCGCATTCTCGCTGCTCAAGGCGAGTATCCGAGGCGCGGTCGGCAAGTGTGGCAGCGCGGTGGCCGAAAACGCCAGGGCGTGGCGGGAAAATCTCGGGAATCCTGTCCGGATCATTGTGTTATGTCCGGAAATGTCGCATGCTGCGGAGTGATTTATGTCGGCCCCGTCTTGGCCTCGGTGCCGGTGCTGTGCTGGAATGCGTTTCCTGAACGAACCGCCGGGCGAGGCCCGCCGCGGTCGAGTCGCGACGACCGCCGAGCAGCCCGCCGATCGCGGCCGGTGTGCCCGGCCGCAGTGTTACAACTGACATGACGCGCGCAGTATTTGGTGCGGTCACGAACTTGGTGAGGGCAAGTGCAGACACGTCCCGTGACCCCGCGACGCGAGCCTGCCCAGTCGGGGCCGCGCGCGGGCCGGCCGGGTGCGCCGGAGCGCCGCCGTCCGTCTCAGCCCGCCGATCCCGCCCCGGTGCAGTCCGCAGCCAGGCCCGGCCTGTTCTCGCTGCGCAGCTGGCGCGTGCGCAACCGGCTCACGCTGCTGGTGCTGCTGCCGCTGCTGGCCGCCGTCGGCCTGGCCGCCGCCCGTATCAACACCCTGTACCAGGACGAGACGCACTTCAGCAACGCCCACTTCGAGGCGCAGACCACCACCTCGGTCGAGGAGGTGCTGCTCGCGCTCCAGCAGGAGCGGCTGGCCGCCTCGGTGTGCCTGTCCGTCATGCAGCCGTGCACCATGGCCGCCGCCGACGCGCGCGCCCAGCAGAACCAGGCCGACCAGCAGAACTTGAACCTCAAGCCGCTGCTCGAGTCCTACGTCACCGCCTACACCGACGCCCAGCAGGCCGCCACCACCGCGATCACACAGGTCAGCGCGGTGGCCAACCAGGTCATCAGCGGCAACTCGTTCAACCCCAACCTGCGCGCCTTCGCCACCGAGGCCTTCGGCCGGGTCACCGACCTCGGTGAGATACGCAAGGTGGCTACTGGCAGCCAGGTGCAGTCGAGCCTGGCCTTCCGCGCCTACACCAGCATCATCGACGACGTCATGGCCGTCATCGGCCAGACCGCCAGCGACACCTCCGACGCGCTGGTCGCCCAGGACAACGCCGCGCTCTCCGCGCTCGACAACCTGGTCGAGGCCCAGTCGGTCGCGCAGCTCTACACCCAGGAAGTCATCGCCAACGGCCAGATCGGCGGGCAGGGCCCGAACCCGGACCCGGTCGAGGCGAAGATCCAGTCGACGAACCTCAACCAGGCCATCGCGACGGCGACCTCCGCGCAGAACGCCTTCCTGAACGTCGGCGCGCCCTCCTTGATCCAGTCGTTCCAGGCGACGGTCTCCGGCCCGGACATCACCGCGGCGCAGGCGGCGGTCGCCCGGGTGCTCTCGATCCTGCAGGGCAGCGCCACCTGGCAGAGCAGCAGCTCCCAGCTCGGCCCGGCCATCGTCGACGAGTCGCTGCCGGCCACCATCGGCGACCTGCGCACCGTGCAGGGCACCGCGATCCAGCAGATGATCACGGACTCCGGGACGCTGCTGAGCAACGCGCAGTCGGACCTTTACAAGAACATCGCGATGATCGTGTTCGCGTTGCTGATCTCCTTCTTCGGCATCGCGCTGGTCGCGCGCTCACTGGTCGGCCCGCTGCAGGCGCTGCGTACCGGCGCGCTGGACATCGCCGCCAACCGGCTGCCCGAGGTGGTCCGCAGGCTGCGTGACGCGGACAATTTCGACGCCGAGACCGCGGTCGATCCGATCCCGATCAACTCCAACGACGAGATCGGCCAGGTCGCCCGGGCCTTCGACGAGGTCCACCAGCAGGCCGTGCGCCTGGCCTCCGAGCAGGCGCTGCTGCGATCGAACGTCAACTCGATGTTCGTCAACCTCTCCCGCCGCTCGCAGTCGCTGGTCCAGCGCCAGCTGCGGCTGATCGACGAACTGGAGAACAGCGAGCAGGACCCGGACCAGCTGGCGAACCTGTTCAAACTGGACCACCTGGCCACCCGTATGCGCCGCAACGGGGAGAACCTGCTGGTCCTCGCGGGCGAGGAGCCGGGCCGCAAGTGGAGCCAGGCGGTCCGCCTGCTCGACGTGATGCGCGCCGGCGCCTCCGAGGTGGAGCAGTACGAGCGGGTCGCGCTGCGCGACCTGCCCGACGTCAACGTGCTCGGCCGCGTCGTCAACGACCTCGTGCACCTGGTCGCCGAGCTGCTGGAGAACGCCACCTCCTTCTCCGCGCCGGAGACCAAGGTCTCGGTGACCGCCAACATGCTCAACACCGGCGGCGTCATGCTGGAGATCGAGGACGCCGGCATCGGCATGACCCCCGAGGAGCTCGACGACGCGAACGAGCGGCTGGCCAACCCGCCGGTCATCGACGTCGCCATCTCCCGCCGCATGGGCCTGTACGTGGTCGGCCGGCTGGCCACCCGGCACGGCATCCAGGTGCGGCTGCGCCGCTCGGCCGGCGGCGGCATCACCGCCCTCGTGCTCGTGCCCAGCACGCTCCTCGCCGGCGCCGACGGTGAGCAGCAGGCCCCCACGCCTGAGCTTTCGGCAACTGGCGCCCGCTCGCTGGGCGCGCTGCCCCGCCGCGGCGGCGGCCAGGCGGGCTTCCCGGATCAGGAGGGGACCGGCGACATCGCCGCCTTCCCGGCCGAGGGCGCGGGTGCTCCGCCGTACCGCGGTGCCGCACCGTCCGGTCTCGGTACCGCACCGGCCGGGCCGGGCAGCAGCTCGCCCGCGGGTGTCGGTAACGCACCGTCAGGTCTGTCCAACGGCGACCAGTTCGCCGATCTGCCGCCCTTTGGTGGCGCCCCGACCCCGCCGAACGGCCCGGACGTGCTCCCGCGCCGCGGCGAGCCTCGCGACGGCGGCCCGACCGCGCCCAGCCCGACGATCCCCGGCGCGCGCACCCCGTTCGAGGACCGCCCCGGCATGGCCTCCGGCCTCGACGCGCTGCTCGACCCCGACGCCACTACGCAGTTCCCGCCGATCAGCGGCGGCCGCCCGGGCAGCCCGCCTGAGGGACCCGGCCGGTTCCCGCCCTTCGGCGGCGGACGCGACGCCGAGTCCGAGCGGCCCGCGCCCGGCCGGGACACCGCCGGCCAGGGTTCCAGCGGCCAGTTCGACATCCAGGGCCTCAGCCGCGAGCCTGGCCCCGGCCGTCCGGCCGGCGGCCGCGGACCGGACTCCGCCTCCACCGGGCAGATCCCGCGGATCCAGGACCCCTCCTCGACCGGCCAGTTCCCCCGGATCCAGGACCCCTCGTCCTCCGGTCAGTTCCCGCGGGTGCCCAGCCCGGACGCCGCGCCGCAGTTCCCCGGCCCGGCCACCGAGCGCCCGGACGCCGCGGCGCCCGGCTCGCGTCCGCAGGACCCGGCCTCCACGGGCCAGTTCCCGCGGATCCAGGACCCGGCCGGCCAGGGCCCCGGCTTCCCCGGCCCGGCCTTCCCGCCGCCCGCCGGACCCCAGGTCCCGGCCGACATGCCCGCGGCCCAGGCTCCGTCCGCCCCGGTGACGCCGACCGCGCCGCCGCCGGTGCAGGTACCGTCGGAGCTCGACCTGCCGCAGGCCGCGCCGCTGGTCCCGTCCTCCGCGCCGACCGCCGTGGAGCGGCTCTTCGCCCAGGACCCGCTGCCCCCGGCCCCGGCCACCGACGAACGGCTCCCGATCTTCGAGGCGATGGAGTCCGAGTGGTTCCGCCGCCGGGACGAGGCGCGCGCCCAGGCCGCCCTCGCCCAGGCGAACACCGTGCTGCCGCCGCTGCCCACGATGCCGCCGCCGGCCGCTCCCGCGACCTCCGCGGCGCGCGGATCGGGTAGTGGCGGCAACGGCACGGCTCCCGGCGGCGGCCTCGGAACCACGCCGGGAAGCGGCTCAGGCTCCACCTCCGGACCGGCGGTGACGGCCCCGGCAGCGGGATCGTCCAACGGCACCGGAGCCAAGTTCGACCTCGGGTCGACGGGCACAAGCACCAGCAGCTCCGTCTCCAGCCCGGCCGCTCCCACCCCGAGCGCGCCGAGCGTCCCGACCCCGTCAGCTCCGGTCGCCGCGCAGGCACCGGCGGCTTCGGCGAGCGCGCCCGCACCGGCCGCCTCCGCCGCGCCGCCAGCTTCCGCTCCGGTCGGCCTCCCCGTGCAGCCCCTGGCGACGGCGCCCGCCACCGATGCAAAGCCCGCCGCCGACTCCCGAGGAGCCTCGCCTATGGAGAACACCGCAGCCGCCTGGTCGTCGCCGGGGGACGAGGGGTGGAAGGCCGCGCAGGCAGCGGCCAAACCGGTGGCTGCCGGCCTGACCACGAAGGGCCTGCCCAAGCGGGTGCCCAGGTCGAACCTCGTGCCCGGTTCCGCGGGCGGCTCGGGCGCGGCGAAGGCCACCCCGCCGATCATCCCGCCGCGCTCGGCGGACGCGGTGCGCGGCCGGCTCTCCAGCTTCCACCAGGGCCTGCGGCAGGGCCGTGACGCCGCGGCGACCGACCACGAGCCCGGCCAGGACGGGAAGAATGACGACTGATGACCGCTTCGCGTCCGGTGG
>Ga0070739_10001795_pt1 | contig 30840 bp, 34 predicted proteins | sample Coa_R1_7_FD_66445 | JGI IMG/M metagenome (GOLD analysis project Ga0070739, IMG submission 66445) | Surface soil microbial communities from Centralia Pennsylvania, which are recovering from an underground coalmine fire - Coalmine... | ecosystem: Environmental > Terrestrial > Soil > Unclassified ...
CCGCCGCCCACGCGATTGCATCGATCGTCGGGGAGGAGGAACGCAGCCCCGAGTACATCATCCCGAGCGTCTTTGACGTACGGGTTGTCGATGCGGTTGCCAAAGCGGTCGCATCGGCCGCCGTGGACGAGGGGGTCGCCCGCCGGCAACTGGTATTGACCGAAGGGGAAGACATCAGCTCAACAACATAAAGGAGGACCATGGCGCAGGCTAAGATCCTCGTTATCGAGGACGACGACGATATCGCGAAACTCGAGCAGACCGTCCTCGAGCGGGCAGATTACGAAGTACGCGTGACCGGGAGCGGCGCGGAGGGCCTCGAACTGGCGGACACCTACAAGCCCGACGTAGTCATCCTCGACATCGGCTTGCCCGACATTTCGGGCCTGGACGTGTGCACGTCGCTCTCGAACTCGAACAACGCCTTCGTGCTTATGGTCAGCGGTCATTCACGCGAACAAGACGTGCTGCTGGGCCTGGGCCTCGGAGCCGACGACTACATCACCAAGCCGTTTTCCGGAAACGAGCTCGTTGCACGGGTGGCCTCATTCTTACGCCGCCGCGAAAAATATCTTCAGAAGAAAGAAGACGCGGGCGTTCTGCAAGTCGGCACCGCGAAACTCGTGCGCGATTTCCATACGCTCAACAACGACGGGCGTACCGTCTCCCTTACGGCGCTCGAGTTCAGGCTGCTGTGGTTCCTAGCAGAAGCCGAAGGTCGTTTACTTACGCGCGCGCAGATTCTGGAGCACGTCTGGAACGACACCTCAGGCGTCCCGACGCGCGTCGTCGACGTGCACATCGCAGCGTTACGCAAGAAGTTGGCCGAAGTCGGCGCGCCGGTTGAAATTGCGAGCGTGCGCGGCATTGGCTACCGGCTCGATACCAAGTAAAGGCGCCGAACTCGGGATCGTTCTCGAACCGAACGATCCTAGGCCGCTCTACGTTCAAATCGCCGATCAACTCGCCGAAGCGATCGAATCCGATCGTTTGCGCCCCGGCGACCGTTTGCCGGCAATGCGCGATCTCGCGCGCCGGCTCGACTGCGCGCTCGTAACGGTCTCGCAAGCCTACGAACTGCTCACGGCGCGCGGCCGCGCCACCTCGCGCGTCGGCAAAGGAACGTTCATCGCGCAGCCTTCGGAACGCGCCGAACCGTTTGCCCGGCGTTGGGAGCCGGATCTCGGCCGTCTGGCTCGCGCCGAACGGATGGAAGGCGTGATGGAGCAGCTCACCCGCGCGACCGCGCCCGGAGCCATCACGCTTGCGAACGGGCACCCCGCGCCCGAAACATTCCCGCTGCACGATTTTGCGCGCGCGTTTCACCGAACGCTGATCGAAGATCCGCCCGAACTCATGCAATACCGCGCTGCAAGCGGCGATCCCGATCTTTGTGCGACGCTCAGCGATTTGCTGCGTTCGCGCGGCTGCAACGCGGGCGCGGACGACATTATCGTTTGTTCGGGAGCGCAGCAGGCCGCGGATTTGGTCGCTACCGTACTGCTGGAGTCGCGCAGCGTTGTCGCGTCGGAAAGCCCGACGTATTCGGGAACTCTGGGCGTCTTCGACGCGCGCGGAGTTACGTACGTTGAAGTGCAAAGCGACAGCGACGGAATCCGTCCGGACGATGCCGAGCGCGTGTTTAGTGAATACCGGCCGCGCCTGCTCTACGTGAACCCGATCGCGCAGAATCCAACGGGAGCCGTGCTTTTGCAGCGCCGCGCGAAACAGCTCGTCGCCCTGGCCCGACGCTACGACGTCGTCATCTTGGAAGATCAGACGGGCTGGCAGCTCACATACGATGCGCCGGCGCCGCCGCCGCTTGCCGCGTTCGACACGGACGGACGCGTGATCGTGATGGAGAGTCTATCGAAATCGATTTTTCCGGCGCTTCGCATCGGCTATCTGTATTGCAAGGGCGCGCTCGCGGATGCGCTAGAACTGGCGAAAGCGCGCACCGACGTGTTCACCTCGACGCTCACGCAGCGAGCGCTTTGGCGGTTTATGAATGGACCGTCGTATCAGCGGCACCTTCGCTCGGCGCGAGCGCTTTATCTCGAGCGCCGGAATGCGTTTATCGAAGCACTGATTGAATTCGTGCCGTGGGCCGATGTGCGGCCGCCCGCGGCAGGCATGAACGTTTGGCTCCCGCTGCCCGCGCGCATCTCCACGCAGGCGGCGTTCGACGCCTGTGCGCGCCAGGGCGTGCTCGTGATGCCGTCCGAGCCGTTTTATCCGACACGTCAAGGCTCGCCGGCTCTGCGGCTCTCGTTCGGTCATCTCTCCGTAGAAGATGCAAGAGAAGGCGTGCGCCGTCTCGCTGCAGCGCTCGATAAACTAACCGAGTAAGGGTATATTCCTCGCGATGGAATTCGTTTCGAAAGATCAAACGTACGAAGCGCTGCGCAAACTGCTGATCGAAAACGGTTTGACCGATCTCGCTCAAAACATGCAGCGGGACGGTGATTCGTCCCGCGATCCGGAGTTGTACAAAAATTTCCTCGACGCGTTAAGGTCGGATCCGCTGGAGCCGCAGACCGCGCTCGAAGCTGCAGCGCAATTCATGGAGGAAAATGTTGCAGCGGGCGCCCCCGGCATGCGCAATCTCATCGAATCGGCAAAACAGACCGCGGAGGATCCGGAAAAGGGCGACCCCGCGCTGTGGAATCATTGGATCGAGCTGCTGGAAAGCGTTTGAACTAGCAGGGCCCGACAAATCTCCGTCAGTATGCCTGCCGTCGTGACTTTGCGACGCCTGTGCGCAGCCATGCTGGCCGTTACCCTTGCCGGTGCGGCGCCGCTGCCCACGATATACAACGCGCCTGCCGGTTCCCGCATCGCCGGCGCGCCCGATCCGTCCAATCCATACGACATCGTTTTACCGAACGGCCGCATCGTCGCGCCGGTCGGCAAGAGCGTCGTCGTGGGCATGAACGCGCTCGGCGTTACGCTATCGCCCGACGGCCGGTATGCGATCGTGAGCAACGATGACGAACGCGAAACGCAGGCCGCCAGCCGCATCAGCCCCGTCGCGCGCGGCGGTTTTTCGCTTGCCGTCGTCAACGCGCGCACGATGGCGGTCAGCGACGTATTCAAAAGCGACGATCTGTCGTTATTTCTCGGCGTCGTCGCTCTGAAAGATCCGGCGCATCGCGGACAGACGCTCGTTATCGCAGCGACCGGCGGCGCTAATACGCTGCGTTTTTGGCATTTGGACGGCGCGGGGAAACTCCACGAAGAATCGACTTCCCTCGCCATTCCCGGCCCGGTCGATGCGCGCTATGCGGATCAAAATCATGCGTTTCCGGGGTGGATCGCGCTTTCAGCGAACCGGCGCGTCGCCTACGTCGTCAACAATCTTGCAAACAGCGTCACGGCCGTAGACATCGCCCGGCGCCAAATCATGCGCAGCGCGAGCGTGGGATATTTTCCGTACGCTGCCGCGCTGTCCGGACACCGTCTCTACGTTACGGATCCGGGACTGATGCTGTACGGTAATCTGCCGCGACCGGTACGCGTTCCGGCTTTTGCCAACGTCCCGTTTTCGCCGATGCAAAGCTCGGCTTTGACGACGGTGGCGCTCGCCCCGAACGGTGACGTCGAAAGCGCGGTCGCATCGATGCCGATGGATCAGCCGCCGGATGCGCAAGAAAACGTAGGCGGCGCGCATCCAAGTGCCATTGCCATTTCAAAAGACGGCCGATTCGCGTTCGTATGCATGACGAACGTCGACCGCATCGCGATCGTAAGCCTTTTGGACGTACCGCGGGTCGTCGGCGGTTTGCAGCTGCGGCTGTTCGATCGTTCACCGTACGGAACGCAGCCGGATGCGATCGTGCGCAGCCCCGATGGAACGCGCCTCTATGTCGCGCTTGCCGGAATGAACGCCATAGCGGTGCTCGACGCCCGCAATCCGCTCAAACTGCATCGATTGGGACTTATTCCGACGGGGTGGTATCCTACTGCAATTGCCGTTTCGCCGAGCGGCCGGTATTTGTACGTCACGAATGCAAAAGGCATCGGACAGGAACCGCGGTTCGAAGGCGGGCCGCCGTTCAGAGTGGCGCCGGACGGCCACGTCTACCAAGCCGAAGAAGACAGCAACGTCATTTGGGCGACGCTCCAGCGCATCGACTTGCACAAACTTCCGCTGCAAAAGACGACGTACTCGGCGCTTCGCTATCTGCGCGTGGCACAGCGCGCACAGCCGGATCCGATCGTGCCGCCGCTGCGTTCCTTACAGCGCAGCACCGCGATCAAGCACGTCGTCTTCATCCTTGAAGAGAACAAGACGTACGACGCGATGCTGGGCGATCTCACCGACGCACAGGGCCGTCCGTACGGAAACGGCAGTCCTCAATTGGTTTCGTTCGGTGCAAGCATCACGCCCAATCTGCACGCGCTCGCGCGCGAGTTCGGACTCGCGACGAATTTGTATGCCGATGCGGAAGAGTCTGATGCCGGCCATCAGTATGCGGCTGCGGGCATAACGAGCGTGTACTCCGAGAAGACGCTGCTTGTAAAGTCCGGCCGCTCGCCGCTCGTTAACAAAAATGAAGATCCCGAAGACTATCCGCGCGCGGGTTACATTTTCAACAATGCTGCGCGCGCCGGTTTGAGTTATCGCGACTACGGCGATCTCGTGCGTCTGTCGGGATACGACGAAGGCCGTGCTGAAAACCCGAAAGACGACGATCCGAATTTCGTGAGCGTAAGCGATCAAAGCGCGCCGACGAGCGGTCTGGGCGGGCTATACTCGCTCGACGTTCCGGCGCTTGCTGCGCTGGGCGGGCATATCGACACAAACTACCCGGGCTGGAATCTGCGCATTCGCGATGTGCGCCGTGCGGACGAATTCATTCGCGACTTCACGGCGCTCGAGCGTCAGAATACGGTTCCGGATTTCACGTATATTTGGCTGCCCAGCGATCATGGCGGCTTCGGCAGCGATATCCCGCCGCTGCCCGAAGAAGTTGCGGATGGCGACCGGGCACTGGGCACGATCGTGGATTTTCTTTCACATCAGCCGACCTGGAGTTCTACCGCGATCTTCATTACGCCCGACGATGCGCAGAGTTCTCGCGACCACGTCAGCGAACACCGGACGTACGCGGTCGTGGTATCGCCGTATGCAAAGCGCCACTACACCGGCGACGCACATCTGTCGACCGTCAGCATTCTAAAAACCGAAGAAGAGCTGCTGGGCTTGCCGCCGCTCTCGCTCGGCGATTTGCTGGCCACGGACATGTCGAGCTTCTTTACGGCGGCGCCGGACGCTGCGCCCTACACCGCTATCCCCGTTCCAGCGCAAACTGCGAGCGCCGAGGGGCGGCGCATCGCGGCGCTGCTCGCGCATACCGATCAAAGTGGTCCGGACGCCGATGTCGAACGTTCGGCGCGGATCATAAGCCTTTCGCGTGAGGCCGACGCTCTCGCCGCGCGGCGGCAGCAGCTCGCGCCGGAGAAATATGCTTCCGCGCAGCGCACTTTGTACCAGGCAGCGCTGCGCGCACTTCACATGAACGATAACGAGTAAATGCACACAACGAACGTTTCATTCGGTCCGCGCCTCATCGCGCGTCCAACGGGCGCACTGCGCGCCGCGGTTCTGGTTGCTCCGTCCCCGGCAATCGAAGAGGCCCGGCCGTTGCCGGGCGAGCCGAATGCGGTTCACCGGCGCGCAGCCGAACAGCAAAACATCCTGATCAAAACGCTCGCGTATTTCGGCTGCGATGCTACGCTCCTGGACGCCCATACAACGGATGCCTATGCGAGCGCGGTCGTCGACGCCACGATCGTTTTCGAGAACGGCGCCGTCATGATGCGTCCTTCGGCGATGTCACGCCGTCCCGAGGTTGCATGGCTTGAGAACGAGTTCATGCGCCGCGACATTCCGATTGCCGGGCATATCGCCGCACCGGGCCTCATCGACGGCAGCGACGTCCTTATGGCGGGTAACACCGCCTTCATCGGCGTGACCAAACGGAATAACGCGCTCGGCCGCAGCGGTTTCGCCCAAATCGCAAAAGCGCACGGGTTCGACGCAATTGAAGTGCGCGTTGCGGATACGGTTGCGTCGCTGCGCGCGGTTGCCGGCATCGTCGCCGCGGACGAAGTTGTGCTTGCGCCGCCCGAGCTCATCGACCACGCCGCCTTCGCGGGCTTCAAAACGTACCTGACGCAGCGCGGAGACGAAGTCGGTGCGGGCGTGCTCAACCTTGGGGATCGTCACGTTCTGGCGGACATCCGTTTTCCGAAAATCATCGACACGCTGCGCCGCGCCGGCACGACCGTAGAAGTAATCGATCTGTACGACTTCGCGCGAATAGGACTCACGCCGTCCATGCTCGTCGCGGACATCAAGCGCGTGTAACATTCACTCGAATGCGCATTGCGATCTTTTCGGATATCCACGGCAATCTCGTCGGCCTTGACGCCTGCCTAGCCGACTTGCAGCACCAGGGAGGCGCAGACGTCGTCGTAGCTGCGGGAGACTTGTGCATGGACGGTCCGCGGCCAAAGAAGGTCTTGCAGCGGCTCCAGGAGATCGGCGCGCAGTGCGTGCGCGGAAATACGGACCGCTATATCAGCGCAATCGACGAGAACGAGCTGCAAGGTTCCGACGAGAACGATCGCGTGCAAGCTACGTGGCAGCGCAAAGAGATTGGCGAGAAGTTCGTGGAATGGCTGCGCGAGCTGCCGTTTTGCCTGCGTTTCGGTGAGGAAGAGAATCAACTGCTCGTCGTTCACGCGAACCCGACGACCGACGACGGCCATCTCTGGCCGGATGCGGACGACGCGACGCTCGAACGCTTCATCGGCAGCGAACCCGCCGGCACGATAGCGTTTGGGCATTTGCACATTCCTTACGTGCGCGTTTGGCGCGGCAAATTGCTGGTAAACGTTGCGTCGGCGGGCTTGCCGAAGGACGGAGATCCCCGTGCCTGTTACGCGCTGCTCACGCAGCGTCCCGGCGGCTGGGAAGTCAAGCACCGGCGAGTTGCGTTCGACGTAAAAAAAGTTGCAACCCAACTCGCCGATTGCGGGATTCCGGATAGTGCAGACCTGATTTCAACTCTTCGACGCCACCGGTACAAACGATTAAAAACATTAGTGCCTTGAGCAACGGGGCCGCCGCAGGCGCGCCCGCGATCGAAATTTCGCACTTAGTAAAACGTTACGGCAGCTTCACGGCCGTCGACGGTATTTCGCTGCGAGTGGAAGCCGGAGATTTCTTCGCTTTTCTCGGCCCGAACGGCGCCGGCAAGACAACCACGATCAATGCGATCGTCGGGCTTGCGCGCTTGACCGCCGGCAGCATCAAAATTTACGGCTACGACAACGCTGCGCAGTGGCGCGCCGCGCGCAGCCTCGTCGGCCTCGCGCCGCAAGAGTATAACTTCGACCGGTATCTGTCGATTCGCGACATCCTTATCTACCAGGCCGGATATTTTGGCTTGCGTCCGAGCGACGTCGCCGAGCGGGCGGACATGCTGCTCGAGCGGTTCGGGCTCTCCTCGAAGGCCAAGCAAGATTACATGAAGCTTTCCGGCGGCATGAAACGGCGGCTCACGTTGGCGCGAGCGCTCATTCATTCGCCCAAGCTGCTTATTCTGGATGAGCCGACGGCGGGCGTCGACGTCGAGCTGCGTCTGGAGCTTTGGGAGCTGCTGCGCACGCTCAACCGCGACGGCATGACGATTTTCCTCACAACGCACTACTTGGAAGAAGCCGAAGAGCTTTGCCGGAACGTCGGCATCATCCGCAGCGGCAAGGTCGTTGCCCTGGAGCCTACGCACGAACTGCTCGAGCGTGAGGGAAAACGCTTGCAGGACGTGTTCTTGGAGCTGACGCGATCGTGAATTGGACTGCGCTGCTCACGCTCATGAAGCGCGAAATGGTGCGAAGCCTGAAGATCATCAATCAGGTGATTTGGCCGCCGGTCATCACGACGGTCCTCTACGTCTCGATTTTCGGCCTGGCGCTCGGCAGCCGCATCAAAATGGTGCAAGGCGTTTCGTACGCGGAGTTTTTGATTCCGGGCCTCATCATGCTGCAGGTTATCGATTCATCCTACGGCGAGTGCAGCAGTTCGGTGTTTCAAGGCCGCTTCATGAACTCGATCCAGGAAATGCTCATTGCGCCGATGTCTGCAGGCGAAATGGTCTTCGGCTACATTTTGGGCAGTTTGGCTCGCGCGCTGCTTATCGCAAACATGATCATGGCGCTCGGCTTTCTTTTCGTACATACGATACCGGGAAACTGGTGGCTCTATTTTTTCGTGATGTGCATCGTTTCGGTGCTGTTTTCTGCGCTAGGCATCATTTTCGGCCTTATGGCGGAAAAATTCGACCATCTCGCCGTGCTGACGACCTTTGCGATTACGCCGCTGGTCTTCGTCGGCGGTGTCTTCACGTCGGCACAGCTGCTCCCGCCGCAGCTGCGCAGCGCGGAACTGGTTAACCCCATGTTTTACACCATCGACGCGTTCCGCTTCAGCTACACCGGCCAAAGTTATCTGCCGCTATGGCTTTCGCTGACCGTGATTGCGGCGATGATGGCGGTTGCACTGAGCATCGCCTTGCGCATGGCGTACGTCGGATATAAACTGCGTACATGATGCACTTTGCGCTGGTCACGCTGTTGCTCGCGCCGTGGAAAGGGCCGTCTTTCCCGACAGCCAGTCCTGCGGCCGCGAAATATAAACTGACCGTTCGCGGAAGCGCGAAGCAAAGCGTCGATTTGCATGCGAGCGGCTTGCCCAATGGCTGGGTTGCCTCGTTCTGCACGCCGGCGTTCTGCGCGCCGTTTGAGTACACGATGCAGCTCGACACCCGCGGCAGCGGCACAATCGAATTTCAAGCCATTCGGATCGACGATGCCGCGCCGAAACGCGTACATGTCTTCATCGAAGGCGCCGGCGCAAAAAACGCGCTGGCGATTTCGGCCCGTTAGCCGCCGGCAAAGAACGGGTTGTGCGCTTTTTCCCAGCCGACTTGACTGGGAGGTCCGTGGCCGGGCATCAGCACGGTATCGTCGGGAAGCGTAAAGATCTTCGAGCGCACGCTGTTGAGGATATCATCGTACGTGCTTGCGTCACCGTACGCGCCGCCAACGCTGCCGGCAAACAGCGTATCGCCCGTGAACACCGTGGATTTGAACATATACGACGCCGAGCCGTCCGTATGACCCGGCGTGTGCATCATGCGTATGCGCACGTCGCCGAACGGTAATTCGTCACCGTCTTTCACGCGCATGGCGTTTTGTGCGAGCGGCCCGATGGCATGCACGTCGGCCTGATGCATTACGATTTTCGCGCTCGGAAAATTCGAGGCCACCTCGCCGGTAGCGTCGCAGTGGTCGGCGTGCTTGTGCGTGATGAGCAGATATTCGAGATGATATTGTCCGTCACGAAGAATGCGCAGCAAGTTTGCCGCGACGCCCGCCGGATCGACGAGCGCCGCACGTTTGCCGCCGTCGAGAAAGAAGACGTAGCCGTTGCTCGGATGCGGATTTTGCGGGTGATGCCGCACGTCCGGCAGCGTGATGCTCTCGGGGTGCCATCGGCGGGCGGCGGCATCGGCGAATTTGCCGGGGTCGAGACGCAGCGCGATGGCGACCGCTCGCGCTTGATCGTCTGCCGGTGCGCTGCGGCCGGAGACCCAAGCAACGACGTCCTGCTGCGAGAGTCCCGTTGCCTGCGCCAGCGCAGCCGGCGTGATCCCCGTGCCGCGCATTGCTTTTGTAAGGACGTCGGAAAATTCGTCTTCAAGCGCCACGAGCGTGCCCTCTTGAAACCGGAAGCCCTAGTTGGCCAGTCGAAGGGTCCGGTATGGAACGCATCATCATCATCGGGTCCGGTCCGGCCGGCCTAACCGCCGCAATCTACGCCGCTCGCGCAAATCTTCGTCCCCTCGTGCTGGCCGGTGGAATGTACGGCGGTCAACTCATGCTTACGACCGAGGTCGAGAACTATCCCGGTTTTCCCGAAGGCATCATGGGCCCCGAGCTGATGATTAAGTTCCGCGAACAAGCCGAGCGCTTTGGTGCCCGGATCGAGAACGTCGACGCGACGAGCGTCGACTTCGGCAAACGCCCGCTCATCGTGCGCACCGACGATGCCACATACGAAGCGAAGAGCGTTATCGTGGCGACGGGCGCGAGCGCGCGCTGGCTTGGAATTGCAGGAGAAGAGCATCTGCGGGGCCGCGGCGTTTCCACGTGCGCGACGTGCGACGGCGCCTTCTTTCGAGGCAAACACATCGTCGTCGTGGGCGGCGGCGACTCCGCAATGGAAGAGGCGTTGTTTCTCACCCGCTTCGGACATAGAGTCACCGTAATCCACCGGCGCGATCATTTGCGCGCGAGTAAGATTATGGCCGATCGCGCGCTTGCCCATGAAAAGATCGAGTTCGTTTGGAACACGGTCGTGGAAGAAGCAGTCGGCACAGAAAAATTGGAGGCGCTCAAACTCCATAACATTGTCGACGGCAAGCGCTACGAATTCGCCGCCGATGCGTTATTCATCGCGATCGGACACGATCCGAACACCGCGATTTTCCGTGGGCAGCTCGAACTCGATAAAGCGGGATACATTCAGTCGCCCGATGGCGTGTCGACGAATGTAGAGGGTGTTTTCGTCGCAGGCGACGTGTACGATATCCGCTATAAGCAGGCGATTACGGCCGCCGGACTCGGGTGCCGGGCGGCGATGGACGCGGAAAAATATCTGGAAGCACTCGAGTTTCCGGTCGAAGAGGCGATCGCATGAAGTTTTTCGTTGCGCTTGCCGGTGCGCTCGCATTGAGCACGGCCGCCGCATTGGCGGAGGGTATGGTTACGGTTCACGTCGTCGATGCAAAAAGCGGCAAGAGCGTTGCCGGCCAAAACGTTCGGCTCACCAATGCGTTCGGTGACTTCGTCGCGACAACGGACAAGCACGGCAATGCACTGTTCATCAGTGTGCCGCCGGGCCGTGCGAGCGTCGATGCCACGGGACGCAACTTCGTCAGCCGCTGCCAGCCGTATTTTACGGTTTCTGCCGACCAGAATCGTATCGTAACGGTTCACGTGCAGCCGAACGCACCAACCGGAGAACCTGGACCGTTATGCGCCGTACCGAACCTGGTACAGCCCGGCGTCGGCGCCGACGTGTACGACATTTTCTAGCCCATCGGCTGGCTCTCGCTCACAAGCCCTTCGACGAGCTCAGGGTGACAAGAGCTCGTACAGGTATTCGTCCGTTGCATGGCCTTGGCCGAGATCCGGGGCCGTGTGCGTTTCTATACGTTCAAATCCAAGCGATTCGATCAAGCGCAGCGACGGCGTGTTACGCGCGTCCATTTCCGCTCGGATGCGTTTGCACCCAAAACCGCTATGCAGATAAGAATTGATTTCGCGAATCGCCTCAGCGGCGTAGCGCTTTCGTTGAAACGCGGGAAAGATTGCGTAAGCAACGTAAGCGACGTCCGGTTTACGGACTGTGGCCTGCATCGTGCCGATTGGCGAACCGCTCGCCCGAAGGCGGCAAATCCAGTTCAGCCAAATTTCGTCCGTGTCCGGCGAACCGCGCTCCCATCGCTCGTACAGGCGCCGCAAGTCATCGATCGTTGCAGGACGCAAAGCCGGAAAATACGTCCACATGCGTTCGTCGTTGACCAGCGGCCATAGTTCTTCGGCATGGTCCGCGCGTAGCGGTTCGAGTATGAGCCGTTCAGTATATAAGGTTTGCAAGTGCGGAATTCAGCGCCGGATAGCGGAACGCGTATCCTTCGCGCAGCGTTCGCTCCGGCAGCACCCGCTGGCCTTCGAGTACGAGCATTGCGCCTTCGCCGAGGGCGGCTTTGAGCATGAATCCGGGAGCCGGCAGCGCCGCCGGCCGGTGCAACAAATGCGCGAGCGTGTCGGTAAACTCGCGATTTTGCACGGGATGCGGCGCCGTTGCATTCATCGCGCCGCCGATGCGCTCGAGCGCCAGCAAGTAAATGCCGATCGCATCATCGATGTGAATCCACGAGTACCACTGTTTGCCGCTGCCGGCGCGTCCGCCCGTGCCCGCTTTGAAGAGGGGCAGAAGTTTTGCAAGAGCGCCGCCGTCCGTCCCCAGAATTAAACCGCACCGCACCGCCGCTACGCGCATGCCGAGCTCGCCGGCCTTGGCCGCGGTTTGTTCCCATGCAACGCATACTTGCGCGAGGAAATCGCGTCCGCACGGGCTGTTTTCCGTGAACGTCGCCGTTTCGCTGGTCCCGTAGTAACCGACTGCAGAAGCGGTCACGTACGCTTTGGGCCTGCGCTCAATTGCCGCAAGCGCATCCAAAAATTGCGCAGGGTGCACAGTTCGGCTTTCCATGATGCGGCGTTTCACGCCGGCGTTCCAGCGCTGGGCTAGAGATTCGCCGGCAAGGTTCACGATCGCATCGGCGCCGGCAACTCTGGCCGCCGCGCTGCGCGGCTCGCGTAATGACGCTTCGATAACGTCGTCGCCGCGCGCGCGAAGCGCCGCGGACAGATGCCTGCCCACAAAACCGGTCGCGCCTAAAACTGCTACGCGCACGGCTTATGCGAAGTCCGTCAGATCTGATTGTAGTCGCGTTCGGCTTTTTTACTCAGCAGCGTCAGCGGCGACTCCGTTAGCCGCGTCGTGCTTTGCGAGCCGCGCATGCGCAGCGTATCGACCCCTCCATGCCTTGGCAAGAGCCGCGCTCCGATTTGCAATGCATTTGAAACAAAACCCGGAGCAATACCGTGCAGCAGTACGGCAAATTTTGCGGGCAATGACAACACGATCTCTGCATCGCCCTTTAGCGTCGCATCGACGATCGCGCGGGCTGCGGTTCTTGCGGCGATTGAAGAACCGGGCAAAGCGTCCGAGAGGGCAAACCAAGTGTATTCTTTTTGATGCTGTGCCTTGAACCAGGCGTTTCGCGGACTGCCCGTCCGCATAAGACCCGGAACGACGGTCGTAACGCTGATGTGTTTGGCCGCGAGTTCGGCGCGAAGACCTTCCGAATACCCGACCGCGGCAAATTTGCTCACGCAGTACGGCAGAAGATGCGGGACGCTCAATTTTCCGCCGATTGAAGTGATATTGGCAATTTGGCCGCCGCCTTGGCGCGCGAAGAACGGCAGCGCGCTCTCTGTCGCGTAGTACATGGCCCAGAAATGCGTCGCGAGCGCGTCTTCATAGTCTTCGCGCGTCATCGACTCCATCGGCCCGACCGCGATCGTGCCGGCGTTGTTCACAAGCACGTCGAGGCGGCCGAACGTTGCATCGATGCGGGCGATCGCCGTTGCTAGTTCGGCGCGATCCCGAATATCGCAACGGATGGCAAGAACCGTGGCACCAAGTGCCCCGAGCTGTTCGGCCGCGCGTTCCAACGCTGCGCTTTCACGCGCGCAAATAGCCACGCGCGCACCGCGTCGCGCGCACTCCATTGCGATTGCCAGGCCCAAACCGCGGGAGCCGCCCGTTATGAACACAACCTTGTTTTCAAGCGACGTTTGCGGCACAAGCAAGCGGGAGGCGAATCGCAAGGCCAGCGCTCCGGCAAGCACGATGCCGCCGGAAGCAATGAATCGCATTGATGCGCGCATGCCGTGGGATTACCCATTTTGCGGGAAAACTGCGGACATGAATCAGCGGAATACATCCGTATCGCTTTTCGTTGTCGGCGCTGCGGCGGGTCTTGCGCTCACGTATTTGGGACGTAACGCACGCGCGCGTTTGCGCAGAGCCGTGACGCAGGCGATGACGGTGCTCGTAACTCGGGATCGAGCGGAGGCATTCGTCGAGTCCCGCGAACGCATGATCGAGGCGCTCGAATCGAAACGTAAACTCGGACTCATCGAACGCTTGGAGATCCGCGATGCGCCGGCAGGGCGCGGAACCGAACTTTATTTGACGATGCGCGGCGCCGGAAAGTACGGCGTGAAAGAAGTGTTGCGCCGCGCAAAAGCGATGCTCGAAGCGGGAGAAGTCCCGACAGGCCGGAGGTACGCATGAAAGCCGTCGTTTGGCACGGACCGCACGACGTACGCGTCGAGCGGGTGAAGGATCCGGAGATCCTCAATCCGCGCGATGCCGTCATACGCGTCACGTCGTCGGCTATTTGCGGGTCGGACCTGCATTTGTACAACGGGTTCATGCCGATGATGAAACCCGGCGATATTTTGGGCCACGAATTCATGGGCATCGTCGAAGAAGTCGGACCGCGCGTTCAAAACCTGCGCCCCGGCAACCGCGTCGTCGTTCCGTTCAACATCGCGTGCGGAAACTGCGAACCGTGTATGCGCGAATTCTGGTCGCTCTGCGATAATTCGAACCCGAACGCCGGCATCGCGGAGCGCCTGTACGGTTATTCATGTGCCGGACTCTTCGGCTACTCTCACATGTTCGGCGGTTATGCGGGCGGTCAGGCGGAGTACGTGCGCGTTCCGTTCGCCGACGTGGGACCGCTGGTTGTGCCGGACGGGATCGACGACGAGCGCGCGTTGTTTTTATCCGACATTTTTCCGACGGGTTATATGGCCGCGGAAAACGCGGACATCAAGCCCGGTGACATCGTCGCGGTATGGGGATGCGGTCCGGTCGGACAATTCGCGATCCGCAGTGCGCTGATGATTGGCGCCGAACAAGTGATTGCAATCGACCGCGTGCCGGAGCGGCTTGAAATGGCGGCCGCCGGCGGTGCGCGGGCTCTTCATTTCGATGAGGTGAACGTTCTCGACGCGCTGTTTGAATTAACTGGCGGGCGGGGTCCGGATTCATGCATCGACTGCGTCGGAATGGAAGCGCACGGCCGGACGCCCGATGCCGTGCTCGATAAGATCAAGCAATCCGCGCGTTTGGAATTGGATCGCGCGCACGTCCTGCGCCTTGCGATCCAAGCCTGCGGCAAGGGCGGAACGGTTTCGGTGCCGGGCGTGTACGGCGGCTTCATCGACAAGATGCCAATGGGTACGATCTTCGAGAAAGGCTTACAGGTTCGGACCGGGCAGACGCACGTTCACCGGTATCTGCGTCCCTTGCTCGACCGCATTCGCCGCGGCGACATCGATCCGTCGTTTGTTATCACGCACCGCGGGACGCTCGATGATGCGCCCAAGTATTACCGCCTCATGGCCGAGCATAAAGACGACTTCATCAAGTCGTTCGTACGTCCGAGCTCAATGACGCGCGGCGAAGTTTCGCGCCGCGAGGAGATGGCTGCCGGACGACGATAGATCGCCGGGTGACCAGTAGACCCAAATCAACCTGGCACATGCGCGGACTCCTGACGATGGGGTTCGCGCATGGGGCCAGCGATTTTTATTCCGGCATGGTGCCGCTGCTCATCTTCGCAATCGTGACCGCGCACAAGCTTTCACCATTGTATCAAGGCGCCGTCGGATTTCTGTGGTATTTCGTGAGCTCGATCGTGCAGCCGCTCTTCGGCGCGTATTCGGATCGCGCAGGCAAGTGGTGGTTTCTGCCCGGGTCGGTGCTGCTCACCGTCGTTGCAGTCTCGCTCATCGGCGTTTCAACTAGTATCGCCGCGCTCGCCGCGCTCGTAATTGCCGGCGGAATCGGTTCGGCGATCATGCATCCCGAGGCGGGTAAATACGCCGCGCTGCTCAGCGGCGATCGCAAATCCGGCGGCATTTCGATCTTTCAAATCGGCGGAGCGATAGGCTATGCTTTTGGCCCTGCGGCGATTGCGGCGACTCTCGCGCGATTTGGGACGCACGGGTCGGTGTGGATGCTCGTGCCCGGCGCAATTGCGAGCATCGCATCGTTTGTGCTCATGCGCGATCTTGCTGCGCATGCGCAGCGCGCGGCGCAGGCGCATCATGCCGCTGCACAAACGCAGAATGCCTTGATCGACCGCGGCGGCATTGCGCTGCTCGTCGTGGGAACGGCGCTGAAATATTTGGTCGGCGCATCGTTCATGACATACTTGCCGAACCTCATAGTGAGCCGGGGCGGAAATATTACCGATGCCGGCGCCGTTGTTACCGCGTTTTTGGCTGTGGGCGTCATCGGTTTATACGCGGGTGGGTGGCTTGGCGACCGGTTCGGCGCCGTGCCGATCGCCGCCGGCAGTCTGCTTCTTGCCTCGCCGTTGCTGTACGGCTATTTTGCCTTGCAAGGCGCGGCAGCGCTGACGGCGCTGATGATCGCCAACGTTCTGCTGAACATTCAAAGCGCGCCGAGCGTAGCGATCGTTCAGCGCATGCTTCCGCGCAATCTCGGCATGGCGCTCGGCTTGATGAACGGCGTTGCCTTCGGTGCCGGTTCGGCGCTTGTCACAGCGGTCGGATTTGGCGTCGCGCGTATCGGTGCCGCGGGTGCACTGCTTGACGTCAGCGCACTGCCGGTTCTTTGTTCGGCAGCTTACTGGCTCGCGGGCCGGCGCATCGATGGTATCGAGGGCGAAGCCGCGAAAAGCGCCGCATGAAAACGACAGTCCGCGGTACTGCGTTTGCGGCCGCGCTCCTTTGTGTGTTCCCGGCGGCGGCCCACGCGGCTCCATCGATGCACGACATGCTGCGCGCGACCTATAGCGTGCACGACCTCAAGAATGTCTCGCTCTCGCCGGACGGTTCCGCAGTCGTGTGGGAAGACAGCTTCCATCCGGGTGCCGATCCGAGTGCGTCGCCGCCGCGATCGACGATTTTCCTTCAAAGAAGCGCAGAGACGTCGGCCGTGGCGCTCCATGACGGAAACTTCAAATCGGATTTAACCGAGCCGGTTTGGTCGCCCGACGGCAGTAGGATTGCGTTTCTTTCCACGGACGAAAAGCATCATGCGCGGGTGTACACCGTTGACGCGCGCGGCTCGTACCTGCGCCGGATCGCCGCGCTGGACGGAAACGTGCAAGACTTGACATGGTCGCCCAACGGACGTTTTCTCAGCGTGCTCTACATTCCGCATGCGCACCGGAAAGCCGGTGCGCTTGCAACGGGGTCGCGAAACGTCGGCGTCATCGGTTCCGTCGTGGACGAACAGCGGCTCTCGATCGTCGACGCGCGCAGCGGCGCGGTCGCGGAACTCACGCCCCCGGACGTGTACGTGTACGAATATACGTGGGCGCCCGATTCACAACGCCTCGCGTTCACGTATGCGCGGGGCAACGGCGACAACAATTGGTGGGTGGCGCGTCTGGCAGCAATCGACCTAAAGACGCGCCGCATGCACGACCTCTACAAACCGCCCGCGCAGATTAACGATCCGCAGTGGTCGCCCGACGGCAAGCGCGTTGCTTTTATCGGCGGCGTGATGAGCGATTTCGGCTCGGTCGGCGGAGACGTTTACGTCATCGATACGTCGTCGCACAACGTACGCGATCTCGCGCCCGGCATGCACCTGTCGGCCGCTTCGCTGCAGTGGGTGGACGGCTCGCGCTTATACATGAGCGCACACGACCAAGGCAATCTACACCTATTCCAAATCGATCTTCGCGGGGCCATTTCGCCCCTTACGCGCGGAACGGAAGCGATTCGCAGCTGGACGAGCGCATTGCGCGGCACGCGTGTCGCACTGGTCCGGACGTCGTTCACGGACCCGCCGGAAGTGTACGCCGGAACGCCCGCAGTCCTACGCCGAATATCGCACGTTAACGCGCATGCGCAGCGGTTTTGGGGCCGCGCGGTGTCACTGCATTGGACGAATGACGGATATCACGTTCAAGGCTGGCTGATCTATCCGGCTTTATACGATCCGCATCGCAAATATCCGATGGTCACGATCATCCACGGCGGTCCCTCGGCAGAGTCGTTGCCCGCGTTTGCCAACCGCTACATCGCCGCGCTTTCCAGCCGCGGATATTTCGTTTTCGAGCCGAACCCGCGCGGCAGCTTCGGGCAAGGCGAAGCGTTTGCACGCGCCAACGTCAAGGATTTCGGCTATGGCGACTGGCGCGACGATTTGCGCGGCATGGACACGGCAACTGCCGCAGCGCCGATCGACGCTAACCGTCTCGGACTTTTCGGCTGGAGCTACGGCGGCTACATGGGAATGTGGGCCGAAACGCAGACGAGGCGCCTCAAAGCGATCGTTGCAGGCGCCGGGATCGTAAATTGGCAGTCGTACTACGGACAAAATAACATCGATCAGTGGATGATTCCGTTCTTCGGCGCGTCGGTTTACGACGATCCCCAAGTGTACGCGAAGAGTTCGCCGATCACGTTCATCAAGCAATCGCGAACGCCGGTGCTCGTTCTGCAGGGCGAGCGCGACGAAGAAGTGCCTGCCCCGCAGGCGTTCGAGTTCTGGCATGCGATGGAAACGCTGCACGTGCCGACGCAGCTCGTCGTGTACGCCGACGAAGGCCACGCAATCATGAAGCTGCCGGATCAGATCGACATACTCACGCGCACGATTGGATGGTTCCAGCGCTATTTATAGAGGCGCAGGCGAATCTTCACCTCAGTGCGCGAAGAAGCTCGAGTGCATCCCCGTCCAGATCTTGCTGGTCGATTTTGGGATGCGTCAAATAAAAAAGCGACATGATGCGCAGCGTAAATAGATGCGCACGCGGCATGGGCAGCGTTGTGAACGCACTTCGGGCTCGTGCGGCAAGGACGCTCGCTCGCTCGAGGAACGTTTGAGTGGAACCGTAACACTCAATCCAGTTCAATTCGCCGTGGGCGCGATCTTCTGCTTGATCGATAAAGGAGTCGAGCAGAACGTGCAGCGCGGCGAGCGACGGAAAGTACGCGTTGTAGGTATCCCGGATCCGGTCGAACTCGCTGCAGAATGCCGCGTAGAGCGCGGCGTAGACGTGGAACTGCGAACCCGCCGCGGCGCCCAATTCCCACCACGAGAGATCGCCGGCCCGCGGCGCTTCGCGCGCGTGCCACTCGATGCACGCCCGCTCGCGCTCGCCGGGCGGCAGATGTTTGAAGGTCTGCGCGTCGGCGTAAAGCGCGGCGGCTTCTCGAAAATACGGAATCAGCAGCTCGTGATCGCCGAGCCGGCGAAGTGCGCGGCGAACCGAGCGTACGAGCGTGTAGAGGTAATCACCGTCGTCACCGCCCGGTCCGTACAGATAGTATTCATGCACCGGACGGGTGGGGTCGAGTGCATCGCCTAGCGCTTCGTGTAACTGCCGGTATGCCGATTCCGGCGTTTCGGGATGGCGATCGCACAGTGAATCAAGAAAGTCGTAGATCGCTTCGAGCGGGGCAACGATCTCTACGTAGTGTTCTCGCGCAACGCTTGGAAGAAACGTTGCAAGAATGCTCGCACCCGCAATGTGGTATGCCTTTGCCGTTAGGGCTGAAACCGCTTGTGCGCGCAGCTGCGTATCGGGAATGCGCTCCGCCACACGCTCGAGCCGCCTAATGGCCGCGCGGGCGAGTGGAACGACCTGCACGAGAAAGCGCCGTAAATACAGCGCATCGTCGATTCCGCCCCGCAACAAAAACGCGAGCCGTTGCGGGCCAAGCAGTACGCGCGAAGTGGCCCAGCGGATCTCTTCAGCCAGCACGAGCCGCTAAATACCGTCCACGAACCGGCCGGGATTCAAGGTGCCTTTGGGATCGAATCGTTCTTTCACGCCGCGCATCTTCGCAATCGATTCCGGCGGAGCGCCCCATGCGTTCAGCGATGCGCGTATCGGCGCGTCGCCGGCGACGATAACGCTGCGCGGATCGATCGCGCGCAGTTCGTCGTCGCAGTTCTCGATTTTTTCTGCAAAGGCGCGGCTATCGCGTTCGCTTACGCGAACGAACACGTCGCCGTTCATGATATCGAACAGCACGTCGGTAAAAAGCTCGCGGCGGTTTGCAGCATCGCGCAGTTCGCGCGCGCGGCTCTCAACGGTTTCCGGCATCCCCAGCGAACGGTACGTCATCGAGCGTTCGCCTAGCGTTGCGATCTGCGCGTCCAGAAGACGCTCCAGGCTCTCAGGGGCTCCCGAATCCAGGATGATCGTTTCCGGAACGCCTGCGCGCCCGAGCGCCGAACGGATGTCGCGCGTTGCGCGGTCGAGCAGCGCTTGCGACCCTTCAAGCAAGAGAAAAAGGCGTCCGTCGATCCCATCTTCGCCTTCGATATTTTTTCGAAATCCCTCGACGCAGCACGCTGCCGCCGGCACGACCGCCAGCGCAGCAATTTGCGTAACGACGCGGTCGCGGGAGCGCTCGGGCAACCTTGCGATCAGCACTCGCCGGTGCTGGGGAACGGGAAGCGTCTTGAAGTTGAGCTGCGTGATAACGCCGAGCGTACCGAACGAGCCGATGTACAGTTTGCTCATGTCGTACCCGCTGACGTTTTTCACGACCATGCCGCCCGCGTTTGCAATCGTGCCGTCGGCGAGTACCACTTGCGAGCCGATCGCGAAGTCGCGCGAGCGTCCGTAGAAATGCCGCCGCGGTCCAAGCCAGCCGGCCGCCATCGTTCCACCAATCGTAGCTTTCCGCCGCAGCGGTGCATCGATAGGGACGAATTGTCCTTGCTGCGCGAGGCGCTCGCCGAGCTGCGCAAGCGTCATGCCCGCTCGCACCGAGCAGGTGAGATCGTGATACTCGTGCGTGAGCAGTTCGTTTAAGCGCGTCGTCGAAATTACCAAATCCGAACGGCGCGGCTGCGAGCCCATGCCGTGCAGCGTTCTGCCGCCTTCAATCGTTACAGCGAGGCCGGCATCGTTGCATTGTGCCAGCGTTTTCGCCAGTTCTTCGACGGTCTTGGGCGCGGTGCGTTCGGCGATCATCGAACTTCTGCGCATCCAACGCCGGCCGGAAAGATCTTTTCGGGATTCAAGCGGCGTTTGGGATCGAAGACATCGCGCACGCGCGCCATCGTTGCCAGGTCTTCGGTAGTAAAAATTCGCGTCAGCGTGCCGCGCTTTTCGTATCCGATGCCATGCTCGCCGCTAATGGTGCCGCCCAGATCCACCGCAACTTGGAGAATTTCGTTGCCCGCATCGATCACGGCGCCGACTTGCTTCTTGTCGCTGCGATCGTACATTAGCAGCGGATGAAGATTGCCGTCGCCCGCATGAAAGACATTGGCGACTTTGATGTCGCGCGCATCGCAGGCGGCTTCAACGGCGCGAAGCGCGTTCGGCAGCTTCGTACGCGGCACGACGACGTCTTGAATATAGTAATTCGGCGCAATGCGGCCCGTTGCGCCGAGTGCGCCTTTGCGTCCGGCCCATAACGCCTCACGCTCCTGCTCGGAGCGCGCCGAACGCCAGGAAAGCGCACCGCATTCGCGCACGAGCACCGCAATTTCCGATTCGTACGCATTCAAATCGTCTTCGAAGCCGGCGCCTTCGATCAGCAGTACCGCACCCGCGTCGGTGGGATATCCCGAATGAAACGCCGCTTCGACGGCCTGAAGTGCAAGCCGGTCGAGCATCTCGAGCGCCGTTGGAACGATGCCCGCGCCGATAATCGCGGAAACGGCGGCGGAAGCGCTGTCGACGTCGGAAAACCCGGCCAGCCATACGCGCACTGCTTCCGGCGTCTTCATCAGCCGTACCCACGCGGAACACGTGATGCCCAGCGTGCCTTCGCTGCCGACGAGCGGACCGGTTAAATCGTAACCATTCTCTTCAAGCGATGTATGAAAAACTTCGCCGTTTTCGTCAACGACTTCGAGGCCCAGAACGTGGTTCACGGTCGTTCCGTATGAAAGACAATGCGGACCGCCGGCGTTCGTGCCGATGTTGCCGCCGATGGTCGAGATTTTTTGCGAGGAGGGATCGGGCGCATAGAATAGCCCCGCGCCGGCGACTGCGCGCGAAAGGTCGAGATTGATGAGACCCGGTTGGACGCGCGCGCGGCGGTTGCGCACGTCCACTTCGAGCACGCGGTTCATGCGGGCGAACGAGAAGACGATACCGCCCTGCGCGGGCACGGCGCCGCCGCACAGGCCCGTTCCCGAGCCTCGGGCGACGATCGGCTCGCCGCAGTCTTTAGCGATCTTCACCGCTGCGGCAACGTCGCGCGTCGATGACGGCTGCACCACGGCTGTCGGCAGCTGCCCTTCCGAATATGCGTCGAATGCGTAAACCGAAAGGTCTTCGCGCTGCGTTTTGACCGCATCGGCGCCGAGCGCATCGATTAACCGCTGGACTACCACACGGCAGGTTTAGGAGGAACTGCACCGCGAGCCTCTTAAGCTGCCGAGCGAACGTGTTCTTTTTTAAAAAGAAGAAACCGGAGCCGCGGCTTAAGCCCGCCGCACCAAGCACGCAAAAACGAGCGGCGTTCCGAATGCCGGTCGAGTTCGACGTTCAGTACACGCTCGACGGCAGGCGCGGACGGCGCAGCGCGAAGGCGAATGACCTGAGCGCGGGCGGACTGCGCTTGTCTTGCGACGAGGACTTTCTGAGCGGCTCTATTCTGCTTTTAGAGTTCAAACTGCCCGATGAGTTCTTGGCCAACATGACGATCGAGAGAGAAGTCTACGAACAAAGCCCGTTCGGCCTTCGCCCGGAGTCGATCAAAAGCCAGCCCCCTGGTTTTGCACCGATGAGCTTGAACGCGAAAGTGCTTGCGACGTTTTTTAACGTCGAGCAGCGCAAGTTCGCTCATGGGATGGCGTTCGTCGATTTGGACAACAAGACCCAGGAAGAGCTGCAGCGCTTCATTCACCTCTGGCAGCTCAACTATTTACGGACGCGCCGCGGCGATCTGGGCTAAAAGCTGCTGTAGTGATGCCAAAACGCACCGCGGCGCGGACGCTAATCGTACAACAAATACCGATCGCGGATGGTCAGAAAGTGCGCAAGCGCGGGCTGCCACTCGCGTTCGATTTGTTGCGCCGGCCAGCCCAATCGTAAGGCGTTTCCGAGCGAATCGGTACCCCAGTCGGTCGCGAGCCGTTTGGCACGGACGTTGATCGTTCGCGGCGAGACGTCGCGCACCGCTGTGATGAGTTCGACTGCGGTGAGCACAGCCGGAAAAAGCTGCGGATTGAACACGTCGAGCTCGACGCCGCCGTATTCCACGCCCTTGCTTTCACCAAAGAGCGGCGCCCAATACGCCGGCCGGAAATATACGCCGGGAATATTTTGCGCATTTAACACTTCCGCGAGACGGTAGCCGTCCAGACCGGGCGCGCCCGCATACTTGAAAGGCTTCGTCGTGCCGATGCCGCCGTCCAGCCCCACGTTGTCGATCAGCCCGGTGCATGGATACACAATTGCGGTACTCCACTCGGGAATATTCGGCGAGGTTTGCACCCACTGCAGTCCGGTGTCCGGCCACAGCATGCTCCGATGCCAGCCCGTCATTTTGATGACGCGCAGTTTTGCGCCGATGCCGAAGTGCTTGTTGAAAAGCTCCGCAAGCTCGCCGACGGTCATGCCGTGCCGCATCGGGATCGGATACAAACCGATGAACGATTTAAACCGCGGATCGAGCACCGGACCTTCCACAAGCGTGCCGCCGATGGGATTGGGCCTATCCAAGACCCAAATCTCTTTGTTGAATTGCTTTGCCGCTTCCATCGCATACGCCATCGTCGAGATGTAGGTATACGTCCGCGAGCCGACGTCTTGAATATCGAAGAGCAGCACGTCGACGCCTTGCAGCATCTGCGCGGTCGGATGGCGCTGGGGGCCGTATAAACTGTAGACCGGCAGTCCGGTGCGCGTGTCCGTATATGATGAGACGTACGCGCCGGCAGGGCGATCGCCGCGCAATCCATGCTCGGGTGAGTAGATCGCCTTCACGCAAATGTGTGAATTTTTGCGGATTGCATCGACGATGTTCACAAGATGCGACGTAACGCCGGTTTGGTTTGTAATGACGCCGACGCAGCGCCCGTGCAAATCTTGCCATGTGGATTCGAGGAACACCTCGTCCCCTAAGACCACATGCGCCGGTGGGAGCGCAGCTGCAGCGCATGGTGCGGTAAACGCCGTCACGCAGAGCAGCATGGCGGGGAAAAGACGGTTCACGCGGTTAAACAAATTCTGCCTCGGTACTTGCTGGAATGATGTCCGCCTCGTGCGCCCGGCGGAAGAGCTCGTTTACGGCTGCAATGCCGGCATCGGTCACGTCGTCGCTATATTCGTTGACGTATAAATCGATGTGCTTGCGCATCACGTCGTCACTCATTTCCGTCGCGTGCTGCCGGACGTACGGCATCACCCGGCGCTCGTCTTCACGCGCATAGCGAAGGCTGCGGCGGATCGTATCGTCGAGCTCGCCGGCCTGCGCGTCGTCCAAGTCCCTTCGGACCAGAATCGCGCCTAGAGGGATCGGCATGCGCGTTTGCGATTCCCACCAATCGCCAAGATCGATCACTTGGACGAGGCCCGCATCCTGATACGTAAAGCGCGATTCGTGGATAATCAAGCCGGCATCCACGTGCCCTTGCGCGACCGCGTCGACGATTGTATCGAAGCGCATATGCACTTCCGGCGGCCGGCTTTGCATCGCCAGGCGCAGCAGCATGAATGCGGTCGTCATTTCGCCCGGAATGGCGATAAGTTTATCCTTGAAATCCTCAATGCTGCCCCCCAAACCTGGACGGGCTATGAGCAGCGGACCGCAGCCGAGCCCGAGCGCACCGCCGGCGCGTAAAATGCGATACTTCTGCATGAGCAGCGGAATGGCGCCGTAGCTTACCTTTGTCAACGCATGTTCTGCGCCGCGCGCTGCGCTGTTGAGTTTTTCAACGTCGTCGAGCACGGCGCGAACCGGCGGCGCGTTTTCCAGCAAGCCGTTGGTCCACGCGGCAAAAATATACGTGTCGTTGGGGCACGGCGAATACGCCAGCGTCAGCGATCTATCCATCGACGTGCACTAACGAGAGCAAAGCGTTCAATACCTTTTCCACGCCGGACACACCGGCGGCAAAGTCCCAGCGGCTGCGCGACCGTTCGCACACGATATTCGAAATACCGCGCACTTCGATTGCCGGTACGCCCGCAATCTCGGCTGCGCGCAGTACCGCGAAGCCTTCCATGCTTTCGATTCCGACGCCCAGGTTGCCCAGACGCGAGGCCGTCGCGTCGGTCGCCGTCACGCGAGGTACGGTTATGCCGCGCACGCTGCGAAAGCCCAGTTCCACCAGACGATCGACCAGCGAGAGATCGGAGCCGGCGCGGTCGATGACGTGCGCGCCGTCGGGAAGCGCAAGCGGAATGCCGGTTTCCAAGTCTACTTCAAAAATCTCTTCGGAAACGACGACGCCCTCGCCAATCTCCGCCGCGCCTTCAAACGCTCCGGCGATGCCCGCACTAATCACCAAGTCGTACGGGCTTTGCGCCAGTGCTCTCGACACGCAGGCCGCAGATTCGACCGGACCTACACCCGTGACCAGCATTTCGACATGCGGCATGGATTGGAAAAAGCTCAGCTCTTTCCCCACGGCGCACGTAACCAGTATCAACCTACGGTACTCCGATCAACTTGTGCGTTTGCAGCGATAGGCGGAAGCGCTGCGGGTGCGCCTTTGCATACTCGAGCGCGATCTCAACGTTGGCGGCTTTGTTGCCTTCGGGCTGCAGCAGAATGAGCGGCTTGCCTTCGAACAGTTCGAGATGCTCTTCGGGAACGCGTCCGTCGACGATGAATTTCACTTCGTTGGCGCGCTGTGCCATGCGTCGATCGACGCGCTCCTTCGGCGAAACGGTTAACCACACGTCTTCCGGCAAATCGGTAAAGATCGTGCCGTTGGATTCAATGTGGACGCGGCGTCCATCGCGCCGCAGCGCGTCGACCAAATGCAGCGTTTCGCGCTGCACGAGCGGCTCGCCGCCGGTCAGAATCACCATCGGGCAATCGCCGCCCAGTTCGCGCACGCGGCGCACGACATCGTCAACGCTTGCAAAGAATTTCAGCGAAAAATCCGTATCGCAGAAATCGCAGGAAAGATTGCAACCGGCAAGCCGCACGAAGACGGCGGGCGTTCCGCTAAATGCCCCCTCGCCTTGAATGCTGTAAAAAATCTCCGCCAGTTGCAGCATCAATGAAAGTCACTCTTGCGCAGCACAGCGCACGACGTTGCCGTTTCCCACAGCACCAGCTCGTCCAAACCCGGCAGCACGGGCAGCAATCTCTCCCAAATCCACATGACGATACGCTCGCATGTCGGATTATCGATGATGTCGTTGAGCGGCATGTGATCGAGCGCGTCGAGGATTTCCCGGTGCACGATGGTCCGCACGGTATCGAAATCTTCGATCATGCCGCGCGCCGGTCCGTCACTTTGCAGCGGACCGCGAAGCGCGACCTCGAGCCGGTACGAATGCCCGTGCGGGCGGGCGCACTTGCCGAGATGGTAAGGGAGAACGTGCGCTGCCTCGAACCGGAAAAGCTTACGAATCTGCACAGCTCTCCGCTTCGAGGTATGCCGTATAGTGAGCCTTCGCATCAACCGCTCCGCGCTCGTGGTTACCGCCGTTATCGGCGAAGCCGCACCCGCGTTGCTGAACGTGGGGCTGTACGACGTCAGCCACGAGGGAGAGCCGCTGATCGTGCCGAGCGTGGGCGGCATCAACCCGAACGTTCGCGTCGGCGACGGCGCCTTCGCGTTCGTCGCCGATCACATCGAGCCGGGCGTCAGCGTGCGCAATCCCGACGATCGTCAGAACGCCGCTCTGAACGCGATGGCGTGCGTCGGCAACGAAGCGGTTGTCCTGAGCGGCGAGGCAAAAGGCGCGATTGGACGCGTCACCGGTAAGCACGGCGGGGTCGAACACGTGCTGGTGGACTTCCCACCGGACGTCATGCGCAAAATGGCGATCGGCGATAAAGTTCAAATTTGGAGCTGCGGTCTGGGCATGAGTTTGCTCGATGCTCCGGACATCAAAGTGTTCAACGCCGATCCCGAACTCATCGAGCGCTGGTCGCCGGAATTGACCGGCGGCAAATTACGCGTACGCGTTGCACGAACCGTTCCGGCAGCCGTTATGGGCTCAGGTTTAGGCCGCTCGACCGTCGTACGCGGCGACTGCGATATTCAGACCTTCGACGACGTGACGGCGCGGCAATACGGGCTGCGCGATCTGCGCCTGGGCGATCTGGTTGCGATCGTGGATGCCGATCACTCGTACGGGCGCATTTATCGCACTGGTGCAATTTCGGTGGGCGTCGTCGTTCACGGCCGCTCGTACGTCGCAGGCCACGGCCCCGGCGTTACGTCGCTGCTGACGTCACCGCACGGAAAAATCGACGTGGTGCTGGACGAAAATGCAAACCTTGCAACGATTCTGAATTTGCGATGAACAATCGACGCAGAACTGCGCCGCACTAGCGCGCGGCTCGCCGCTTCCGCGCGCGTGGCGCTCAGTTTTCACGATTTTGGAGCGGGCGGATGCTGCACTGTACGATACCAAACAAGCCTGGGCGCGACCGTGCCCGATTCACATAACGCAAGCGCGGGAATAATCAAGAGGTGAACGACTACCGCGAGGGCCGAGCGCCGGTCGATTTGCTGCACAACGACCTGCCCCTCCGCCGCACCGCCCGCCTACGCGAGCGTGCGGAATCGCTCGTTTTACTAGGTATTATTGCGGGTTTTTGGGTGCTTGTGCTGACGTTGAACTTCTTCGTCGGCCAGTACTCAACGCCGATGATCCGGTAGCGTTTCACTTACTACTAGGTGGGAACAACGGCACGGACGTGCCATGGATTCTTACAGCTGCGATTTCACCACCCAACGTGTCGTTTCTTATATCGACACGCATTTTGACGAACCGATAACGCCGCGTGACGTCGCGGCCGAGATGCATTACTCACTCGGCCATCTCACGCACCTGACGCGAAAGACACTGGGATGTTCCGTCGGAGAATTGATCCTGCGCCGGCGCATCAACGCAGCACGTCAGATGCTCGAAAATACGCTTGCGCCGGTCGCATGGATTGCTGCGAGCACCGGCTTTACCGACATTGCGTATTTCAGCAGGCGCTTCTCGCAGCAGATGGGCGCTTCGCCTTCGCAGTGGCGCAAGATGCACCAGCGGAAAATGCGCTCGCAGCCCATTTGCCACGCGTGCGGTCAGGCGCTGCCGCTAGTCACGCCTGCGCAATACGGTGCGGCCGAGATTCCCGAAGCGGCTTCGTAGCTGCAGTTCAACGAGCCGGCCCGTGCGGACGATGAGAATCTGTTCGGCCGTCATCACGCTGGCGCGGTAAGATGCGAACGAGACTGCCTGCGACCACATTACGACGTCACGCCTTTTGCGCTGCAGCTGGCGGCTTGCGCTTTCAGATTATCCGTTAGCGACTGCCAATCGGCTTGCTGCTGCACAATCGCCGGCGATCCCACGCTGCTTTCCGTTTCGAGGGCCTGTTCTGCGAGGTCGTGTGCCACCGAGAGATGCGAACAATGCTCTTTCTTCCTCGTTATCGCGGCAAGCTGTACTTGCGCATACGTTGCACCAACCGTATCGGCGAAGTAATCGTTGAACCACGGCACGCGCTCGCCGTTCGGAAGAACTTTTGCCGTAGAGATTGCGACCTTGGCGCAACCCGCAAAACTCCGGTAACTCCAATCCAGCCACTTGTGGCTGCGTGGCGTTTTCTCCATCACGTTGTTCCAGAAGTGCATCGCATGGATGTAGCAGGTGCGCGCGGCCTCCTCGCCGTTGACGACGGGGATGCCGCTGCTGTCTTCCATTGTCGGAGCCGCAAACGCAAAAGCGGGCGAGAGAAGCAGAACAAGTGTGGCTGCGGCGGCGATGTTGCGGTACATTTGTACTCCTCGGCAGGACATTCGAGGCACAATGTACCCGGCCGCCGCGATGCAGATGTTGAACAAAAGCGCCCGATATTTGGACATTAAAGCGAAAGCCACCGCGGGGGCGGTGGCTTTTGTTGTTTTCCGTTATCTTTATAGAACGCCGCTGGGGCCCATCGCTTCCAAGCGCTTTTTCAGGTCGGCCAAGAAGCCGCTTGCGACGTATCCGTCGACGACGCGGTGATCGAGCGACAAGCACACGTTCATTATTTGACGGATTGCGATTGCATCATCGGACGTGACGACGGGTTTTTTGACGACCGTTTCCATCGTAACGATGCCGGCTTGACCGCCGTTGATGATTGGCGCGGAAGCGTACGAACCGTTCGCGCCGTTGTTGTTGACGGTGAACGTGCCCCCTTGGAGATCGTCCGCGCTAAGTTTGTTGCGGCGCGCGCGATCGATGAGATCGCCCGATGCAAGCGCGAGACCTTTGATCGACAGTTTGTCGGCGTTTTTCACGACGGGAACGACCAGGTTCGTCGGCAGTCCGATTGCGATGCCGATGTTGACGTCTTTTTCAACGAAAATCCCCTCTGCGGTGAACTTGGCGTTCATCAGGGGGAAGGTCGAGAGCGACTCTACGACGGCGCGGATGAAGAACGGCAAGAGGGTGAGCTTGTAACCAGTCTCGCGTTCGAACCGATCCTTCTCGCGCGTGCGCCACTTCCAAACGTTCGTTACGTCGACTTCGACCATGGACCACGCGTGCGGCGCAGTGTGCTTGCTGTCGACCATTCGTTCGGCGATAATGCGCCGGGCGGAGCTGAGCGGGATGAGCGTCCCGGGAACCGGCTCGCCGTAAGTGCTCGTGCCGCCCGGCGCCGGCGCGGGCATCTTCGGCGGTGCCGCTGGTGCGCCGGTTGCTGCGAAATTGGTGCCGACGCCGATGGCTTGACCGACGGCCGCCGCCGGCCCCATGCGCGAGGCAGTGAGCACGTCTTCGGCCGTCACGCGTCCGTTTGCTCCGGTGCCTTTAATGGCGCGGATGTCGATATGATGTTCGCGCGCGAGTTTTCGCACGGCGGGCGAAGCGCCGCGCAGTGCCGTTTCGGCGGCGGCGCCGTTGCCCGCGGAAACCGTTGCGTGACCGTTTGCGGTCGGCGCAGCCGGGGTCACATGCTTGACGGGCAGCTCCGGCAAGTTGAAACCGGGCACCGGCTCCATGTTGGCGCTTCCCGCCATCTCCGTAGGGGACTGCGGCGGATTACTCGCAGAGTGCGCGACTTGTTGGGTGGGCTCCGTTCCCGCGGCATTCGTACCGGATGCTGCGCCCACTTCCTCGATCACGGCGATGGGCGTCCCGGTTGCGACGGTCGTGCCTTCTTGCACGAGAATCTCGCGAAGTGTTCCGGTTACCGGGGCCGGCACTTCGGAATTTACTTTGTCGGTCGAAACTTCGACGAACGCTTCATACTTTTCTACGGGATCGCCCGCCTTCTTGAGCCAGCGCTCCACCGTTCCTTCGGTAACGGTCTCACCGAGCTGCGGCATCGTAATTGTGGTAGCCACTGTATTTAGAACCTCACCATCTCGCGCATCGCCTCAGCCATCTGGGCGGGCGAGCTCATGTACTCTTCCTCCAGCGGAAGCGCGTAGCCCATCGCCGGCACGTCGGGTGCGGCCAGGCGCCGGACCGGCGCATCGAGATCGAAGAGCGCTTCTTCGGCGACCATCGCGCCGATCTCAGCGCCGATGCCGCCGAACTTGTTGTCTTCGTGAATGATCAGCAGTTTTCGCGTTTTGCGCACGCTTTCCAATATCGTCGTGCGATCCATCGGCCGGATCGAACGCAAATCGATCACCTCAACCGACATCCCTTCCTGTTCGAGCGCGCGTGCAGCTTCCAGCGCCCAGTGGACGTACAACCCGTACGATACGACCGTCAACTGATTGCCGGCTTTCTTCACGTCCGCTTTGCCGATCGGAATCGTGTAATGGCCGTTCGGCACTGCGCCTTTGATGAGACGGTACGTTTTCTTATGTTCCAGGAAAAGCACCGGATCCGGATCGTCGATTGCCGCGTTGAGCAAACCTTTCACGTCTGCGGGAAAAGCCGGCGCGACGATCTTCAGGCCGGGTACGTGGTAGAAGAGCGCCTCGATCGAAACGGAGTGCGAGAGCGCGCCGCGCACGCCGCCGCCGTACGGCGT
>Ga0070739_10001796_pt1 | contig 30822 bp, 28 predicted proteins | sample Coa_R1_7_FD_66445 | JGI IMG/M metagenome (GOLD analysis project Ga0070739, IMG submission 66445) | Surface soil microbial communities from Centralia Pennsylvania, which are recovering from an underground coalmine fire - Coalmine... | ecosystem: Environmental > Terrestrial > Soil > Unclassified ...
AAGATGCGCGGCAGGTGCTCCGGCGCGATCCCCACGCCGGTGTCGGCCACCGCCAGCCGGACGTGGCCGTCCTCCGCTGCGGCCCGGACCACGACCGTCCCACTGGGCGGGGTGAACTTGATCGCGTTGTGCACGATGCTCACCAGCACCTGCTCCATACGCTCGGCATCGACCAGCACCGGCGGCAGGGCGGGCGGCAGCGCGGTGGTGAGCGACACGCCCGCGCGCTCCGCCAGCGGCCGGAGGCGATGGACGACCTGCGCGACGAGGCGGCCGGGGTCGGTGGGCACGCGCTGCAGCGGGACCTGGCCGGCCTCGAGCCGCGAGAGCTCCAGCAGCTCGGCCACCAGGCGGTGCAGTCCCTCAACCTCCTGCTCGATCCGGCCGAGGAAATCGCGCGCCGCCGCGGGATCGTCGAGCGCGCCGTCCTGGAGCGTCTCCACCATGGCCTTGATGGCGGCAATGGGGGTGCGCAGCTCGTGGGAAACGTTGGCCACGAAGTCGCGGCGGACGGTCTCCAGGCGCCGCAGCTCGGTCAGGTCCTGAAGCACGAGGAGGGTCTGAGCGGCGGCACCGGTGCCGAAGCGGCTCACGGCGGCGCGCAGGAACCGCCGGGGCTGGCTCCACTCCACGAAGGCCGTCGCCACCGCGGGCGCCTCGGCGCTGGAGCGCGCCTGCTCGACGAGGCGCACCAGGTCGTGGTCGCGCAGCACCTCGGCGACCGTGCGCCCTACCGCCCACGCGGCCTCGCGGCCAAGCAGCCGCGCCGCCGCCGCGTTGAGCTGGGCCACGCGGCCGGCGCTGTCGACGATCACGACGCCGTCGGCCAGGTGCGCGAGCACGGCGTCGAGGCGGTCGCGCTCGGCCGCCACGCGCTGCAGGCTATCCCGCACCGCCGCCGCCAGCTCGTCCAGCGCCCGCCCCAGCTGGCGCACCTCCCTTGGGCCCGCGAGCAACGGGGCGGCGCCGCCTCGCGCCGGGTTCGCCGCCAGGGCGCCGGCCTGCTGCGTCAGCCGCGCCAGCGGCTGCGTGATCGCGCGGGCCGCCAGCACAGCCACGCCGATGGCCAGCAGCGCGCCGCCGGCGGCCGCCACGAGGATGGTGCGGGTGAGCTGCGCGACCAGCCGGTCGACCTCGCTCACAGGCAGCGCGGCCCGCGCCGTGCCGAGCAGCTGGCCCTCCCACACGAGGGGAACCGCCACGTAGAGCATCTCGTAGCCCACGGTCTCGCTGTAGTGGAGCGAGCGCCCCCGGCCGGTGGCTAGCGCCTCCTGCACTTCCTGGCGGCTCGCGTGGTTCCCCACGTGGGCGAGCTCCTGGTGCGACTCGCCGACGACGGTGCCGTCGAGCGCGATGAGGGTCAAGCGGGTGTCCGTGCGCGCGCCGAGGCGCTTGGCGAGGGCATCGAGGTCCGCCCCGGCTCCCTGAGCCAGCAGCGGTGCGGCGCGGTCGGCCAGCAGCTGCGCCTCCGCCGCCAGCCGCTCCTCCAGGGTGGCCAGCGCGTGGGCCCGCGCCAGGCCGGGCACAGCGATCCCCAGAACGCCCATGGCCACGAGGAGCACGCCGACGCAGGCCGCGATGAGCTGGCTCCGCAGACTCCACGGCCCGCGCAGCCCCGGCATCGCTTACCTCCCCGGGAGGCGGAAGCGATAGCCTACCCCCCACACCGTCTCGATCCAGCGCGGGGCCTCCACCCGATCGCCCAGCTTCGTCCGCAGGCTGCGCACGTGCACGTCGACCGTGCGCGTGTCGCCGGCGTAGTCGTAGCCCCAGACCTGGGCGAGGAGCTGGCTGCGGGTGAAGACCTGGCCGGGGTGGCGCGCCAGAAAGAGCAGGAGGTCGAACTCGCGCGGCTTGAGGGAGACCTCCGTGCCCGCGATGAGGACGCGGCGCTGCTGGGGGTAGATGGTCAGCTCGCCGGCCTCGAGCCGGTCGGTGGCGGCCGCCGCCGGCGCCGCGCGGCCAAACTCGACGCGGCGCAGGATGGCCTTCACGCGCGCCAGCAGCTCGCGCATGGAGAAGGGCTTGGCCAGGTAGTCGTCAGCGCCTAGCTCCAGGCCGACCACGCGGTCGATCTCGCTGTCCCGCGCGGTCAGCATGAGGATCGGCACGCGGCTCCGCGCGCGGAGCTGGCGGCAGACCTCCAGCCCATCGAGCCCGGGCAGCATGAGGTCGAGGATGACGAGGTCGGGCTCCCGCGCCTGGGCCATGGCGAGCGCGGCCGCGCCGTCGGCGGCCTCGCGGACCTCGTGGCCCTCGCGGCGCAGGTTGTAGCCGAGGGTGTGGCGGAGGTTAGGCTCGTCATCGACGATGAGGATCGACGCCATCGCTGTCGGCCGCCGCCCGGATTCCGAGAGGAGCATACCACAGCCGCCAGCGCGCCACGGGCAAAACACGAGCGGGGCCCATTTGGGGCCCCGCTCAGGTCGCTTCCCGGTCCGCGCTAGTTCAGCCGCGCCAGCGCGCCCGCGAGCGCCGCGATCTGCGTGGGGTCCACGAAGGGGTTGGCCTGGCGCCCCTCGGAGTTGGGCACCCAGGGCGTGGTGATCACCGCGACAGCATCCCCCACGTTGATCTGCACCAGGAGCAGCGGCGGCAGCTGCGGCGTCTGGTTGCCCCCCCCGCTGCGCCCGCTGCTCGCCAGCGGCGGCGGCTGCAGGATGTACAGCGTGCCCTCGCCCCCGGCGGGCACCTGCACCGGGCGTCGCTGCACCCCCTCAGCCTGAAGCCAGCGCAGGGTCGGCAGCTGCTGCACCATGTTCTCCCAGTCGGAACGCGGCTGCTGGGCCAGGATCACGTAGGGGATCGTGGGCTCGTCGCGCGTGCCGTAGATGAGCACTACTTGCCGCGGCATATTGGGCTGGTCGAACACCTGCACGTCGTTCAGGACCAGCCCGGGCTGACGCTGGCCCTTGGCATCGGTGAACGCCCGCGGCAGCTCGCGACCCAGCCAGAAGAGCGGGAAGCCGATCCGGCGCGCCCGCTCGAGCTGCTGGTCGATGCTGGCCACCATGCGCTGCACGGCCTGGGTCGACAGCAGGTCGGGCGGCAGCTCGGCGCGATCGAGCAGCGCGATGTCGTCGAAGGTCACCGTGCGGACCCCCACCTCCTTGCCGCTCGCGTCCAGGGTGCGCACCGACTCCTGCACCGGCAGGCCGCGCGCCGAGTCGATGTAGAGCGTGTACTCATGGGTGAAGGTGACCGTCTCCGTGCGCGGCTGGGCCTGCTGCTGCCCGCCCTGTTGGTCCGGCGGCGGGGGCACCGGCACCTCGCGGCTAACCTGCAGCGTGAGGGCGAGCTTCACCACGTCGCGGCCCCCGAGCTGCTCCCCTAGCGTGGTGGTGACGTCCTGGTCGGGGTTGATCTGCCCGGCTTGATAGGCCGCGATCAGGCTCGGCGTGAGCACGCTGTAGGCGGGGTTCCGCACGTTTGCGCGCTGGTCCTCGGCCACCGTGACTGTATTGGCCTTGTTCAGGATAGCGTCGAAGGTCGCTACATCCCAGTTGTCCACCACGGTAACGAGGATGGGGTCGTTGCTATCGCGCCGGACCTCGATGCGGCTCTTGCGCTGCTCGGCGTCGATCCACACCGTCCCCCGGCTGGTCACCTCACCCGCCTGCCCGCGCTCCCGGATCGTGAGCTGGGCGCGGAACACCCGCCCCGGCTGCCCCATGTTGGTGCTGACGGTTTCCAGCCACTGGCGGGCGCTCTCGTCAGCCGCCGGCACCGCCCCCACGCGGCCGCCCGTGCCCACGAACACGGGGCCCGCGAGCAGCAGACTGAGCGCCAGCGCCATGTAGCGCCGCCACCGTAGCCCGGACCAACCCATGCCTCTCCTCCTCGGTCATCCTCTGGTTGTCGGGTAGCACACAGCATATCGGAATCGAGGACGCCGGAGGGATTCTACCTCAGCCTCCTGAGGAACGCCTAATTAACGGGGCCCGGCAGGGGTCTCAAAATGGTAACCCTCTCCGCCAAGGGGGCCAGGCGAGGGCGCGCCACAGCCCGCTCGGTGGGCCTGCAGGGGGCTAGAGCCGCTCGGCCACCGCCTTCGCCTGGAGGTACAGCAGCAGGTAGTCCGGCCCGCCGGCCTTCGCGTCCGTGCCGCTCATGTTGAAGCCGCCGAACGGGTGCACGCCGACCAGCGCGCCGGTGCACTTGCGGTTGAAGTACAGGTTGCCCACATGGAACTCGCGCCGCGCGTACTCGAGGCGGGCGCGGTCGCGCGCGTACACCGCGCCGGTCAGGCCGTAGTCGGTGTCGTTGGCGATGGCGATCGCCTGCTCGAAGCTGGGAGCGCGGATGAACGCCACCACCGGGCCGAAGATCTCCTCCTGGGCGATCCGCGCCCGCGGCGCCACATCGGCGAAGATCGTGGGCTGGATGTAGTAGCCGGTCGGGTCGCCGGGCTCGCCGCCGCAGACCAGCCGGCCCTCGTCGCGGCCGATGCGGATGTAGCTGAGCACCTTCTCATACTGCGCGCGGTCAATGACCGCCGCCACATCGGTGGCGGGATCCCACGCCGGGCCCACGCGCAGCGCCCAGGTCCGCTCCACCACGCGGTCGAGCAGCTGGTCGTGGACATCCCCGACCGCTACCACGCGCGAGCAGGCGGAGCACTTCTGGCCCTGGTAGCCGAAGGCGCTGGTCACGATGCCGGCGGTGGCCGCCTCCAGGTCGGCGGAGGCGTCGACCACGATAGCGTTCTTCCCGCCCATCTCGGCGATCACGCGCTTGAGCCAGCGCTGGCCAGGCTGCACCCGCGCCGCCAGCTCGTAGATGTGCACGCCCACGTCGCGCGAACCGGTGAAGCTAACGAACCGCGTGCGCGGATGGCCCACCAGCACGTCCCCGACACGGTCGCCCGGGCCGGGCAGGAAGTTCACCACGCCGGGGGGCAGCCCCGCCTCGGTGAGTAGCTCCACGAAGCGCGCCGCGACCACGGGAGCAAGGCTAGAGGGCTTGAGCACCACGGTGTTGCCGGTGACGATCGCCGCGCTGGTCATGCCGGTGAGGATCGCGAGGGGGAAGTTCCACGGCGCGATGACCACGCCCGCACCCAAAGGCTCGTAGTACTGCACGTTCTCCTCGCCCGGCAGGTAGTGCAGCGGCACCGGCTCGGTTAGGCGGACCATCTCCCGGCCGTAGTACTCCAGGAAGTCGATCGCCTCGCCGGTGTCGGCGTCCGCCTCGGCCCAGGTCTTGCCGACCTCGTACACGAGCAGGGCCGAGAACTCGTGCTTGCGGCGCCGCAGCAGGGCCGCAGCGCGCCACAGGATCCGCGCCCGGGCGGCGGGGTCCATCCGCGACCAGGCCGGGAAGGCCGCCCAGGCGGCGTCGAGCGCCCGCTCGGCCAGGGCGGGCGTGCCGCACGCCACGCGCCCCACGCGCCGGTCGCGCTGACAGGGGTCGTAGGAGACGATCCACTCGCCGCTCCAGACCGGCTCACCCCCGATGAGCAGGGGGTAGTCGCGCTCAAAGGTGGCGGCGACCTGCGCGAGCGCCGCCTGGAAGGCCTCGCGCGCGCCCGGCTGGGAGAAATCGGTGGGGGGCTCGTTGCGGAACGGCGCTAACATCGCTCTGCCTCCTCGCGTACCCCGCGCCGCGGCACCATTGCCGCGCGGTTGCGAGCGCGTCCTGAGGACATTCTAGCGCGCGGAGGCAGGACGGAGCGGCAGGGCCGGCGCAGGCCTGCCGTAAGCCCGGGTGAGCTGCGAGCGCGCTGCACCGCCTAGCGCAGCAGCGCGCTGACCGCTGGCTGGATGCCGCCGATGAACACGCCCGCGAGGGGGCCGAGGAGGAGGATACCCAGCACACAGAGCGCCAGTGCTAGCGCGTGCGCAGCGGGGATCGTCACCGGCTTGTCGGTCGGCGCGGGTACCAGGTACATCTGGCGGATGACCCGCGCGTAGTAGTACAGCGACACGGCCGAGTTGACCACGCCGATCAGCACCAGCCAGTACAGCGGACCACCGACCAGCGGCTCGCGATTGATCGCCGCCCAGAAGACGTACAGCTTGTTGAAGAAGCCCGCGAAGGGCGGCAGGCCGCCGAGTGACAGCAGGCTGATCGCCAGCGTGGCGGCGAGCAGCGGCGCCCGGAAGTGCAGGCCGCTGTAGCCCTCGATAGTGTCATCCGGCGCGAACTCCACATCGCTCACCACGGCGAGAAACGCCCCGAGCTGGGTGAACGTGTACGCCAGCAGGAAGAAGACGACCGCCGCGATGCCCTGCTCGGTGGCCGCGGCCACCCCGACGAGCGCATAGCCGGCCTGGGCGATGCTGGAGTAGGCGAGCAGGCGCTTGATGTTGCTCTGCGCGAGCGCCAGGAGGTTGCCCAGCGTCATCGTGAGCGCGGCGAGCACGGCGAAGACCATCACCCAGGCGCTCTGGAGGTCGCCCAGGGCGAGGGTGAACACCCGCAGGAGGACGGCGAACCCGGCAGCCTTCGACGCCACCGACAGGTAAGCGGTGATGGGCGTCGGCGCGCCCTCGTACACATCGGGGGTCCACATCTGGAAGGGCACCACCGCGATCTTGAACCCGAAGCCCGCCACCAGCATGGCGAGCGCCAGCAGCGCCGCCGGCGTGGCGCCACGCAGCAGGCTGGCGATGCTGGCCAGGCCGGTCTGGCCGGTCAGGCCGTACAGCAGCGCCACGCCGTAGAGCAGCACGGCCGAGGAGAGCACGCTGAGCAGGAAATACTTGAGCGCCGCCTCGGTGGCCTTGAGGTCCCGCTTCGCCCAGCAGACCAGGAACGCCTGAGCCAGGCTGCTCAGCTCCAGCGCCAGGAACAGCGTGATGAACTCCCCCGCCGACACCAGGACCATGAGGCCCCCCGTGCCGAGCAAGAGCATGGCGTAGTACTCCGCCTCCCAGCGGCGCAGCCGGTCGGCGTACAGCTCCGAGCTGAGCAGGACCAGGGCGGTAGCGACCAGGAACAGCAGCTTGAACAGGAGGCCGAACGTGTCGATGACCACCGTGCCACTGAAGATGGTCTGGTCCTGGGGCAGCAGGCCCGCCGCGAGCACGCCGGCTATCCCTGTGGCGGCCAGCGCCACGTAGAGCAGCCCTCGCCGGCTGCGACCTGCGGGCAGGACGAGATCGAGCAGCACGACGAGGAAGGCGCCGAGAACCAGCACCAGCTCCGGCGCCAGCAGCGCTACCTCGGCCAGGGTAACCACGCTCGCCTCCCCACTACCGGGTCACGGCGCCGCGCTCCATCAGGCCGTCAGCCGGCTCACGATCGGCGCGACGCCGTTCGCGATCACATCGAGCAGGAGGTTAGGGTAGACCCCCACGAGCACGATGACCGCCACCAGCGTGGCGATGGTCGCGGTCTCTAACCGCGTGGCATCGGAGAGCCCCTTCCACCGCTCGGCCAAGGGCCCATAGAACACCCGCTCCAGCATCCACAGGATATAGCCTGCCGATAGCACGATGCCGAACGCCCCGAAGGCCGTGAGCAGCGGCCAGGCCGGGAAGGTCCCCACGAGGACCAGGAACTCCGCGACGAAGCCGCTCAGCCCGGGGAGCCCCAGCGACGCCAGCCCCGCGACCACGAACACGGTGGCGATGATGGGCATCTGGGCCGCCAGGCCGCCCATGGCCTCCACGTCGCGGGTATGGGTCCGGTCGTATACCAGCCCGACCATGATGAACAGCAGGCCGGTGATCGTCCCGTGGGTAAACATCTGGAGCACCGCCCCCTCGAAGCCGGTCTGGGTGAGCGCGGCGAGGCCCAGCACGACGAAGCCCATATGGCTGATGCTCGAGTTCGCGATGATGCTCTTGAGGTCGCGCTGGCCCAGCGCCACGAACGCCCCGTAGAGGATGTTGACGACCCCGAGCACGGCAAGGAGCCCGGCGAGCTGCACCGCGGCCGCCGGCAGGACCGTGAGGCACACGCGGAGCAGGCCGTAGCCGCCCATCTTCAGCAGCACGCCGGCCAGCAGCACGCTGATCGCCGTGGGCGCCTCCACGTGGGCGTCGGGCAACCAGGTGTGGAAGGGGAAGATCGGGATCTTCACCGCGAACGCGATGTAGAACAGCACGAACGTCGCGAGCTGGAACGCGAGCGGATAGTCCACCCGGCCCAGCGCCACCATGTCGAAGGTGCCCAGCCCGGCGCCGAGGTACAGCGCCAGGATGCCCACGAGCATGAAGGCACCGCCCAGCACTGTGTAGAGGAGGAACTTCATCGCCGCGTACTCGCGCCGCGGCCCGCCCCACACGCCGATGAGCAGGTACATCGGCGCCAGCTCCAGCTCCCAGAACAGGAAGAACAGGAACAGGTCCAGCGAGGCGAACACGCCCGCGACCGCCGTCTCGAGCACGAGCACGAGCGCGAAGTACTCCTTGGGCCGCTCGGCCAGGTTCCAAGAGACCAGCACGGCCAGGAAAGTGAGCAGGGCGTTCAGCACCACCAGGGGCAGGCTGAGGCCATCGACGCCGACGTGGTAGTTCACGCCGAGCAGCCCGATCCAGGGAACGTTCGTCTCGAACTGGAAGCCGCCGCGTGCGCGGTCGAAAGCGGCGAACAGCACCAGCGCGAGGGCCAGCACGCCTCCCGACACCAGCGCCGCGATCCAGCGCGGCAGGCCGGGCCGCGCCGGCAGCAGCCAGATCAGGGCGGCGCCGGCCAGCGGCAGGAAGATGATGAGATGCAGCAGTGCTTCCATCGGCTACACCCGGAAGCCCAGCACGACGGGTAGCAGGATCGCCACCGCGACGATGACCAGCCCGCCGAACACTACCCAGGCGTAGGTCTGCACCTGCCCGGTCTGGATGGCGCGGGCGGCGCGGCCCAATGCTACGGTACCTTGGGCCACCCCGTTCACCACCCCGTCGATCACCCCGCGGTCGAACCAGGCGGCCGCCCCGGCCAGGCCGACGGCGCCGCGGCCGACCAGCGCGTTGTACAGGTCATCGAAGCCCCATTTGTTCACGGCCCACCGATAGAGGGGGCCGGCCAGCCGTGTGACCGCCGCCGGCTGCAGCCAGCCCGCCCCATATAGCGCCCAGGCGAGCCCGATCCCCGCCAGGGCGAGCGCCACCGAGAGCGCAGCGAGGCCGGGGGCGAACGCTTCGTGGACCTCATGGCCCTCGACAAAGGTGGCAAAGCTGGCCGCGGCGCTGACGAACGGCGCCCCCCAGAATCCCGCCAGCACCGTCGGCACGGCCAGCAGCAGCACCGGCCAGAGCATCCCCGCCGGCGCCTCCTCGACGTGCGGGTAGACCTGCGGCACCCCACGCCAGGCCCCGCCGAAGGCCAGGCACAACAGGCGCGTGATGTAGAAGGCGGTCAGCAGCACCGTGGCCAAGGCGAAGAACATCAGGAGCCCCATGGCCGCCCCGGCAAGCCCGCCCCACGCTGCCGGCGGCTGGTAGTGCGCCACCGCGGCGATAATGGCGTCCTTGCTCCAGAAGCCGCTCAGGGGCGGCAGGCCGGCCAGGGCCAGCGCCGCCGCCAGCATCGCCGCAAAGGTCCAAGGGAGTCGACGGGCCAGGCCGCCCATCGCCCGCAGGTCCTGCGTGCCGGCGCCGTGGATGACGTTGCCAGCGGTGAGGAACAACAGCGCCTTGAACCAGGCGTGCGTGAACAGGTGGAAGATGCCGGCGCCCACCGCCCCCACGCCCAGCCCGAGCATCATATAGCCGAGCTGGCTGATGGTGGAGTAAGCCAGGACCCGCTTGATGTCAGTGTTCACCAGGCCCATGGTTGCGGCGAAGAAGGCCGTGAAGCCGCCGATGAGCGCCACCACCAGCATCGCCGCGGACGCGTGCTCGAAGAGAAACATGGTGCGCGCCACGAGGTAGACGCCCGCCGCCACCATCGTCGCGGCGTGGATGAGGGCGCTGACCGGCGTGGGGCCCTCCATCGCATCGGGGAGCCAGACATGGAGCGGGAACTGGGCCGACTTGCCGACCGCGCCGCAGAACACCAGGAGCGCGGCGAGCGTGGCCGCCTCGGGCGCCAGCGCGGCGACCCGCGGCTCAAGCTGGCTGAAGGTGAACGTGCCGGTCTGCGCCCAGAGGTAGAGCAAGCCGATGAGGAAGCCGCAATCGCCGAGGCGCGTGGTGAGGAAGGCCTTCTTCGCTGCCAGCGCGGCCTCCGGCTTCTGGTACCAGAAGCCGATCAGCAGGTAGGAGCAGAGGCCCACCAGCTCCCAGCAGACGTACAGGGCCAGGAAGCCGTTGGCCAGCACCAGCCCGAGCATGGACGCCGTGAATAGCGCCATCCAGGTGTAGTAGCGCGCGAAGCCGGGGTCGCGGTGGACATGGGGATGGCCATGGGCATCAAACGTGCGCTCGTGGAGGTAGCCCCAGGAGTAGATCTGGACGAACAGGCTGACCCCGCTGACCACCAGCAGCATGACCGCCGTCAGCGGATCGACCTGGAGGCCCACCTCGACGGCCCGCGCCTGGCCGGCGGCGATCGTGAGCCAGGGCCAGCTCACATCGAGCCGGGCGCCGCCCTGCACCGCGGCGAACACCAGGAGGCTCGCGAGGAAGGAGATCCCCACGCCGAGGATGGTGCTCAGGCCCGCCAGCGCCCAGGTACGCTGCGCCACGAAGGCGTTGAAGAGAAAGGCCCCGAAGGGCGCGAGCAGGACCACCAGCGCGAGCGCGAGTAAGTCCATCGGGTCAGCCTCGCAGCAGATCGATCTGGTCTACCTGCACCGTCCGGCGCAGGCGATAGACCGCGATGATGATCGCCAGCCCCAAAGCCGCCTCCGCGGCAGCCACGGTAATGACGAACAGCACGAACAGCTGGCCGGCGAACAGGGAGGTGTCGGCGGGGAGCGGCAGGTAGCGGTTGAGGGCGGCGAAGGTCACGTTGACCCCGTTCAGCATCAGCTCGATAGCCATAAGCACCGTCACCGCGTTGCGCCGGGCCAGCGCGCCGTATAGACCGATGCAGAACAGGGCCGCGCCCAGGATCAGATAGTGCTGTAAGCCTACCATCCCGCGCCCTCCTAGTCTTCGCGGGCGAGCAGCAGGGCGCCCACCAGCCCCACGAGCAGGACCAGCGAGGCCAGCTCGAACGGGAAAACGAACGTCGTGAGCATCGCCTGACCGATGGCCTCCGTGGTGGGGCGGTCGAGCGGCGTCGCGGCGAGCGGCCAGGGCGTGACCAAAACCGTGCCGACCAACAGCGCCAGGAGCGCAGCGGCCACCACGCCGGCCGCGACCTGCTGGCCGGCGGACGCGAAGGGCGGCAGCTCCACCTGCTGCGGCGTGAGCATGATCGCGAAGAGCAGGAGGAGCATGATCGCACCCGTGTAGATCAGGATCTGCACCGCGGCCACGAAGTCCGCGCTCAGCAGCACATAGATGGCCGCCACGCTGCTCAGCGCCAGCATCAGGAACAGCGCGCTGCGCACAACGTGGCGCGCGCTCACGACCCCCAGGCCTCCCACGAGCGCCGCGAGGGCGAAGACATAGAAGGCGCCGGCGGCCACGACCTCAGTCACGAGCGCGCCCCCTGTGCGGCCTCGAGCAGCGGGACAGCCGCGCGCCGCTGGGCCGCGGCATACAGCTGGGAATAGCCCCACGCGAGCAGCCCCACGACGCCGAGGTTGATCACCAGGAGCGCCGGCCAGGGCACCACCTCCAGCAGCCGCAGCTCCTTCACAACCGCCGCTAGCACGAGGTTGACCAGCGTCAGTGGCAGCAGGACCTTCCAGGCGAAAGCGAGCAGCTGGTCGTAGCGCAGCCGCGGCAGGGTGCCGCGGGCCCAAACCATTACCAAGAACAGCAGGTAGGCCTTGAGGACGAACCAAACGTAGCCGGGGAGGAGCCAGCCGTGCCAGCCGCCGAAGAACAGCGTTGCCGCCACGGCCGAGACCGAGAAGGCGTTAGCGTACTCGGCGAGGAAGAACAGCGCGAAGCGCATACCGCTGTATTCCATGTGGAAGCCGGCGATGATCTCCGACTCCGCCTCGGGTAAGTCGAAGGGCGAGCGGTTCACCTCCGCGATGCCGCTGATGAGGAAGGTCAGGAAGGCCAGGGGCCCGACCACCGGGGCGAGGATGAACCAGGCGCTGCTCTGGGCCTGCACGATCCCCCACAGGGAGAGCGTTCCGGCCAGGAGCACCACCGGCAGCACCGCGAGCACCTCGGGCACCTCGTAGCTGACGAGCTGGGCGGCGGCGCGCATGGCCCCCAGGAGGGAGTAGTTGTTGTAGGAGGCCCAGCCGGCCAGGACGATCCCGAGCGTCGGCAGGGTAGCCAGCGCGAGCACGTAGAGGACCCCGACGTCCAGGTTCGCTACGGTGGCGTCCCAGTTGAAGGGCAGCACCGCGAAGATCATCAGCGACGGCACCAGCACGATCAGCGGCGCCAGCACGAACACCAGCCGGTCGGCGCGGGCGGGCACCACGTCCTCCTTGGACAGGAGCTTGAGCGCGTCGGCTACGGACTGCAGCAGCCCGAAGGGGCCGACGCGGTTCGGCCCCACCCGGTCCTGGATGCGCGCGATCACCTTGCGCTCGGCCCAGATCTGCGACATGACCACGAGGGCCACAAAGCCCAACACAACGGCGATGCCGAGCAGCGTCACCAGCGCCTGGGCGAGGCCCTCGGGCAGCACCGCCCGGAGCAGGCCGAGCAGAACGGCGTGGAGCGTGGCGAATAGGTCGTTCACCCGTGTCCTCCTCGCAACGCCGCCCGCTCACGGGCGGACCGGCCGGTCGCCGGCGTCGATCTCGTCGCCGAGCTGGCCCGCCGCGCCGTGGGCCAGGTGTCGCATCAGGACGTACTCCGGGTCGATGGTGAAGTCCTTCCGCAACGGAAAGCCCGGGAAGTCATCATCCAGGAGGATGCGCCGCAGGTCCGGATGCCCGATGAAGCGGATGCCCATCATGTCGTAGACCTCGCGCTCCTGGAACTCTGCCCCGGGCCATACGGAGACCAGCGAGATGATGCGCGGCTCCTCCACCCGTGGCAAGGAGACGCGGAGGATCACCCCCTTCGGGCCGTCCGGCTCCGCGCGGCGGTGCTGCTCCCAGTTGCGCAGGTGGTAGAGCGTGTAGACCACCTCGAAGCGATCGGGCCAGTCGACCGCCGTTACCTGGGAGAGGTAGTCGAAGTCGAACTGGTCGCGCAGCAACCGCGCCGCCTCGAGCAGGCGCTCCGCCGGCACGTTCAGCTCGAGGTAGCCGTGCACGATCCGCGGCGACAGGTCCGGCGCGAGGGGCGCGAGCGCCTGGCTGATGGGATGGGCCAGGGCGACGGGATCGGGCGGCGGCGGCGCGGCTGGCTGCTGGGCCCGCGGGGCGGGGCGTCCGCCGGCCGGCCGCGCCGGGGGCCGGGCCGGGCGTGCTTCTCCTGCGGCAGGCGGAGGCGCCGGGGCGGCCGGCTCCGCCGCGCCTCCCTCCCCAGCGGGCATGGCTCCGCCGGCCTCGGGGGTCGGGCGCGGCGCCTCGGGCGGGGGCTCAGCGTTCGCCATGGCTCGGTTGCCGCTCCCCAGACCTATCGTGGCGGTTGCCCAACGCCCGCTCGCGCTTGATCTTCTCCTGCAAGCGCATCAGCCCGTACAGCAGCGCATCCGGCCGTGGCGGGCAGCCCGGTACGTGGACATCGACCGGCACGAAGTTGTCGATGCCGGGCACGGTGCTGTAGGAGCCCTGGAACGGCCCGCCGCTGATCGTGCAGACGCCCATCGCGATCACGTACTTGGGCTCGGCCATCTGGTCGTAGATGCGCCGCACCACGGGCGCCAGCTTGGTCGTGACCGTCCCCGCAACGATCATCACATCGGCCTGGCGCGGCGAGAAGCGCACCACCTCCGCGCCGAACCGGCTGATGTCGAAGCGACTCGCCCCCACCGCCATGAACTCGATGGCGCAGCAGGCCGTGCCCAGCGGGAACGGCCAGAGCGAGTTGCGCTGGGCCCAGCGCAACAGCGCGTCAAGCGAGGTGACCAGCAGGTTCGACCGCAGCTCGGGCGGGACCGCGACCGAAGACTCTGGCGGCGCCGGCTGCGCCGCACGCTCTAGCGTCGTTGCCATGCGTTCTCCGTCCAGCGGCGACCTCCGCGCTTCCTTACCCGAGGCGCTAGCGCCACTCTAGGACGCCCTTGCGCCAGGCATAGGCGAAACCGACGAGCAGGATCGCGATGAAGAGCGCCATCTCCACCAAAGCGACCCAGCCCAGCCCGCTATAGGTAACCGCCCAGGGGAAGATGAAGATCGCCTCAACATCAAAGATCGCAAAGAGCAGGGCGTATAGATAAAAGCGCGCGCGGAACTGGACGCGGGGCGAGCCCAGCAGCTCCATCCCGCACTCATAGGGCGAGAGCTTCACGGCGTCCGGCCGCTGCGGGCGCACCAGGGCGCTGACGACGAGCGGGGCGACGGCGAACACCACCGCTACGACGAGGAAGAGCAGCACCGGGCCGAACGACTCAATCATCTCGCGCCCAACCGCTATCCCGGGCCCCTAGCAGTCCGCAGCGGCCCCTCACGCGGGCCGGCCCGGCCACCGCGTCAGAAGCCGCTGATCCACCACTAGTCAGAGTATATCACGTCCCCGGAGGGGCACCGGGCCCTGTGGCTCAGACGCCCAAGCCGTTCGCCGCCGGGGCGGGCAAGCACCTCCCACCCCGCGCAGCGCGCTCCTCATGCACGTACCGCGGCGAGAGACGCCGCGGCCCCGGCCTGCTGATGCGCTCGATGTAAGACTCCGCGCCGCCTACGGCTCGACGATGTGCGTTTCGCCCGGCCCGTTGATCGAGAGGTGCGTCATGGAGAACTCGGGCTCGGCCCCGTGCCAGTGCCGCTCGCCTGGCGGCACGTAGACCACGCAGCCCGGGGTAACGTGGTGCTCCTCGTGCTCCGTCGCCAGGATGCCGCGCCCCTCGGTGATCACGAGCACCTGGTCGTGCGTGTGGTAGTGCAGCTTGGTGCGCGCGCCAGGGGCGAAGGTCACGGACAGGATGCGGAGCTGCTGCGCACCCTGGCGCTCGTCCACGAGCGGCAGCGTGTGCACGAGCCCCTGGAAGATAGCGGCGTGAGCGCGCTGAGGGACATGCTTCGTCAGATCGATGACGTCCATCGGTCACTCCGGTGCGGGCTCGATGCCAGGAGGCATCGGCGGTAGCGGCAGAGCGGCGATCAGCGGCGCACCGGCCGCCCGGCTCCTGTGGCGGCCGGTGCGCCGCCTGCGGTGGGGTGCGCCGCGCGGGGCAGGTACAGGCTGCGCGGCATCCGCCTGGCGTTGCCCTGCGGCCGGGCTAGCGGCTACGCGCCTCGACCAGCCGCCCGCTGCCTGGCGCCAGCACCTGCGTGTAGATCTGCGTCGTGGAGATGCTGGCGTGCCCCAGCTTCTCCTGGAGCGAGCGCAGGTCTTCGCCGTCGCTGAGGCGGTGGGCGGCGAAGGAGTGGCGCAGGGTGTGGGGCGTGATAGAGGTGGTGATCCCGGCCGCGCGCGCGCGGGCCTTGATGATCAGCCAGAAGCCCTGGCGGGTCAGGCGCTGGCCGCGGTGGTTCAGGAACAGGGCCCCCTGCGGGTCGGAGGAGCGCAGCAGCGCGCTGCGCCCCCGCTCGAGGTAGAGCTGGACGGCGTCGCAGGCGGTCGCGCGGACGGGCAGCACGCGGACCCGCTGGCCACGGCCGACGCAGCGCACCCGGCCCTCGACGAGGTCGATGTCCTCGACGTCCAGCGAGACCAGCTCGGTCACGCGCATGCCCGTGGCGTAGAGCAGCTCGAGCATCGCGCGATCGCGGAGTGCCTCGGGCGTGGTGCGGTCGCGGCCGTAATTCAGGAGGCGCTGCACCTCCGCGACGGAGATCGCGCGGGGCAGCGGCTTGCCTACCTTGGGCGCTTCCAGGCGCGCGGCCGGGTCTTCGGCGATCAGCCCGTGGCGGTGGAGGTACTGGAAGAGCGACTTGATGGCTGCGATCTTGCGGGCGACGGTGGCCGGCGCATAGCCGCGCGCCCGTAAGTCGAGCACGAACTCATTGACGATTGCTGACGTGATATTCGCCAGCGACACGGCGCTCGCGGCGGGCGCGTCGCTCGCGCCATTCTCGCTCGCGCATGCCTGGCGGCTCTGCAGGTAGTCTTGAAACTGACGCAGGTCGTTCTGATAGGCTGCCACGGTGTTCGCGGACAGCCGCCGGTCCTCTTGGAGGAAGCGGAGAAAACGGATGACCTGGTCTTCCATATGGGCCCTCCAGGCTCAGCACAGCCTCGATCCCATGTGGACACGCGGGGAGTCTAGCACGCCCCGGCAGGCGCGACCAACCAAATCGGGCGGCGCCGGCCACCTAGCGGCGCCGCCGCTCGCCCCCCCGGGGCCGGCCCCGCGCGCGTGCGGCGCGCTCGCGCGTCCACTCCCAAACGTTGATCCAGTGCGGTCGGCGGTATTCGCTCCCCGCGAGGTCGAAGCCCGGGATGCTCGCGAAGATCTCGTTCCAGACGGTGGCATCCCGGCGCACCTTCACGATGGCCGCCACCGGCGCCAGCGAGCGCAGCAGCTCGCCGATAAGATGCTTGATGATCGCCGGGTGGGGCGCCTCGCCAACGGAGCCGGCGTCCCGGATCACCAGCACGTCATCCACACGCATGTGGAACTCCACGAACCCGTCGAGCCGGCGGACGTGCTCGCGCGGATCCTCGTGGACCAGGAGGAGTAGCTCGCCCCGTTCGGCCGCCGCCCGGTACCCCTCGCGGCGGCCGCGGCCGTCCGGATGCGTGAGCGTGTAGCGGACCTCTCTGCGGAGCTGGTCGACATCCGCGGGCGAGGCGCGCACGAATTCGTAGCTGAGCTCGTTTTCCATCGACCTTCCTCTCGCCCTCGGATGCCCCCGCCGGGCCACACAGCGGGTGATCGCCGCGTGGAACCACGGTTACAGGGTAGCCGGCCGCGCGAAAACCCCGCAAGGTCACTCTATCCACGCGACTACTCGGTAAGGCGCCCCTGGAGGTAGAGCCAGCGCATGAACGTCAGGCGCCGCGCCTGCGCAGGGGCGAAGCCGTCGGCCTGCAGGATGTAGCGCCATTTGAAGAACGTGAGCCGCTCCCGATCGGCCGCGGTCAGCGGCGAGGACGCCGCCGGCTCGGCAGGGGAACGATCCTCGGCACAGGTGCCCTGCTCCATCGGATCTCCTTCCAGAGCGCCAGGTCGCGAAGAGCAGCGGAACAACGTCAGGAGTGCGTGCTCAGATTGTATGCCGAACGCGTCACAGACGGGTCACGTGCTGGACGAAGGATGTCACAGCCGTGTCACACCCCCACCGGCAGGGTACGGCGCCGGCGGCCCACAGACCAGGGGGCGCACCCCTCTCCCGGCGAGGGGCTCCCCCTGCGCGGAGGCCCGCCAGGCTAGCCCTCCGCGCCGAACCGCTCGCCGCTCGCGAGCGGGAGGGTGAAGCTGAACACGCTGCCCTCGCCCGGCTCGCTCTCGGCCCAGATGCGCCCGCCGTGCGCCTCGACGATGCCGCGGCAGATCGCCAGGCCCAGGCCGCTGCCGCCGACGCGCCGCCCAACCTCGGAATCGACACGGTGGAAGCGCTCGAACACGCGGGGGAGGTCCTGCCGGGGGATCCCGATGCCCTGATCGCGCACGCTGATCACCACGTAGCCCCCGCCCGGCCCCTCCTCGCGGCGGCCGTACACCTGGATGGTCCCGCCGTCGGGGGAGTACTTCACCGCGTTCTCGAGCAGGTTATGCAGCACCTGGCGGATGCGGCGCGGATCGGCATCGGCCAGCAGGTCGGCCGGCACGGAGGTCTCGAAGCGGTGCTCGGGCGAGCGGCTGGCCACCGCCTTGACAGCTTCCGCGACCAGCTTGGCCACCGCCACGGCCTGCCGGTCGAGCTGGAGCACGCCGGCCTCGATCTTGGACATGTCGAGCAGGTCCTCGATCAGGCCGCGCAAGCGGTCGCTCTCCTGGTCGATGATCTCCAGGAACTCCCGCTTCTCCTCGCGGCTGAGCCGCCGGTCGTGCTCGATGAGGGTGGTGGTGAAGCCCTTGATCGCGCCGAGCGGCGTGCGCAGCTCGTGGGAGACGGTCTGCAGCAGCTCGGACTTGAGGCGGTCCAGCTCGCGCAGGGTCTCCACATGCCGCGCCTCCTCGAACAGCCGGAGGTTCTGGATCGCCATCGCGGCCCCGTGGGCGAGGGAGAGGACCGTGCGCTCGGCCGGGCCCGAGTAGGCCTGCGGCTGGTGCGTCTCCAGGTCGACCACGCCCAGTGTCTGGTCGCCCAGCTTGAGCGGCACGGTGAGGCGGACCTGCATCCCGTCGTGCAGGAACTGGTGCTCGCCGCGCGGCGCCCCGTCGAGGCGCCGCAGCTCGCCCGTCGCCGCCACCTCGCGGAGGGTGGGGTCGACGAGCTGCGTGCTGAGGCCGGGAATGTGACCGCCGGCGCCCGCGCGGGCGCTATCGACGGGCAGGATCGGGCCCTCCGCCTCGGCGATCGCGACCGGCACCAGGGGCCGGCCCACGCCCTCGGTCAGGTAGACCGCCGCGTGCGCGAACCCCAGGCGCGCCCGCAGGACCGCCAGCAGCGCGCAGGCCACGTCGCTCGCCGTGCGCGCCCGCTGGGTGGCCTGGCTCAGCTCGTAGAGCGACTCGACCTCCTCCACCCGCCGCGCCAGCTCGCCGTAGAGCTTGGCGTTCTCCATCGCGACCACAGCCTGCGCCGCCAGCAGCTCCGCCTTGATCACGTCGTCGGGGCTGAACGCCTCGGGGTCGCGGGAGTTGCCGAAGACCAGGACCCCGAGCCGCCGCTGGTTGGAGACCAGGGGGACCGCGAGCAGGGCCTGGGAGCGCGTGGCCGTGGTGAGGAACCCATCGCTGCGGTGCACCGGGAGGGCGTGGGGCACGCGCTCGGTCCGCCCGGTCGCGAACACCCGCGCCGCCAGCGCTTGCTCGTTGTGGCAGTCCAGCCGGCGCCCCACGAAGTTACGCGCTGGGTCGCCCACCGCGGCGACGGCCTCGAGCACCTGCTGCCGCGGGTCGGCCCGCCAGAGGATCACGGAGTCAGCCTGGAAGACGCGCTGGCCGGCCTGGCAGATCAGCTCGAGCACCTCCGACTGCTCAAGGCTGCGCGTAACGGCCAGCCCCACCTCGGTGAGGCGCGCCTCCAGCTCGCCGGCCACGCGCAGGCGGGCGATGAGGCGGGCGTTGTCGACCAGGGTGATGAACTGCCGGCCGACGACCAGCGCCAGCAACCCCACCGAGCCGAGGTAGATCGCGGGACGGAGGTCGCGCTCGAGCAGCAGCTCTAGCGTGGCGATCACCAGCACCGCCGCCGCGGCCGCCGTGCCGGCGAGCGGCAGGTTCCCGCTCGGCCACCAAGCCGGCAGGCCGGCCCGCTCCCCGGCGCGCAGCCCACGGGCCGTGCGCCCCGCCCCGTCGCGCTGCCAGCGCCCTCCGCTCGGCCCGCCCGTGTCGGAGGGAGCCAGCGCATAGCCCGCTCCGGCCGGCGCGCCACCAGCTACCGCGAGCGCCTCGAACGCTACGAGGGCGAAGCCGATGATGAAGCTGCTATCTGCCGCCAGGCGCAGCAGCCCATGGGGGGCCAGGCTTGCCCAGGCAAGCAGGGCAGCGCCGGGGACAAACGCCAGCGTGGCCCAGACCAGGTAGCCCCGCGGCGGCGGGAGCGGCCCCGCCCCCCGCGCGCGCGCGGCCCGCCCTCTGGACGCGGCCGGGGGGCGCCCGCTCTCCCCCTCCGCCTCCGCCCGCCGGTAGCCGAGCACGGCGCCAAGGGCCGCGCTCGCGTAGGCCGTGGGGTAGGCAACGGCCAGCAGCAGGTGCAGGTCCCGCGGCGGCACCCCCTCCGCCTCCCGCCCGAGGAGCAGATAGGCGAGCAGCCCGAGAGCGGCGGGCAGGATCACTGCATCGATCACCAAGCGGACCCGCGGCAGCGTCGTCAGCCCGGTAGGCGAGGCCAGCGCCATGCCGACAAGGAAGGCCAGGGCCAGGCCGAGGAACCCCAGATCCGCCAGCAGGAGGGGTTCGGTGGGGGTACGCTGCGGCCCCAGCAGGAACGGCCCGAAGCGATGCGTTTCGGGCGGCGCCAGCTGCGCGAGCGCGCCCAACAGCCACAGCCCGCAGCCGGCCGCCAGCCAGCACCACGGGTTGCCTACCAGCCAGCCGGTGCTGACCGCGCTCCAGAGCGCGAGCACCAGCGCCAGCCCCGCTGCAGCGAGCACCCACAGGTCGCGACCCGGGCTCGTGGCCTGCCCCAGGAGGAATTGGAGCAGCTCGCCCCCGAGGAAGAGGGCCATCGTCAGGCCGACGAGCCAGCGCACCACGGAGGGCGCCGACGCCCCCCACCATGCTGGCGCGCGCCAGGCCGGGCCGGCCTGGCGCTCGACCACCTGGCCGCGAGCCCGCAGCGCAGCTCGCCAGAGCCCGCGGCCCACCGCCGGCCCGCGCCAGGGCCGCGCAGCCGGGCCCTGGCGGTCAGCGGGCTCGGCGCGCGCCGGCCGCGGGGTGCTGCGGAGGCCTGCCGCCGCCACGCGCGCGCTCCGCATCCCCATGGGGTGGGACGACGAACTTTCCATGGCGCTGCGTCCCTCCAGCGGGCCACGGACGCCCAACGCGAGGCGCATCATACCGCGCCAGGGCGCTCCCCGGCAACGCCGCCGGCCGGCCCCTGGCATTGGTACCATATACCTCATGCGCCCTGCTGGCGCCCAGCGGCGCGCTGCCCAGGCCCGCCGCGCACCAGACAGTAGCAGGGCGGGGAGGAGCGGGGTGCGCAGCGGACGGCACCGGGGCGCGGTTGGTCTATGCCTGGAGGATAGGGTACTTTGATATAGGGAAAGCTCGTGCCACCCGACCTCTGCGAGATGGAGTATGCCATGACCATGGAACCCGACCGCGCCGAGCCGGAGGGGCAGCCCGAGCCGGAGCAGCCGGCGTCGGCTCCCGCGGAGGCGGCGGGAGAGGGGGAGCGGGTAGCCGCGCCCGTTGCGGAGGGCGAGGACCCGCTGGCCGCCCTCACGGCCGAGCTAGACGCGGCTCGCCGGCAGGCGGAGGAGTACCTCGCGCTCGCGCAGCGGATCCAGGCCGACTTCCAGAACTACCGCCGGCGGACCGAGCAGGAGCGGGCCGAGGCGCTCGAGCGGGGCCGCGCCGAGGTCGTGCTCCAGATCCTCCCCGTGCTGGATGATTTCGAGCGCGCGCTCGCCGCCCTGCCGCCAGAGCGCCACGAAGAGGAGTGGGTGCAGGGCCTGCGGCTGATCGAGCGGAAGCTGCGCGCGGTGCTCGAGAGCCTCGGGGTCGAGCGGATCGCCGCGGAGGGGCGGCCCTTCGACCCCTGGGAGCACGAAGCGGTCGCCCACGAGGCGCGCGAGGGAGTCGAGCCAGGCACGGTCGCGGCGGTGACACGCCAGGGCTACCGGCTCGGCAACCGCGTCCTCCGCCCGGCCCAGGTCGTTGTGGCTAGGGAGCCGTGAGCGCCAGCGAGAGTGGCGCGGGCATGCCCGCGCCGGGCCACCACGCTGCGGCGCCGGTCGCGGCGAGCCCCGCGGCTGCCCCCCTGGCGGGGCCGGCGGGGGAGCCGGCCGCGCCGCCCCCACGCCCAGCCCGCGCGCACCCGTGGCTGCTCGCCACGCTGCGCTTTCTCTTGGGGGTGGGGCTGAGCGCGGTGCTCGCCGCGAGCCTCGTGCTCGTCGTGCTCTCCGTGGCCCCGCCGCCCGCGCTGCGCCCCCAGCCCAGCGTGCCGCCCCGGGAGCCCGTCCCGGCCGTCGAGGCCCCACCCCCGCGGGTCGAGAGCGCCTCGCCGGCAGCGCTGCTCGCGCCGCTAGATGAGGCGGTAACGCAGATCTACGAAGCCGTCGGCCCGGCGGTCGTGAACGTCACCACTACAGCTTTCGCGTACGACCTGTTCCGCTTCGCTATCGTGCCGCAGCAGGGCACGGGCTCGGGCTTCCTGATCGATGACCAAGGCCACATCGTCACCAACGAGCACGTCATCCGCGACGCGACAGAACTCGAGGTCACGCTCGCCAGCGGCCAGCGCCTGCCCGCACGGCTGGTCGGGCGCGATGCCATAACCGATCTCGCTGTCCTGCGGGTCGAGCTGCCGGCGGGTACAGCCATCCGTCCCCTGCCGCTGGCTGACTCCAGCACGGTGCGGGTCGGCCAGGTCGCCATCGCGATCGGCAATCCCTTCGGATTCGAGCGCACCATCACCACAGGCGTGATCAGCTCGGTTGGGCGCACCATCCGCACGCCGGAAGGGCGCACGATGCGCAACGTGCTCCAGACGGACGCGGCCATCAACCCCGGTAACTCGGGCGGCCCGCTGCTCAACGCCCGCGGCGAGGCCGTAGGCATCAACACTCTGATCTTCAGCCCAAGCGGCGGCTCGGTGGGCGTGGGGTTTGCGATCGCGAGCAACACCGCGCGCCGCTGGCTGCCCGAGCTGATCGCCAGGGGGCGGGCTAGCCATCCCTGGATCGGCTTCGACGCCCAGCCGGTCACGCCCCAGCTCGCCCAGGCGCTGCGCCTGCCCGAACCGGAAGGCCTGCTGGTGGCCACCGTGCCGCCCGGCAGCCCTGCCGCCCAGGCCGGCCTGCGCGGTGGCAACCGCCAGGTGCGCGTGGGGAACCAGCGGGTGATCATCGGGGGCGACCTGGTCGTCGCCGTCGACGGCCAGCGGCTGACCGATCCCGAGGCGCTCGAGGCCTACCTGGAGGACCACAAGCGGCCAGGGGAGGTCGTGCGGGTGGACTACTTCCGGGACGGCCAGCGCGCGACCGCCGAGATCCGCCTGGGAGAGCGCCCTGGATGAACGTCGCCTGGACCGGCCACCGCCCCGAGTACTTCGCCAACCCCGAGGCGGTGGCGCGCGCCGTGGAAGCGATCGCGACGGTGCTCCACGCCGCCTACGGCGCGGCGCTGGTCTTTCACTGCGGCGGGCAACGCGGCGTCGACACCTGGGCCGCGCGCGCCGCGCAGCACCTCGGCCTGCCGCTCCACCTGTACCTCCCGCTGCCGCTCGAGCGCTTCACCGCCGACTGGCCGCCGGCAGACCGCGCTATCCTCGAGCGCTGCTGGGAGTACGCCACGGAGCGCGTGGTGGTCGATCCCACCGGGGCGTTGGGGGCGCGGGCCTACAGCGAGCGCAACCGGCTGCTTGTGGAGCACGCCAACCTCCTTGTCGCTGTGTGGACGGGGCTGGCCGCTAGCGGCACGGGGGAGACCATCCAGCTCGCGCGCGCGCACCGCCGGCCGGTGGAGGAGCACCGCTTTCCCGCCTCGGGTCGCGTCCCGCAGCCCGGCGAGCGCGGCGTGTAGCGCTGCGCGGCACGCGGCTAGCAGCCGCCGCACCCCCAGGTGACCACGGTGCTGGGCGCGGAGTAGCCGCCCACCCCGCCATAGCCCCAGGCACCGCCATAGCCGGCGGGATAGCCGGTCACCCCGCCATACCCGTAGCCGTAGGGGTAGGAGGTCATGCCGTACCCGGCGGCGCCGCTCGCCCCGGCGCCGTAGCCCGTCGCTAGAGCCGCAGCGCCATAGCCGCTCGTGTTGGCATAGCCTGAGGGCGCGAGCCCCGGATAGCTCGCGAAGCCGGTGTAGGCCGATGAGCCATAGGGCTGGTAGTTCAGGGTGCCGTAAGGGCTGGAGACCGGTGCGGCCCCGGCACTGCCCCCGCTCACGACGCCGCTGAAGCCGTAGCCGGCCAGGGGCGCGGTGCCGCTCGGGGTGTAGACACCGCTGCTCGGCCCGGCGCTATAGGAGCCGACAGCAAGGGCGCCCGTGTCCCAGCCGCTGGTGAGGGTGTAGGGATTCCAGGGGTAGTAGTAGACGGTGCCGCCATCCGCAGCGGTGGGCGCACAGGGCGCGCTGTACGGGTTGGGGCTGTAGCCCGGGGGCAAGAGCCCCGAGGCGGGGCCGCCGGGATAGCTGGCAAAGCCGGTGTAAGGCGAGTAGCCGGTGGGCACGAACTGCGTGTAGCCTGCGGCGGCGCCGCCGAGCGCCACGCACGCGCTCTGCGCCCCCGCGGCCACAGGGAAACCTAGGAAAGCAGCCACCAGCCCGAGCACTAGCCACGGTCGCACCGCCCACCTCCGCACCACTAGCTCAAGCCCGCGCCATAGATAACGTTACCGGCAGCGGACCCGCGCGGGCACCGTGGCCACCGGCCGGCGCGAGGCGCGCCCTCGCTACTCCCCCGCCACCGCGTCGCTCGGTGAGCTGGCGCCAGTCGCCTCGGCCCAGAGCCGCCGGACAGCCGCCACCGTGGCACTATAGCGGAAACCGCGCCGCTGGAGGTAGGCGCCCAGCCGCCGCTGGAAGGTCGCCGCGTCCAACCCGGCGAGGCGGCGCAGCTGCGCCCGGCCGGCGCGGTAGGCAGCCGCCTCCTCGTCCACGGCAGCGAGCGCCGCCGCAGCCTCCGGCGCGGCGATCCCCTTGGCCCGCAGCTCCGCCTGGAGCGCCGCGGCGCCGCGCGGGCGGAACGCCTGCCGCTGCTCAACCCAGTAGCGGGCAAAGGCGCGATCGTCCACCAGGCCGCTCGCGGCCAGCCGCGCCCGGGCCGCCGCGATCGCCACGGCGGAGTAGCCGCGCCGGCGGAGGCGCTGCTCGAGTTCGCGCTCGCTGCGCGGCCGCACGGCGAGGAGAGCGAGCGCGGCATCCAGCGCGCGCCGCGCCTCGTCCGCCGCCGCCAGCTCGGCGAGCGCGGCGGCGTCGATCGCCTGGTCGACCTGCAGCGTCGCTGCGAGCGCGGCGTCCAGGCTGAGCGCGTAGCGGCCATCGACGAACACCTGGACACGCTGCCCACCCCGCCGGCGCTGCGGCACGAGCGCGGTGATCCGGCCGACCATGGCGCGCTAGAACGCCGGCTGCTCGAGCAGCTCGGGCACGTCGTCGTCCGCGACCGGGCCGTCGGCGACCGCCGGGGGCGCGGCGCGGGCCGTCGCCATCTGCTGGCGGATCTGGCGCTCGATCTCCGCCGCCACCTCGGGGTTCTGGCGCAGGTACTCGCGGGCGTTCTCGCGGCCCTGGCCGAGCCGGAGGTCGCCGAAGGAGTGGAACGCGCCGCTCTTCTTGATGATGCCCAGCTCGATGCCGACGTCGAGCAGGTTCCCCTCCTTCGAGATGCCCTCGCTGTAGAGGATGTCGAACTCGGCCTGGCGGAACGGCGGGGCGACCTTGTTCTTCACCACGCGGACCTTCGCGCGGCTGCCGATGATCTCCGAGCCCTGCTTGAGCGTCTCCGTGCGGCGGATGTCCAGGCGCACGGAGGCATAGAACTTCAGGGCGCGGCCGCCCGGCTGCACCTCGGGGTTGCCGAACATGACCCCGACCTTCTCGCGCAGCTGGTTGGTGAAGATGACCGCCGTCTTCGAGCGGCTGATGGCGCCGGTCAGCTTGCGCAGCGCCTGCGACATCAGCCGCGCCTGCAGCCCCACGTGGGCGTCGCCCATCTCGCCTTCCAGCTCGGCGCGCGGCACTAGCGCGGCCACGGAGTCGATCGCGACCACGTCGACGGCGCCGCTGCGCACCAGCGCCTCGCAGATCTCCAGCGCCTGCTCGCCGGTGTCGGGCTGCGATACCAGCAGCTCCTCGATCCGCACGCCGCAGCGCCGCGCGTAGTCCGGATCGAGGGCGTGCTCAGCATCGATGAGCGCGGCGACGCCGCCCGCGCGCTGCGCCTCGGCGATGATGTGCTGCACCAGCGTGGTCTTGCCCGAGGCCTCAGGCCCGAAGATCTCCGTCACCCGCCCGCGCGGAATCCCGCCCACCCCCAGCGCTAGGTCGAGCGCGATCGAGCCGGTGGGAATCACCTCCACGGTCATCCGCGCGCTCGCCTCGCCCAGGCGCATGATCGAGCCCTTGCCGAAGCTACGCTCGATCTGGGCGAGCGCGAGTTCCAATGCCTTCGCCCGGTCCTTCTCCATCGCCATCGCTCCCTACTCCAGCCTGCCTACCGCCGCGCCGGCAACGCGGTCCGCGCCCCACATTGTAGCACACCTGTTCTAGGCACGTCACCGCGCTAGCGCCGGCCCCAGACCACGTCGACCGCTTGGCCGGAGGCGCCCAGGCGGCCCTGCGGCTCGCCGTTCACCGTCACCTGCACCCCGCCCGCGTTGCTCACGCGCATCTGCAGCGTGTCGTTGGCCGTGAAGACGCGCGTCGTGCCGGGCGCCACCGTCTCGGCGAAGACCTGGCGCCCGTCGGCCCAGACCTGGAGCCAGCTGCGCTCGACCACGCGCGCCTCGACAGTGACGGCCGGGCGCGGAGTGGGCGAGGGGGTGGGCGACGCCAGCGGCGTGGCCGGGGGCGTCGGCGTCCCCCCGGCCGGCGTGCCATCTCCCTCGGGCTCCCCACCAGGGCGAGCAGCGGCCGAGGGCACAATAGCCGACGCCTCCGGCGTGGCGCCCGCTCCACCGACCAGCGCCAGCGGCGCAGCCGGCGTCGGCCGGGGCAGTGGAGTCCACGGCGCCACGAGGGGCTCGGGGCGGTCCAGGCCGCTGCGCGGGGCTGGCCGCGCGGGGACCTGGAGGCTCTCGCTGAAAGCGACGTATTGCCCGTACAGGTAGACGCTCAGCGCCACCATGCCGAGCAGCGCCGCGATCCCGGCGAGGAGGGACCAGGGGATCGCCGGCCCATCGACGGCCAGGGGGAGCGCGGGCCGGATCGCCCCCCGCTCCTCCCGGGCGCGCGGCGGCCGGAACTGGTCGAGCAGGGGCTGGGGGTCGAGCCCGAGGTAGCTGGCATAGGCGCGCAGCACGCCCCGGGCGTATACGGTGCTCGGCAGCGCGCTGTACTCCTGGTCTTCGAGCGCCGCCAGGTACTTGAGGGGGATGCGGGTCTCGCGCTCGACGTCCTCGAGGGTCAGCGCGCGGGCCCGCCGCGCTTGACGCAGCGCCTCACCGAAGCGCGGGGCTGCTTCCGGCTCCGCGCCCCGGCGGAGCCCCGGGATAGCCCCGCTGCCGCGGCGCGGCCCGGGCCTGGGCTGCGAGCCCCCTTCGGGCTCCCCGCCAGGCATAAGCGCCCCCCTCCATGGGTACAGACCAGATCAGCCGGCCGGACTATAGCGGGGCGCAGGCGCGGTGTGTCAAGGGCAGCTACTGCCGCTCCACCGCGCGGTCGAGGCGCGCCCCGAAGAGCGATCCGCCCGGCGGCCAACGCTGCCCCGGCAGCCCGGGCGCCCGCCAGCCACGCCGGCCGCGCGCCTCGGCGGCCCGCGCCGCCGGCCAGCGGCGCAGCGCCGAGGGCAGCAGCGGCAGCAGCCGGCGCACGACCGCGGCCGAGACCGCCAGGGCGCGCTCGTGGCGCGGGGTCCAGGGCAAGCCGTAGCCCTCCCGGATGGCGGGCGGGAGCAAACCGACCATGGGCAGGTAGAGGAAGGCCTCCAGCGGCCGCAGCGGCGGGCTCAGCGGAGCCAGCAGCGCCCGGGCGAGCGCGCGGGCGGTCTCTCCCACCACGATCTCCCCGCTCGCCAGCATGGCGGCGAGATACGCCTCCAGCGCGGCCGCGCTGGCGGGGAGGTAGCCCGGGGGCATGCCGAGCAGCGGCCCGCTCGTCGCCGCCTCAGCACAGTACTGATCCTGCTCGGCGCGGGACAGCGGCCGCACGTAGAGCTGATAGACGCGCAGCGCGGAGTCTACGAACGTGGCGTGGACCCACCGCAGGAGATGCGGATCGTGCGCTGTGTACGGCGTGCCGGCCGGGAAGGGCCCGACCGCCTCGCGCAGGACGCCATGCACGCGGTCGTGGGTCGCGTTGATGTGCTGGGCTACAGCCGCCACCTCCGCGGGGGAGCCATAGGTCAGCGTGAGCATGGCGTCGAGGGTGTGGCGGAGCCGGCGCAGCCGCCCCCGCGGCTCGCGCGCGAAGCGGCTGTGGTCGGCCACGCCCGCGGCCACCAGGGGATGGGCAAGCTGAAGCAGGATCGCGCGCCCCCAGCCGAGCAGCCCTACCACCTCGCCGTTGATCCGCCAGGCCATACTGCCAGGCCCCACACAGCCCACGGCCAGCGCGCCGCCCGGTTCGTCACGCGCCCCCACCCTATCCATGACCACCTGTTTCCTTAAATAACGGAGAGGTCGACGTCGCCCCGTGCAACAGCAAGGCCCGCTGCCTAGCTGGCATGGCCCGCCCCAGAGGAACGCCACGGCCGCCCTGCTCCAGGAGCGGGCAGCAGCCCCAGACGCCGTCCAGCGCGATCAGGGCGGGCGGCCTCCAGGCAGGTCACGCCCGCCGGGCCCACCCGGGCCTGGTGCAGCGTGCCGGGCGGGAGATCGAGGCGGTCGCCTGGCCCCAGGGCGAGCACCACGCCGCTGGCCGGCAGCTCGAAGACGATGTCGCCCCGCAGCACGTAGAGCACCTTGTGGTAGGAGTGCGTGTGCGGCGCGTACTGATAGTGCGGGCCGTTGCTCCAGGCGTGGGGCGTGAGCCCCTCGGCCGCGAAGGCCGCCCGCAGCGCCGCCTCGTCGGGCGGCGTGTCCTTCGGCCAGGGAGTGACCCGGGCCATCGCCCCTCCTCGTTCCCGACTCACCGGCAGTATACGCAGGGCACCGCGGTGGGCTCCAGCAGGCCGCCGCTCGGCGCTCCGCGACGCGTGCTCTACACTAGAGGGCGGTGCCGCTGGGCGGCCCAGCCCACCTGGAGGGAGCGCTACATGGTCACCATCCTTAAGGACATCCCCATCCCTGGGATCGAGGTCATCCCCTGCCGGCTCCACGGTCCGCGGGGCATTGTGAAGGCCTTCCTGCTACACGACGCGGCGGGGATGGTCCTGGTCGACACGGGCTTCTCGGAGGCGGATGCCGACCTCATCCTCGAGCGGATCGCGCGGCTAGGCCGTCCTCTGACCGACTTGAAGCTGTGCATCCTCACCCATCGCCACAGGGACCACGTGGGAGGCCTGAAGAAGCTGCGCGAGCTAGGCCCGTTCGCGGTCGTGAGCCACGAGGCGGAGGCCGCCGGCATCGAGCAGACCTGCGGGGTGGCGGTGGATCGCCTCGTGCGCGACGGCGACGAGCTGCCAGAGATGGGCGGGATCCGCATCATCCACCTCCCCGGCCACACGCCCGGCAGCATCGGGCTCTACCTCCACCAGGCCCGGGCACTGCTCGCCGGCGACGCGATCTTCAGCGCTGGCGAGTGGCTCGTCGTCTCGCCCGCCTATCTCTCCGAGGACCCGGCGCAGGCGCGGGAGTCGGTGCGGCGGCTCTTGGGCCTAGGCCTGGCGATCGACCACCTGCTGGTGGCCCACGGCGACGACGTCTACCGGACGGCCCAGGACCCGCTCAGCCATATCCTGGCCGAGCGCCGCGTGTTCTAGCACGCCCCGCCGTGGCGCCTCGCCTGCGCCGCGTCCCGGCTGACCGGGCGAGGCGACCGCAAGGGGCGAAGCCGCAAGCCCCGGGGCGGCGCGCCCTAGCTGGCCGCGCCGTCGGCCGCCGCGCCAGAGACTGCTCGCGTTGCGCCGCTCTCGGCCGGCTGGGCGGTGAGGTGGGCGATGAGCGCCTGGCCGGCCTCCTCGATGAGCGTCTGCGAGAGCCAGGCCGCGCGCGCCGCGTCGCGGGCGCGGAAGGCGGCCACTACCTGGCGGTGGATCTCGAACGAGCGCTCCATGCGGCCCGGCAGCGAGAGCGACATGAAGCGCAGGCGGAGGACCTGCGTCCCCAGCGTCCGCAGGAGATCGCGCAGCGTCTGGTTGCAGCTCGCCTGGTCGACCACCTCGTGGAACCGCACGTTGAGCTGGAAGTAGCGGGCAACGTCGCGCGCAGCGACAGCGGCCTCCATCTCGGCAAGCAGCGCCTCGAGCTGGCTGAGCACCTCGGGCGTCATGCGCTGGGTGGCGAGCCGCGCGGCCAGCCCCCCCAGCACCGAGCGGCAGTCGTAGATATCCAGCACCTCGTGGGGCGAGGGGGCTTTGACATAGACGCCCCGCCGCGGCACGATGCGGACGAGCCCCTCCCGCTGCAAGATGCGGAAGCTCTCGCGGATCGGCTGGCGGCTAATGCCGAACTCGCGGGCGAGGCGCTCCTCGACCAGGCGCGTGCCGGGCGGCAGATCGCCCCGCACGATGCGGTCGGTGAGCACCCGGACCACCTCGTCGACGAGCGAGGCTGGGGGGCGGAACGGGTTGACAGGCTCGTACATGGCAGTTATTATAGCAGTACCCTGTTGGCTGTCAACTGTCGACAGTATACAACACGTGCGGCGGTGGCGGCCGGCGCGCCGCCGGGCCGGGGGCTCTATGCCCGGCGCGGCCCCCCGGCCCTCCCGGCCGCTAGGCGGGAGGAGGGAGTCACGGATGGAACCGAACACCCGCTCGACACCGCCGAGCGCCCCTGTCACGTTAGAAGAGCCCCAGCGGCCGGCCGGCCCCGCCCAGCAGGCCGGCGCCGCCCCGCCGGACGGCGCCCTGCTCACCGTGCGCGCCGAGCGGCGCACCTGGCGGGCCTTGCTCCAGAACGACCTCGTCCTCGGCCTCATCTCGCTGGTCGGCGTGCTGGGCGTCTGGGAGGCGGTCAGCCGGCTGGAGCTCATCAACCCGCTGTTCTTCAGCAGCCCCAGCCAGATCGCTGAGAGCTTCGTGAAGCTGTTCGTGATCACGGGGGATATCTACCCGCATCTCTGGGCCAGCACCCAGACCCTCGTGCTCAGTATCCTCGCCTCCGCGCTCATCGGTATTCCCTTGGGCTGCGCCATCGGCCGCTACCGCACGGTGCGCGGCCTGGTAGAGCCGTACGTCTTCGCCCTGTACTCGACCCCGCGTGTGGCGTTCCTCCCGCTGATCATCCTCGCGCTGGGGATCGGACTGCTGCCGAAGGTCGTGCTGGTCTTCTTGGGCGCGGTGTTCCCCATCATCGTGAACACGCAGGTGGGAGTGGAGCA
>Ga0070739_10001799_pt1 | contig 30793 bp, 31 predicted proteins | sample Coa_R1_7_FD_66445 | JGI IMG/M metagenome (GOLD analysis project Ga0070739, IMG submission 66445) | Surface soil microbial communities from Centralia Pennsylvania, which are recovering from an underground coalmine fire - Coalmine... | ecosystem: Environmental > Terrestrial > Soil > Unclassified ...
GGTGCGCCACCACTCGCGGATGATCCGCGAGGACTTCGAGCGGCTGGCGCATGGGGAGCGTCCCATCCGCTGCGCCAACCCGGGCGTCCTCGACGCCCTCTCGCTGCGCTGATGCCGCGCCTGCTCGCCGTCGACCTGGGCGGCACCTCGGTGCGCGCCGCAGTTGTAGACACGGATGGCGGCAACATCGTGTCCTCGGCGCGGCGCACCGTGACGCCGGTGCTCGACGCGCCCCCGCTGGGTCGCAGCTACGACGCCGCCGCGCTGTGGGAGCTCTGCTGCGCCGCGATCCGCGAGGCGCTGTACCGCGCCGGCGGCGAGCGCGTGCAGGGCGTGGCCGCGACGGCGCAGCGGATCGGCTGCGTCGCCCTCGACGAGCACGGCGCTGTCGTCTACGCCGGCCCCAACACGGACAGCCGCGGCGTGGCCACGGCCTGGGCGGTCAACGAGGCGGGCGGCGACGACCTCTACGCGCGCACCGGACGGGCGCTGACGCTGATGTACGCGCCGGCGCGACTGGTCTGGTTCCGGCAGGAGCGCCCCGAGCTCTTCGCGCGCATCCGCCGGGTGCTCGGGCTGGGCGACTGGCTGTCGCTGCAGCTCTGCGGCGAGGCGGCGACCTCGGCGGCCGCGGCGGCGGACCTGCTCGCGCTCGACGTGCGCACCGGCGGCTACTGGGAGCAGCTCTGGTCGGGCTGCGGTCTGGATCCCGACTGGCTTCCTCCGCTGCGAGCCGTCGGGGAACGCCTCGGCGGCGTGGTGGCGCCGGCCGCCGTGCAGACCGGACTGCCCGAGGGCACGTCCGTCGCGGTCGCCGGACCGGACTCGTCGTGCGCCATGCTCGGCGCCGGTGCGTCGCGGCCCGGGACGACGCTGGTCCTGGCCGGCTCGACGATGCCCGTGCTGGCGGCGACCGAGGGGGTTGCGGCCGACGACGCCGGGCGCGTGTGGGTCGGGCCACACGCCGTCGCCGGGCGCGGGGTGGTGGAGAGCAACGGCGGGACCGCCGGCTACGGCTGGGCCTGGACCGCGGAGCGGCTGGTCGGCACCGTGTCGCGGCTGGAGGGCGACGCCGCGTACGCCCACGCCGAGCGTCTCGCCGCGACGGCGCCGCCGGGATCGCGCGAGGCGCTGTTCTACGGCGGCGGGGCGGGCGTGCTCAACGCCACGCACCCGGCGACCTTCCTCTCCCACACCAGCGCGCTCCTGTGGCCCACCGCGGTACTGGAGCCGGAGCTCGGCGCGGCCGAGGTGCTGCGCGCGTCGTTGGAGTCCGTGGCCCACGCGGCGCGCGCCAACGCGGAGCAGGTGGAGGGAGTGGCCGGCGGCGGCGCTGCGCGGCTGGCGGTGGCGGGCGGGATGGCCCGCAGCCGTCTCTTCCTGCGCATGGTGGCCGCGCTCCTGGACCGCCCGGTCCATACCGCGCAGGGCGACGCGACGATGCTGGGCGCCGCGGCCTGCGCGGCGGTGGCCGGCGGCGTGCACGGCGACCTGGACGCCGCCGCGGACGCGCTGGGCCATGTCGACGTCGCCGTCGAGCCGGAGCCGCAGCTGGTGTCCGACTACGCCGCTGCGCACCGTCGCTGGCGCGCGCAGTACGCGCGGCTGGAGTCGCTGTGAGCGAGCCGGACGCGCCGGTGGCCCACCAGGAGCTCAAGCAGCAGGTCATCGACGCCTGCCTGGAGCTGGTGCGACTCGGTCTCACCGCGGGGACGTCGGGCAACGTCAGCGCCCGCGTCCCCGGCACGTCGCTGGTGGTGGTGTCGCCCAGCAGCGTGCGCTACGAGACGATGTCGGTGGGCGACGTCTGCACCGTCGACCTGGAGACTGGAGATCAGGTCGAGGGTGACCGCAACCCCACCAGCGAGCTGCTGATGCACCTCGCCGTGCTGCGCGCCCGCCCCGACGCCGGCGCCGTGATCCACGCGCACACCATGCACACCACCGCGCTCTCGCTGGTGGGCCGCGGCATCCCGCCGATCATGGACGAGCAGGTCGGGCTGCTCGGCGGCGAGGTGTCGCTCTGCCCGCACATGCTGCCGGGCAGCGAGGCGCTCGCCGCCACGGTCGTCGAGCATCTCGCCGATCGCCGCGCGGTGATCCTCGCCCACCACGGCATGCTCGGCTGCGGTCGCGACGTGCAGCAGGCCGTCGACGTCTGCGCCGCCGCCGACCGCCTGGCGCACATCTACCTCCTCGCCCTGCGCGCGGGTGAGCCGGCGCTGCTGCCGGAGGAGGCGCAGAAGCTGGAGCGCATGTACTACGACATGCAGAACCGGCGCGGAAGGCCGCTCCTGGGTTTTGGACCGCCGGAGTGACGCACGGGGAGCCGTGGGCCGGCTCCCCGTGCGCTTGCGACGGTCAGCTCGCCGAAGGCGAGTACTCCGCGAGCATCAGGTTGCTGGACGGCACCACCAGGCCGTTCAGGCCGCCCTGTCCGAAGCAGTCAGGGTGACCTCCGGCGCCCGGGCGGTAGCCGCAGACGATGGCACCGGTAACCTGGGTCGTGCTCGGCCACAGGTCCACCGTGCCGGTCACGCCGTCGGCTGACCAGGTGGTCACCTCGTCTCCCATCCAGAGGGACGTGACAGGGTTGGTGACCAGCGCCCACTGTGGGGCGACGCTCCACTGCACCTGGTAGAAGGCGTAGCCCGCGCCGTCGTCGCAGGTCACGTCGACCGAGGCGACGGCGCCCCCGAACTCCATCTCCGACGCGCTCGGGTTCGTGGCCGTGGAGCAGAGTGTCCTGCCGTTGTCGGCGTAGCCGGTCGCCGGGTCGTTGAGCATCGTCTCGGTGAGCACGGCCCAGGGTCGCGACAGGTCGACGGGCCCGATGCCCGGCGTGGCCACGGCGACGTCGGGCCGGCTCAGCACCGCCGAGAACATGCGGGTGCTCCCATCGGGAAAGGTGGCGCCGAAGATCGTCGCCTGCGCATATGCACCCGACAGCGAGACCGCCGTCTGTCCTGCCGCCGCGGCCGCGGCGACGGGACTCGGTGACAGCGTCAGTGTCGCTGCCAGCATCGCCGTGGCCGCCATGCACGCGCGGACGCGCCAACCTGTCTGCATCTCGGTACCTCCTACTCTGCGAGCCCTTCCACGTCAGGCGCTCCCTGCGAGGGGGATGTCGCCTGCGATGATCCCGGCCACCCCGGTCAGGGGATTGGCGCAGCTGGGGACACCCGTGCCGGTCGACTGGGTCGGCACGAACGTCGCAGTGCCGGTCTGCGGCGTGGTCAGCACGGTGACCCAGCCGCTGCCGGCGACGAAGACCTGCGCGGTGATCGGCGAGAAGCTGATGACCGCGCTGTTGCCGACGCGCGTCCAGGAGAACGAGAAGGCGACGGAGACGCCGGTGATGTCACGGGGGAACGTCTCGCCGACGTTCTGCAGCTTGCCCTGGACCTCTCCGGGGCCGGCGACGGCAGTGCCGCTGCCCTGGGCCACACCCAGGGCGGTCTCCGTGCCGTCGAGGCATTGCAGCTCGTAGTAGCTGAAGTTCGCCTGGACGCTCAACGGGTTGCTGGTGGACCATGCCACGGTGAACGGACTGCTCCCGGCGACGCCCGACAGGCTTCCCGACCACGAGCCCGTGAAGCTGCCGCTGCACGGCCCACTGCCGAACGGCGGCGGTGGCGGGCAGGGGAAGGTAGGCAGTGAGGCCGTTCCACGGAATGCTGCGTCACCGGTGGCCTCCGCCGACGCGTGCGCTGCGATGGGTGCCGAGAACAGTGCCAACGGCGCGGCCATCGCCGCCACCGCCGCCAGCTTCGCGATCCCTCTCATGACGAATCTCCTCCCTTGTGGCTCACGAGCCTGTGTCGACGAGCGGCACGATGCCGCCGATCACGCCTTGGACGTTCTGCAACGGCGTCGCGCAGGTGGGCGCGCCGAGATTGGCCGCTGAGGTGACGGCGAGCGAGGCCACCCCGGTCTGCGGTTGCGACACGACGGTGATGGGGCCGAGCCCGGACACGTCGATGCTCAGCGAGATTGGGGCGAGGGACAGGACGGCGGTGTTGCCCGCACGGGTCCAGTGGAACGAGAAGCTGATGGTCAGGCCGACGATGTCGCGCGGAACGCTCTCGCCGACGACCTGGTACTTGCCCTGCACCGAACCCGGCGCCGCCGTCGCCGTGCCGGTTCCGGCGGCGACGCCGAGCACCGTCTCCAGGCCGCCGAGGCACTGCACCTCGTAGAACTGGAAGCTCGCCTGCACGGCGTCGCGCGTCGTGGTCTCCCAGACCAGGTCGTACGGGGACGTGCCGCTGACGCCGCCGAGGTCGCCGCCCCAATCGCCGGTGAACGACCCGCTGCAGGGGCCGCTGCCGAACGGGGGCGGCGGCGAGCAGGGGAAGGTCGAGAGCGACGCCGTTCCGTCGAAGGTGATGACGCCCTGTGCACGTGGGGACGGCAGTGGCTGGCCTCCGACCACCTGCACGTACACGTCGGTGGCCGCCGTGGCGGGGCTGGAATCGCCGCTCACCCCACGCACCGTGAAGCGATACGTCCCCAGCGGCGTGCTGGGAGGAACCGTAAAGCCGAGCGGCTGGCTTCCGTACGGCGCCGTCGACAGGCCAAGAGCCCCGGCGCCGTTGGCCCAGAGGGGGATCGGTTCGACGGGCGCGGCCGTCTCCGTGCCCGGCGCCACCGCCAGCACCACCGGCGCCGTCATGCCGTTCTGCGCCGACGCGGTCATCGTGGTGCTCTGGCTGGCGCCCGCTGGAATGGTGAGCGTCTCCGGTGAGGCGCTGAGGGTGAACTGGGCAGGCGACGTCGTCAGCGTGAAGCTGGTGGTGGTGCGGTGCCAGAAGCCGTGGTCGTCGAACGCCGTGAAGCTCTGGCTGTAGGTGCCCGGCGGGATCGAGGCGTTGGCGCTCAACGTGAACGTCACCGATCCGTACGGCGGCTGCAGCACAGCGCTGGCAGGGGAGACCGTGGCAACGCCGGGATCAGGCGTGATCGTGATCGGGCTGCTCTCGCCGTTGATCGGCGAGACGGAGACGCCGACGGTCGCCGAGGTGCCGGGGTTGAACGTCGGGCCGGCGCCGGCGGCGACGGTGAAATCGGGACTGGTGGTGACGGTGACGTCGATGTCGGTCGAGGCGTCGACGGGTGACGAGTCGTCGCTGGCGCCCGTGACGACGAAGTGGTAGGTGCCGATCTCGGTGTTGGGCGGCACCGTGAAGGTGAGCTCCTGCGCCTGGTACGGCGGCGGCACCCGCGTCGCGGGCAGGACGTCGCTCCACGTCGCGATCGGGCGCGTTCCGGTTCCGGCGCTGTCGGTGCCCAGGGTGGCCGTGAGGAGGATGTCGGCGCTCATCCCGTTGGCGGCGGCGATGGTCACCGTCGACGCGCCCGACTGTCCGGGCTGGAGCGAGAGCGACGAGGGCGAGGCGGCGAGTGTGAAGGTCGCGGGGGTGCCGGTGAGCGTGTACGTCGTCGTCGCCCGGTGCGAGGTGTCGTTGTCGTCGTACCCGTCGACGCCGAAGGCGTAGGTGCCTGCCGCCACGATCGCGTTGGCGTTCAGCGTGAAGGTGGTGGAGCCGTAGGGCGCGACCGTCACCGCCACCGGAGGCGTGGCCTGAACGAGGCTCTGATCGGGGACCAGAGTGACGGGTGAGGTCTCGCCGTTGAGCGGGACGACGGTGGCGATCACCGTCGCCGAGGTGCCGGGGTTGAAGGTCGGGGAGCCGGTGAGCTCCAGTGTGAAGTCCGGGCTCGACGCGGCGGCAGGCTCGGGCAACGTCGCGGAGGACGCCCCCGCCAGCAGTGATGCGGCGAGCAACATGGAACCTGCAACCTTGACCGTGGTGGACCCCGCCATTCCGACTCACCTCCCTCCTCGCTGGGCCCTGCGTGACCCGGCGCCAATCGTCGGTCGCGAAACCGGACGCTGTCTTGGAAATCTGACACAGTCAATTGGTGCAGCGCAACAGAGGATTTCTTTGACCGGTCGGTCAGTCCGTGGCTTTCGTTGTCTTCGCCGCGTCGACTGGACTGGGACCGACGAAAGTGGCGATTGGAGCCCGGATATGGCAAGGGCCGCCTGCCCGCGTGGAGACGTCGGGTGGCGGCCCTCGGCCGGCCGGGGAGGAGCCGGGCTCTACTGCAAGATGCTCTGCAGCTTCATGGCCAGCCCCATGTCGCCCTTGATCTTGATCTTGCCGCTCATGAACGCCATGGTGGGGTCGAGCTTGCCCGACACCATGTCCACCATGTCGTTGGCCGCCATGGTGATGGTGATGTTGGGGTTCTCCGCCGCGCCGGATCCCGCGTCGCCCTTGCCGTTGGCGAAGACGATGTGGTACTGGCCCCCGTTGTCGCCGGTGAGGTCGAACTGGTAGGCGGCGTTGTTGCCGGCGGCCTTGGAGGGGTCGTTCTGGAGCCGGTTGTTGATTTCCGTGAAGATGTCGTCGGGTGTCAAATCGCAAACCTCCGGGAGTGGCAGCCTGTGTCGCGCCCGCCGCGCCCGTCGCGCCCGTCAGTCTAGTGATTCGTCGTGAGGTGACGCCGGGCGGGCCTCAGACGGCGAGGACGACCTTGCCCACCACCTCGCCGGCCTCCAGGGCGCGATGGGCCTCGGACGCCTGGTCGAGGGGGAGGACGCGGTCGATCACCGGTCGCAGGGTGCCGTCGGCGAGGGCGGGCAGGAGGTCCTCGGTGGCCCGGTGCACCACCAGCGCCTTCTGGTCGGCGGGGCGCTGCCGCAGCGAGGCCGCCATCACCGTGAGCCGCCGCGAGATCATCGTGTTGAGGCCGATCTCGGCACGAACCCCGCCCTGCAGGCCGATGATCACCAGCCGGCCGTCGGTGGCCAGGGCGTCGAGGTTCCGCTCCAGGTAGGCGGCGCCGATGATGTCGAGGATGACGTCGGCGCCGCGCCCGTCGGTGATCTCCTTGACGCGGGCCACGAAGTCCTCGGCGGTGTGGTCGATGCCGTGGTGGGCGCCCAGCTCGTGGCAGCGCTCCAGCCGCTCCGCCGACCGAGCGGTGACCACCACGCGCGCGCCCGCCAGCCGCGCGATCTGGATGGCCGCGGTGCCGACGCCGCTGGCCCCGCCGTGGATGAGCACCGTCTCGCCGCGCTGCAGGCGGCCGCGGGTGAGCAGGTTGTCGTGTGCGGTGAAGAAGACCTCGGGGATGGCGCCGGCCGAGATGTCGTCGATGCTCTCGGGAGTGGGCATGAGCTGGCCCGCGGGCACGGCCACCTTCTCGGCGTAGCCGCCGCCCGACAGCAGGGCCATGGCTCGGTCGCCCGGCGACCAGTCGAGCACCGCCGAGCCCACCGCCTCGACCACGCCGGCCGCCTCCAGCCCGATGATCTGCGACGCGCCCGGCGGGGGAGGGTAGAACCCCTGGCGCTGCAGGGTGTCGGCGCGGTTGACGGCCGTGGCGGTGACGCGCAGCAGCACCTCGCCCGCCTGGGGCTCGGGCTCGGGCACCTCGGCGATGTGCAGCGCCTCGGGGCCGCCGGGCTGGTCGACGACGACGGCACGCATGGGCCGCCATTGTGCCGCTCAGGACGGGGCCGCCGGGCGGAGGGCCTCGGCGAGGTCGCGCAGGGTCGCCTCGCGCCGGCGGCGCAGGGCCTCCGCCGTGCCCACGTCGACCGCTTCCAGCCGCAGCCGGTCGCCCGGGCGCAGGCGCGCCAGCCGCGGCAGGTCGACGGATGCGACGGTGGCCACCTTGGGGTACCCCCCGGTGGTGCCGCGGTCGGCGAGCAGGACGATGGGCTGCCCGCTGCCGGGCGCCTGCACCGAGCCTGCGGCGCAGCCGTCGGAGACGATCTCGGGTGCGCCGCGATGACGGAGGGTCACGCCGTCGAGGCGCAGGCCGCTGCGGTCGCTGCGGTGCGAGACATGCAGCGCGGTGTGCAGCATGGCGTCGAGGCTCTCGCGTGTCACCGCTTCGTCCTGCGGACCGACGACGGTGCGGAAGGGCGCGTTGCCGGCGGGCACGGTGAGCTGCGCGTCGTGCAGCGTGTCGCGGTCGAGACACATGTCGGGGTGGTGCCCGGCGTACTCCCGCTGCAGCGGGAGCCAGCCGCGCTGCAGGGCGCGGCCGCCGGCGCCACCGAAGTGCGAGCGCAGGCAGGTGGAGCGGCTGCCCAGCACCGGCGCGAGGTCGAAGCCGCCCTCGACGGCCAGCATTGCGCGGAGGCCGCTGCGCACGCGTCCGACGCGCAGGCGTTCGCGATCCCGCAGGACGACGCTGCGCCAGGGCTCGACGGCGCTGCGCGTGCCGTCGGCGGCGATGCGTTGTGCGTCCACGTCGCCGGCGATGGCGAACCGCACGCTGGGCGCGAGCACCTGCAGCGCCGGTCCTGCGTGGGTGATCTCCAGCGCCGCCTCGTCGGGCCGGTTGCCCACCAGCAGGTTGGCGACGTGCAGCAGCTCGCGGTCGAGCGCGCCGCACACGGGGACGCCGATGCGCTGCCACCCGTGCCGTCCGCCGTCCTGCACGGTGGTGAGGAGGCCGCCGTTCTCGACGAACAGTGCAGGCATGCGCTGCGGTCCGGCGGACATGAGCATGCGGTACGTGCGCAGCGAGTCCCGTGCAACGAAGCGCACCGTGTCGCCGGGCGCGAGCAGCGCGGGCGGGTCGCGGTGCGCGTCGAAGAGGATGGCGTCGGTGCGGCCCAGCAGGTTCCATCCTCCTGGGCCGGCGGCGGGGTAGATGCAGGACAGCTCTCCGGCCACGGCGACCGATCCCGCCGGCACCGAGTCGCGCGGGTCCGCGCGGCGCGGTACCCGGAGCCGCGGATCGAGCCCGAGCAGGTACGGCAGTCCCGGCAGGTTGCCGATCATCGCCACGCGATACGCCGGCGCCGTGTGGATGCGCACCACCTCGGCGGTGGAGAGCCCGCAGGCGCGCGCCACCGCGTCGAGGTCGGCGCCGTCGTACACCACGTCGACGGCGTGCTCCCGGGCCGCGGCCGGCGTGGGCACGACGTCGTGCGACGGCGACAGCAGCGCCGTCACGTCACCGCAGAGTCGCGCATGCGACGTGCGCAGCGGGTCGTACTCCACCAGCAGCGAGCGCAGCGCCGGGATCACCTCGACGACGCCCGCCGGCGGCGCGGCGGCGATGGCCGCGTCGAGCGCGGCGACGGCGCGACTGGTCGCCTCCGACACCGCGTCGCCCAGCTCCACGAGCAGCGCGGTGTCGCCGGCGGCGCGGAGGCGCGGGGTCACGCCGCCTATCATCCACGCCGATGGCACGGGTCGACCTCAACTGCGACGCCGGCGAGGGCTGGGGCCCATGGCGCATGGGCGACGACGAGTCCCTGCTCGACGTGGTCACCACCGTCAACGTCGCCTGCGGGCTGCACGCGGGCGATCCGCTGATCATGGCGCGCACCGTGCGGGCGGCGCGCGAGCGCGGCGTCGGCATCGGCGCCCATCCCGGGCCCAACGACCTCTGGGGCTTCGGCCGCCGCGACCTGAGCCACGAGCCGGTGGGAGATCTGGCCACCCTTGTCGCCTACCAGCTGGGTGCGCTGCAGGCGGTGGCGGCGCAGGAGGGCGCGCGCGTCACCTCGGTGAAGCTGCACGGTTCGCTGAGCGGTCGTGCCGCCGTGGACGCGGCACTGGCCGGCGCTGTGGCGGCCGTCATCCGGGGCGTCGCGCCCGACCTGATCTGGCTCGTGCCCTCGGGCAGCGCCATGGTGGCGGCGGGCGAGCAGGCCGGGCTGCGGGTGGCCCAGGAGGTCTTCGCGGACCGCGCCTACGAGGCCGACGGCACGCTGGTCAGCCGCAGCGTCCCGGGCGCGGTGATCAGCGATCCGCGGGCCTGCGCCAACCGGGCGGTGTGGATGGTCACCGAGGGCGGCATCGAGAGCGTGGGCGGCAAGCGAGTCCGGCTGCAGGCCGACTCGGTCTGCGTGCACGGCGACACGCCCCGCGCGGTGGAGGCGGCGCGCGCGGTGCGCACCGCGCTGGAGAAGGCGGGAGTCGAGATCCGCCCGCTGGCCGAGGCTCCCGGCTGAGAAAAGCCTGAGAAGCGCCCCGGGGCGCCGCGGCCTCGCTCATTTCTCAGCTTGGCGGCCCAGACTCGCCGGACATGAGCACGACCTCTCCCCTCGGTGTGCGGCTCACCCGCCGGCAGGCCCTCGGCCTCGCCGCCGGAGGTGCGCTCGGCGCCGCGGGGGTCCGCCTGGCCACGCTCCATCCCTGGTCGAACGGCTCCGCTTCCGCGACCGCCTCCGCCGCAGGGGCGAACGGCGCCTGGGCCAGCCCGCTGGGCAACTCCCGCGCCCTTGCCGCCCACCTGCTGCGCCGCGCCGGCCTCGGCTACTCCGAGGCGGAGCTGGACGACGCCGCCAGGCTCTCCTACTCCGACCTCGTCGACAAGCTGGTCAGCGCGGCGCCGCAACAGCCGCAGGACCTCCCCGCGCAGCAGCGCTTCAACTACCAGCAGGTGTCGCGCTGGTGGCTCGCCCACATGGCCACCACCACCGCTCCGCTTCCCGAGCGGATGGCCCTCTTCTGGCACGGCCACTTCACCAGCGACTTCCGCAAGGCCAACGGCCTGCCGCTCGTGTACCAGCAGAACCAGCTCTACCGCAGGCTCGGCACCTCGGACCTGCACACGCTGCTGCGCGCGGTCACCTACGACCCGCTGATGGTCCGCTACCTCGACCTCGACCAGAGCAGCGCGACCGCGCCCAACGAGAACTTCGCGCGCGAGGTGATGGAGCTGTACACGCTCGGCGCCGGCAACTACACCGAGAGCGACGTGCGCGAGGGCGCGCGGGCGCTGAGCGGCATCCGCATCGCCCTGGTCGACAGCTCGGGGGCGCCGATGCAGCTTCCCCGACGCAACGGGATGACCGTGCAGCAGTACGCGCAGCAGCTCGCCCAGCTCGTCGACCAGGGCGCCACGTTCGCCGGGCGCCTGGTTCCGCGCGTCCACGACAGCGGCGTCAAGACGTACCTCGGCCGCACCGGCAACCTCGGGCCCGACGACGTCGTCGACGTCCTGCTCGCCCAGGATGCGTGCGCGCCGTTCATCACCACCAAGGCCCTCACCTCCTTCTGCATGCCGTCGCCGAGCAAGGACACGGTGACGCGCATCGCCTCCCAGTTCCGCAGCTCCAAGTACGACCTCAAGACGCTGCTGCGCGCCATCTTCACCAGCGGCGAGTTCACCGATCCGGGCAACTACCGCTCGCTGGTGCGCTCTCCCGCCGACTACACCGTGGCCGCGATGCGCGCGCTGGGCCGCCCCCAGATGGCCCAGCAGGCGGTGGCGGCCGGGTCGACGATGGACCAGGTCCTCTACGACCCGCCGACGGTGGCGGGCTGGCCGGTCAACGCCGGCTGGGTGTCGTCCAGCGCCTGGCTGGCTCGGGTCAACTTCGCCGAGACGGCGGTGGCGCAACGCGGCGCCGCCCTGCCCGACGTCAGCGCCGCGGTGCGGTCGCAGCTCGACGGCGTGGTCGGCCCCGACACGGCCGCCGTGCTCAACGCGTCGGCGAGCGACGCCGACCGCTGGTACGCGCTCCTCTCCAGCCCCGAGTTCCAGCTCAAGTAGGCAGCAACTCCGATGAGCCTGACACGACGCGACTTCCTGGCCAGCGGCCTGCTGGCGACGGGCGCCGGCCTGGTGGTCCCCCCGGTGCTGGCCAAGGGTGTGCTGGCCGCGACCAGCGACGGCATTCACAACGACCACGTGCTTGTGGTGCTGCAGCTGGGCGGCGGCAACGACGGCCTCAACACCGTGGTGCCCTATGCCGACCCCGCCTACCACGACAGCCGTCCCACCATCGGCGTCAGCCCCGACAAGGTGCTCCACCTCGACGGCAGCGTCGGGCTCAACCCCGCGCTCGCGGGCATCAAGTCCCTGTACGACGCCGGCCGGGTGGCCATCGTCCAGGGCACCGGCTACGACAACCCCACCTATTCGCACTTCGAGGCGCTGCAGGTCTGGGAGTACGCCGACCCGCAGCGGCGCGCCACCGACGGCTGGCTGGGGCGCCTGATGGCGGCGCAGGCCGGCGCGCCGGCGAACGCGCTGGCCGCCTGCGCCCTGGGACAGGCGAGCGTTCCCGCCGAGCTGCGCGCCCAGGGCGCCACCGTGACGGTGATCGACACCGTGGCCTCCTACGACGTGCAGGGCGGGGCGGTCCGGCAGGCCGCCGCGCCGGCGCTGTACCGGCGCACGCCGGGCATCTACGGCGCGCTCTTCGACCAGGCGCTCGCCACCGCGGAGTCCGGCATCGCCTCGCTGAAGAAGGCGAGCAGCTACACCCCGGCGGCGACGTACCAGGACACCGCCACGGTGTACGGGTCGAAGAACAGCATCGCCTCGGCGCTGCAGCTCACCGCGCAGATGATCGTCACCCAGCCCGGCGTCAAGGTGTGCCACGTCGTCCTCGGCGGCTTCGACACCCACCAGCAGGAGGACGTCCGACAGACCGCCCTGCTCACCGACGTCGACAAGGCGGTCAGCGCCTTCATGCAGGACCTCGACGCCCACGGCGTGTCCGACCGCGTGGTGCTGATGACGTGGTCGGAGTTCGGCCGCCGCGTCAAGGAGAACGGCAGCAAGGGCACCGACCATGGCAGCGCCGCGCCGGTGTTCGTCGTCGGCAAGCCGGTCAAGGGCGGGCTGTACGGGTCGGCCCCGTCGCTCACCGACCTCGACAACGGCAACCTCAAGCACACCACCGACTTCCGCAGCGTCTACCAGGCGATGATCCAGGACTGGCTGGGTGCGGATGCGTCGTCGGTGCTGGGCGGCAGCTTCCCGACGCTGCCGCTGCTGGCCTGAGCCGCCATGCGACGCATGGGCAGGGCGCACCTGCGCACCATTGGCGCCATCAGCGGCGTGGCGGCCTGCGCCGGTGCGGGAGTCGCGGTGGCGGCGAGTCCCAAGCCGAGTGGCGCGCCGCTGAATCCGCCGGTGGCGCAGGCGCGGGCGACCGCAGCGGCCACGCCGGCGCCTCCATGCGATGCGACCGGCGACCCGATGGTCGCGCAGGCGCTCGATGCGTTTCGTGCAGCCTCCAGCCCGGCCGAGCGCCGCGTCGCGCTGCGCGGTCTCACCGCGGATCAGCGCCAGCAGGTGACGGCGTTGCTGCGGCAGTGCGCGAGCGGATCGCAGGTGGCGGAGCCGCTGCCCACCGTCCAGCCCGACGTGGTCGACGCCGCGCCCACGGCGATGCCGATCACCAACTCCTACGTCTCATGATCACGGCACCGCAGCTCGACTCGCGCAGCTTCACGGCGTTCGGCGGCGCGCAGTGCGCGGTCCACTCGGTCGGCGCCACCGTCGACGACGTGTCGGCGTGCGTCGCCGAGGTGTACGCCTTCGAGTCGCGGCTCACCCGCTTCCGCCCCGACAGCGAGCTGAGCCGCTTCAACGCGGCGGCGGGTGCGCGCGTCTCCGTGTCGCCACTACTCGGCGCGCTGCTGCGCGCCGCCCTCGACGCGTACGTCCTGACGGACGGGCTGGTCAACGCCGCCGTGCTGCCCGCGCTCGTGGCCGCGGGCTACGACCGCAGCATCGAGCAGGTGCGCCGCCGCGAGGCCGGGCGCACACCACGCCCGGCGACGCGCGACGCCCGGCCCGCACCGGCCCTCCCTCAGGTGCTCGACGTCGGTGACGCGTGGGCTCGCCTCGCCCCCGGCTGCGCCGTCGACCTCGGTGGCATCGGCAAGGGCTGGCTCGCCGACCGCCTCGCCGAGCGGCTCGACAACGCCGCGGTGAACCTCGGCGGCGACGTCGCGGTCCGCGGCGACGGCCCCGAGGGCGGCGGCTGGAGCGTCGGCCTCTGCGACCGCTGGGCGGTGGCGCTGCGGCGCGGCGGCGTCGCGACCAGCGGCACGACCGCGCGCCGCTGGGCGGGCGGCCACCACCTCATCGACCCCCGCAGCGGGCGTCCGGCGCAGACCGACGTGCTGGAATGCAGCGTGGTCGCCGCGGATGCGGCCACCGCCGAGGCGCTCAGCAAGTCGGCCATCCTCCTCGGCTCCGCGCGGGCACCGGAGTGGCTGCGCACGCGCGGCGCCGCCCGCTGGTCGCTGCGCACCGCGGACGACGCCGAGTTGCGGTCACCCGCGGCATGAACACGGGACTCGTCCTCTGGGAGGCCGCGCGCGCAGCCGCGCTGGCCGCCTTCGTCGTGCTGGCCCTGGCGCTGCTCACCGGCATGGCGGTCCGCACGTCGCTGCTCGGCGGGCTGGCCCGCAGCCCGGCGGTGCTCGCCCTGCACAGCTTCCTGAGCTGGTTCTGGGTGCCGCTCGTCGCCGTCCACGTCACCGCGCTGATCCTCGACGGCACCTCCCAGCTCAGCCCCCTCGACGCCGTGATCCCCTTCCGCGCGCCGTACGCCCAGGTGCCCATCGGCCTCGGCACCGTCGGACTCCTCCTGCTCGTCCTGGTCGGCGTCAGCAGCGCGCTGCGCCGGCGCATGTCGCCGCGCGCCTTCCGCCTCGTGCACCGCGCCTCGTACCCGATGTTCGCCATCTTCCTGGTCCACGCCCAGCTGGCCGGCAGCGACTTCAGCCGCACCTGGATCAGCCTGCTCGGCTGGGGCACCCTCGGCGCGCTGGCGGTCCTCGCCGTGGCCCGTCTCGCCACCGGCCGCCTGGAGGCGACGGGCGGCTGAGCGTCAGCCCAGGGCGACCACGGCGCGACCCGGCGTGGTCACCGTGCCGGTGTGGTCGACGCCCTCCAGGGTGACCTCCACCAGCTTCTCGCCGCCCTCCTCCCACTTGCGGGTGACCGCGCCGCGCACCGTGAAGGAGCGTGGCGCCGCCGTCCGGCTCGGCATGTCGACGCCGCGGTACGACGCCGAGAGGCGGCGCAGCTTCTGCGGGCTGCCCGCCCAGTTGACGACAGCCTCGGCCAGAAACGCCTTCTTGAGATAGCCGTGGAGGATCACGTCCTCGAGGCCGGCGCCGGTGGCGGCGTCGCGATCGTAGTGCAGCTCGAAGAAGTCGCCGGTGGCTCCGGCGAAGCGCACCAGGGTGCGCGGCGTCACCACCTTGCGCAGCTCGGGAAGCGCGGTGCCGACCTCCACCTCGTCCCAGCGCGGCGGCAGGACGGGCGGCCGCTCGGCTAGAGCCGCACCCCCGTCAGCCTTGCCCTGGTCACCACGTCCCCGGCTTCGTCGCGCCATGTGTACTCCAGTACGGTGATCACCATGTGCCCTGCGCGGCCGTCGCGCTCGCGGATGTCGGCGATGCGCGCCGTGCAGGCCACCGTCTGCCCGACGTAGGCGGGCTTGTGGTACTCGAACTCGGTTCCCGCGTTCATGCTGCGGGTGCCGAAGCCGCCCAGCTCGGGCCGTCGCAGCTCGCTCCCCGGCACCTGCATCGCGCACCAGAACGCGGCGGGAACCGGCCGCTCCGGATAGCCGGCGGCGTGCGCCGCCGCGGCGTCGACGTAGATGGGATCGCCGAGGCCCACCGCCTCGCAGAAGCGCCGCACCGCGCCGGCCTCGACCAGGTGGTAGCCGGGCTCGGTGTCGACGCCCACCAGCGCGCGGTCGGCGTCGCTGACGACGCTGGTCGGCTGGGCGGTCACGGCGCTGGCTCCTCCAGGGTGCGGCGTGGGGTGGGACGTGAGCAGGAGGCTTGGCCGCACGGTAGCTCGGCTCGGGCGGCTTGGCAAGTCGATGCCGCCGTTGACCGGGCTGCCGCACGGAGTCCACAATCCTGCCGCAGCTCATCGGTCGCAGGAGGACCAGCCCGTGTCGTGGAAGATCGCCGGGTCGTACTTCGAGACGTGCTCATGTGACGTCGTCTGTCCCTGCACCGCGTCGCTGGCGCTGGGCGCGACACACGACTACTGCCGCGTGGTCCTGGTGTTCAACGTCCACCAGGGCAACGTCGAGGGGGTCGACGTCGGCGGCCTCACCGTCGCCGCCGTGGCCGAGACGCCGAAGGTGATGACCGACGGCAACTGGCGCCTCGGCGTGTTCATCGACGCCGCCGCCACCGACGAGCAGGCGGAGAAGCTCGGCGGCGTCTTCTCCGGTGCCCTGGGCGGCCCGATGGAGGCGCTCGGCCCGCTCATCGGCGAGAACCTCGGCGTCCGCCGCGAGCGCATCGAGGTGCACGAGGACGGGCTGAAGCACTCCGTGCGCATCGGCGACTCCGTCGACGTCGAGATCGAGGACGTGGTGCCCTTCGGCGTCGACACCGGCAAGCCCGCCCGGCTCACCGGCGTCTTCCACCCGGCCGGCAGCGAGCTGACCGTGGCGCGCGCGACCCGCGGTCGCGTCGACGCCTTCGGCATCGCCTACACCGGCCGGTCCGCCTTCTCCGTGGCCGACTTCTCCTGGGCCGCATGACCGAGGCGGCACTCGAGGCCGCGGCTCCCGCCCAGCGCCGCGAGGGCGACCTCGCCGGCGTGGCGACGGCGGTGCGCACCCGGCTGGGCCTGGTCGCACTCCTCGCCCTCCTGGCCGGGCTGTGCTGGTGGGCGACCGTCGCCCGCATGTCCGGCATGGCCGCGAGCCCGGGGGCCGAGCTGGGGACCCTGGGCTGGTTCGTCGCCACCTGGGCGCTGATGATGGCGGCGATGATGTTCCCGGCGGTGTCGCCGACGGTCGCCCTGTACGCGCGCATGACCCGCCGCCGCGGCCTGCGGCGCCCGCTCGCCTTCGCCGCCGCCTACCTGCTGGTGTGGTCCGTCGCCGGCGTCGCCGCCTACGGAGTCGACGCGCTGGTGCGCCACCTGGCGGGCCCGTCGCTGGTCTGGGAGATGGGCGGGCACTGGCTGGCCGCGTCGGTGGTGGCCGTCGCCGCCGTCTACGAGCTCACGCCGCTCAAGAACGTCTGCCTGGCGCGCTGCCGCAGCCCGCTGGGCTTCCTGCTCGGCTCCTGGCGCGACGGCACCGCGGGCGCGCTGCGCATGGGCGCGCGCCACGCGGCCTGGTGCGTCGGATGCTGCTGGGCGCTGATGGCGGCGCTCTTCGCCCTGGGGGTGATGAGCCTGACCTGGATGGCGGTCGTCGCCGTCCTGATCACCCTGGAGAAGACCGTCCCCGGGCGCCGGGCCGTCACCGGGGCCACGGCCGCCGTGCTGCTGGCCATCGCCGTCCTGCTGGCGGCATCGCCGCACCTGCTGCCCGGCCTCAGCGTGCCCGGCGGCATGCCTGCGGGAATGGGAATGTAGGCAGGGCCGTACACTTCGCGGCGTGACGATCTTCTGGCTGGTCGCCGGGGTCCTGCTGCTCGGCATCGAGGCGCTGACCACCGTCTTCTTCGCCCTGTTCGTCGCCCTGGGCGCCTTCGCCGCCTGCATCGCCGGCGGCTCGGGGGCCGACACCTGGCTGCAGGTGATCCTCTTCGTCGGCGTGTCGCTGCTCGGCATCGTCATCGGCCGGCCGCCGCTGATGCGGCTGGTCCACGACCGCAGCCACGACACCGCGCTCCCCGGCGTGCAGGGCCTGGTGGGGCAGCGCGCCGTCACCGTCGACGTCGTCGGCGACGAGCTGCATCCCGGGCACGCCATGCTGGCGGGCGAGCGCTGGCTGGCCGTGACCGACTCGGGGCAGGAGCTGGAGCCGGACGTGCCGGTGACCATCGCCGCGGTGCGGGGCACGACCCTCGTCGTGCGCGCCGCAATGGAAGGCTGACTCGGAGGGAGCAGTGGACCCGCTCGTCATCGCACTCATCGTCGTCGCCGTCGTCGGCGTCATCGTGGTCGCCCAGACCGTCAAGGTCATCCAGCAGGGCTACGTCGGCGTGGTCAAGCGCCTCGGCCAGTTCCGCGCCATCCGCGAGCCCGGGCTCACCTTCATCCTGCCCTTCATCGACGAGCTGCAGCGCGTCGACATCCGGGAGACGCCGCGGACCGGTGACCGCCAGGAGGTGATCACCCGCGACAACGTCACCGTCACCGTCAACGCCACCATCTTCTCCCAGGTGGTCGACTCCAAGCTGGCGCTGTTCAGCGTCTCCAACTACTACGTGGCCATCGACCAGCTCTCGCGCACCACGCTGCGCGCGGTGTTCGGCTCGTTGACGCTGGACGAGGCGCTGTCGCAGCGCGAGCGCATCAACGCGGTGCTGCAGGAGCAGATGGAGGCGGTCACCGACAAGTGGGGCATCAGGATCAACCGGATCGAGATCGTCGACATCACCCCGCCGGCGCAGATCCTCCAGGCGATGGCCCTGCAGAAGACGGCCGACCAGGAGAAGCGCGCCGCCATCCTGCAGTCGGAGGGCCAGCAGCAGAGCCAGGTCAACGTCGCCGACGGGCAGCGGCAGGCGGCCATCAAGCAGGCGGAGGGCCAGAAGCAGGCCGCCATCCTGCGTGCGGAGGGCACCCGGCAGGCGGCCATCCTCGAAGCCGAGGGACGCGCCCAGGCGATCAACACCGTGTACGCCGCCATCAAGGGCTCGGCGCCGGATCCCACCCTCGTCGCCATCCTGCAGCTCGACACCCTGGCGCGCTTCGCCGACTCGCCGAACTCCAAGCTGGTGGTGCCCATCGAGACGGCGGGCATCCTCGGCGCGGCGCAGGCGCTGCGCTCGGTGATCTCCGGCATGGCCGCGGAGGCGGAGGGGTCCTGACGGGCCAGCAGGGTCTGTTCGGCGACGCGGGCGGGTCGGACGGCGTCGACGCCGTCGACGCTGCGCAGTCGCCCGCGGACGGCAACGCCCCGCTCTCCTGGCGCATGCGCCCGCGCTCGCTCGACGAGTTCGTCGGCCAGACCGGTGCTGTCGGCCAGGGGACGGTGCTGCGCAGGGCGCTGGAGTCCGACCAGCTCCCCTCGCTGATCCTCTGGGGCCCGCCCGGCAGCGGCAAGACGACGCTGGCCCGCATCGTCGCCACCATGACGCAGTCGGCGTTCGAGTCCGTCAGCGCCGTATCCGCCGGGGTTGCCGACCTGCGCAAGGTGGTGGAGCGGGCCCGCGACCGCCAGCGCCTGCAGCGCCGCACGCTGCTCTTCATCGACGAGATCCACCGCTTCAACAAGGCGCAGCAGGACGCCATCCTTCCCCACGTGGAGAGCGGCCTGGTGCGGCTGCTGGGTGCGACGACGGAGAACCCGTCCTTCGAGGTCAACGCCGCGCTGCTCTCACGGGCGCGCGTGGTGCGGCTCGAAGCCCTCGGGGACGACGACCTGCGCGTGCTGGTGCGGCGCGCGATCGCCGACCCGGAGCGCGGGCTCGGGCGCCTCGACGTGCGCCTCGACGACGACGCAGAGGCGCGACTCGTCTCGCTGAGCGGTGGTGACGCGCGCGTCGCGCTGGACGCGCTGGAGCTGGCCGCGCATGGCGCGCATGCGGCGCCGGACGGGACGCGGCGCGTCGACGTCGAGGCCGTCGACGGCGCGATGCAGCACCCCTCGCTCCTCTACGACCGAGCCGGCGACCAGCACTACTGGCTGGCCTCGGCGATGATCAAGTCGGTGCGCGGCAGCGACCCGGACGCGGCCATCTACTGGGTGGCGCGGATGCTGGAGGCGGGCGAGGATCCCATGTTCGTGGCGCGGCGTCTCGTCCTGTCCGCGGCGGAGGACGTCGGGCTCGCCGATCCGCACGCGCTGCCGCTCGCCGTCGCCGCGCAGCAGGCGGTGCACAGCATCGGCATGCCGGAGGCGTTCCTGCCGCTGGCGGAGGCGGCGATCTACCTGGCGGTGGCGCCGAAGAGCAACTCCGCGTATCGCGCCTACGGCGCCGCGCTGGAGGACGTGCGCAGAACCCTGCACCAGCCGGTGCCGCTGCACCTGCGCAACCCGGTCACCGGGCTCGGCCGGTCGATGGGCTTCGGCGACGGCTACCGCTACGCCCACGACCACGAGGGCGGCATCGTCGAGCAGCAGCATCTGCCGGATTCCCTTGCGGGGCAGCGGTACTACGAGCCCACCGACCGCGGCGTCGAGGCGCGCATGGGCGAGCGGCTGCGGGCGATGCGCGACGAGCTGGCGCGGCGGCGGCGGGCTCAGCCGGCGGAGGGGAGCTCCTCGGGCCACTCCTGATAGCCCGCGTCGTCGTGGGCGACCGCGCTGCCCGCGAGAGCGTCGTCGCGGTGCTGCGCGCGCGGCGGAGCGCCCTGGACCTCGCGCTGGGCCCGGCGCAGGAGGCGCAGGCGGTCGGCGGGCACCCGCCCGTCGGCGTCGAGCAGCGGGCCGCCGGAGTGGCGCGCGAGTTGCAGCCATCTGCGGACGTAACTCAGCTCCGGCGCAGGGGAGTCGCCGACCGCGGCGAGGGTGACGGCGTCGACGTCCTGGGGCACGGTGGCGCCCCACAGCCAGGCGCGGGCGGCAGCGTTGCGCATCTGGGCGCGGAGCAGCGCCTCACCGTGGATGAAGTGTGGATGCGGCGGTGTCGCGACGTGCGCGGCGGGGACGTTGAGCACCGAGTCGTCGCCGCTGCGGCAGGCGTCGACCAGGCCGACCAGCGGTGCGGCGGGTGCGCCACAGGCGAGGACGCGCGCGCCGCGCGGTGCCGTGGCGAGGTAGGCGCGGATGAGCGCGGCGGCGCCGCCGCGCAGTGCGGCGATGTCGCTGACGCCCTCGTGGCGCACACCGGGGAGCGCGCCCGCGAAGAGGAAGTCGAGCTTCAGGGCGTCGACGCCGCAGCGTCCGAAGCGGCGTCCCAGCGCGGCGAGGCGGGCGCGGGTGGCGCGCAGCGACGCGTCGAGGACGTGCTGCGGGCGCGGGGCGCGAACGCTCTCCACCGGGGCGCCCGACGCATCGCGAAGGAGCAGCGCGGCATGCGCGGAGGCTGCGGCGGAGGCGGGATCGACGAGAAAGGGTGCAAGCCACAGGCCGAAGCGGCGCCCGGTGGCGTGCACCGCCTCGGCGAGGTCGTGCAGGGTGCTGTCGAAGTCCTCGCGCTCATGCCAGTCGCCCCAGTGCGGCATCCAGCCGTCGTCGAGCAGCGCCAGGCCGCCGGGTGGCACCAGCGAGGCGGCGGCGTCGACGACGTCGCCTGCGGTGGCGGAGGGGCCGAGGCAGTTCCAGCTCATCCATCCGGCGATGCGCGGCAGCGGCGTGTGGTCGCGCGCGGTGAGGCGGGGGAGGCCCACGCCCCACGGCGAGCGCCGGTCGAGCGGGGCGATGCGGATCGGGTCGCCGCGCAGCGTCGTGCCGGCGCGCAGGTCGACGCCGAGCAGCGGCGGCTCGCCGGTGCCGTGGTGCAGCTGCGCCGGCGCACCCACGCTCATCGCCCCCACCGAGCGGCCGTTGTTCCACCGCAGGAGGAGGGGTCCAAGCCGCGGAGGCGCGTGCGGGCCGATCGCCGTCTGCACGCCGCCGGGCGTGCCCCACACGCCGCCCCACCAACCGCGACCGGAGGCCGCGTCGCGGACGCCCGCCCAGTCCCAGGAGTGGAAGCCGTCGACCAGCATGCGCGTCGCCGGCAGTCCCAGCACGCGCACGCCGATGGCGCCAACGCGCACGTCGCGGTCGCTGCTGACCGAGCAGTCCAGGATGTGCGAGCGTCCCTCGCGGCGCGCGCGCAAGCGCACGCGGAGGCCGTCGGGCCACGATGCGTCGAGCCCCGCGCCGCGTCGCACCACGCGCGCCGCGGCATCGGGGAGGGTGCGCATCTCGCCGCCGACCTCGAGCAGCGGGCCGACCTCGGCGCGCGCGCTGCCCAGGGGCAGCTCGATCAGCGCCGCAGGCCCTGGAGGGCGCGGTCGAAGGCGGCTCGCGTCCACTCCAGCTCGGCGTCGCCGTGCGCCACGGAGCAGAAGGCGGAGGTGCGAAGCAGGTCGACGCCCTCGTCGCGCATCGCCGTGGAGAGGCGCGCCTGCCGGGCGGGGTCGTCGAGCTCGCAGTGCACCATGCTGCTCAGCCGCCAGACGCGTCCCGGGACTCCCGCCGCGCTCAGCCCCTCGCGCAGCACCGATTCCAGCCGCATGGCGTAGGCGTCCGCGGTGCGCTGCGCCGAGCCGTCGGCGACGAGCCGCAGCGTGGCGATGCCGGCCGAGGCGGTCAGCGGGTTGGCGTTGAAGGTTCCGGGATGGGTGATGTGCGGCGGCCCGGAGGGCGTGGCATCGGCGGTCAGGCTGAGCCGCAGCAGCTCCATCACGTCGTGCCGCCCGCCCACCGCCCCGCCGGGCAGGCCGCCGGCCATGATCTTGCCGAAGGTCGAGAGGTCGGGACGCACGCCGATGGTGGCCTGGATGCCGCCGGGCGAGACGCGGAAGCCGGTGACCACCTCGTCGACCACGAACAGCGTGCCGTGCTCCCTGCACAGCGCCGCCGCGTCGCGCACGTACTGCGGGGAGAGCTGCTCCTTGCCGTAGTGCGCACCGGACGCCTCGATGAACATCGCGGCCACCGCGCCGTCCGCCAGGGCCTCACCCAACGCGGCGATGTCGCCGCTCGGCACCACGCGCGTCGCCGACGCCACCGCCGCGGGCACGCCGGGCGGCGCCTCGACCCGACCGTTGCTGCCAAGGTTGACCGCAAGCGAGTCGTACCAGCCGTGGAAGTGGTCGTCGAGCTTGAGCACGAGGTCGCGACCGGTGGCGGCGCGGGCCAGCCGTGCGGCCAGCATGCCCGCCTCGGTCCCCGACGCGGTGAAGCGCACCTGCGCCACGGAGTCGACGAGGCGGCAGATCTGTTCCGCCCACTCGATCTCCAGCGGGTGCGAGGCCCCGTAGTGCGTGCCGCGCGCGACCTGCTGCTGCACCGCCTCGACCACGGCGGGATGCGCGTGCCCGAGCAGCAGCGCGCCATGGCCCATGGTGTAGTCGACCAGCTCGCGCCCGTCGACCAGCCACTTGCGCGCACCCTGCGCGCGCGCCACGTGGATCGACGGGGAGTAGGAGCGGACCGCATGCGTCGCGCCGCCGCCGAGCACCTGGTCGGCGCGGGAGGCGAGGTCGGTCGCGTCGGTGGTGGTCATGCTGCGCCGCCAAGCCTACAGGGCGGCGGGCGGTTGGAGGCGACGGTGGGAATCGAACCCACGATCAGGGTTTTGCAGACCCGTGCCTTACCACTTGGCTACGTCGCCACGCCCCCGCTGCGATGGACGCCACAGTATGCCGCAGAGCGCGGGCCGGCCGAGGTCAGACGCGGGTGCGCGACCAGCCGGCCTCGTTGTCCTCGTCGTTGACGTCGATCTCGTGCTCGGGCGGGCCGCCGGCGGCGTCGGGGTCGAAGACCTTGCCCATGTCGTCGGCGCCGATGGGCCGGGTGGCTTCGGCGTCGTCGACGCGCTCCAGCAGGGACTCGAAGCCGTCGGGGGCGGGGATGTCGCCGTGATGGTGGCGGTGCTCGCGGTCGTCGTAGGGGAGGTCGCCGGCGTCGGGGTCGTCGGAGGCGCCCAGCTCGCCCTCGGGTCCGGTTACGGTCTCGGCGCCGCGGGGCGGCGGAGCGTTGTCGTCGCCGGTGCGCCGCTGCTCGCGCTGCTCGGCGTAGAGCTTGAAGCGCTCCAGGGAGTCGACGACCAGGCGGTCGACCATGCCGGCCGCGCCCTCGACGTCGTGCTCGCCGTCGGGGTCGTAGACGAGGCGCAGCGTCACCAGCGTCTGCCCGCCCTCCACCGGCTTCAGCTCGACGTCGCCCTCGGCGTGCGGGTGGCCGGTGGTGCGCCAGGCGACGTGCCGCTCGTCGCGGGCCTCGACGCGCGTCTCCCACTGCATCGGACGGCCGCCGATCTCGACGTCCCACTCCTGGGTCTGCGCGTCGTGTGCCGTGACCCGGTTGACCCCGCCGAGGAACGCGGGGAGCTCCTCCCAGGCGGTCCACTCGCGGTACGCCGTCCGCACCGGGACCCGGACCACGATCGACTTCTCCGCATGTGCCACGAGTGGCCCTCCTGGTGTTGCCTCCCCACCAGGGATACCACATGGGATGCGGGCGGGTCGAACGCGCCTAGCCGCCCGGCATGGGCATCGGGGCGGGCTCCGGAGCGCGACGCGCCGGCGCCAGGCGGCGAGGGTCGTCGGGCTCCGGCGGCAGCACGAAGGCGACGTCGAGCGCCTCGGCGAGCGCGCGCAGGCGTGCGTAGAAGCCCGCGGTGTGCGGCGAGCGGGCGAGGCGGAGGCCGTCGAAGTCGTAGTGGTGCACCCACTCGTGGAGGAGGGTGTTGAGGAACACCTTGGGGGTGATCACCTTCTGCAGCCGCGCCGTGCGGTGGTAGATGCGGATGCGCGCCCGGCTCACCCGGCCGTCCTCGAACCAGCAGCGGTAGTACCCGTAGGTCTTGCTCTGCAGGCGCTGGCCGTCGTGCTCGTGGACCTGCGGCTTGTCGGCCACCGCCACCTCGACCCGGGTGAGCCCGGCCTCGGCGCTGAGCTCGTCGACGAGGAGCTGGGCGAGGCGGCGGCGCTCCCGGGCGTCGTCGCCGCTCTGGAGGACGCGCTCGGCCAGGCCGCGGGCCACCACGCTGGGGCGGACGGGCAGCCCGGTGGCGCGCTGGCTGCGCTGGTAGGCCGCGTCGAGGCGGGCGCTGCGACCGAACATACGCTCGATAGTATAGGGCGGCAGGGCGCCGTCGGGGCCTCATACTGCGGGGCCGACGCCGCACGCGCCGGGTTGGCGAAACGGGTAGACGCCGCGGTCTTAAAAACCGCTGGGGGCGATGCCCCCGTCCGGGTTCGAGTCCCGGGCCCGGCACCTATCATCCCTACTGGACAAGGTGGAAGGGTAATCGGCCTGTCAGCAGCCGGTGCCGTCGACCACCTCAACTCGGCCGCAGCTCAACACGACGGCGAGCAGCGTGTCTGCGAAGTGTCGGCGAGGGTGAAAGGGGTGGTGGCTGGCGGGCGCCGGGCACCCCGTCAGACATCGGCTCGCCATCGCCGCTTCCTTGCGCGCATCGCCACCAGCCCACTCGCACGCACCGCCCCCTATCCTCACACGCTCCACTGTCCATGCCCCTGCGTACCCTCCCGTTCTCCCGCTCACGCCCTTCCCGTCGTTCATCCCTACCTTGTCCATCCCCTTCAGCCAGCACACGGTACGCACGACCGCTTGCGTAGCCAGTCGCCTACTGGCCCAGTGCGCCACTTGCGCCTCAGACGGGCGCTAAGGCGATGCTCGCGATAAGCGCCCTCTGATTGATCTGCGTCACCGCGCATGTCCCAGGTCAGTCGGTCCAAACGAACGCTGTTGCGCTCTCGCCTGCCACCGTGACGGTCCCAAGCGTCACGGCGACCGTGGACCCCTCGGACGATGCGGTGATCGTCCTAGACGAGAGCGCGACCTGCGCCGCCACGCCAACGCGTCGCCAGTTGAGCTTGCCCGACAGCGTTGCTCCGAGGAGGGGGCCTCCCGCGATGGAGACCTCGCCTCCAGTGATGACGAAGGACCCATCTGCCGATCCGGAGTCCCGGAGCATCGGGTGGTGTCGCAGCAGCACAAGTGCCATCTCCTCCCGGTTCGCCACAGAGATGCGGGGCAGCGTATCCCGCGCTGGGGCAGCCCGAGAGCGCTTCGCGCCTTCCCCTTGCTGCTCGCTCATTTCCTCACCGTCTTCGCGTCCTCGTTCCCGACGAGGAGGCCCGGGAGATGCGGCCCCAATCGAGGCGCTCTCGGCCACCCGGACGCGCGAGCGAGAAATCATCATCGCGACGATTGGTTGCGTTTAGGCGAGTGGGTCGTGTATCTTCCGCCGCGATCTCGGGAAGCGATTTCCTGACCCCGCGGTCAACAGGAAGGCGGCCGCGTCCTGCGGCGGGAGAGATCGTGCACGTGAGTTGGGGCGGGCAACACCGGGTAAGGCTGCTCGCTGCTGCCGGTCCCCGGCGCATCCCTTCCTTGGGCCGTCGGCCGTCAAGCGCTGCTGGCTCTGGCGGGCGGCCTCAGTCCCCGAGAGGGGTCGCGGTGCTGGCCTCCCCGGCCTTGCCCCTACACACGAGCGGGCTGTCACGGGGGGCGGCCTAGAGAGAGGGAGCGCGATGAACAGACACACCAACCGTCTGATGCGCCTCCAGTGGGGGAACCGGGCTAAGCCCCCGGCCCCCCGGAGGCATCGATCCACCCCCGCACATGAAGCGGGCCGAAAGGCCCGGGACGGGGGCAGCGTTCAACCGACATGGGAGTCAACCACATTGAGCCTGAAAAGGCACCTACTCACCATCCCAGTGGAGCAGCTCGACCTCGGCGGGGACCATGGCGTCGTGCTCGGTGAGGATGAGGTGGGGGTTCGCCACCCACACCTCAACTCGGGCGCGTCGTCGGCGTCGGACCAGAGAGGTCGCAGGCGGCTACTGAGGAGCAGTTTGGCAGGGCTGTTCGCATTGTTCCTGCTGTCGCTGGGACCGCTCAGTATCGGTGGCGTTCTCACAGCCTCGGCCCATGACGACTGTCAGAACCAGGGCAACACCGACGGGTCGCCTTGGACCTGCGGATATACGCAACTCGATCCGACCCACAACTGGCCGGCGGACGGCAGCAGCCCGCACTGCAGCGTCTGCGCGTGGTGGGACATGCCAAACGGCGGCCCTGGCAACGTCGACGCTGACTTCACCGGAGCGTACCCTACCGGTGGCGGCATCCAGTACTACAACGACCTCATCGCAGCCATGCAGGACTGGTCCGGGCAGCCGTACAACTCGCCCTGGATGTACCAGTGCAGCGGCAGCAACTGTCAGTACTCCCAGATTCATGTTGGCTCGAAGGACGAAGGGGGCGGCAGCAGCTACGCCTGCGCGCTCACCTATGTCTACGTTGACTCGTCCAACCGGGTCACCTCCTCAACGATCATGTTCAACAACGACGGGCAGACGCGGTGGTGGGATGGGCCGCCGGCGAGCGGGCAATCCGGTTGCGACGCCAAGGCAACCGCCTACCATGAGGAGGGTCACGCCTTCACCCTCGGCCACTCCAGCGCCGAAGGCAACGCCATGTACTGGCAGGGTGGGGCAGAGAGCATCGGCGGCAATGACCAAACTGGGCTCGACGCCATCTACGGACCGTACCAAGGCAGCAACGGCAGCAGCAGCGGCAGCGGTGGCGGCGGGTCGGGGTGCGGGACTTGTCAAGCTCTGGGAAGCCACCAAGTCTCCATCTCATGCGACACCTTGTCATCCACTGCCTGTGCCATATTGGAGGGATACCTCTCCAAGGCGTGGGACATGTCGCAGGGAGTGTCCCTGCCCAATCCGGTGTCCGAGCTGACCGGCGCCGACGGCTGCCTTCAGTACTTCTTCGCCGGGCAGTACGCGCCGTGGTTGAACTGTCAGATCGGCGTCGGTCTGTGAAGACCGCGCACCTGGCCGCGCTTCTGGGGCTGCTCCTGTGCGCCTGCTCCGGCGGTGGAACGGTCAGCGTCGCTAACAGAGGGGGCGGCTCTGCCGTCCCCGCCACTGCCAGCGGTGCATCGAGCCCAGTGAGTGGCAACGGGGGCATCGGCGCGCCGTCCTACGCTGCCGCCTATCTCAACTTGCAGAGGGACAGAGGGGTCTTCATCCAATGTGACGGCCAAAGCAGCGGCCAGGGTGCTGCTGCCTCAGCGATCCACGATCTGCTCGTCCACACTGGCACCAGCCTGAATGATCCAGGGCAGCAAGCTCGGGCGGTAGCGATCGCGACGGTGATCGGCACCGGCTCTGCTCGCTGGAACACGTCGGATGGGGCGCCACCGTCGCAGGCGTATCTCGATTCGTTGAAGCACCCGGTGAAGGTCGATGGGCATTGGCCGGTGGATCCCAGCATCTACACGCCCTGGACCATCCACGTGAGCCGCGTGGTGCGGGGTGAAATCCAGACTACGCAGATCACGGGGTACACGCAGGGCGGCACCGTGGGGGGCTTCACGGTGCATGCATGCCCGCCGACCGCCCAGCCCGTGATCGGGGGAACGTTCCTCGTGTGGTTCGGTGGTGAGCTGACGACGGGCGCCATGGGCGATGCGCCGATTGCTCAGCCGCTCATCGGCGACTGGCTCAGCTACGACCCGTCCACGGACACTCTCAAGACGGCGAACGGACCCGTCGTCCTGCGCGACGCACTCGCGGGCGTGCCGCCGGGTTGAGGGCCCAAACCCGGGCGCGCAATCTACCCATGGGCATGTCTCCAAAGCTCGACCCGCCACAGCCGTGGCCAGCACACCCCAAGGCAGTCACCGCTCCAGGCGGTAGGTGAACCCTGCACCGCCGGTTCGGCAGTGGAGCGGGAGACGGGGGCTCCGCCGAGCAATAGCCGAACGCCCGCGGCGCGTCACACACTCCATCGGGGTTGAGATGACCCTGGCCGGGGCTCGGTGCTTGGCGTCGGCTTCGGGTCCTCACCTCTTCCCGGTCGGCCTGGCGGGTTTGGGCGAGCAGGATCAGGTGCGCCGCGTAGGGGGCCTGGAGGCTGAAGGCGAGGTTGAGCAGGTTGAACGGGGGGAGGTCGAAGTGGACGACCTGGCGGCAGACCTCGTACCTGAGACCACTTCCTGTACCCACTTCCATACCCACGGCCGAAGGCGACAGGTGGGTACCGGAGGGCATGGCGGCTCTCCGATGGATCGATTCTGAGCACAAGCAATGCCCTTCCCTGCCCTGGACTCACCACAGGGACGCGCCTAAGAACCGCTGGGGGCGACGCCCCGTCCGGGTTCGAGTCCCGGGCCCGGCACCTGGTCGTCCTGGCGGTGGCCCCGGACCAGCCGCTGCTCGCGGCCGGTCCGTCGTCGCAGAGCGGTCGCCCGGTGGCGCGCGTATGGTCGCGGGTCATGAGCACTCTGAACCGAATCGCGCCGGTCTTCGGTGTCCGCGACCTGGGCGCCTCGCTCGCGCACTACGAGCGCCTCGGCTTCACGACGCGCGAGTACGACGGCGGAGGCTACGGCTTTGCGGTACGCGACGGCATCGAGATCCATCTCGGAGTCGTGCCCGAGGGTGATCCACGGAGCGTCCGCAGCACGGCCTACATCTGGGTGGACGACGCCGACGACATCGCCCGGTCCTGGCGGCTCGCCGGAGCGGACGTGCGGATGCCCGAGGACACCGAGTGGGGCCAGCACGAGGGTGCGGTCATCGACCCGGACGGCAACGTCATCCGCTTCGGGTCGCCGATCCCGCGGCCCGCTGCGGCTGAACGGTAGCTTCGGAAGTCGGGTCCGTGTGATGCGACTGGTAGAGGCTGATAGCGAAGTGCAGGGGTTCGCGGGGGAGGGGAGGAGCCGAAGGACCTTCGACGCCGCCGGATCGTCCCGCCTGGGCGGAGCCCGGCGACCCGGTTGACAACGGGACGTCTGCCTCTGTCGGGCGCGCCGGTCGTTGCTCGACCGTTGAGATGTCCGGCGAGAGTGTGTCGTTGCCTTGGCCAGGAGGTGCAGAGATGACACTCAGGGAAGAATCGCCACGGCAGCCTGCCCCGTCGGGTCTCGGCTTTGCCTATCTGATGATCGGCGTCGCCGTGGGATCCGTCTTCGTGAGCGGGGTTCTCGGCAGCATCTTCTGCCCAGAGATGGTCAGCGGCGCGCAGCATGACCACTTCGCCATCGGTGCGGCGACCGGCTGGATCTGGGGCGCGATCGCGCTGGCCATGTTCGTGCCGGCGGCCATGCAGGGCATCCATGCTCGCGTCACCGACAGAGCTCCGTGGGCGATGCTGGGCCTCGGCATGAGCGCCATCTGGTTCGGGTCGATGTTCGTCACCATCTTCGCCCCGGTCTGGGTCTACGGCACGGATCCCGAGCAGTTCCCCTTCACCGCGGGGATCGGCGCCATTGCCGCGCTCATCGTGACGGCGATTCTCTGCAACGTCGTGAAGACGGGGTCATTCCAGACGGTGGAGACCAAGGCACGATCCGCGCTGACCCCGCCCGCGGTGGAGGCGGAGGCGACGGCGGACGACGCCACGGTCAGGTTGCGCCAGCTGGCGCAGCTCCGCGACTCCGGCGTGGTCATCGAGGCCGAGTTCCAGGCGAAGAAGGAGGAGCTGCTCGCTCGGGTCTAGCGGCAGCGGGCATGCCCGTTCAGGCCGTCTCCGCCAGGAAGCCGACAACCGAGCGTTCCCGCGCGCCCGTGCCGCCGATGGACAATCGGCGAATGACCATCGACGACCAACGCCGCTGATGCGCAGCGTCACCTACTCCATGGGCGTCTCCCTCGACGGCTACATCGTCGGCCCCGACGGCCGCTTCGACTGGACCGTGCCCGACGAGGAGGTCTTCCGCTTCGTCACCGACGAGATCCGCGGGGTCGGCGTGCACCTGCTGGGGCGCCGGCTCTACGAGACGATGCTGTACTGGGAGACCGCCGGCCAGGACCCGTCGCTCGACACCGCGATGCTCGAGTGGGCGGCGCTCTGGACGTCCCTGCCCAAGGTGGTGTTCTCCACCACGCTGTCCGCGGTGCAGGGCAATGCCCGCCTGGCCACCGCCGCCCTGGCGGAGGAGATCGCGCGGCTGCGAGCCGAGCCCGGGGAGGGCAACATCGCCATCGGCGGCGCCAACCTCGCCGCGCAGGTCGCCGCGTTGGACCTGGTCGACGAGTACCGGGCCAGGGTCTATCCCGTGCTGGTCGGCGGTGGGATCCCGTTCTTCCCGCAGCGCGAGCGACGGGTCGATCTCGAGCTCGTCGAGACGCGCACCTTCAGGTCCGGCGTCGCGTACCTCCGCTATCGCGTGGTGCGGTAGCCGCAGTCCCCGGGGCCGCGACTCGACCCACGCGCCATCACGCCAGCCGGAAGATCCGCGCCGCGTTGCCGCCGGCGAGCTTCGCCTTGTCCTCATCGCTGCAGCCGTCGAGCATCAGCTCCAAGACCTGGCGGCTGCGCGGCCAGACGCAGTCGGGATGGGGGTAGTCGTTGGCGTAGACCAGGTTGTCGACGCCGATGTAGTCGCGGAAGCGGATGCCGAGGTCGTCGTCCTCGTAGCCGAAGAAGACGTTGCGGCGCACGAAGTCGCTGGGCGCGAAGCCGTCGGCGAAG
>Ga0070739_10001800_pt1 | contig 30776 bp, 29 predicted proteins | sample Coa_R1_7_FD_66445 | JGI IMG/M metagenome (GOLD analysis project Ga0070739, IMG submission 66445) | Surface soil microbial communities from Centralia Pennsylvania, which are recovering from an underground coalmine fire - Coalmine... | ecosystem: Environmental > Terrestrial > Soil > Unclassified ...
CCTGATGATGCCGGACAAGAGCGGGATGCAGGTGCTTGAGGAAGTCCGCGCGCGGGACGTCGAAACGCCGATCTTTATGATTACGGCGTACGGCTCGGTGGAGGTGGCGGTGCAGGCGCTCAAGCGCGGCGCCAACGATTATTTCCCCAAGCCCTGGGACAACGAGAAGCTGCTGATCGAGATCGATCACATGATCTCGAAGCGGCGTCTGGAGCGCGAAAACACTGAACTGAAGCGGGCTCTGAAACAGCGCTACAGTTTCCCCAACATTGTCGGGAAAAGCGAGCGCATGCTCAAGATTCTCGACCTGGTGAGCCAGGTGGCGCACAGCCGGGCGACCATTCTGATCACCGGGGAAACCGGGACGGGCAAGGAACTGATCGCCAACGCGATTCACGCGCACTCGGCGAGGGCCGAGCAGCCGTTCGTCCCGGTGCATTCGGGATCGGTGCCGCCGGACCTGCTGGAATCGGCTCTGTTCGGCCATGTCAAGGGCGCCTTCACCGGCGCCACCGCGTCGCGGAAGGGGTATTTCGAAACGGCCAATCGCGGCACGATTTTCTTCGATGAAATCGGCACGATTTCGCTGGAGACACAAACCAAGCTGCTGCGGGTGATCCAGGAGCGGGAGTTCATGCCGCTGGGCTCGGCCGAGACGATCAAGGTGGACGTGCGGATCGTCGCGGCGACCAACGCCGACCTCAAGAAGCTGGTGGAGGAAGGCAAGTTCCGCGAAGATCTCTATTACCGGCTGAACGTCATCCACCTCGCGCTGCCGCCGCTGCGCGAGCGCAAGGAAGATATTCCGCTGCTGGTGGAGCATTTCTTCACCAAATACTGCCGCGAAAACGAGAAGTTTCTGGATGAGCACCTGCGCTCCCGGCTGCGGTTCGAGCCGGAAGCGATGCAGATCCTGATGGATCATCCCTGGCCGGGCAATGTGCGCGAGCTCGAGAACGTGGTGGAGCGCGCGGTGGTGCTGGCCTCGGGGACTGCGGTGCCGGCGGACGTACTGCCCGAGCACCTTCTGGAAACGCGCGGCCTGCGGATCCGGCGGGATGAGAGCGGGCATCTTGCGCCGGACGCTTCGCTGTTCGAGATCGTCGCGGACTTCGAGCGCCGGACGATTTTAGAAAAGCTGGAGGCCTGCGATTGGAGCCAGACCGCCACGGCGGAAGCCTTTCATATCCCGCTTTCGACGCTGAATCAGAAAATCAAGCGCCTCAATATCGAGATCCGCAAGCGCGGGGGCGGCTAGGCCGGTTTCTCCCGCGGGCCGATCGCCTGGGCCACGCCGATGGCCATCTGATACCGGCCGAACGGCGCGCTGATTTGCACGCCGGCCACCAGGGGACGCGCGCGCTGCACCATTTCTTGCGCGATGGCGACGCCTTCGGCCCGAGCCGCATCCTCGCTTTGCGCCATGCTCATGCGAGCCATGTACTCGCCCGGGACCGGAACGCGCAGCTCGTTGATCATGAACTCGGCGTTGCGGAAACTGGTCAGCGGCCAGATTCCGGCAATGATGGGAATCCGATATGGTTCGGTCCGCTTTACGAAGGTCTCCAGCAGGGCCAGATCGAAGACCGGCTGCGTAACGACGTATTCGGCGCCCGCCCGGATTTTGCGCTCCAGCCGCTTTAGTTCTTCTTCCAGATTCAGCGCTGCCGGATTCGCCGCTACGCCGATCAGCAGGGCGGTCTGCGACCCCATGGGATTGCCGCCCAGATCGAGCCCCTGGTTCAGGTGATTCACGATCGTGACCAAGCCGATCGAATCGACGTCGAACACCGCGGTGGCGTCCGGATACGCCCCCATGCGCGGCGGATCGCCGGTGATGCAGATCAGATTCCGGATGCCGGCCGCGTGCGCGCCCAGCAACTCGCTCTGAAGGCTAAGGACGTTGCGGTCCCGGCAGCAGACATGCAGCACCGCCTCAATGCCGGCCTGCTGCTGGATCATCTGGCACATGACGGGAGCGCTGAGCCGCGCGCTGGCCCTGGGCCCGTCCGGCACGTTGATGCAATCGATGCCCGCGGCCTTGCACAGCCTCGCGCCCTCAATCTCCCGGGAAGCGTCCAATCCACGCGGAGGGAGAATCTCGACGAAGGCCACGAAGATCCCGGCGGCCAGTTTCGCGCCGAGGCCGCTTTTCTGGGCCATGGGGATCTTTTCCATCGCCGCGGCCTTCACCGGCGTTTCCTCAAGGGGGGGCCGCAGCGCCGGTTCGCCCGGCTGGATGCCGCGAGCCTCCTGCTTGATCTCGCGAATGTGGTCGGGCGTGGTGCCGCAGCATCCCCCAACGATCTTCACTCCCGCGCGGAAGAACCGGCGAGCGTAGTTCGCCATGTACTCCGGCGTGCACAAATACGTATTCCGGCCGTCCACGGCGATGGGAAGGCCCGCGTTGGGGAAAACGCTGAGGGGCTTTTGCGTCCAGGCGAACATCTTTTCGACGGTTTCCAGGATGACCTTCGGTCCTGACGAGCAGTTCAGCCCCAATACATCGACCGGCCACTCATCCATTCGCCGGGTAAAGTCCTCGGTCGAGGTACCGTCCACCAGCGTTCCATCGTCCTCGACGCTGACGTGGGCCGCCACCACGATGTCCGGCCCGGCAGCTTCGCGGGCGGCGAAGACGGCCTCGCGCAGTTCGTCCAAGTGGCGAAACGTTTCGAGCATCAGGAGATCGACGCCGGCCTCGACCAGGGCCTCGATTTGCTCGCGGAAGAGAGTCCGGGCTTCCTCGAAGCTGGTGGGACCGAGGGGCTCCAGGCGGATGCCCAGAGGCCCGACGGCCCCTGCCACGAAGGCCTGCTCCCGAGCCGCCTCGCGCGCGATGCGTACCCCCGCCTGATTGATTTTCCAGACCTTATCCGCAAAGCCGAAAGCGCCCAACCGTTTCCGGTTGGCCCCAAAGGTATTGGTTTCGAGGATCTCCGCCCCGGCGCGAATGTACTCCTGGTGGACATCGCGCACGAGCGCCGGCAGGGACAGATTCAGCTCATCGAAACAGCGGTTGACGAACGCGCCCTTGGCATAGAGCATCGTGCCCATCGCGCCATCGGCCACCAGGACGCGCTTCCCCAACGTCTCCCGGAACTCAGCCGCCCGGGTCTGCGGCGCTAACACGCTCATGGCTTCCTGACGCTAACAACCCCCATCTACTTTCTTTTACCCCACTCCGGGAACGGATCGACCCGCCCTGAGCGGCAGCTTGCGATCAGATCCGGAACCCGCGATCGCCGCCGCAACAGCATTTCGAGAAGCCGCTCGAGTTCCTCCTCATCGCCTCCCACCCAGGCCTGCGGAAGCTGCTTCCAGGCCTGATCCACCACTTCTTCAGGAAAATGCCGGATTCGCTCCAGCCAGGGTTCAAAATCCGCCAGACTTCGTGCGGCCCGGTACACCAGCGGACGGAAGTAGATGCCCTGCAAAGGCGAATCCGACAGCCGCCAGTTCGGACCCTCGAATACAAACCCATTGTCTATCATTTGAGCCACGAAGCCCAATTGGGATCGCTCCCCGGATTTCACCCGGGCCCGGAAGAAGATGGCCTGGCGGGCGTCGGCATTGCCGATCCATTTATCGAACGCCAAAACCCCGAGAAATTCGTTGAGGTTGTCGATTTTTTCCAGCAGCGTGTCCGGCAGGAAATCATAGACGGCCAGCCGCAGTGTGTCGCCCGGGAACCGCGAGCCGAAATGCCAGCCGGGTTCGGGCGGAATTTTCCGGCTACCAAGCTGCACGTAGGTATCGGAATTGGTTTCCAGAAACTCCGGCGTAATCCGGACCATGGCCACCGGGGGGGTGGATAGACCCAGATAGCCGAGAAAAGTCGCGGCGATCCATTCGTTTACCAGGATCCGGCGGTGCTGCGGGTTATTCAGAAACTTTACGACGTAAAAGTTCCCGTCCGAGGCTTCAATGAGATGGGCCTGCGCGCCGCCGCGCATCTTGCGGATCAGCCGGCGGGCGTCTACGGGCATTCGTTCTGCGGGCCTTTGTTCCGATGTTCGGGCGCACTCCGCGCTCTGCGCTTAGCACCTGCGGGCATTCGTGTTTTAATTTAGAGGTTATATGAGCGACGAAAAGGAAGCAACACGCGGACCGGAGAAAACGGGCGGCATGACAAAAGACGAGGTGGCCCTGGAGCTGACACGCTTCATCGCGGGGACCACCGGCCTCGGCAGGCCCTCCGGCGGCGCCGGATTCACCGGGAAGGCCCCCAAATCCCCGGAAGAGCAGGTGGATGTTCTACTTCAACTGTTCGAGCGCTGCCGGGAGGTGGTCGGCAAGTAAGAGAACTCATCATGAGCACACCCACCGAATCCGTGAAGCAAGCCCAACAGCGGATCTGGGCCACGGGCGATTTTTCGGTAGTCGGGGCCGGGGGGGTGATCGTCGGCGAACTGCTGTGCGAAGCGGTCCGGCTGCATGCGGGCGAGCGGGTTCTGGATGTCGCCACCGGCAGCGGAAACACGGCTTTATCCGCCGCCCGCCGGGGCGCCGAGGTGGTGGGGGTGGATTTTGTGCCCGCTCTGCTCGACCGGGCTCGGGAGCGTGCTCAGGCAGAGCGGTTTAAGAAAATCTCATTCGAGGCCGGCGACACGGAAAATCTGCCGTTCCCGGACGCCTCTTTCGACGCCGTGCTCTCGACGTTCGGGCACATGTTCGCGCCGGACCCGGTCCGGGCGGCGCAGGAAATGGTGCGCGTCTGCCGGCCGGGAGGCCGGATCGGATTCGCGGCCTGGACTCCGGAAGGCTTTACGGGACAGTTCTTCCGCACCGGAGCCAAGTACAATCCGCCGCCGCCCGGGATCCCTCCGCCCTTGCTCTGGGGCAAAGAGGACGCCGTCAAGGAGCGCTTTCCTCAAGCCAGGAAATTCGCATTCGAGCGGCGGAACCTGATCATGCGCGCGCCATCGCCCGGGCAGTGGCTGGCGATGATGCGGGAGTATTTCGGGCCGCTGAATGTGGCGTTTCACCGGCTGGACACAGCCGGACAGGAAGCGCTGACGAAGGACCTGTTGTCGTTGCTGGAAACCGCGAACCAGTCGGGAGACGCCACGCTCTTCGTGCCCGCCGAATACCTGGAAGCGGTCGCTTATCTATAGGGATCTATACGGACCGGGAGCGGCGCCAGCCGCCTTGCGCCTAACGGCGCTTGGCTTTCTTTTTCGCGGGCGCCCGCTTGGCGGTTTTTTTGGCCGCGGCTTTCTTCGGGGCTGCTTTTTTCGCGGCAACCTTCCGGGGGGCTGCCTTTCTCGCGGCTTTCGCTTTCTTGGGCGCGGCTTTCTTCGCGGCAGCCTTCTTTGCGGAGGCTTGCTTAGCCGGAGCTTTCTTGGCCGGAGCTTTCTTGGCCGGAGCCGCTTTGGCGGGGGCTTTTTGGGTCGGGGCGGCCTTGGTAGCCGGCTTCTTCGCGGGCGCGGGCTCTTCGACGGGCGCTTCCATCACCGGTGGCTCAGGAGCCGGCACCACGACGGTCTCGGTGATTGTCGTGATCTCTTCCGTCCCGTCCTCGTCGTCGTCCATGCCGTAATCGCCGAGCTCATCGTCGACGTTGACCGCGCCTTCGTCTTCGTAGTCGTCGATATCGTCGTCATCGACCGAGAGTCGATACTCTAGCATTCAGTCTGCCTCCTCAATGGATGGGTTCAAAAAGGCGCACAGCATGTCAAATTACTTATAAGCGCACACACTGGAACGCCGCGGCTGCGTTGTCGATTCGCAAAAAACGCCGCTGCGGCCCCTGCGCTCAGAACTTAGAATATCGCTTTTTGAATGGAAGGCAAGCAAAAATGTTTTCACGCGAAGATTATGCGCCGGGATGATGCGCGGCGCTTTTCGCTGGCGCCTTCTGCGCGACCACGGCGGGCCGGCGAACGGCGGGTTTCTTGGCCGCCACCGGTTTCGACGCGGTCTTCTTCGCGGCGGCCATCCTGGCCGCGGAACTCCTCGGGGGCTGCACGCGCACCACGGTCCGCCTGGCCGCTCCCCGCTCACCCGGATAGGCCACCGGGATGGCCGCAAACTGATCCGGCTCCGGCAAGCCATCCCGGTTGGCCGAACGGATGGCTTCCGGCGTGGTTCCATAACGCCTGGCGAGGGACGCCAGCGTATCGCCGGTTTCCACGCGGTGAATCCGCCAGGACTCGCGCCGGTTCGCGGGGATCACTTTCAGAGCCGCCTGGAGCCGTTCCAGGGTTCCCTTGGGGATGTGGAGGCGGTAACCCGCGGGGGCCACTGATTTGAGCAGCGCCGGATTCAGCTCGCGCAACTCGCTGACCGAGCTGTCCACGGCCTCCGCAGCCAGCGCCAGGGACGTCGTGGACTCCATCTCCACGGTGTCGTATTGCAGCGCCGGATCCGGGTCAGGCTCGACCAGGCCGTAATCCTTGGCGTTCTTCGAAACGATAATCATCGCCAGGATCGCGGGAACGTAATTTGCCGTTTCCTTGGGCAGCACGCCGAGCCGCCGCAAGGTCCAGAAATCCGCGTACCCGGTGCGCTGCACGGCTTTGTCGATACAGTCGGGGCCGCAGTTGTAGGCGGCCATGGCCAGATACCAGTCGCCCAAATAGTTGTAAAGATCGTGCAGGTGCCGGGCCGCCGCGCGGGTGGCCTCCTCGGGGTCCATTCGCAGATCCATCGCCGGAGTGACGCGGAGCCCATACTGCTGGCCGCGGAACTTCGCGAACTGCCACACGCCGACGCAGCGCGCGCTGGAGACGGCATGGGGCAGGAACCCGGACTCGGCCTGCGCCAGGAAGATCAGTTCCTGCGGCAGTCCTTCGGCAGCCAGAGTCTTCTCAATCATCGGCTTGTAGCGTCCGGACCGGCGCAATCCCGCCAGGAGGATTTTGCGGCCCCGCTCCGAAGTGAAGAAGTTGATGTAGCTGACCACCGCATCGCTTTCCTGGAGGGGAAGCTGCGAGGTAGTCGCGCGGATTTGTTCGCGGACTTTGCTGCGGAGGCTGGGATCGACCGGGAAGGTCAGATCCAGAATCTCATCGAGCGGGCGCTTGTCATAAGAAATCTGATCGTCGGACTCGGCCGGCGCCAGTTGGTCGGCATCGATTCTGTAAATCGCGTCGACCATCTGCTCGAGTTTCTGCTCCACGCGCAGGCGATCCGGGCCGTCTTCCGGCGCGGACATGAGAATCTCGATTGCGCGGTTGAACTCCCGGCGGGCATCCTCCACTCGCCCTTCCTGAACGGCGCGCTTGCCATTGGCAAACCTGTCATTCGCGCGTTTCAGGAGGAATTCGGTATCGGTGGGGCGGGGCAAATAAGGGAGGGAACTGCCGGTGAAGGGGACCTCGTTTGCGTAAAGGCTTAAGGCGAGCGGCGGCGGGTCCGTAATCCCCTGCTCGACCGGAGCGGGCGCCGGGCCCGGGGGAAGGAAGAAGGTCCGGAATTGCTGCGGACGAGTGGCAGCCGCGCAGCTCGTCAGAACGACAAATCCAGCCGCGGACGCTACCTGTAACCAAAGGGGCGCCTGTACAGGAGGTCTCATGAACAATGAATCGTCAATTCTAACAAGAAGATGACTCCGCCTGTCAACCGGGGGGTGATAGGGCATTTGGCAGTTGCCGGGGATCGGGCGCCGCCTCCGCCGGGATGAGGGCTCAAATCGGTATCCCCAATCGCCACAATTCGTAAGCGATGGCCTGGCGGGCGTAGACCCAGTTACCGGGGGCCCGGCCGGCGGGGCGGGGCGAGCCGTAGACTCGCATTCCCTGGCGTTCCAGCATCTTCTTCACCCGGAAAATATGGTAGCCGTCGCTCACTACGATGCAGGATTTCAGGTTCATCTGGCGCATGATTTCGGCCGCTCCCGCGATGCTCTGCACCGTAGTTTCGCCCTCGGATTCGACCAGAATCGCTTCGGAAGGGACGCCGTGGCGGCTCAGATAGGCATGGGCGACCTCGCCCTCCGAGTAGGTGGGATCGCCCCCCTTTCCTCCGGTCGTCAGGATTCGCGGAGCCATGTCATGGAGGTAAAGAAAAAGGGCGTGATTCAGCCGGGCTTCCAGAACGGGGGACGGCTTGCCGCGATACTCGGCGGCGCCCATCACGACGATGACATCGGCCGGCTGGACATCGTCCACGGTGGACTGGACCTGGATTTCGCGCGCGACGCTCCGGATCTGGAGCGCGCCAGCGGCGAGGGCGAGCGCAACCATCCCCAACGCGGCAATGAAAAGAAGCCTCCTCATACGATATTCTGGGCGTGCAGAAACATTCTATCGTTCGCCCTTACCTCTTAGAATGCCCGAAAGCCTGACCAGCGAGAAGAATCCCCTGCTCAAGGAGGTTCGGCGCGCCGCGGCGCGCGGAACGCTGACTTCCGACGGGCTGGCGATCGCCGAAGGCTTTCATCTGCTGGAAGAAGCCCTGCGCAGCCGGTGCGAAATCAAGACGGTCATCGCGGCAGAATCGGTGAAGACCACCGTTTCGGCGCACATAAAAGGCTTGCAAAGGACCCGCGTGGTCGCGATCAGCGATACCGCGTTCGCCAATCTGGCCTCGACGGAAACTCCTCAGGGCGTGATCACGCTGGTCCATCCACCGGTTTGGACGCTCGATCAACTGGTTCGGGGCCGGCCTTTGGTGGCCGTTTTGGACGGAGTCCAGGATCCGGGCAACGCGGGGGCGATCGTTCGGGCGGCGGAGGCGTTCGGGGCGACCGGGGCGGCGTTCTTAAAAGGAAGCGTGAACCCGTTCAACCCGAAGTGCCTGCGAGCCTCGGCCGGGTCGCTGTTCCGGCTTCCGGTGGCCTCGGTGGAAGACAGCCTGCTGCTGGCGGCGCTCGAACAGAAGCGGGTGACGCTTTACGCGGCGATGCCAGGGGCGGATCTGCTGGCCTCCGAGGCCGGCCTCACGGGTAGCTGCGCGATTGTTATCGGCAGCGAGGGCCGCGGCGTCAGCCCGAATCTCCAGGCTCGCTCGATCGCCGTCCGGATCCCGACCTGCGGGGTGGAATCGCTGAATGCGGCGGTGGCGGCCGGAGTCCTTCTTTATGAAGCGAGCCGCCAGCGGGCGCTCGCTCCGGAAAGAGCGCGATGAGCCTGTTCGACGCCTCGCCGGCCGAGCCGGAGCTGAAGCACGATGCCGCGCGGCCCCTGGCCGAGCGGATGCGGCCGGAGACGCTGGATGAGTTCGTGGGCCAGCAGCACGTCCTCGGGCCGGGCCAACCCCTGCGGGTGCAGATCGAGCGTGACCAGCTTCCGTCGCTGATCCTATGGGGGCCTCCGGGCGTGGGCAAGACCACGCTGGCCCGGATCATCGCGCGGATGACCCGCTGCGAGTTCGTGCCGTTCAGTGCGGTGCTGAGCGGGATCAAAGAGATCAAGGCGGTCATGGCGGACGCCGAGCGCCTGCGGCGAGCGGGCCGGCGGACCGTGGTGTTCGTCGATGAGATCCATCGCTTCAACAAGGCCCAGCAGGACGCGTTTCTGCCGTACGTCGAGCGCGGCGACATCATCCTGATCGGCGCGACCACGGAGAACCCGTCGTTTGAGGTGGTTTCCGCGCTGCTCTCCCGGTCGAAGGTCTATGCGCTGCGGGCGTTGACCACGGAAGAAATCATGACGCTCCTGGAGAGGGCGCTGAAGGTTCTGGAGGTCTCGGCGCCGCCCGAGTTGCTGGAGCAGATCGCCATTTACGCGAACGGCGACGCCCGGACTGCGTATAACATCCTGGAACTGGCTTCGGCGGTGGCGCGAGAAGGCGTCATCGGGTGGGAGGCGGTCGAAAGCGCGATCGAGCGCAAAACGCTGCTCTACGACAAGGCTGGCGAACAGCACTACAACCTGATTTCGGCCCTGCACAAGAGCGTGCGGTCTTCGGACCCGGATGCGGCGCTGTACTGGCTGGCGCGCATGCTGGAGGCGGGCGAGGACCGGTTGTACATTGCGCGCCGGCTGGTGCGGATGGCGATCGAGGATATCGGGCTGGCCGACCCCAGGGCTCTGGAGCAGGCGATCGCGGCGCAGCAGTGCGTCCATTTCCTGGGCGTCCCGGAGGGAGATCAGGCCCTGGCGCAACTGGCGATCTATTTGTCGGTGGCGCCGAAGTCGGATGCGGCGTACCGCGCGTTGAACAAGGCCATGGAAACGGTGCACAACTCGGCCGCGGAGCCCGTTCCGATGCAGCTTCGCAACGCGCCGACGGGGCTGATGAAGCAATGGGGCTACGGCCAGGGCTATCAGCACGCTCACCAGTTTGAGGACGCCCTGAATACGATGGAGTGCCTGCCGGAAAATCTTCAGGGCACGGTGTTTTACGAGCCGACGCCGCGGGGGATGGAGCAACGCATCCTGGAACGGCTCAAGGAGATCCGGCAGCGACGGAAGCGGTAGGCAGCGCGGCCAGCCAATGCCTGGACGGTTCTGGTACTTAGGTTTTATTTGAGTAACCCGCCGTCCAGGACCATAATGAATCCGGGATTCTATTGTTGACGCACGGAGACGGCGTCATATTGTGAGCGTGATGCTGAGCGAGGGATTCAAGATGGCACCCCCGAAATCGAGCTCGGGAGACCGCCGCCATACGGACCGGTTTCCGATTTCGCAGGAACTGCACTATCGCGTGCTGAGCAAGCGCACCGCGGACGAAACGGGAACGGGCCGCACGATCAATATTTCAAGCACCGGCGTCCTGTTCACCTGCCAGCACGTCCTGCTGCCGGGACGCCGTCTGGAGGTGGCGATCAACTGGCCGGCGCAGTTGAACACGAAGTGCGCGCTGAGGCTGGTGGCGCGCGGCCGCGTCGTGCGCTTCGAGGACGGCCAGGCCGCCATGGAGATTCAGCAGTACGAGTTCCGCACGCAATCGATTCCGCCGGCGCCGCCCACGCCGGGCAATCGGGCGAATTAAGTTTCTCTCCTGTTTCCTGCTCCTGTGTGGGGCAGCGCGTCTTCGCTGTCCCACAAATTTCCTTTGATAATTTGGTAGACGTCGCCGTCATGCGGAAGCTCTACGGCCGTTGGATGAATCACTGGGAGAACCGGCTATGCTCGCGAGCCACGAACCGCGTCGTGAGGCCGTTCGAGTGGGGTTTGGAGTGGACCCGCACGTGGCCGGTAGCGCGCCGGCATCCCCGCAACGGGCACTCGCCCCAGGAGTATCTGAACCTGCTGAATGAGGCCGCGCTCGAATCGAGCGATGATTTCTTCGCCTATTCAACGCCTTCGGACTTCCGGCTCGAGGGGCGTTTGCTGGAGTTCACCAGCCCAGTGGAAACTCCGTACCCGGTGAACAACCATGTGCGCGCGCAGTGGTTCCCAGCGGAGGCCAAGCCCGGGCGGCGGCGCGTGGCGGCGATCGTGCTGCCGCACTGGAACGCCTCGAAGACGCAGCACAATTCGCTGTGCGCGGGGCTCGCCAAACTGGGAATTTCCACGCTGCGGCTGAGCCTGCCGTACCACGATTTCCGCATGCCGCCGGAATTGGAGCGCGCCGACTACGCCGTTTCTTCGAATGTCGCGCGGACGGTGGATGCGGCGCGGCAGGCGGTGATCGATACGCGCTGCTGCGTGGACTGGCTGCAAAGCGAAGGATACGAGAGTATCGGGATCGTAGGCACGAGCCTGGGCTCGTGCTATGCGTTCCTGGCGAGCGTCCACGATCCGCGTTTGCGGGTAAACGTGTTCAATCACTGCTCGACGTTTTTCGCCGACGTGGTGTGGGAAGGGCTTTCGACGCGCCACATTCGCGAAAGCCTGGAGCCCTCGGTAACGCTGGAGGAGTTGCGGGAAGCCTGGAAGGTGATCAGCCCGCCGTATTACATCGAACGCTACGCTCGACAGCAAAAGAAGCCGCTGTTTATTTACGCGCGTTACGACACGACCTTTCCGACGCGATTTTCCGAGCAGGTGATCGAAAAAGCCCGGGAGCTGGGCTTCGAGCATCGGGCGATTGCGCTGCCGTGCGGGCATTATACGCTGGGCGAGACGCCGTTTAAATATATCGACGGCTACCATATATGCAGCTTTCTCAAGCGTAATTTGTAGCGCGCGGGCTGGCATATGCCTGGCGTACCTGGGCCTCCTGGGACTTTTTCGAACTAAAATCTTTGGAAATTGGCGGCGCGCTGGCGGATCATTCTAGGTGAGGTTGTGGAAAAACCCGAAGCCGCGGCCTGCGCGTCTCGGGGAGGAGGAGTTCATGCGAAGGAGTGCAGGTTGGGTGATTCTCACGGCGATGACGGCAATCGCACTGCCCGCCGCCGCGCAGCAGGCTCCGGAAGGGCTGCCCGCCGAAAAGGGGGTTTACTACCGCGCCGATTCCAACTGGGTTCCGCTGCCGCGCACGCTGCTGTTGCCCTTCATGGAAGGCGAAGCGCGGCAGGTCTTCGGCTTCGGGGGGACGCGCGTGAACTCGCAGCTTTCCGGCGCGCACGCGCTGGTGCGGAGCGGCGCCCGGCCGACGTTCTACGTGCGAGGATTTTCGCCGTTCGAGGGGATCTACCTTATTAAAGGCAGAGTCCGGAACGAATATCGGGTGCTTCCGATGACGATGCGCCGGAACGTATTCGACGGTCCGGAGTTTCATCGCGGCGATGGGATGGACCTGGAGATCCGCAGCATTACGGCGGACCTGGTGTCGCTTCAGCCTCGCACGGATCTGAAGCCGGGCGAATACGCGATCGTGGTACCGCCGGGAGGCGACTTCCGCTGGCTCGGGTTTGGGTATTCGTTCGGCGTCCCGGCAACCACGGGGACGCGCTAGCCGCGCCTGCGGGCCGGGCGGAGTGGCGCCGAGCCGGGAAGCGAAGGTCATCGACAAGCGGTATAGTGTAGCTCATGCCCTCTCGACGAACCGTACTGCTCGCTCCCTTGGCGGCTCCTCTGGCCCAGATCGCGATTCCGGCGTTCGCGGCGGGCGGCAAAATGACTCTCTGCCTTCACCAGAACACATCGCGCGCCGCGGGTTTTCGAAAATCGCTGGAAGGATGGGCCAAAGCCGGCATCAAGAACGTCGAGCTGACGGACAACCTGCTGGACGACTGGCTCAAGACCGACACGCTGCCGGGCGCCAAGAAACTGCTCGGCGACCTGGGCCTGACGCCGGTCTCCTCGGCCGCGGTTTTACAGGATCTGTGGATCAGCGGCCCGGCGCGGGCGCGCTCGATCGAGACCTGGAAGAAGCGCTGCGAGCAGTTCGCCTCGATCGGCCTGCAAAAGATCTATTGCCCTTCGACGACGAATCGCAAGCTCACGATGGACGATTTCAAGGCCTCGCCCGAGGCGATCCGGGAGGCAGGCGACATCGCCAAGCAGTACAATCTGACGGCGATGATCGAGTTCACGCGCTCTTCCACGCACATCTCCACGCTGACCACGGCGCTCCAGTTGATCCGCGAGGCGGCGCATCCCAACGTGCGGCCGCACCTGGATTTCTATCATTTCTGGTCCGGCATGAGCAAGCTCGAGGACCTGGATCTGCTGCATCCGGGCGAACTGGCCCACGTGCATTTCCAGGACACGCCGGACATGCCGCGCGAGCTGCTAGAGCAGACCACGCGCGTGATTCCGGGTGACGGCGTGGCGCCGCTGGACCGGATGCTCAGGAAAATCGCGGAAAAGGGATATTCGGGCGCGTTATCGGTGGAGTTGTTCCTGCCGGAGTTCACGCAGGGCGATCCGTACGAAGTCGCCAGGCGCATTCGCGAGAAGTGCGAAGCGGTGATGCACAAGGCGCACGTCGCCTGAGCGGAGGCTGCCCATGCGAATCCTTGTCTTCGTTCTGGCCTGCGGCGCCGCGCTCGCGCAGAGGCCGTCCAATCCGGCGCTGCTGATTCCGCAGACGGCGCCGCCGCTGGTCTACGTTCCCGTGCCGGATCCCCTGCCGGTTCCGGAAGGCGTGAACATGGGCGCGTCCTCGGATGTGGCGTTCGATTCGCGCGGGCACCTGTTCGTGCTGAGCCGCGGCGCGAACCCCATCACCGAGTTCGACGAGAACGGAAAATTCGTCCGCACGTTCGGCGAGGGCCTGTTCACGCGCAGCCACGGACTGCGGATCGCGAAGGACGGCAGCATCTGGGCCACGGACGTCGGCGCGCATACGGTGATGCACCTGAGCCCGGAAGGCCAGGTCCTGCTGACGCTGGGCACCAAGGGCAAAGCGGGCGAGTGGAACGAGGCCGCAGGCTCGCGCCTGTTCAATGAGCCGAACGATATCGTGATCGCGCCCAACGGCGATCTGTTCATCACACAGGGGCATTCGCCCGGACCCGGCCGGGGCGACCCGCGGGTGCTGAAATTCGACAAAGACGGAAAATTTCTCAAAACGTGGGGCGGCAAGGGAACCGGGCCAGGCAAGTTCGACGTGGCCCACGGCATCGCGATCGACGCCCGGGGCCGGCTGTGGGTGACAGACCGCGAGAACCAGCGCATCCAGATTTTCGATCAGGACGGCCAATACATCCGCGAGTTAAAGTACGCGGGACTGCCCTGCGCGCTGGATATCGGCAAACAGTACATCTTCATGGTGAACGGATTCGCCGGCCAGGTGCTTCAACTGGACCTGGAGGGGAACGTTCTGGGGGCTATGGGCAAGCCGGGCAACGGGCCGGGCGAATTCGGCGAGGCACACTTTATCGCGGTGAGCCCGAAAGGCGAGATTTACGTCGCCGACTCGGTAAACCGGGCGGTGCAGAAATTCGTGAAGCGGTAAGGCCAATTCCGGCGCCGCCTTGCGGAATATTTCGAGTCCGAATCTGAGTATATTGGTGGCCGTGAACCGCCCAATCCTGTCCGCGGTTGTTCTGGCCGCGCTTGTGCATGCGCCGCTGGGCGCGCAGCAGGCCAAGATCGACGACTTTTTCCGCGATTTCACTGCGGAATGGGTGCGCGGAAATCCCAATCTCGCGACTTCTTCGCGCTATTTTTCGGGCGAAGAGCAGGACCGCCTGGAGCGCCAGAGGCCGGCTGGTGGTGGATACGGGCCTGCACGCCAAGCGCTGGACGCGCGAACAGGGCATCGTCTATGGGATCGAGGCCAGCGAAGTGGAGCGCTATGCGGTTTTTCCGGGCCAGGCGTGCTCGTACATGATGGGGCAGTTGAAAATCGTCGAGCTGCGCGAGAAGGCGCAGGCAGCGCTGGGCGGTCAGTTCTCGCTGCGGAAGTTCCACGATGTGGTGTTCGATACCGGGACCGTGCCGCTGGAGATACTGGAGCGGCAGGTGGATGCGTATATTCAAAGCGCCAACAAATAACCCTTCTTGCCGGCGTTGATGGCCTGCGTTGAGCCGATCTGGACGTCCTTGCCCTCGGCTTCATGGATATGGCCACAAAAGAAGTGCGCGGGCTGGACGCGCTCAATGAACTCGCGCACGGCGCGGCTGCCGGCGTGGAAACCGTCATGCACGCGGTCGAGTTCGGTGTCGAGCGGAGGAGCGTGGCAGATCAGCACGAGAGGCTTGAGTGAATCGAATTTGCGGAGGCGGGCGGCGAGTTCTTCTTCCGAGTACTCTCCTGGCGTATCGAACGGAGTGGGATTCGAGTAGCCCAGCCCGGCCCAATGCCAGCCTCCGGCCTGGAAGGATTCGCCGTGAAAATTGTGGAAGCCGAAGCGCGCGCACAGCGCAGCGATGTCGGCGGCGGATTCATGATTGCCCGGTAAGACATAGACACGGTCCGCGCGGGATTTCATGGCCTCTCCCATTTTTTCCAGCCCGCGGCCCCAGTTCACCAAGTCGCCCGCGGCGAAGTAGTAGTCCGCGTCGGTTTGCATCAGGCGCTCCAGCGCCCGGACATCGTTGTGGATATCAGAGAAGACTAACGCCCGCACCATGATTCCATCGTACTGAGGCGCGGCGGGGCTCAAGGCCGATGCCAGTAAAATGAAAGGGAATCCCATGCCCGAATCCACCCCGCCGAGTATCAACCGCGGTCTCGAAGAAGAGCTTTTCTACGAATACCACCACGACCGGAAAGCCGTGGACGCAGCCTGGACGCAGGTTTTCGAGGGCAACGGGCAGACGGCGGCGCCGGAAAAGCCTCGCGAGATCAACGGGACCGCCGCACCTCCGCCGCCGGCGCCTGTGCAAACAGAACCGGCTGTTCGTGTTTCGGCGGGCGAGCAACTGGTGCCGCTGCGCGGGCCGGCGCTGCGCATCGCGGAAAACATGACGGCGAGCCTTTCGATTCCCGTCGCGACCAGCCAGCGGACCATGCCCGTCAAAGTGCTGGAGGAGAACCGGCGGGCGATCAATCAGTTTCGCTCGGCGGCGGGCCAGAGCAAGGTTTCCTACACGCATCTGGTGGCGTGGGCCATCGTGCGGGCGCTCGATCAGAATCCGGCGCTGAACCAAGCGTTCGCCGCGAACGGAGAAGGCGCGTTCCGCATCACGCGCAACCACGTAAATTTCGGGATCGCCGTGGATGTGGAAGGCAAAGAAGGCGCGCGGTCGCTGAAAGTTCCGTCGATCAAGAACGCGCAGGCGATGAGCTTCGCGCAGTTCCTGGCGGCTTACGATGAGCTGGTGGCGCGGGCTCGCGCGAACAAGCTCACGGTGGCGGATTTCGAGGGCACCACGATTTCGCTGACCAATCCCGGCACGGTGGGCACGGCGGGCTCGATTCCGCGGCTCATGCCGGGGCAGGGAGCGATCATCGCCACCGGCGCGATCGATTATCCGCCGGAGTATCGCGGCGTGGCCGAGGACATGCGGACCTCGATGGGCATAAGCAAGGTGATGACGGTGACGTGCACCTACGATCATCGCGTCATCCAGGGCGCGGAGTCGGGCATGTTTCTGGGCCGGGTGCAGGCGCTGCTGGAAGGCGAGGATGGCTTCTACGACCGCATCTTCGCAGACCTGAATATTCCCCTGCGGCCTCTGCGCTGGGAAACCGATCAGGCCGCGGCGCCACTGGTCAACGCCGATCCGGGGAAACAGGCCGCGGTCGCGAACCTGATTCAAGCCTGGCGCGAGCGCGGGCATCTGATCGCCGACATCGATCCTCTGGGGACGCCGCGCAAGCCGCAGGCCGACCTGGAGCCTTCTTCGCACGGGCTGACGATCTGGGACCTGGACCGCACGTTTCACGCGGGCTCGTACGGGTTAACGACGCTGCGCACGCTGCTCGACCGGCTGCGGCTGACCTACGCCTCGAAGATGGGCGTGCAGTACATGCACATCGACAGCGCGGAGCAGCGGGCTTGGCTCCAGCAGCGCATGGAGCCCACCGCGAACCAGTGGAGCATCCCGGCGGCGGCGCGCAAACATGCGCTGCGGAGCATCGTCCTGGCCGAAGGATTCGAGACATTCCTGGAAAATCGATTCAAAGGACACAAGCGCTTTTCGCTGGAAGGCGGAGAGACCATGATCGCGATCCTCGAAGAGCTGCTGGACCGCGCGGCTTGCTCGGGCGCGAATGAAATCATGATCGGCATGGCGCACCGCGGGCGCTTGACGCTGCTGGCCAACGTGATCGGCAAGGGCATCGCGCAGATGTTTTCGGAATTCGAAGGCGACATCGATCCCGAGGTCAATGACGGCCAGGGCGACGTAAAATATCACCTGGGCTCGTCCAGCACGCGCACGCTCGCCAGCGGCAAGCAGATCACGGTTTCCGTGGCCGCCAATCCCAGCCATCTGGAAGCGGTGAATCCGGTGGTGGAAGGCATCGTACGGCCGCGGCAGGATAATCGCGGCGACGTATTGCGGGAGCGGGTCATTCCGCTGCTGATTCACGGCGACGCCGCCATGGCCGGCCAGGGCGTGGTGCAGGAAACGCTGAATCTTTCGCAGCTTGAAGGCTACGAGACCGGCGGCACCATTCACCTGGTGATCAACAACCAGATCGGATTCACCACCGCGCCGCGGGAGGCGCGCTCCTCGCCTTACTGCACCGATGTCGCGCTGATGGTGCAGGCTCCCATCTTCCACGTCAACGGCGACGATCCCGAGGCATGCCTGCGCGCCGCGCAGCTCGCCTGCGATTACCGCCAGAGGTTCCATCGCGACGTGGTGATCGATATGTTGTGCTACCGCAAGCACGGCCATAACGAAGGCGACGATCCCAGCTTCACCCAGCCCATCGAAGCGCGAAGGATTCAGGCGCACAAACCCGTAGCGGCGGCATACGCGGAAAAGCTGGCGAAAGAAGGGATCGCCACGCCCGAGGAAGTGGAATCCTGGCGCGAGGCGCAGCGCCAGAAACTCTACGAGATCTACGACCAGACGATGAAGCAGAAGGAAGAGTACGAGCTGGCGGAGCTGGCGCCGGTTCCCGCCAGCGGGGCCAGCGTCGCGGTTCCTCCCACGGCCGTCGATCGCGCCGTGCTGGAACGAATCATCGCCGGGATCACTTCGTTCCCCGCCGATTTCCGGGTGCATCCCAAGCTCATGCGCGTCGTGGACCGCCGCCGCGAGGCGGCGCAGGGCGGCCCGCACATCGACTGGGCGCTGGCCGAGACGCTGGCCTTCGGGAGCCTGGTTCTCGAAGGCACGCCGGTGCGGCTCAGCGGCCAGGACTCCGGCCGCGGCACCTTCAGCCAGCGCCACGCCGAATTTCACGATGTGGAGACCGGCCGCATCTACGTCCCCTTGCAGCACCTGGCACCGGGACAGGCCCGGTTCGAAGTGTACAACAGCCCGCTGAGCGAGTTCGCGGTGGCCGGCTTCGAGTTCGGCTACAGCATGGCGGACCCGTTTGCGCTGGTGCTGTGGGAGGCGCAATACGGCGATTTCTCCAACGGCGCGCAGATCATCATCGATCAATTCATTTCTTCGGCGGAATCCAAGTGGGGCCAGCCCAGCGGCATCGTGATGCTGCTGCCGCACGGCCAGGAAGGCGGCGGGCCGGAGCATTCCAGCGCACGGCTGGAACGCTACTTGCAATTATGCGCGGACCACAACATGCAGGTGGTCAACTGCACCACGCCCGCGCAGTATTTCCATCTGCTGCGGCGGCAGATGCGCGGAGGGGCGGACCGGCGCGGGCTCCGCAAGCCCCTGATCGTGATGACGCCCAAAAGCCTGCTGCGGCATCCCAAGGTGGTTTCGACCATCGGCGAGCTCGCCAGCGGCGTGTTCCAGCCGGTGCTGGACGACGCGGCCGCCGCGGATCCCGGCGGGATCCGCCGCATCCTGGTGTGCAGCGGCAAGATCTACTATGAGCTGCTGGCCGCGCGGCAAGCGCGCCAGGCGGCCGACACCGCGATCGTGCGCATCGAGCAGTTGTATCCGTTCCCGGAAGCCGAGTTCGCCGCGGTGCTGCATCGCTACCGGCACGCCAGCCAGGTGGTCTGGGCGCAGGAGGAGCCGCGCAACATGGGCGCGTGGGCCTTCGCCCGGGGCTACATCACGCCGATGCTGGAGGCTCGCCACGTCATCGGCTACGCGGGGCGGCCGGAGAGCGCGAGTCCCGCACCGGGCCTGATCAAGCAGCACCAGCGCGAGCAGGCGGATCTGATCGAGCAGGCGTTCGCGCCCGCCACGGTCGCGCGCCGGCCGCGCAAAAAACTGGTGCGCCGCCGGAAGCCCCGCTGAGGCCCGCTCAAAAGCGCGGCCGCCAGTCGAAGCGCTGAATAATTTCGTCCACCGCGCCCTCGCCCGCGATACGGCCGCGCTCGAAGAATACCGCGCGGGACGCCAGCGAGCGCGCGAACTCGACATCGTGGGTCACGATCAGCTTGGCCTGCGGCAGGCTCGCCAGCAGCCGCGCCAGCTCGCGCTGGGCGGGCGGATCGAGGAACGTGGTGGGCTCATCCAGCACCAGTACCTCCGGCTGCATCGCGAGGACACCCGCGATTGCAACACGGCGCTTTTCGCCCGCGCTCAGGTGGTAGGGCGCTTTGTGGATCACACTCGCCATGCCCACCTGTTCGAGCATCTTCCTGGCGCGCTCAGCCGCCTGCTGCGGGCCCAGGCCCAGGTTCGCCGGCCCGAACGCGACGTCTTCGAGCACCGTGGGCATGAAAAGCTGCTCGTCGGAATCCTGAAACACCAGCCCGACTTTCGCGCGCACGTCCGCCAGCGTATCTTTGCGCACCGGCAGGCCGCAGACTTCCACCGAGCCCTCGCCTTCGAGCAGGCCGTTCAGGTGCAGCACGAAGGTGGTCTTGCCGGAGCCGTTGGCCCCCAATAGCGCCACGCACTCGCCCGCCTCGAGATGAAAGTCGATGCCATCGAGGGCCTGCGTGCCGTCGGCGTAGCGGTAGCGCAGCCCGCGAACTTCGATGACGCGAGCGGCCCTCATGCCACCAGCCGAATTCCGGCGCAGGCGGCCAGCACGGCGGCGAAAAAGACGGCGTCGGCGGGGTGAAAATGCGGATGCACGGCGGGAGAAAACCGGCCGGTGAAGCCGCGCGCGAGCATGGCGTGATAGATGCCGTCGGCGCGCTCCCAGGAGCGGGCGAACAGCACCCCGAGCGCGCCCGCCGCGGCGTCGAAGCGCAGCCCGCGAGCCCCCGCCGCCCCGAGCCGCGAGTGCGCCGCCAGCCGCATGTGCTGCGCCTGCTCCGAGATGACGAACAGGTACCGGTAGAGGAACTGCACCACCAGGATCAGGATGCGCGGCGCTCCCAGCGTTTCCAGCGCGGCCAGCAACTGCGCCAGCGGCGTGGTGGCGATCAACAGCAGCGCGGCCAGTCCCGAAAGAAAGCTCGTTTCGCCGAGCGCGGCGGCGCGCAGCGGCTGGCCGGACCACCACGTGATCAGCGCAAAGGTGGCCGAGAACGGCAGCACCAGCGCGGCTCGCCGGACCAGCCCCCCCAGCGGCAAGCGCGAGGCGGCCATCGCCGCAACCACCAGGGCGGCGTAGGCCAGGAAGGCCAGTTGCGCTCGCGGCGGCGTGGTGGAGACCGCGACCAGGAACGCCAGCAGCGCCCCCATCTTCGACCGCGCGTCCAGCCCGTGCAGCGGGCTCGCGCCGCGGCTCCAGCGCTCGACCACGACGTGGTGCAACGGCTATGCGCTCCTTTGGCGGGCCAGCAGGCGTCCGGCGAGGGCGCACGCGCCGTAGATCAGGGCGAGGCCGGTGAGCGCGGCCGAGGCCCGGCGCAGCCACGCCGAATCCAGCCCCTTCCATTCGTAATCGGCCAGCGGCGCGTGCAGCCACGCGGGCACGTGCGCGGTCACCCCGAAGCTGGCGGCGAGGTGTTCGAGCACTTCCGGCGCGGCCGAGCCTACCAGAATTCCTACGGCCGCCACCAGGACCGCCGCCACGGCGACTACCCCCGCCATGCGCGAGCCGGCCTTGGCCGGCGTCCGCACCCACCCGGGATTCAGGCGCTCAATCGCGCGAACCGCGGCCAGCGTGATCGCGCCTTCCAAAACCCCGCTGGCGGCGAACAGGCCCAGCGAAACCAGCAGCAGGCGGCGCGGCATCGGCATGCCGGAAAGCGCCAGTTGCGCCAGGGCGAGCGAGGCGCTGACCAGCACACTGAGCAATCCGCTGGTGAAGATCGCGGCCGACCGCCAGCGCGCTCCCCACAGGCGATACGGCACCCACGCCGCGAGAATCCCGCCGATCGCCATGTTAATCACGTTCGCGCCCAGCGCCATAATGCCGCCGTCCTGAAACACCAGCGCCTGCACCGCCAGAATCGAGGTCATCACCACGGACGCCGCGGCCGGACCCAGCACGATGGCCAGCAAAGCGCCGCCCACCAGGTGCCCGCTGGTGCCCAGCGGAATCGGGAAATTGATCATCTGGGCGGCGAAGACGAACGCGCCCATCACACCCATCAGCGGAATCCGGCGGTCTTCCGTATCGCTCTGCGCGCGGTGCGCCATCCAGCCCGCGGCTGGCACGCTCAACACGTCCAGCGTGGCCCACACGGCAGGACTCAGGAATCCGTCGGGAATGTGCATCGAAAGGGCTCTTTTGTTTATTATCTATCTTGGCCGTGATCCTCTCATGTGCCGGTCCGGGCGGGATCGAATGATCGCCGGGACCGGAGTGGACCTGTGCGAAGTGGACCGCATCCGCAAGGCGATGGAATCGGGCTATGGACGCCGCTTTCGGGAACGGGTCTATACCGAACGCGAGATCGCCTACGCGGAAGGCAAGGCCAACCGCTGGGAGCGCTACGCCGCGCGCTTCGCGGCCAAGGAAGCCGGCATGAAGGCCTTGGGGACGGGGTGGCGCGGCGGCCTGAGCTGGCGGGATCTCGAGGTCGTGAACCTGCCCTCGGGCAGGCCCACGCTGCGGCTCCATGGCAAGGCCGCCGAGATAGCGGCGCGAATGGGAGTCGCGCGGGTGTCGCTTTCGCTGACGCACACCGCCGAGCAGGCGATGGCTTTGGTGATTCTTGAATCCGGAACAAGCTAGGGCAAGGCCGTGGCCGGCAGCGGCGCTACTTCCGGCCCCGGCCCGGTTTCGGAACGATGCCCCTCAGGTCCGGAATGCCGAACCTTCCGCCCAGGTCCTTCACTTGATCGGGATCGATCGTGCCGACGAGATTGACCACGGTCAGCTCCGTAGGCTCGGCGGAAACCACCACCAATCCCTGGATCTTCTGGCCATCGCTTTTGACAAAGACTCCCGTGTTTTCTCCGGCGCTCTCTACGTTGACGATCCGGTTCCAGGCCTTGAGCTGGGCGCGCAGCTTTTCCACATCCGCCATCGAATATTCGCCGGCTCTCTTGAACGTGAAGCTCCGGACATAAATACCTTTGAGCCCCACGAGCAGGCTTTTGACCTTGGCGTCATCGGGGTCTTTGCCGTCGAGGAACTTCGAGGCTATTTGCAGGAGGTTGGCGTCGAGGGTCACCTCCACCTTCTGGGCCGCCTTCGAGGCGAGCGGCTCCAGAAACTCGAGCGGAAGGTCCTGAGCCGGCAGCGCGCCGGTCAGCGCTAGCGCCACCCATAGTTTAGTGATCATGGCCGATCCTCCTCTGCGAAAGCTCGCCGATTTTCTGCTGCGCGGCGGCCAGCTTTTGCGCCGTAATTTCCAGAGCAAGCATGACCTGCTGTTTCGCCTCCTGGCCCTTTCTGTACTCTTGGTAGCGCGAGACACGCGCGGCCAGCAGGGCGGCCGCGGCGGTCGCGGCGAGCCAGGGCCTCCACGACCGCATGCGGCGCGGAGGCTCAATCCGAGCCATGATCCTTCCGGTCAAATCCCGCGGCGGCTCGCGCCGCGCCAATGCGTCCCGCAACTCGCCCTCAAAATCCGTCATTGCGCCACTCCCTTCCAGTTTCGTTCCATGCGCTTACGAAGCACCGCCAGCGCGCGGCGCAAGCTGCTCTTTTACAGTTCCCAGAGAAATTCCCAGCAGGTCGGCGACTTCGCCCGGCTCCAGATCCTCCTGATAGCGGAGGATGACGATCATCCGGGGCCGCTCTGGCAACCCGGCCACCAGGCGGCTCAACGCGCCCCGGAGCAGCGGATCGGCCGAAGCCGGCCCTATGGACGGCTCCGGCACCTGATCGAACGCCAGTTGGGGACGCGTTCGCCGCCGGCGCCCCTCGTCCATGGAGCGATGCGCCGCCACCTTTCGCAAGAAGTGCCTGGCGTGCAAGCTCGATTCGATTTGCAGCAGCCGCCGGTGCAACTCCAGAAACGCCTCCTGCGCGACCTCCTCCGCCAGCGCCGCGTTGTGGAGGTAGTTCCAGGCGATGGAATACACCATCGCCTGATGCTCCTTAACCAATGCGGCGAAAGGGCCGGCGATGGCAAGTTTTTGAAGGCCGGGCGGCTTGCGGCCTATCCGGCCTGGTTCAGGTTCTTGCCGTACAGGACGTAATTCAGGCCCTGAAGGCTGGCGTTCAGCGTCTGTTGCTGCGATTGGAGGCTCGCCAGCAGCGCGTCGGCGGCCTGAAGCCGGGAAAGCAGACTGTTCTGCATCGCGGTGATGCGATCCGTCAGGGTCGCGATCTGGGCCTGGAAATGCTGATCCGTGGTCTGAAGCCCGTTGATTTCGGTCTTGATCAGCCCGTCAATCGGATCGCCGAGTTGCTGGAGATTCGCCGACAAACCGCCCAAGCCCGAAGTGGCCGATCCAATGAAGCTGAAGGCGCTCGAAAGCTGCGAATCGGATAGCTGATCGAAGGAGGTCTGGTTGAAGGAGGCCTGGCCGGAGGTGTCGAACTCGATGCCCAGATCCGCCAGGCTCTTCACGTCTCCCGCCGGGGCCTGATACGCGGCGATCTGGCGCAGGGCGTCCTCGGTCTGCGTAATCATCATGTCGCCGCGCAGCAGGCCCGCCGAGGGCCCTTCCTGCGCGTTCAAAGCCGAGCGCACGGCGTTGTACTTTGTGACGAAATCCTGGAGCGCGGAGGAAAGCTGCGCCCGGTCGCTCTGAAGCGACAGCGTGACTGGGTTGGCGCTCTTCGCCAGAAGGGTGAAGGTGACGCCGGGAATGATATTGTTCGCGACGTTGCCTTTCTGGTCCACGCCGATGCCGTTTAACTGGAACACCGCATCCGAGCCCTGATTCGTGGAAGTGAGCCAGCTGGCGTTGGCGCCCTGCGGATCGTCGAAGAGCTGCAACACCGTCGCGCCGGTGGAGTTCGCCGAAATCGAGAGATAGTTTCCGCCCGAGGTCGTCAGGATGGAGGCGGTGACCCCCGCGCCCAGAGAATTGATCTTGTCGCGCAGGCTGACCAGGTTGTTATTGGCGAGCGTAAACTCATAGCTGTTCGAGCCCACCACCAACTTCATCGTGCCGTTTGCCGAAACGGGCGTCGAGGCCGAATCGGCATACGCGGCGAGGCTGCGTTCGCTCGCGGCAGCCGCAATTGAGGTGATCGAATCGATCGTGTAGCTGGCCGGGGTGGCGATGCCGGAGTTGGTAACGCTGACGATCGACGGATCGGAACTGGTGGCGCCGACGGCCTGGTTGGCCGCCAGAGTTCCGAGCGATTGCAGGCTGGTTCCGAGGCCGCTCACCACGCCTTGAAGGCTGGCCAGCAGCGTCTCCTGTTGCAGCACATCGGAGTCCTTGTTTTGCAGCGCCACCACCGGGATCTGGGCGATCTGAACGGCGCGGTTCAATACGCTTTGCAGGTCGCTCGAATACTGGCTGACGCCGTTCAGCGTGAGGGGCGTAAAGGGAGACGTGCTCATAGGTCCTCGACTCCCTCATCGGCCAGCGGGCGGGCAGTCTGAGGCCGATTTATACTGGGCATTCTGACGCCCAAACCTCCGCTTTCCATCGTCATCCCGGCTTACAACGAAGAAAAGAGGCTGCCGCCGAGCCTCGAAGCTGTGCGCCGGTACTTAGATTCGAGCCCGTTTCCGGATGCGGAAATCGTGGTGGTGGACGACGGCTCGCGCGACCGCACGGCGGATCTGGTGCGGGCAGCGGCCGCTCAGGACGCGCGGGTGCGGCTGGTGAGCAATCCGGGAAACCGCGGAAAGGGCTACGCCGTGCGGCACGGCATGCTGGAGGCTCGGGGCGACTGGGTGCTGTTTTCCGACGCGGATCTTTCCGCGCCCATCGAAGAACTCGGGGGGCTGATGGACGCGGTCCGCAAGCACGATGCGCAGATCGCCATCGGCTCGCGCGACCTGGACCGGTCCCTGATCGGCGTGCATCAGAACGCGTTCCGGGAAACGGCGGGCAAGTTCTTCAACCGGGTGATGCGGCTCGTGACCGGACTGCCGTTTCAGGATACGCAATGCGGGTTCAAGCTCTATCGCCGCGACGCCGCGCAGATGGTGTTTCCGCGGCAGCAACTGGACGGCTTCGGCTTCGACGTCGAGGACCTGTACATCGCCCGTATCTGCGGGCTGCGCGTCATCGAAGTCCCGGTGCACTGGAACAACGTGGAAGGCACCAAGGTGCGGATGCTGGACGGCGCGCGGTCCTTCAGCGATCTGCTGCTGGTCCGCTGGCACCACTGGAAGGGCCGGTATAAATAGCCTTTAGCCGAAGGGCTCGCGCCGGGGTGAGCCGGGCGGCGCCGAGCGCAGATACTGCTTCGGCCATGCCATCGGCGCTCCCAGCTCGCGCGCGGCGCGCAGCGGAAAATACGGATCGCGCAGCATTTCCCGAGCCAGCAGCACCAAATCCGCCTGACCCGTCCGGACAATGTGTTCGGCCTGGGCCGCCGATGTGATCATTCCCACGGCCGCCGTCGCGATACCCGCTTCCTTGCGGATGCGCTCGGCAAACGGAGTCTGATAACCGGGCCCCATGGGGATCTTAAGATCCGGCGCATTGCCGCCCGAGGAGCAATCGATCAGGTCCACGCCGAGCGGCAGCAGCCGGGAGGCGAGCTCAACCGATTCCTCCACCGTCCAGCCCTGCTCGCGCCAGTCGGTGGAGGAGATACGGACGAACAGCGGCCGGCGTTCCGGCCAGATCGTGCGGACTTCGGAGACCACTTCGCACAGCAGGCGGATGCGGTTGTCGAACGATCCCCCGTACGCATCGCTGCGCCGGTTGCTCAAGGGCGAAAGAAATTCCTGCAACAGATAGCCATGCGCGGCGTGAATCTCGATGACGTCGAAGCCCGCGGCGAGCGCGCGGCGGGCGGCCTGGCCGAAGGCGCGCACCACCGTGCAGATCTCCTCGGGGCTCAATTCGTGCGGCGTTTCGTATCCGTGATCGAACGGAACCGCGCTGGGGCCCACGGGCGTCCATCCGCCCGACGGATGCGGCACGGGCCGGCCTCCGTCCCACGGCGCGGCCGTCGATGCCTTCCGCCCGGCGTGGGCCAACTGGATGCCCGCGGCGCTTCCCTGCCCTTTGAGAAACCGCACGATGGGTACAAAGGCGTCGATATGCTCGTCCTTCCAGATGCCGAGGTCGGCCGGGCTGATGCGGCCTCCGGCGGTCACGGCGGTGGCTTCGGTGAAAACCAGCGATGCGCCTCCTACGGCGCGGCTGCCGAGATGGACCAGGTGCCACTCATTCGGAAATCCGTCCACCGAGCTGTACTGGCACATCGGCGACACCGCAATCCGATGAGGCAGCGTGATCTCCCGGAGCTTGAGGGGTTCGAAAAGATGCGCCACTTACTTGGTCACCGAAACGGTTTGCGCGCCGTCCATATAGGCCAGATACTCGGTGCCGGCCGGAGCCACGATGCCCTTCGATCTGCGCGGCCCGTTCGGTTCCACCTGGCGGTACGTGCCTTCTTCCTTCCGGGCGGCGAGGGCGCGGACCGCGAGTTTATGGCCGTCGACGGCATCCACCTGAATCAGTTTCAGAGTCATCTTCCCGCCCCCGAAGACCCCAAACTTCTTCTTGCCGGGAAGCTCCGCGATGGCTCCAGTCACGGTGGCGCCGCGCGCGATCACCAGATTGTCGCCGATGCGGACATCGCGTGTCACCGTAAAGCGGAGCGGCCGGTTTTCTTCGGCGTTTTCCGGAATATCTTCCGCGAGCGTGATGCTGAACGGCAGGCCGTCGCTGAGCGTCACCGCGACGACGGATGCCGGCTTGGGCGCGGGCGCCGGAGCGGGCTGCGGGGGCGGCGTCTGCACCGCGGCTGGGGGAGCAGGCGCCTGGGGAGCGGGCTGCGGCTGTGCCGGCGCGGGCTGGGGCTGCGGCGTCGCCTGCGGAGGCGGCTGCTTGAGATTCGATGCCGTCGCGGGCAGAGCCTGCGAAACCGCGCGTTTCGGGTTTCGCATCTGCTCGATGACCGTGTCCGGCACGCCCGCCTTGGTCAGCCGGATCAATTCGGACGGGGTCAGCGTAAAATTCGTCTTCGACGCCCGGATCTCGCTCAGGATGAGGTTCGGCGACACCTTAGCCTGAACCAGATCGATGATGCTGTCGTTGGTGAGGCTGGCATCGGCGGGCGGAGGCGCCGCCGCCGGCTCGGGAGCCGCGTTCGCATCCGGCGGCGGGGGCGCGGCAGCCGGTTCGGCCGGAGCCGCAACCGCGGCGGCTGCGGAAGCAGGCGCTTGCGCCTGGTGGCCATGCTTGTTCCACCAAATCCCTCCCCCGATCGCGCCTAACACAACGACGCCGGCGACGATTCCCGCCGCCAGGCCGGCCGGGATGCCCTTCCGGGCCGCTTTCGCCGGCGGCTTCGCGGAGGGCGGGGGCGCCGGCTGGATCTCCGGCATTCGCGCGCGATACAGCGAGCCCGAATCCGACTCGTGCTTCAGGGCCGCCAAGGCCATCTGCACGTCTTTCATCGTCTGCCAGCGGTCGTCCGGGTCCTTGCGGAGGCAGCGGCTGATCACTTGTTCGAGCTGCGGGGGCACGTCTGGAGAAACTTCCGAGATGCTACGGACTTCATCCCGCAGAATCGCCGAAAGGGTGCTGACGGCATTATCGCCTTCGAAGGCGCGATTGCCGGTGGCCATTTCGTACAGCACCACGCCGAACGAGAAAATATCGCTCCGTGTGTCCACCTTCTTGCCCTGCGCCTGCTCCGGCGACATGTAGCTGACGGTGCCGATGATCGAGCCCTCTGTGGTCAGGGGCGATTCCGCAATGGTTTGCGTGGCATCAGCGGGCGCGCCGATCTGGGTGACCGGGGCGCGGTCAGTGAGTTTCGCCAGACCGAAGTCCAGAATCTTCACCAGACCGGAATCGGTGACCATGACGTTGCCGGGTTTGAGATCGCGATGAATAATGCCGGCGGCGTGCGCGGCCTGAAGCGCGTCCGACATCTGCACGCCGTATTTGAGCACTTGCGGCACGCGCAGCCCGCCCTTCGGGATGAGGTCCACGAGGGTTTTTCCGGCGACGAATTCCATCACCATGAATTCGGTGTCGCCTTCGGAAACAATGTCGTGAATCGTGATGATATTGGGATGATTCAGGGCGGAGGCCGCCTGGGCCTCCTGAATGAAGCGGCGCCGCCGCTCGAAATTTCCGGCCGCCGAACTGGTCAGGACCTTAACGGCGACAAAGCGGTTCAGGCGCGTATCCATGGCTTTCCAGATATCGCCCATGCCGCCGGCGCCGAGTTTTTCTAAAAATTGATAATGATCGACCGTGCGCCCTATCATAAAAACCTTAGTTTGAAATCGGCCTTACTTAGTGTGGCACAATACCGGCGAACCCAGGATGGCCGCGCCGGCGTTGCGTTCCCGGCCGCCGGGCGGCGCCGGGCTCTGAACCGGCGCGTTTCCACCGCGTGATATCCTCTACACGATGAGACTCAGCATGGACCGCATTCTGACGACCCACGTGGGCAGCCTGCCGCGGCCGCAGGACGCGGTGGACCTTTTATTTGCACAGGACCGGGGCGAAGCGTTCGACCCGGCGAAGTTCGACCAAACGATGGCGCGCGCGGTGAACGACACTGTGGCCAAGCAGCGCGAATGCGGGATCGATATTCCCAGCGATGGCGAGATGAGCAAGATCAGCTACGCCACCTACATCCGCCACCGGCTGACCGGCTTCGAGGGAGACTCTGCGCGTCCGACGCCCTCCGACATCGACGCGATTCCCGAATATCGCGACAAGCTGGTGAGGGAAGGCCATTCAGCCACCTATAAGCGCCCGGTCTGCAAGGGGCCCATCCAGGTCAAGAACCGGGAGCCTCTGCATCAGGACATCGCGCACCTGAAGGCGGCGCTCGCCAACCACAACATCGCCGAGGGCTTCATGAATGCCGTGTCTCCGGGCACGATCGCCGTGTTCCAGCCCAACGAATATTATCCTTCGCACGAAGCGTACATGGAAGCGCTGGCCGGCGTGATGCGGGAAGAGTACGAGACGATCGTCAACTCGGGTCTTCTGTTGCAGCTTGATTGCCCAGACCTCGCCATGGGCCGCCACTCGCGGTTCAAGAACATGACCGACGATGAGTTCATCCGCGCGGCGAACGTACAGGTGGATGCGCTGAATCACGCGCTGGCCAACGTTCCCGCGGATCGCGTCCGCATGCACATCTGCTGGGGCAACTATGAAGGCCCCCACAATCACGACCTGCCTCTGACCGCCGTCCTGCCGCTGCTGTTCAAAGCCAAGCCTATGGCGCTGCTGATCGAGGGCGCGAATCCCCGCCACGAGCACGAGTGGGAAGTATGGGCCACGACCAAGCTGCCCGAGGACAAGGTGCTGGTGCCGGGCGTGCTTGATTCCAGTTGCAATTTCGTGGAGCACCCGCAACTGGTCGCGCAGCGCATCCTGCGCTACGCGCAACTGCTGGGCCGCGAGCGCGTCATCGCGGGCACCGACTGCGGTTTCGGCACGTTCGCCGGCTTCGGCCCGGTGCATCCCTCGATTTGCTGGATGAAGATGAAGTCGCTCAGCGAGGGCGCCGAGATCGCCTCGAAGAAGCTGTGGGGCAAGGCCGGCTCGGCGAATTAGGCGCCGGACTACTCCTCGCCGCGGATTAAATCTTCGTAGGTTTCCCGCCGCCGCACCACGCGCCACGCGCCATTTTCGACCAGCACTTCCGCCGGCCGCGGCCGCGAATTGTAATTCGAGGCCTGCACGAACCCGTAGGCGCCCGCCGTACACACCGCCAGCAGATCCCCCGGCAGCGCTTCGGGCATCTCCCGGTTGCGAGCCAGAAAATCGCCGGTTTCGCACACCGGCCCCACGACATCGGCGCGAAGCCGGGGGCGGCCGGCCGGCTCGCGGAGCGGCAGAATCTCATGGTGCGCCGAATACAGCGCCGGACGAATCAGGTCGTTCATCGCCGCGTCCACGATCACGAACTCTTTCTCCCCGGTCTTCTTGCGGTACAGGACCCGGGTCAGCAGCACGCCCGCGCCGCCGGCAATCGACCGCCCCGGCTCCACCAGCACGTGCAACCCGCGCCCGGCGAGGCGCTCGCGCAGGGCGCCGACGAAATCTGCGATCGCCGGCGCGGCATCTTCCGGCTTATAGGCGACCCCCAGCCCCCCGCCCAAGTCGGCGTGTCGGATATCGAACCCCCTGGCCCGCAGC
>Ga0070739_10001801_pt1 | contig 30765 bp, 30 predicted proteins | sample Coa_R1_7_FD_66445 | JGI IMG/M metagenome (GOLD analysis project Ga0070739, IMG submission 66445) | Surface soil microbial communities from Centralia Pennsylvania, which are recovering from an underground coalmine fire - Coalmine... | ecosystem: Environmental > Terrestrial > Soil > Unclassified ...
GAGATCAGGCGGTCGAGCCGCGTCAAGGGCCATCGCATCGTCGTTCGCTACGGGATGCCTCCCGAGCTCGTCGTCCGACCCCGCGCGAGCGACCGCGAGATCGACGAGGCCCTCGCGTTCCATCTCCCGTGGCTGGAGCGTCAGCTCGCCAACGCGGTCGCACCGCGGCTCGCGCTCGAGCGCCTGCGTTTGACGGAGGCGCAAGGCCGACGCGAGGCGCGCGCACGGATCGAGCTGATCGCGCAGTCGGAGGCGGCGGCGCTCGGCGTGACGTACCGTCGGCTGACGATCCGCGACCAGGTGAGTCGCTGGGGCTCGTGCTCGAGCGCGGGTGCGCTCTCCTTCAACTGGCGGCTGGTGCTCGCACCGCACGACGTGCTCGACTACGTCGTGGTGCACGAGGTGTGCCACCTCGTCGAGCACAATCACGGCGACAGGTTCTGGAGGCTCGTCGAAGGGCGCCGGCCGGGTTTCCGCGAGTCGAAGGCATGGCTGGACGCGCACGGGTGGGAGATCCTCGCGTACCGTCCGCCGGCCGAGCTCGCGGCGTAGCATTCATGCGTGGACCGCTGGGCGACGTTCGACTGCTACGGCACGTTGATCGACTGGAACGGCGGCATCCGGCGCGAGCTGGCGCGTCTCTTCGGCGACCACGCTGCGGAGGCGAAGCTCGACGAGTACCACCGGGTCGAGCCGGAGGTGGAAGAGGACGGTGCGCTGAGCTATCGCCAGGTGATGACCGAGGCGATGCGGCGACTCGGTGCGCCCGAAGGCTCCGAGCACGGCCTCGCCGAGTCGCTTCCGGCCTGGCGTCCCTTTCCCGAGGTTCCGCATACGCTCGAGGATCTTCGCCGCCGCGGCTGGAAGCTGGCGATCCTCTCGAACTCCGACGACGACCTGATCGCAGCGTCGCAGGTGCAGCTCGGCATCGTCTTCGACGAGGTCGTCGTCGCGCAGGAGATCGGCTCGTACAAGCCCGCGCACCGCCACTGGGACGAGTTCTTCCAGCGCACGCGCGCGCCGCGTGAGGGACACGTGCACGTCGCCGCCTCCCTCTTCCACGACGTCGCGCCGGCGAACGAGCTGGGGCTCGTGAGCGTGTGGATAAACCGGCTCGGCGAGACGGCCGCCGACGGCGCACGCCCGACCCGCGAGCTTCCCGATCTGCTCGACCTGCCCGAGACGCTGGACGAGCTCGTGCCGGCGCCGCTCTGAGCGCGCTTCGCGCCCGCTGCCCGGATTGTCGGACGCTCACCTCGGTCGCGGTGGACGACGGGTATCAGTGCCATGCGTGCGGTCGCGAGTTCGCGGCCGGGCTGGTGCGTGTGCCGCGGGCATGGGGTCGCGGGGGCGAGTCGATGGCCGACGCGGCGAGGATGGCGCTGCCGTGGCCCGACGCCGCGAGCGTCGAGGCGGAGACGCTGGCAGGCCAGATCTCCGCGTTCGAGCGTGTCACGCCGGCGCGGCCGCTCGTGCTCGGGGGTTGCTGCTGCGCGCACGTCGGCGTGGTGCGTGAGCTCGCGCGGCGTCACGGAAGGCTCGGCGTCGTGTGGATCGACGCGCACGGCGACCTGAACACGCCGGAGTCGTCGCCGTCGGGAAACGAGTGGGGCATGCCGTTGCGCATGCTGGTCGACGCGGGCGACGTCGCCGCGGCGGACGTGACGCTCGTCGGCGCGCGCAACCTCGACCCGCCCGAGGAGGAGTTCATCGCCGACTCGGGCATCCGCCGGGAGCTCGGAGCGCTGCCGGAGCGGATCTACGTCGCGCTCGACTGCGACGTCGCGGTGCCCGGCGAGCTGGACGTCTTCATGCCGGAGCCCGGGGGATACGGGCTGGACGAGCTCGAACGGCTCCTCGCCTCGCTGCCGACTCCCGTCGGCGCGGGCCTCACGGGGCTCCGCCGCTCGGCCCGCAACGAGGCGCTCCTGCCCCGGCTCGCGCACGCCCTCGGTCTGTGAGCTGCCCCCACTAAGCTAGGCGCCATGTCCGAGGCCCGCGTCGACATCCAGGTCGAGCACCGGCACGTCCCGCCGGCCGCAGAGAAGCATCCGAACACGTGCCCGAAGTGCGGCTCGCACTACCGCGACGACGAGCTCGAGCCGGCACTGTGGGTGTGCGGGCATTGCGGCCACCACTTCCCGATGCGCGCACGCGCGCGGATCGAGTGGTATGCCGATCCGGGATCGTTCTCCGAGGAAGCCTCAGAGGTTCATTCCGACGACCCGCTCGAGTTCTTCGACCTGCGTCCGTACGCCGAGCGTCTCGCGGAGGCCGAGCTCAACACCGGCCTCGGGGAGGCGATCGTGATCGGTCAGGCGACGATGGACGAGCATCCGGTCGAGCTCGCGGTCATGGACTTCGCGTTCATGGGCGGCTCGATGGGAAGCGCCGTCGGCGAGAAGCTCTCGCGCGCCTGCGAGCACGCGCTCGAGCGCGCGACGCCGCTCGTTGTCGTCACCTCGTCGGGCGGCGCACGGATGCAGGAGGGGATCCTGTCGCTGATGCAGCTGCCGAAGACGGTGTGCGCCGTCGAGGAGCTCCACGACGCGCGCATTCCGCTCTTCGTCGTGATGGCGCATCCCACCACCGCAGGCGTGCTCGCCTCGTTCGCGTCGCTCGGCGACGTCACGATCGCCGAGCCCGGCGCGCTGATCGCGTTCACGGGTCCGCGCGTCGTGCAGCAGACGACGAAGGAGAAGCTGCCGGACGATTTCGGTCTCGCCGAGCAGAACCTGCGCTTCGGCCATCTCGACGCGATCGTCCCGCGCGACGAGCAGCGTGCGTATCTCGTCCGGCTGCTCCGCCTCTTCACGCAGACGTGAGCAGCGGGGCCGAAGACCACGAGGTGAACCTGCGGCAGCGGCTGTCCGGGCTGTCGCGGCTGCCCTTGCTGCGCGGCGCGCGTGTCTCGGGGGAGGCCGAGCGGCTCGAGCGGCAGCTCGAGCGCCTGAAGGCGGAGACGAGCGACGAGGAGATCTGGCGCAGCGTCGAGCTCGCGCGGCACGTCGACCGTCCGTACACGCTCGACTACGTGGAGCGGATCCTCGACGACTGGGTCGAGCTGCACGGCGACCGCGGACGTGCCGACGACGGCGCGATGGTGGCGGGGATCGGCTCACTCGACGGACGCACCGTCGTCCTGGTCGGGAACCAGAAGGGGCGGGACGTGAAGGAGCGCATCGCCCGCCAGTTCGGCATGCCGTACCCGGAGGGCTACCTCAAGGCGATGCGTGTGATGGAGATCGGAGAGCGGTTCGGCTTCCCGGTGATCTCGCTCGTCGACACCCCCGGTGCGTACCCTGGCGTCGCAGCCGAGCAGCACGGCCAGGGCGGAGCGATCGCGCGGTGTCAGATGGCGATGATGCGCCTGGGCGTGCCGACTGTCGCGTGCATCATCGGCGAGGGCGGCTCGGGCGGCGCGGTGGCGACCGCGGTCGCGGACCGGGTGCTGATGCAGGAGAACGCGATCTACTCCGTGATCACGCCGGAGGGTTGCGCCGCGATCCTCTGGCGGGACGGCAGCCAGGCGAAGAAGGCGGCGGCTGCGTTCAAGCCCGACGCGCGGCACTGTCTCGAGCTCGGCGTGGTGGACGCGATCGTCGCCGAACCGCCCGACGGCGCGCAGACCGACCACGACGAGGCGGCCCGCCTGCTGAAGGGCTCGCTGCTGGAGGCGCTCGAGGAGCTCGAGGCCTTCGACGGTGACGACCTCCGCCGCCGCCGCCGCGCCAAGTTCCGCGGCATGGGCGTCTTCGCGTAGCACACTCCTGGTCGGCGCCGCCTTTCGCCGGGCGAAGCCCGGCTTCGCCGGCGCCTGGCGCCGCTGGCGGCAGGATGCTGCGCCCTCGGGCCTTGGTCGTACTACCTGTACTGCCCGGCGGCCCTCGGGCTTGCCTCCTTTGCCAGCGACACCCCAGGAGCGCGCTTTCGTTCGCGAAGGCGGTTTCCACAGCATCCACAGCCTTTTCAACCGGGGTGGGTGCGCTCCCAGAACGCACCGGGGCCCGCTTGGAAAGCGGGCCCCGAGCGCCTAACCCCCCGTCAGGTGGAGAAGCTCACTGCCATTCTGTCCGTCCGCGGACGAGCTAAACCTCCGCTTCCACGGTCGCGGCTGTGGAAAAGTCCCTGCTCGTAGGGATGCCGCCGCCGCTCGAGGAGTACCGCCGCAAGCGCGACCCGAAGCGCACCCCCGAGCCGTTCGGCGGGGCGAAGCGGGGAAAGGCGCCGATCTTCGTGATCCAGCGGCACGACGCGCGGCGACTGCACTACGACTTCCGGCTCGAGCGCGACGGCGTGCTCGCCTCCTGGGCCGTGCCGAAGGGGGTGCCGCTCGAGCCGGGCGCCCGCTCGCTGGCGGTGCACGTCGAGGACCACCCGCTCGATTACGCGCGCTTCCACGGCCAGATCCCGCAGGGGCAGTACGGCGCGGGCAGCGTCGAGATCTGGGACGAGGGCACCTACGAGCTGCTCGAGGAGAAGCGGAACGGCCAGCTGACCGTCCACCTGCACGGCTCGCGGCTCGAGGGCGTCTGGACGCTCGTGCCGGCACACCTGGACGGCAAGGAGCAGAACTGGCTGCTGATCCGCCGCCACGACGAGGGCGAGCCGGAGCCGGCCACAATCCACGCCGAGTACTCGCCGATGCTCGCCACCGCCGTGCGCGAGGTGCCGCGCGGCCCCGGCTGGCTGTTCGAGGTGAAGTTCGACGGCTACCGCGCGCTGGGCTACGTCCGCGGCGGCGAGTGCCGGCTCGTCTCGCGCAACGGCAACGACCTGACCGGCCGCTTCCCCGCGCTCGCCCGCGACGTCGCGAAGGCGGTGAAGAGCCCGCACGCCGTCGTCGACGGCGAGGTCTGCCGCCTCGACGCGCACGGTCGGTCGAGCTTCTCGGAGCTCCAGCAGGGCTCCGGCCCGCTCGTCTACTACGCCTTCGACCTGCTGGAGCTCGACGGGGCGAGCCTCGTCGACCTGCCGCTCACCGATCGCAAGGCGCGTCTCGGCGAGCTCCTGGACGGCCGCGTCCGCAGCGTGCGCCTCTCGGAGAGCTTCGACGACGGGGAGGCGCTGCTCGAGGCCGGCCGGGAGCAGGGGCTGGAGGGGATCCTCGCCAAGCGCGCCGACTCGCGCTACCTGCAGGGACGGCGCACGCGGGACTGGCTGAAGCTGAAGACCCACGGCCGGCAGGAGTTCGTCGTCGCCGGCTACACCCGCGGCGCCGGGCGGCGCGCCGGCACGTTCGGCTCGCTCGTTCTCGCCGTGCACGAGGACGGGGGCGGCCTGCGCTACGTCGGCAACGTCGGCACCGGCTTCGACGACGCCGAGATCGGCCGCCTGCTGGCGAAGCTTCGGCCGCTGCACCGCGACTCGGCGCCGTTCGCGCAGGTGCCGAAGCTGCCGCGAGTCCGCAAGGGCGACGTCCAGTGGGTCGAGCCGGAGCTGGTGGCGGAGGTGTCCTTCGGCGAGTGGACCCACGACGGCCACGTCCGCCACCCCGTCTACCAGGGGCTGCGCGAGGACAAGGCCCCGGCGGAGGTCGCGCGCGAGGAGCCGCCGCGAGCGCCGGAGCGGAAACCGCAACCGGATCTCGTCCGCAGCGGGCGACGCGAGCTGCGCCTCTCCAACCTCGACAAGCCGTTCTGGCCGGACGAGGGAATCACGAAGGGCGACTTGCTCGCGTACTACCGCGAGGTCGCACCGGTGCTCGTGCCGCACCTGCGTGACCGACCGTTCACGATGCGCCGCTATCCCGACGGCGCCTACGGCAACGCGTTCTTCCAGAAAGACGCGCCGTCGCACATGCCGGACTGGATCCCGCGCCATCGCGCGCTCGTCTCGACGCGAGAGCGGTCACGCGCGAAGAAGTGGGTCGACTTCCCGGTCGTCAACGACGAGCTCGCCCTGCTCTGGATGGTGAACATGGGCTGCATCGACATGAACGCGTGGTACTCGCGCGTCGACAGGCCAGACCGGCCCGACTTCGTCCTCTTCGACCTCGACCCGACGCCGGAGGTGCCGTGGTCGCAGACGATCGAGGTCGCGCTGATCCTGAAGCAGTTGCTCGACGCGCTCGAGCTCGACTCGTTCCCGAAGACGTCCGGCGGCAAGGGCTTCCACGTGCTGGTGCCGGTCGCACGCCGCGCGTCCTACGACGACACGCGCCGCTTCGCCGAGATCGTCGCGGGTGCGATCGTCCGGACGCACCCGAAGCTCGCGACGACCGAGTGGTCGAAGGCGCGCAGGCGCGGCGTCCTCATCGACGCGAACCAGAACGGCGAAGGCAAGACGATCGCATCCGCGTACTCGGTGCGTCCGCGCCCGAACGCGCCCGTCTCGACGCCGCTGCGCTGGGACGAGGTCGACGAGCGGCTGAACCCCGCGATCTACACGATGGACGTCGTGCTCGACCGCGTCCGGCAGCACGGCGACCTGTTCGCCGGCGTCCTCACCGGCCGTCAGTCGCTGCGGCAGGCGCTCGCGCGGCTCGAGTAGGCCGCGTGCGCGCTGCGTCCTTGGCGACTGTCAGCTCGCGGCTGTCGATCTGCGCGTAGCGCATGGCGATCGTGCTCAGCTCCTCGGACGCCTCCTTCGCGGCGCGGCCGAGCTTCTGGTCGAGCGTCGCCGGGTCGTCGAGGTACAGCAGCCGCGTCCAGAACGTCGTCAGCACGACCGACACCCACGGCATGAAGATCGCGTTTCGCTCGAGCGCCGCCGACGGCCGCTGGACGAAGAACGCGACGAAGATGCCGACCGTCATCCCCGCGAGCGCGGCCGCCGCGACCGCCTCGCTGACCGACGCCGCGGTCAGTCCGCGCACGAACGCCGCGACCACCGCCGCCAGCCCGAAGACGAGCATCGCCACGTAGGCGACGAACACCACCCGGTACGACCGGCGCAGATACGCCGTCGTGCGACCGAGCGTGCGCACGTCCTCGTCGAGCACCGCCGCCGCGAGCGCGCGCAGCTCTTCCGTCGTCCGCAGAGGATCCCCGTGCCGCGGGCGGGGCAGTTGCACCGACATGCCTGCCCTCCTGACTCGCCTGCCGAGCGCCGATGCTAACCCAGCTCGCGGAGGCGGCGTTCGAGGAAGCGCCGCTCGTGCCCGTCGTCCGTGTGCGCGAGTGCGAGCGCGTACGCCTCGCGCGCGTCTCCGACGCGGCCGAGCCGTCGCAGCAGGTCCGCGCGCGCCGCGTGCAGGTAGCGGTAGCCCGGCAGGTCGAGCTGCTCGAGCAGGGCGAGCCCCGCCTCCGGCCCCTCCGCCTCGGCGACGGCGACGGCGCGGTTCAGCTCGACCACCGGCGAGCCGGTCCGGTGGGCGAGCTCCGTGTAGAGCTCCGCGATCTGCGGCCAGTCCGTCTCGTCCTCCGCATGCAGGGCCGCGATCGCCGCCTGGATCGCGTAGATCCCCAGCTTCCGCAACGCGAGGGCACGCTCGAGCGCCGCCTTCCCCTCCGCGATCAGCCCACCGTTCCACAGCGCGCGGTCCTGGTCGGCGAGCAGGACGAGCTCCCCGCCGCGGAGCCGCGCGGGCCGGCGCGACTCGTGCAGCAGCATCAACGCGAGCAGCCCGTGGATCTCGCTCTCGTCGGGCATCAGCGTCGCCAGCGCGCGTCCGAGCCGGATCGCCTCGTCCGCCAGCGCGGCGTCGCCGTCGTAGCCGGCGTTGAAGATCAGGTACACCACCGCCAGCACCGCCGCGAGCCGGTCGGGAAGCAGGTGCGGCGGCGGGACGCGGAACGGGATGCCCGCCGTCTTGATCTTCCGCTTCGCACGGACGAGGCGCTGGGCCATCGTCGCCTCCGGCACGAGGAACGAGCGCGCGATCTGCTCGGTGGTGAGCCCGCCGAGGGTGCGCAGGGTCAGGGCGACTTGCGCGTCGAGCGCGAGCGCAGGATGGCAGCAGGTGAAGAGCAGCTCGAGGCGCTCGTCGGGGAAGCTCGTCTCGTCCACGGTCTCGTCCTCCGCCGCCTCCTCGCGGGCCAGCAGCGGCGCCTTGGCTGCCAGCACCCGCTCGCGCCGGATCCTGTCGACGGCGCGGTTGCGCGCCGTCACCGCCAGCCACGCACCGGGGTTCGCCGGCACGCCCTCGCGCGGCCAGCGCTCCGCTGCGATCGCGAACGCCTCCTGGGCGGCTTCCTCGGCGCGGTCGAAGTCGCCGAGGAAGCCGACCAGGGTGGCGACGACGCGGCCCCATTCGTCGCGGAAGACCTGCTCGAGCAGCGCGTCCGCTCCTACCGCTCGACGATCGGCCGCACCTCGACCGAGCCGCCCATGCGGGCAGCCGGGATGCGGGCGGCGACTGCGAGCGCCGCGTCGAGATCCGGCGCGTCGATCAGGTAGTAGCCGCCGAGCACCTCCTTGGTCTCCGCGAACGGCCCGTCGGTGGTCAGCGTCTCGCCGTTCTCCACGCGCACGGTCGTGGCGGTGTCGGCAGGCTGGAGCTGCGCGCCGCCGAGGGTGCCGGGCTCCTGCGCGATCGCCATGTACTCGCGCATGATCGACTGCTGCTCGGCCTCGGGCAGCGCCGCCCAGCGCTCCGGTGCCTCCTGCGAGTAGATGAGCAGGACGTACTGCATGTCAGCCTCCTTCGTCGGGGACGTTCTCGCCTCTACGACGAACGAGCGAGTCCGAAATCGACAGTCGCTCGAGGAAGGTGAGCGCGCCGCGCTTGTCGAGCATGTCGTTGAGGTTGCCGCACTTCGGGCTCTGGACGCAGGAGGGGCAGCCATCCGTGCACGGGCAGCCGCGGATCAGCGCGGCGGTGTCGGCGACCCAGCCCTCGAACTGCTCGAAGCCGCGCTCCGCGATCCCGACGCCGCCGGGGTGGCCGTCGTAGACGAAGACGGCCGGCCGTCCGGTCTGCGGGTGGATGTTGGTGGAGAGGCCGCCGATGTCCCAGCGGTCGCACATCGCCCAGAGCGGCAGGAGCGCGATCAACGCATGCTCGGCGGCATGCAGGGTCCCGAGCAGGAGCGGCATCGTCTCGAGCCCCGCGAGCTGCTCCGCTTCGGGCAGGAACCAGACCGCCTCGGTCGCGAAGCTCGTCTCCGGCAGGTCGAGCGGCACCAGCTCGAGCCGCTCCTGCGACGAGATCGAGCGCCGCTCGTAGCCCACCACCTGCTCCCTCACCTCGATCTCGCCGAACGAGAGCTCGAGGCCCAGCCGCGTCTCGGTGCGTTCCGCCGCCACGATGTGCGTCGCCGTCTCCTTCTTCGCCTGCGTGTACCAGTCGCCGCGGAACGGCTCGACCTCCGCGCGCAGCACGACCGGGTCGAGCGCGCGCACGAGGTACGGCTCGCCGAGGTGGAGGTAGACGGCGCCCTCGTGCACGGTCGAGTAGGCGCGGCTGCGCTCGACGAGCCCGAGCAGGGAGCCGGTCGTCGTGTCGACGACCGCGAAGGCGTCGGCATCGGCCGAGCGCAGCGGCACGCGTGCGGCCGGCTGCTCGCGCCCCGCCCACACGATCCCCGCCGGCGACTGCCGCAGCTCCGGATCGCGCGCGGCGGTCTCGAGCGCTGCCGGGCCCAGGAGCTCCTCGTCGGCACTCGTCAGCGGCGCTTCGTAGGCTGCCGCGCGCACGTGCCCGGCGAGCACGCGGGGGTTCGCATGGTCGAGGATCGCGGCCTCGACGCGACGGCCGAGCAGCGCCTCCGGCTGCCGCATGAAGAACTGGTCCAGCGCGTCCTCGCCGGCGACCAGGACCGCGACGCCGCTGCCCCGTCGACCGGCGCGGCCCCATTGCTGGCGGAGCGACGCGACGGTGCCCGGGAAGCCCACCGAGATGACCGCGTCGAGCAGCCCGACGTCGATGCCCAGCTCGAGCGCGTTCGTCGCCGACACGCCCAGGAGCTCGCCCTCGGCGAGCCGCCGCTCGATCTCTCGGCGCTGCTCGGGCGTGTAGCCGGCGCGGTAGGGCGAGAGCCGGCTGTCGTCGCCGAGACGGTCGGCGGTGAAGCGGTGCACCAGCTCCGCCGCCTTGCGGCTCTTCGCGAACGTGAGCGTCCGCAGCCCACGCTCGACGAACGCCGCCTGCAGCCTCGCAGCCTCGCCGAGGGCCGACGCCCGCAGCCCCAGCTCCTCGTCGAGGAGCGGCGGATTCCAGAAGGCGACCAGGCGTTCCGTGCGGGACGCTCCGTCGTCGCCCACGACCGCGACGCGCTCGCCGATCAGCGAGGCGGCCAGCTCGCCGGGATTCGAGACGGTGGCCGAGGCGAGCAGGAGCTGCGGGTCGGAGCCGTAGATCCGCGCGAGCCGGCGGAGCCGCCGCAGCACGTTGGCGACGTGGGAGCCGAAGACGCCGCGGTAGACGTGCGCCTCGTCGACGACGACGAAGCGGAGGTTGGCGAGCGTGTCCGCCCAGCGGTCGTGGTTCGGCAGCAGCCCGACGTGGACCATGTCCGGGTTCGTGAGCACGATGCGGGCCCCACGCCGGATGGCGGACCGGTCGGCGACGGGTGTGTCGCCGTCGTAGATCGCCGGCAGCAGCCGTGGCAGGCGATGGGCGGCGAGCGCGCGGAACTGGTCCTGTGCGAGCGCCTTCGCCGGATAGAGATAGAGCGCGCGCGCCTTCGGATCGCGCACGAGCGCGTCGAGCACGGGCAGGTTGAAGGCGAGCGTCTTCCCGGAGGCGGTGCCCGTGGTGACGATCACGTGCTCGCCGCGCTGCGCCGCGTCCCAGGCGGCGAGCTGGTGCGTGTACAGCTCCCGCACGCGGATCGCCGACGCGACGCGCGGGTCGAGATCCGCCGGGAGTGGCGCGAGCCGCGCGCGTCGCGCCGGCTCGGTCGTCAGGTACGCCAGCTCCTCGCCGGCGAGGAGCCCTTCGACCGAGGCGATCAGAGCCAGGCCGCGAACGCGCGCTCGTAGTGGCCGCGCGGCCGTGCGCCGACGAGCGTCTCGCGTGCTTCGCCGTCGGCGAACAGGATCACGGTCGGGATCGAGAGCACGTCGTACCGCGCGGCCGTCTGCGGGTTCTGGTCGATGTCGAGCTTGACGAACTCGACCTTGCCGGTCGACTCGGCGAGCTGCTCCAGCGCCGGCGCCACCGCCCGGCACGGCCCGCACCAGGGGGCCCAGAAGTCGACGACCGTCGGGCGTTCCGCCTGCAGGACATCGGCCTCGAAGCTCGCGTCCGTGACGTCCCTCATCGCCGCTTCACGCTACACGCGCACACGGAGCAGCGGGACCCGCCAGATCGCCTCGAGCACGATCGCGCGGCTCATCTTCGAGCGGCCCCGCGTTCGGTCGGCGAATACGATCGGCACCTCGACCACACGGAACCCCGCGCGCTTGACGCGGTAGGTCGTCTCGATCTGGAACGCGTAGCCGCGGGCGGTGACGGCGTCGAGGTCGATCGTCTCGAGCACGCGGCTGCGGAAGCACTTGAAGCCGCCGGTCGGGTCACGCACGCCCATGCGCAGGAACAGCTCGGTGTAGACCGAAGCGGTGCGCGAGATCAGCCGCCGGCCGCGGCCCCAGTCGGAGACGCCGCCGCCCGGCACGTAGCGCGAGCCGAGTACGAGGTCCGCGCCGTCCTCCGCCGCGGCGATCAGTCGCGGCACGTCCTGCGGATCGTGCGAGAAGTCGCAGTCCATCTCCAGCACGAGCTCCGCGCCGTCCGCGAGCGCGCGCGCGAACGCGGCGCGATAGGCCGGCCCGAGTCCCTCCTTGCGCGGACGGTGGAGGACGTCGATGAACGGCAGCTCGGTCGCGAGGCGGTCGGCGAGCTTCCCCGTCCCGTCCGGCGAGTCGTCGTCGACGACGAGCACGCGGTCCCCGTCGCGCAGGAGCGGCTGCAGCGCACGCAGCATCGGCTCGAGGTTCTGAAGCTCGTTGTAGGTGGGGACGCAGATCGTCGCGCGCACGTGGGCGCCTATGATCGCGTCCGTGCCGGAGCTGCCGCGGAACGATGCGCTCGCGGAGCAGTTCGAGCTCCTCGCCGACCTGATGGAGCTGGAGGGCGCGGACGGATTCCGGATCGGCGCCTACCGCAAAGCCGCGGCACGCATCCGCGAGACGCCGTCGTCGGTCGCGCAGCTCGCGCTCGACGGGCGGGCGAAGCAGCTGCAGGGGATCGGCAAGACGATCGAGGGGAAGATCGTCGAGGCGATCACCGACGGCGAGATCCATGCGTTGACGAAGCGGAAGACCGAGGTGCCGGCGGAGGTCGCGACGTTCATGCGCCTGCCCGGGCTCGGGCCGAAGACGGCGCGCCGCCTCTGGCTGGAGCTGGGGATCACGACGGTCGACGCGCTGAAGGAGGCCGCCGCGGCAGGTTCTCTGCGCGGCCACGCTGGCATCGGCGCAGGCACCGAGGCGAAGATCGCTGCGGCGCTCGCGAAGCCGCGTGCGGCCGCCGGGCCACGCCGTTCGCTGCTCGGGACGACGCTGCCGAAGCTGCGCGCGGTCGTCGAGGTGCTGCGGTCGCATCCCGCGGCGGTGCAGGTGGACCTGGCCGGCTCCGCGCGGCGGATGCGCGAGACGGTGCGCGACCTGGACATCATCGCCACCGCCACGGACCCGCAGGCGCTCGTCGACCACTTCTGCTCCCTGCCCTGGGTCGTCGACGTCGCGGCACGCGGGCCGACGAAGGCGACCGTCGTCTCGCACGACGGCCTGCGCTTCGACCTGCGCGTGGTGCCGCCGGAGAGCTACGGCAACCTCCTGCAGCACTTCACGGGCTCGAAGGGTCACAACGTCGCGCTGCGCGAGGACGCCGTCCGTCGCGGCTTCTCCGTCTCCGAGTACGCGGTCACCGTCGTCGAGAGCGGCGAGGAGCATCGCTTCGCGAGCGAGGAGGAGGTCTACCGCTTCCTCGGCTACGACTGGATCCCGCCGGAGCTGCGCGAGGACGGGGGCGAGCTGCAGGCGGCGCGGCGCGGCGAGCTTCCCGACCCGGTCGAGCTCGGCGACCTGCGCGGCGACCTGCATACGCACACGACCTGGTCGGACGGCAAGGACACGCTCGAGGACATGGTGGCCGCAGCGATCGACCGCGGCTACGCGTACTACGCGATCTGCGACCACGCGCAGCGGCTTCGCGGCGACTTGCTCGCGCGGCAAGCCGAGCACATCGACGCGCTGAACGAGGTGGTGAAGCCGTTCCGGATCCTGAAGGGGATCGAGGTCAACATCCGAGCCGACGGCTCGCTCGACGTCGACGAGGAGGACCTCGCAACGCTCGACTGGGTCGTCGCGTCGGTGCACTCGCGCTTCGACCAGGACCCGACGGAGCGCGTGCTGGCGGCGATGGAGAGCCCGTACGTCGACTGCATCGGCCATCTGACCGGTCGCAAGATCGGGCGGCGGCAGCCGTCGCCGGTCGACGTCGAGCGTGTGATCGAGAAGGCGCTCGAGACCGGGACGTTCCTCGAGATCGACTCGCAGCCCGACCGGCTCGACCTCACCGACGTCAACGCGCGGGCCGCGCGCGAGGCGGGGCTGAAGCTGGTGATCGACTCCGACGCGCACGAGGTCGGCGCGCTGGAGTTCGTCGAGCTGGGCGTCGGCCAGGCGCGACGCGCCTGGCTCGGCGCCGACGACGTCGTCAACACGCGACCGTGGAAGCAGGTCGAGAAGCTGCGGAAGCGTCGTTGAGCTCGTTCCGCGACGACCTCGACCGCGCTGCCGGCTGGGTCGACGCGTACCTGAGCCGCGTGCCGGAGCTGCCCGTGGAGGCGCGCGTCGAGCCCGGCGAGGTGCGCGCGCGGCTGCCGCGGACGGCGCCCGAGCACGGCGAGCCGTTCGAGGCGGTGCTGCGCGATCTCGACGAGCTGCTGCTGCCCGGCGTCACGCACTGGAACCACCCGCGCTTCTTCGCGTGGTTCGCGAACACGGGCTCGGAGCCGGGCATCCTCGCCGAGCTGCTCGTCGCGGCGCTGAACGTGAACGCGATGACGTGGCAGTCGTCGCCGGCGGCGACCGAGCTCGAGCTCGTCGCGACTGCGTGGCTCGCCGATCTGCTCGGGCTCCCGGAGGGGTGGCACGGCCACATCGAGGACACCGCGTCGACCGCGACGGTCGCGTCTCTCGCGGCGGCGCGCGAGCTGCGGCCCGGCGGCGTCGTCTACGCGTCGGCGGAGGCGAACTTCAGCATCGAGAAGGCAGCGCGCCTCGTGGGACTCGAGTACCGCCGCGTGCCGGTGGACGACTCGTTCCGGATGAGCGTCGACTTCCCGCTCGACGACGCGACCGCGGTCGTCGCGACCGTCGGGACCACCGCGACGACCTCCGTCGACCCGGTGCCGGAGCTGGCGGCGCGGTGCGAGGAGGCCGGTGTCTGGCTGCACGTCGACGCGGCGTATGCCGGCGCCGCGGCGGTCTGTCCCGAGCTCCGCTGGTGCCTCGCGGGGTGCGAGCGCGCGGACTCGCTGGTCGTGAACCCGCACAAGTGGCTCTTCACGCCGATGGACTGCTCGGTGCTGTGGACGCGTCGACCCGACGCCTTCCACCGCGCGTTCGCGCTCGTCCCCGAGTACCTCGCCGCGACCGAGGACGCGGTCGACCTGAAGGACTACGGGCCGGCTCTCGGCCGCCGTTTCCGTGCGCTGAAGCTCTGGACGGTGCTGCGGTGGTACGGCGCCGAGGGGCTGCGCGCGCTGATCCGCGAGCACGTGCGCCTGGCACAGCTGCTCGCGTCCTGGGTCGACGCGGACCCGGACTGGGAGCTGACGGCGCCGCATCCTTTCTCGACCGTGTGCTTCCGCCACCGCGAGCGCGACAGCCACGAGCTCGCCCGCGCGGCGTCGGCGACCGGCGAGGTGTTCCTGGCCGCGACGACGCTGCGCGGACGCGACACGCTGAGGCTCGCGATCGGCAACGCGCGCACGAGCGAGGCCGACGTCGCCCGGGCCTGGGAGGTGTTGCGCTCATGCGCTTCGAAGCGGTGATCTTCGACCTGTGGGACACGCTGATCGCCTGGGACAAGGAGGCGACGGCGGAGCTGTCCGCGCGCGTGAGCGCCGTCGTCGGCGACGGCTTCGGCGAGCGGTGGAGCGCGCAGCGGAACCGCTACACGGTCCCGATCCGCGTCGCGCTCGCGGAGGCCGGCGTGCCGCCGGAGGCGATGGACGAGGTGTGCGCGCTGCGCAGCGACTACGTCCGCCGCTCGCTCGTGCCCGTCGCGGGCGCCGTCGACACGCTGCGGGAGCTCCGCCGGCTCGGCTACCGGACCGGCCTGATCACCGTGTGCAGCGAGGACGTCGAGCGGCTCTGGCCCGAGTCCGCCTTCGCCGGGCTGTTCGACGCCGAGATCTTCTCCTCGCGGCTCGGTGTCTCGAAGCCCGATCCGCGGATCTACCTGGCGTGCTGCGAGGAGCTCGGCGTGCAGCCGGAGCGGGCGGTGTTCGTCGGCGACGGTGCGAACGACGAGCTCGCCGGTGCGCGCCGCGTCGGCATGGAGGCGATCCTGATCCACGCGCCCGGCGAGGAGCCGTTCTGGCCGGAGGCGCGGGTGTGGGATGGTCCGCGCGTGACGTCGATTCCCGAGGTGCTGGAGGTGATCGCAGCATGCTGATCGCGACGACGAACGACCTGCCCGGATACGTCGTCGAAGAGGTGTACGGAGAGGTGTTCGGGCTGACCGTGCGCTCGCGCAACATCGGCTCGCAGATCGGGGCCGGGCTCAAGTCGCTGGTGGGCGGCGAGCTCAAGGGGATGACGAAGGCGCTCGCCGACAGCCGCGAGCAGGTGATCGAGCGGATGTCGGCAGAGGCGCAGGCGAAGGGCGCGAACGCGATCCTCGCGATGCGCTTCGACACGTCGGAGCTCGGCTCGATGTGGACCGAGATCTGCGCGTACGGGACAGCGGTGCGCGTGCGGAAGGACTGACCGATGAGTTCCGCTCTCGCCCTGCGTCTGTAGGAGCGAGAACCGACGAAGGAGGCCGCGAATGCCAGCCAGCACGTCACCGAAGCTCAACCTCTCGCGCGTCGGCCGGGTGGTCATCCCGGTCGCGGACACCGACCGCGCGCTCGACTTCTACGTCGGCACGCTCGGCTTCGAAAAGGTCGTCGACGTTCCCATGGGGCCCGACATGCGCTGGGTCGAGGTGCAGCTGCCCGTCGCCGAGACGACGATCGCGCTCGCCCCGCCGCCGCCCGGCAAGCAGGCCGGCGGCAGCGAGACCGGTATCATCCTCGACACGAGCGACGTCGAGGCCGACCACGCGGCCTTGAAGGCTGCCGGTGTCGACGTGGACGACGAGATCTCGCGCATGGGCGATCCGGTGCCGCCGATGTTCTGGTTGCGCGATCCCGAGGGCAACTCGCTGATCGTCGTCCAGCCGAACGAGCGGTAGAGAGAAACTCACGTCCCTGGTTCGTCGACGACGAACCAGGGGCGGTGGGTTCGCGCCGGGCGCGGGCACAATCCGCGTCATGGCGCGCGTGCGCAGACGGGCGTTGCCGCGCGGCGCGCCGGTGCTGGAGCTGCTCTCCTCGACGCTGCCGGAGCTCCGGCGTGGGCTGACGGAGAGCGCCGCGCGGACGGTCGCCTACGAGCTGTTCGAGAAGCTCGGCTACGGCGCGGTCGCGGTCACCGATCGTCGGGAGGTGCTCGCCTTCGTCGGCGCCGGAGCGGACCACCACCGGCCGGGCGACCGGCCGATCCGTCCCGTCTTCGAGGCGCTGTCGCAGGACAGGCCGCTGCTCGCGCCGCTCGGGATCCGGGTCGAGTGCGGGCATCCGGCGTGCCCGCTCGGCGCCGCGGCCGTCGTGCCGCTGCGCTCGAGCGACGGTTCCGCCGGCGCCGTCGTGGCGTTCGCCACCGACGGCTCGCCCCTCGACGAGGCGGCGGTGACGACGCTCGAGACGGTCGCCCACCAGCTGTCCGCGCAGCTTCAGCTGTCGGAGCTGCAGACGGCGACGCAGGTCGCGCTGCAGGCGCAGATCGAGCCGCACTTCGTCTTCAACGCGCTCAACACGATCGCCTCCTTCATCCGCACGGACCCGGAGCGTGCACGGCGGCTCGTGCTCGCGTTCTCCGACCACCTGCGCCGGAAGCTCTCGCGGCCCGGGGAGTTCGTCACGCTCGCCGACGAGCTTCGCCACGTGCGGAGCTACCTCGAGCTCGAGCAGGCGCGGTTCGGGGCGGAGCTCGACGTGACCGTCGACGCCGCGCCCGACGCGCTCGACGTCCGCCTGCCGCCGCTGCTCGTCCAACCGCTCGTCGAGAACGCGGTGAAGCACGGAAAGACGGACCGGCCGCTGCATCTCGTCGTGCGCGCGCGCGTGCGCCGTGGGCGGCTGCGCGTGACCGTGCGCGACGACGGGCGCGGAATCGCCCGTGAGGCGCTCGAGCGCGTGCTCGAGCCCGGGTCCGGCGAGGGCACCGGTCTGGGGCTCGCGAACGTCAACCGGCGGCTGACAGCGCACTACGGGGAGGGTGTGCGGCTGCGCTCGTTCCCCTTCGGCACGATCGTGCGTCTCGAGGTGCCCGCAGCATGACGATCAGGGCGCTCGTCGTCGACGACGAGCAGCCGGCCCGCGACGAGCTGCGCCACCTGCTCGGCGCGCATCGTGACGTCAGGGTCGTCGGCGACGCGGCGAGCGCCGAGGCTGCGCTCACGGCGTTGCGAACGGCTGCGCCGGATGTCGTGTTCCTCGACGTCGAGCTGCCGGGTGCCTCGGGTCTCGCCGCCGCGCCGCTGTTGCGCGATCGCGGGGAGCCGCCCGCGGTCGTCTTCGTCACCGCGCACGAGCGCTACGCGGTCGACGCGTTCGCCGTCGAGGCGCTCGACTACCTGCTCAAGCCCGTCGATCCCGAGCGCCTCGCGCGCGTGCTCGAGCGGCTGCGCGAACGCGCAGCCGGAACGCAGCCGTCGCCGGCGCGGGTACCGGTGGTGGGGCCGGGCGGACGCGAGCTGCTCCTCGATCCGGCCGAGATCCACTACATCCGGGCGGAGGGCGACTACAGCCGCGTGCACACACACGATCGTTCGTACCTCTGTACCGCGGCGCTCGGAGCGCTCGAGGAGCGGCTCGGCTCACCCTTCGCCCGCGTGCATCGGTCGCACCTCGTCAACCTGGCCAAGGTCGCCTCGGTGCGGCGCGCGGCCTCCGACCGTCTGACCCTGCAGCTGGCGGACGCGGCGCGGACGGAGCTCGACGTCGCGCGACGCCAGTCGCGGCTCGTGCGCGAGCGGCTCGGTGTCTGACACCGTCAAGAAGGCGTGTGGTGTCAGACACCGTAACGAGAAGGTGTCAGACACTTGAAGGTGCTTGCGCACTGTTCCTACAGCTGCCGCAGGAGCTCCGCGAACGCGGCGGTGGAGCCCACGACCAGGTCGGCGCGCTCGCCGAGCGCCGACGGCCCCTCGGTCGAGACGACCGCGACGCGAACCGCCGTCTCGAGACCGTCGAGAGCAGCGAAGCCGTCGAGGTCGGTGGTGTCGTCGCCCGCGTAGAGGGCGCGCCGCAGGCCGCTCGACGCCAGCAGCGCCTGCACGGCGGTGCCCTTGGAGGCGTCGACCGGCGGCAGCACCTCGAGCACGAAGCGTCCCCAGCGGGTGCGCAGGCCTTGCTCGAGCGCGTCGCTCGCCACCTGCTCGAGGGCAAGGCGCGCGGCCGCGCGATCGACGCTCCGGCGATAGTGGAAGGCCGCCGCGAGCGGCTTCGTCTCCAGGTCGTCCCAGCCCGTTCCGGCTGCGAACGCGTGCACTCGAGGGGCCCAGCGCGCTGCTTCCGGATCGAGCTCGAGCCCGTGCTCGCCGACGTAGGTGAGCTCCGGCACGCCGACGATCTCCTCCGCGACGTCCGCGGGCCGTCCGGTGACGCACGCGACCAGCGCGTAGCGGCTCACGAGGCGGCGCAGCTCAGCGCGCGTCGGCTCGGGAACCGCGGCCTCCTCGGGCTGGTCGACGATCGGCGCGAGCACCCCGTCGACGTCCAGGAAGAGCGCCGCCTCGGCGGGCGCCGCTGCCAGGCGCGTCAGTGCGTCCACCGGGCTTACCCTAGGAGAGCGAACCGCGGCAACGCGCAGCATCGCCTGGCGGGCGGGCTCCAGATCGGGAACACTTAGCGTGCCCGGTCGTAAATGCGTTCCTGGTCTGCCGAGCGAAACCGAGCAGCCCGAGGACGCAGGGAGCGTCGATAGTCGAGACTATCGACGCGACCGAGGACGAAGGGATGCGACGGTTTGCAGCCGGCAGAACAGACAACCTATTTGCGGCCGGGGGCGCTCAGGCGGTGAGCGGCGCGGAGGAGCTCTGGATCCCGCTGGTGGACGAGCCGCTCGGCTCGATCGTCCGCGAGATCCAGGAGACGCACCCGGAGATCGACGAGCTCGTCACCGGACCGCGCAAGACCCTTGCGTTCCGCACGTTCGCGTACGTCCGCGTCGGCATGCTGCTCGGCCAGCTGCTGGTCGACCACGACGTCTCGTCGAGCGACGGCTCCTGGGTCGACGAGCTGCTGCGCGACCCCGGGAACCGCGAGGCGGTCGTGCGCGAGGTGCGTGCGGTCGCCGAGGAGGTGGCCGCCCAGACGCGCGACGAGGAGCCCGCAGGTCCCGACGAGGACGCGCGGCAGCGCTTCCGCGAGTTCGCCCGCCGGCAGCTCCGGTGATCCGCCACGCGCTCGGGGCCGCCTGAGCCGCTGGCAGAATCCCGCCGACGGTGCGCGTGCGGTACCTGCCTGCCCTGCTCGCCCCGCTCGCGCTGCTCGCGCTCGGCTCGGCGGGCGCGCAGGCGCCGGCGTCCGCGCCGACCGCGTCGGCGAGCGCGTGGGCCGTCCAGGTGACGCTGCCCGGCGGGGTGGCCGCCTCGACGCCCGCCGCGACGTCGCCGCCCGGTGGTGTGCCCGTCGCCGGCGGCGCGTTTGCCTATCCGGCCGACGGCTCGATCGTGTCCGTGCAGTCGTCCGTCGCGTCGGCGACCACGAAGATCGAGGCGAACGCTGCGGCCGGCGCGGAGAGCGACGTGAGCGGCATCTCGCTGTTCGGAGGCGAGATCACGGCCGACGCGCTGACCGCGCGTGCCTCGGCCGGCACCGGCTACTCGGGTGCGGGCGGCAACCAGAACCACAGCGGGATCACCAACCTGCTCGTCGACGGACAGCCGGTGAGCGGCACGCAGAAGGTTGCGCTCGGCGACTGGGGTGAGCTCTCGCTCGGCACGACGGCGATCGACCGCACGTCGCCGCCGCACACGCGCGGGTACGACGGCTCCGTGGTCGAGCTCGACGTTCGCCTGACCGCGGACCACGACGGGCTCGCGGTCGGCAGCGAGATCAAGCTCGGCTACGCGCAGGCGGCCGTGCAGACCGCGCCGCCCGCGCAGACGACCACGACGGCCACGACCACGACCGCGCCGACCACGACGCAGGCGCCGGATCAGGAGCCGCCGAACTTCGACCGCCCCGTGCCGCGGCCGCTACGGCCGCACCGGCAGGGCGGCCCGCTGCGGCTGCACCCGAAGCTGACCGCCGGCCATTACGTGTTTCCCGTCTACGGCGCGACGTCGTACGTCGACACCTACGGCGCCTTCCGGGCCGACACCGGCTACCACCACGGCGACGACATCTTCGGGCGGTTGGGGCAGCCGCTGCTGGCGTGCGCCGACGGCACCATCTTCTCCGTCGGCTGGAACAAGATCGGCGGCAACCGGCTCTGGCTGCTCGACCAGCAGGGGAACCAGTTCTACTACGCCCACCTCTCGGCGTTCTCGACGCTCGCCGTCGACGGGGCGCATGTGAAGGCGGGCCAGGTGATCGGCTTCATGGGCAACACCGGCGACGCGGAGGGGACGCCGGTTCACCTGCACTTCGAGATCCACCCGGTCTCGCTGCTCTACCTCGGCTACGACGGCGCCGTCGATCCGACGCCGTACCTCGACGCGTGGCGGCACCAGCAGGACCTGCCGTTCCCGGTCGCCGCGAGCTGGCTGGCGGCGATCCCGGGCGGCGGCAGGGTTCCCGAGCCGGGCGCGCTGCTGCTCGGGATGAACGACATCTCGTCCGCGAACGGGCTCGATCCGGCCTCGCTGCGCGAGGCACTGGTGCCGCCCAATCCGCAACGGCTGCTGCGCTCGCTCGTCGCCGGCGCCCCGACAGCCGCGCCGACCCACGACCTCGGTCGCGGTTAGCTCCTCGCGTCGGGCAGCAGGTTCGAGTTGATTCCGAGCTGCGAGCGTGGTAGATCCTGCCGGTGAGGCGCAGCGTCTCCGTGGCGGCGGTTGCGGCGCTCGCGCTGTTCCTCTCCGGTTCCGGCCGCAGCGCTGCGAGCGGCCAGGAGACGCTGTGGATCACCTTCACCGGGACCGGCTCCGGAACCGGCCAGCACTTCACCGGGAGCGGCGGCACGGGGACGATCGTGGCCTCCTGGGCGATCGGCTGGAAGCTGCGGGTCGATGTCTCCTACGGGCAGATCCAATGCACGCAGCTGCCCTCGTGCGCGGCGGTGCCGTACGCGTTCACGGCGAAGGGAACGGGAACCGTCACCGGCTCGAGCGACCCGCAGAAGAACTGCTCCAAGCCGATCCGGCCGGTTCCGGTCCAGAACGGTCCGCAGCTTCAGGGGAGCTTCGACTCGAAGCGGGTCTCCCTCGGCACCTTGAGCCCGGTGGGGGCCGGAATCGAGGTGGTGACGCCGGGTCAGTGCAACGTTTTCGGCGGCCAGTTCACCTTCGCCGACCCCACCAAGGCGCGGGCGCAGGCGGTGTTCCCCCAGAGCCTGGTCGTCGGTCATCCCGGCCAGCCGCTGTCGAAGCCGGTGGTCGGCCGCGGCCCGGGTCACCCGTGCTGCCTGCCGGGGCCGGTGTGGGTGGAGTGGAGCGGCCGGTTCACGATCCAGCTCGGCGGCAGCCGCCCGAAGCTGCGTCCGCCCCGGCCGCCCGCGAAACCGTACGGCCCGGGCCGGCCGGGCTCGACGCCACCGCCTCCGACGACGCCGACGAAGGCACCGCTGGCGAGGCGGGGCTGAGGAAGATCGTCGGCAACGACACCTACGCCGACCCGCCCCGGGCCGACGTGACGGTGCTCGCCGCGCTCGGCGTCTCGAAGTCCGCGTTCGCCGCTGCCGCAAGGACGGCGTCGCACGTGACCACGCTCACGGCCGCACTCGCGGCAGGCGGCTAGGGCTTAGGTCGTCCCGCCGTTCTGGCCGCTCGGCGGGTACTTGCCGCCGAACTCGTCCGAGCCGCCGAGCACGAGGTCCTTCAGCTTGCGGCGCGTCTCCGGCCCCGTCACGGGATTGAAGAGGATGCCGAGCGCGATGCCGGCGATCAGCAGCGTCGCGTTCCGGCCGGAGCGGTCCTGCTTGCCCTGCAGCCGGCTCGACGCGTTGCGGAGGTCGTCGATCGCCTCCTTGAGCCGCTCGCGGACTTCGGCGTCGGTCGCCATCCGCGCTGCCACGTTGACCGCCCGGCGGTCGCCGATCAGCTCGTCGTACAGGTCCCTCGCCGTCTTGTACGCGTGCATGACGTCGCTGCGCAGCTTCTCGTCGCTGATCGCGCGGTCGACGTAGGGTTTGATGCTGCCTGCAGCGTCGTACACCTTGTCCTTCGTCTTCGCCATGCGTTCCCGATCCTTTCGCGTCGTTCCCGCGCGCCTCATACCCCGGACCGGCCGAGGCAAACCGGCGCTGCTCCTGACGCTGCTCATCCTCGCAGGCTGCGGGGGGTCTGCGCACCAGCAGACGCGCGTGGTGCACGGCCCGGGCTTCCGCTTCGCGGCGCCCGACGGTTGGCGGGTGTCGGGCGGCGGCCGCTGGGCGCGGGCGAGCCGCGACTCGCAGCTGGTCCAGGTGACGATCTTTCCGCTGCTCAGGCCCTACAACGACGGGCTGTTCGACCGCGTGCGGGGGGAGCTCGACGCGCGGATGCAGGGCGTGGCGCAGCAGCTGCACGGATCCGTGGTCGGAACGCGCACCGTCACCGCCGCCGGAATCCGCTCGCACAGCTACCAGGTGACCGCCGGCAAGGACATCGTCGAGTACACGTTCGTCCTGCGCGGCAAGCGCGAGTACGAGCTGCTGTGCCGACGGCCGGCGAGCGCGAGCGACGATCCGTGCGCGGGCCTGGTCAGGAGCTTCAGGCCGGTCTAGCCGCCTGCCGCTCGACTCCGGCCGTCTGACGCGAGCGGGCGCGGCGACGTCCCTCGAAGGCGGCGGCGAACACGTCCTCCACCGTCGCGGCGGGAACGAACTCGAGCGCCTCGCGGGTCTCGGGCGGCAGGTCGTCGAGGTCGGGCTCGTTCTCGCGCGGGAAGATCACGCGCTTGAGCCCGGCGCGCTGCGCGGCCAGCGACTTCTCGCGGAGGCCGCCGATCGGCAGCACCTGTCCCGTCAGCGTGATCTCGCCCGTCATGCCGACGTCGCTCGCCACCGGCTTGCCCCGCACGAGGGACGCGATCGCGGTGGCCATCGTCACCCCGGCCGACGGGCCGTCCTTCGGCACCGCGCCGGCCGGCACGTGCACGTGCACGTCGTGCTCGGCGAACCACTCCGGCGAGATGCCGAGGCTGTCCGCGTGTGCACGCACCCACGAGAGCGCCGCCTGGGCCGACTCGCGCATCACGTCGCCGAGCTGGCCGGTGATCGTCAGCCGCCCCTTGCCGGGATACGCGGCGGCCTCGATGAAGAGGACGTCGCCGCCGACCGCGGTGTAGGCGAGTCCCGTCGCGACGCCGGGATCGGACGTCCGCCGCCGCGCCTCTCCCGAGAACCGGCGTGGCCCGAGCCACTCGCGCAGCCGGCGATCGTCGACGCGCGGGCTCCGCGCCGCGCCGCGCGCCACCTCCGCCGCCGCCTTCCGGCAGACGTCGGCGATCCGCCGCTCGAGGTTGCGGACGCCCGCCTCCCGCGTGTACTCGCGCGCGATCGTGCGCAGCACCGCGTCGGAGAGCTTCAGCTGGTCGGGTCGCAAGCCGTGCTCGCGCCGCTGCTTCGGTAGCAGGTAGCGCTTCGCGATCCCGAGCTTCTCCTCCTCCGTGTAGCCGGAGAGCTGGATCACGTCCATCCGGTCGAGCAACGGCCCCGGGATCGTGTCGACGGTGTTCGCGGTGCAGATGAACAGCACCTTCGAGAGGTCGAACGGGAGGTCGAGGTAGTGGTCGCGGAAGGTCGCGTTCTGCTCGGGGTCGAGCACCTCGAGCATCGCGCTCGACGGGTCGCCGCGCCAGTCGGCGCCCATCTTGTCGATCTCGTCGATCAGGAGCACCGGGTTGGCCGACTCGGCGTCGCGTAGCGAGCGCAGCACGGTGCCGGGCATCGCGCCGATGTACGTCCGGCGGTGCCCGCGGATCTCGGCCTCGTCGCGCACGCCGCCGACCGACATCCGCACGAACTTCCGGCCGAGCGCGCGCGCGATCGACTGCCCGAGCGAGGTCTTGCCGACGCCCGGCGGTCCGACGAAGCAGAGGATCTGCCCAGACACCTCCGCGCGCAGCTTCGCGACGGCGAGGTGCTCGACGATCCGGTCCTTCACCTTCTCCAGGTCGTAGTGGTCGTGGTCGAGCACCGACCGCGCATGGTCGAGGTCCAGGTCGTCCCGCGTGTACTCGCGCCAGGGCAGGGCGAGGATCCAGTCTAGATACGTGCGGATGACGCCGTGCTCGGCGGCCGCCGCGGGCAGCCGCTCCAGCCGCGTCAGCTCCCGCTCCGCGGCCGTGCGCACGTCGTCCGGCAGCGCATTCTCCTCCAGGCGCCGTCGCAGGTCGTTCGCCTCCGCCTGGTCGGGATCGCCCTCGCCGAGCTCCTGGTGGATCGCCTTCAGCTGCTGGCGCAGGAAGTACTCGCGCTGACCCTTCTCCATCTCGGACTGGACCTGTGACTGGATCTTCGAGCCGAGCTCGAACACCTCCAGCTCGCGGCTGAGGATCCCCGACACCATCCGCAGCCGCTGCTCGACGTCGACCTGCTCCAGGATCGCCTGCCGCTCCTCGAGCTTGATCGTCCGCAGCGTCGAGGCCACGAGGTGGCAGAGCGCGCTCGCGTCCTCGACGTTCGCCGCGGCGAGCTGGAGCTCTTCGGGCAGGTACGGCGCGAGCCCGATGATCCGCGTGAACAGCCCCTGGACGTTCCGCGTCAGCGCCTCCAGCTCGGGCGTCTCGGAGACGACGTCCGGCAGCGCGCTGAACTCGCCGAGCAGGTACGGCTCGGTGTCGAGCGCCTGCTCGAGCTGCACCCGCTCGAGCCCCTGCACGAGGATGCGCAGCGACCCGTCGGGGACCTTGATCATCTTGTGCACGATCGCGACCGTGCCGATGCGGTAGATCCCGTCCCAGCCGGGGCTCTCGACCTCGGCGTCGCGGGAGGCGACGAGCGCGAGCAGGCGCTCGCCCGCGACGACGTCGTCGATCAGCCGCACCGAACGCTCCTGGCCGACCGCCAGCGGCGCCATCGACTGCGGGAACACGACTGTCTCCTTCAGCGGCAGCACGGGCAGCGCCGCCGGCAGGTCGAGCGGTTGCTCCGACTCGAACACGTCCGACGGCGCTTCGCTCACGAGCGCTCCACCGCGATCGCGGTGCGTCCCCGCGTGGGTGCGACGGCCACCGGCAGCTCGATCGTCAGCACGCCGTGCTCGTATGACGCCCGCGCGTGCTCGGCGTCGACGTCCTCGGCCAGCCGCACCTGGCGGCGGAAGGGGCCGTGTTCGATCTCCATCTGCTGGTAGACGCGGCCCTGGACGTGCGGCCGCGGCCGCTCTCCGGCCACGACGAGGGTGCGCTCGGACGCGACCACCTGCACCGTCGCCGGGTCGACGCCGGGCAGCTCGACCACCACCGTCAGCGTGTGCGGATCGTCGGTGTGGAAGCAGTCGACGTTCGGGCGGAAGGCGCGGCGCAGGCCGGCGAAGCGCGGCACCTGCCACAGCTCCGCGAACAGCTCCTCGATCTCCTCCTGGAGGTCGTCGCCGCGCGCCATCGGCGGAACCGTACCCCGCGTTACCGTTCGCACGCATGGCCGCCTGGACGCGTTTCGTGCTGCGGCACCGGGTCGCCGTGCTCGTGTCCTGGGGCGTCGTGCTCGTGCTGGGCGGGATCGCCGCGACGCGCATCTCGCCGTTCCTCTCGAACACGTTCGCGATCCCGGGGACCGAGTCCGAGCGCGCCCGCTCGATCCTCGAGCGGCACTTCGGCGACCGTCCCGACGGCACCTTCACGGTCGTCTTCCAGCTGCCGCGCGGCGGCCGGGTCCCGCTCGCGCGCCTGCAGGACGTGCTCGACCGCGCGTCCCGCGTCGTGCCAACAGGAAAGCCCACGCGCGTGCAGCGCGCGGGGCGCGTCGTCTGGGGCGACGTCGACTCGACGCTGAACCTGGCGCGCGCGAAGGGCTACACGGCGGCGCTCGAGCACGCCGTCGGCCTGCCGCCGGGGGTCGAGCACGCGTATGTCACCGGCGCGGGCCCGATCCAGCACGCGCTCGACCCGATCTTCTCGCACGACCTCACCAAGGGCGAGTCGATCGCCGTGCCGATCGCGCTGCTCGTCCTGGTCGCGGTCTTCGGGCTCTCGGTCTCGGTGACGATGCCGTTCGTCTTCGCCGCCTGCACGATCCTCGGCGCGCTCGGCGTGATGTACGGGATCGTGCACCTCGCGTCGGCGCCGACGTACGTCACGAACGTGATCGAGCTGATCGGGCTCGGCATCGCCGTCGACTACTCGCTGCTCGTCGTCTACCGCTTCCGCGAGGAGCTGGTCGTGCCCGGTCCGGTCGAGGACGCGGTCGTGCGGACGATGCAGAGCGCCGGCCGAGCGGTCATCTTCTCAGGTGCCACCGTCGCGATCGGGCTGCTGCTGCTCGTCGCGCTGCCGGTGCCGTTCCTGCGCATGATGGGCGTGGCGGGATTCCTGATCCCGATCGTCTCGATCCTCGCGGCGGCGACGCTGCAGCCGACGCTGCTCGCCCTCTACGGCCGCCGCGGCGTGGCGCGCCGGCGCGTGCTGCCGCTGCGCGCGCGAAGGTCCGGCGAGGGATTCTGGCCGCGGCTCGCCGGCTCGATCATGCGCCGGCCGAAGACGTATCTCGCGCTCGGCTCGGCCGTGCTCCTGGCCGCCGCGGCGCCGGTCGGCTGGCTCGCGCTCACACCCGGCTCGAGCTACGGCGTGCCGCGCACGCCGGCGCCGATCCACGGCTTCGACGTGCTCCGGCGCGCCGTCGGGCCGGGCGCGGACTCGCCGACGCGGGTCGTGGTCGACACGGGGCGCGCCGGCGGCGCGCGCTCGCCCGCCGTGACGGCCGCGGTCCGACGGCTGGTTGCCGAGCTGCGACGCGATCCGGAGGTGGCGGGCGTGCTCGCCGGGAGCGGACCGAGGTTCGTCGACCCGTCGGCGCGGTTCGTGCAGGTGCTGTCGATCGGGCGCCACGACTACGGGCAGCCGCAGGAGCAGAGCTTCGTCCGCCGCGTCCGCTCGCGGCTGGTGCCGCAGGCGCGGTTCCCGGCCGGCACGCGCGTGCTCGTCGGCGGCGGGCCCGCGCAGGGCGTCGACTTCCTCGACCTCACGTATCGCTACGTGCCGTGGCTGATCGTCGCCGTGATCGTGCTCACGTACGCGCTGCTGCTGCGCGTGTTCCGCTCGGTGCTGCTGCCGTTGAAGGCGGTCGTGCTGAACCTGCTCTCGGTCTCGGCGAGCTACGGGATGCTCGTCGTCGTCTTCCGCTTCGGCCTCGGGCACGACGCGGCCGGCCTGTACCGCGACCCGCAGGTGGAGGGCTGGATCCCGCCGTTCCTGTTCGCGACCCTGTTCGGGCTCTCGATGGACTACGAGGTGTTCCTCGTCACGCGCATGCGCGAGACCTGGGACGCGGGCGCGGACAACGCGCGCGCGGTGGCGTACGGCCTCGAGCGCACCGGCCGGATCATCACCGCCGCGGCCGTGATCATGGTCGCCGCCTTCTCCGGCTTCGTCACCGGCAGGATCGTCGGCCTGCAGGAGTTCGGGATCGGGCTGGCGACCGCCGTGATCCTCGACGCGACGGTGATCCGCTGCATCCTCGTCCCCAGCCTGATGGCCGTGCTCGGCCGCTGGAACTGGTGGCTGCCGCCGCGGATGGCCCGGCTCGTGCGTGTGCGGCCGTCCCCGGTCGAGGGCTGAGCAGGTGTCTGACACCGCCGGTGTCAGACACGTTCGAAGGCCGCGCCTAACGATCTCGTAACGCAAGTCACATCGAATCGCCACATCGCCTGACGACGATGTCCCCCATGCGCTACCTCGCTGCAGTGATTGCCTGCCTGGGCACGCTCGTGCTCGTGCTCCCGCTGCACTGACGTTCTCCCGGTAGGCTCGGGCACGGGCGCCCTGGTCGGCGCCACTCGCCCATGCCTCTCGTCTCGCGCTTCGTCCGTCTCGTCTGGGGCGGCGACGTCGACCGGGCGCTTCGCCCGGTGCTCGCCGTCAGCCTCGCCGGCTCGATCGCCGGCTCGGCCGCCTATCCGTTCCTCGGGATCTGGGCGCTGAAGCACCTCGGCGCCGGGCAGGCCGCGCTCGCGTTCGCGTACCTGATCGGCGCCGTCCTCGCGGGCGGCACGGGCTACGTCGGCGGACACTGGTCGGACCGGCTCGGCCGGCGGCCGCTGATCCTGGCGGGGTGGACGGCGGAGGCGCTCGTCCCGCTCGGCCTCCTCGCCGTCGGCTCGCACGTCTGGGCGGGCCTGGCGCTGCTCGCGCTGCTGCCGGTGTTCGGCTCCCTCGGGAACGCCGCCGACCAGGCGATGGTCGCCGACCTCGTCGCGCCCGAGCGGCAGGAGGCGGCCTACGCCTCCGTCCGCGTCGCCGCGAACCTCGGCGTGACGATCGGCCCGCCGATCGGCGGTCTCCTGCTCGTCGGCGGCCACTGGTCGCACCTCTGGCTCGGCACGGTCGCGCTCGCGACCGCCGCGGCCACGATCGCCTGGCGGTTCGTCCCGCGTGGCGGCGCCTACGCGCCGGAGGGGCCGCCGCAGCGCGGCTCGTTCGCGGTGATCGTCCGGGACCGGCCGTTCCTGCTCTTCATGGTCGCGTCCATGTTCGCAACGATGACCTACATCGCCACCGAGACGCTGTTGCCGATCTCGGCGACGACCACGCACCACCTCGCTCCGGCGGTGTGGGGGTTCGTGATGATCCTCAACCCGCTGCTGGTGACGCTCTTCCAGCTGCGCCTCACGCGCTGGACGGCCGGCGTCTCGCCGGCGCTGAAGCTCGGCGTCGCGATGCCGCTGATGGGCGTGCCGTTCCTGCTGCTGGACGTCGACGGCGCGCTGCCGGTGATCGCGCTGGTGATCGTCATCTTCGTGATCGGCGAGATGCTGTGGGTGCCGACGTCGCAGGCGGTGGTCGCGGCGCTCGCGCCCGCCGACATCCGCGGCGCGTACATGGGCGCCTTCGGCGGCACCTGGAGCGTCGGCTGGGCGGTGACGCCGTTCCTCGGGCTGCAGGTGCGCCACGCGTACGGCGACGCGACGATGTGGTGGTGCGTCGCGGTGGTCGGCGTCGTGGCGGGCGTGCTCGGGATGCTCGCCGCGCGCGGTCGCCGCGCGCCGGCCGCTATAGCATCGGCCGCGTGAAAGGACTCGTTGCAGCGGGCGGCACCGCGACGCGGCTCGAGGAGCTGACGCGCGTGACGAACAAGCATCTCCTGCCGGTCGGCCGCTGGCCGATGGTCTACTACCCGCTGCAACTGCTGCAGCGCGTCGGGGTGCGCGAGGTGCTGCTCGTGACGGGCCAGCAGCACGCCGGTCAGTTCATCGACCTGCTGGGCAACGGTCGGGTGCGCTCGCGGTCCGGCGACGAGATGCTGTTCGACCTCGAGCTCACCTACAAGGTGCAGGTCGAGCCGGGCGGGATCGCGCAGGTCGTCGGGATGGCGCGCGACTTCGCGCGCGACGACAGGCTCGTGGTCTGCCTCGGCGACAACATCTTCGAGCACGCGCAGGCCGATGCCGTTGCCACATGGGGCGACGGAGCGCTCGTCTTCGTCAAGGACGTGCCGGACCCCGAGAACTTCGGCGTCGTCGCGTACGCCGACGACGGCACCGTCGTGGACGTCGTCGAGAAGGCGGGCAAGGTCGACACCCGCTACGACGAGCCGCCGTCCCGCGACGCGGTGGTGGGCCTCTACTGCTACCCACCGGACGTCTACGAGCTGATCGACACGCTCGAGCCGTCGAGCCGCGGCGAGCTCGAGATCACCGACGTCAACCGCGCGTACGCGCAGCGCGGCCGACTCGACGTGCGCCGCGTGGAGGGTTGGTGGCACGACGGCGGCAAGCACTGGGCCGACCTCGCCGAGATCGGCCGGCGGATCGAGGAGACCGGCGCCAACAAGTGATCGAGGGACTGTGTCGCTTCCCACTCCGGCGCTTCGAGGACGAGCGCGGCTGGTTCTCGGAGCTCGCGCGCGCGAGCGCGTTGCCGAAGCCGATCCGCCAGGCGAACCTCGCGCGCTCGCGGCGCGGCGTGATCCGGGCGCTGCACTACCACGAGCGCGGGCAGGACGATCTCTTCGTCTGCCTGCAAGGGATGGTGCGCGTCGTCGTGCTCGACCGTGGCTCGGGCGAGACGTTCACGGAGGACATCGGCGACGACAATCCCGTGGCCGTCTACGTGCCGGGCATCCACGCGCACGGCTACGAGGCGCTGACCGACTGTCTCTTCTGCTACCTCGTCACCGAGGAGTACGACCCCGCCGACCCCGACGAGCACGGGGTTCCGTGGGACGACCCGCGCGTCGTCGAGCTGTGGAGCACGCGATCGCCGATCCTCTCGGAGCGGGACCGCACCGCCGCACGCTCGTAACCGGCGCGGGCGGGCAGCTCGGGCAGGCGCTGCTCGAGGCGTTTCCGGGCGC